>Ga0070698_100006955_pt1 | contig 12250 bp, 12 predicted proteins | sample KBSK1502metaG_FD_65477 | JGI IMG/M metagenome (GOLD analysis project Ga0070698, IMG submission 65477) | Corn, switchgrass and miscanthus rhizosphere microbial communities from Kellogg Biological Station, Michigan, USA - KBS K1-50-2 metaG | ecosystem: Host-associated > Plants > Roots >...
GCGCACTCGCTGGTCCCCTTCCTCTCTCCTTACGACCACCAGGGCAACGCGACGGTCCGCCAGTACCTGGGCACGGTCCAGCACTTCTACCCGGGCCAGTTCCAGGCGCTCGACATCTACACGCAGCACGCGTGGACGGCGGCGATGGTCTTCGCCGAGGCCGCGAAGAAAGCCGGCTCCGGCCTCAGTCGTGACTCGCTGGTGCAGCAGCTCGACGCACTCCAGGGATTCCAGACCGGATGGTCGGTCCCACTGAGCTATGGATCCGGTCCACATGATCCGAACCACTGCTTCACCTACACCGCGAACAACGGCAGCGGGTGGCACACCACGTCCGGCTGGATCTGCAGCTGAGCGAGGCCTGATCGCATGTCCGCGCTGGCCGCTTACACGATCATCGGCCTCAGCCTCGGCGGCATCTTCTCCCTCGCCGCCCTGGGCATCGTTCTCATCTACCGCACGACGGGCGTCCTGAACTTCGCCCATGGCGCGATGGGGATGTTCTCCACCTTTGTCGCGTGGCAGGTGTTCTACGGCTGGTCGCATCCCTTCTGGCCGGCGTGGCTAGCGACCGCGATCGCGCTGCTCGCGGGACTCGTTTTCGCCGCCGCCCTGGGCCTGGCGCTCGAGCTCGCCGTGTTTCGCAACGTGCGCACGCGTGAGCCCGTGGTCAAGGCCGTGATCACGATCGGCGTGCTGCTCGCGTTGCAGTCGGCCGCGTCGCTGATCTGGAAGAACAACCAGTACCACCTGCCGATCTACGTCGTTCCGCAGACCTGGGTGTGGGTCATGCCTGGCGCCGACGTCCCCGTCGGCGCCAACTCCATCCTGATCATCGCCGTCGCCGTCGGCCTCGCCTTCGGCCTCGGCGCGTTCCTCCGTTACACCAGCTTCGGCCGCGCGATGCGGGCCGTCTCCGACAGCCCGACGTCGGCGTCGCTGTGGGGCGTGCCAGTGAGCAAGGTGAGCGCGGTCAGCTGGATGCTGGGCAGCCTGGTCGCGGCGCTGGCCGGCATCCTGATCACCGCGCAGGGCATCAACTTCGACACCACGAGCCTGACGCTGCTCATCATCGACGCGCTCGCCGCGGCGCTGATCGGCGGACTCGTGTCGCTGCCGCTGACTGTGCTTGGCGGTTTCGTGCTCGGCCTGCTCGAGACATACCCCACGATCTGGATCCAGTCGATCGGGTTCCCGCGGTTGGTCGCGCTGCTCGTGATCCTCGCCGTTCTGATCGTGCGCAACCCGCGCGGCTTCACGGCGGTGGCCGCGAAATGACGAGCACCTCGAAGCTGATGGTGCGCATCGCGCTGACGCTGGTCGCCTTCACTGTGCTGGCGCGCATCCCGGCCGGGTTCGACGTCGGCTTCAAGTTCGACGCGGCGCTCGCCGTGATCTGGGCGTTCGGGCTGCTGAGCCTCGTCCTGCTGACCGGTTACGTCGGCCAGATCTCGCTGTGCCAGGCGACGTTCGCCGGCGTCGGCGCATACGGCGCGGGCATGATGGTGTCCAGCTTTCACGCCGACTACCTGGTGGCGGTCGTGGTCGGCGTGGCGGCGGCGTTTGCGCTCGGCGTGGTCGTCGGCCTGCCGGCGCTTCGCCTGCGCGGCATCACGCTCGCCATCGTCACGCTCGGCATCGCTCTCGTCTTCGACCGCTACGTCTTCCAGGATCACGCGTTCGAGTGGTTCACCGGCGGCTCCGGCGGGTGGCGCATCGCCGAGGCCAATGTGTTCGGCCTCCGCATGGATTCGTCATCGCACCTGATGGCCGTATACGTCGTGCTGCTCGCGCTGTTCTGCCTGGTCGCGCTGCTGATGGTGAACCTCCACGACTCGGGCGCCGGGCGCCGGTTCCGCGCCATCCGCGACTCCGAGCTGGCGGCGGCCACCATGGGCGTCGACCTCACGCGGTACAAGCTGCTCGCGTTCGGGCTGTCGGCCGCGATCGCGGGGCTCGGCGGCGCCTTCTACCCGCTCGTCGCCGGCTCGGTCAGCCCGCAGCCGTTCTGGCTCTTCACGTCGCTGCAGTTCGCGGCCATCGCCGTCCTGATGGGCGTTCGCTACGTGCCCGCCGCCGCGCTCGGTGGCGTGTTCATGGCGGTCGTGCCCGACGTCCTGACGCGTTTCGGCCATGGCACATTTCTCGGCCACCAGTACGACATCTCGTACGACTGGTTCTCGATCGCCGTCGGTGTCCTGCTGATCATCCAGCTCATCGTCCTGCCCGACGGTGTGTGGGGCGACATCCGCAACCGCGTCCATCATGCCCGGGCCGCGGCGACCGCGATCGGGACGAGGAAGGTGAAGGTCGCATGACGATGCTGCGGGTCCGCGATGTGACCGTTCGCTTTGGCGGCATCGTCGCGCTCGACAACGTGTCGCTGGACCTCAACCGCGGCGAGATCCTGGGCCTGATCGGGCCCAACGGTGCGGGCAAGACGACGATGTTCAACTGCATCTCGGGCGTCATCAGGCCCGACCGCGGCTCGATGTACTTCGACACCCACGCGCTGACGTATGCGCCGCCACACGTCCGCGCGCGGCTCGGCATCGCGCGCACGTTTCAGAACCTGCAGCTGTGGGGCTCGATGACCGTCGAGGAAAACCTGATGACCCCGATGGACGCGCTGGGCCGGCGCAACACCTTCAGCGACGCGCTGTACCTGCCCTTCTCGGCGCACGCGGAGCGCGCGTCGATCGAGCGGGCGCGCGCGATCCTCCACGTCCTCGACCTCACGGCTTACCGCCGCACGAAGGCCGGCGATCTGCCCGCGGGGATCCAGCGCCGCGTGGAGATCGCCCGGGCGCTCGCCATGCGGCCGTGCCTGCTGCTCCTCGACGAGCCGGCGGCCGGCCTGGACGCCACGGAGACGACGCGCCTCGGCGAGCTGCTGCGCGCGGTGCGCGAGCGGTTCCACGTCTCGATGCTGCTCGTCGACCACGACATGAGCCTGGTCATGCGCGTATGCGATTACGTGTACGTCCTCGACTTCGGCAAGATGCTGGCCAAGGGACAGCCGGCGTCGATCCGCAGCGAACCGAAGGTCATCGCCGCGTACCTCGGCGAGGAGTCGAAGAAGTTGGCCGGGGATGGCGTGACGGTCGCCGCCACGCGCCGGGACGAGCCCCCGCTGCTCGAGGTCGAGGGCCTGGCCGCGGGCTACGGCGGCCTCGAGGTGATTCGCGACGTCGACCTGGTGGTTCGGCCGGGAGAAGTCGTCGCGTGCATCGGCGCCAACGGCGCCGGCAAGACGACGACGCTGCGCGCCATCTCCGGCATGATCCATCCGCGCGCCGGCCGGATCACGTTCGCCGGCAAGAAGATCGCGGGCAGCTCGCCCGAGGGCATCGCCAGGCTCGGCCTCATCCACATCCCAGAAGGCCGCGGCCTGTTCCCCACGATCTCCGTCGAGGACACGCTTCGTCTGGTTTCCAACACCGCGGGAGTCGAAGTCGACATCTCGCCTGCGTTCGAGCTGTTCCCGCGGCTGCGCGAACGCAGGCACCAGCTCGTCGGCACGCTGTCGGGTGGCGAGCAACAGATGGTCGCGCTCGCGCGCGCCATTCTGTCCAGGCCGCGCCTCGTGATGATCGACGAGATGTCGCAGGGCCTTGCCCCGACGGTCGTCCGGCAGCTGTTCGAGATCATTCGAGTGTTCCGCGAGCAGGGCATCGCCGTGCTCCTGGTGGAGCAGTTCGTCGAGTCGGCGCTCGACGTCGCCGACCGCGCCTACGTGTTCGAGCATGGAACGATCGGGCTCAGCGGTTCCGCGGCCGAGCTGCGCAGCGACCGCAAGCTGGTCGCCGGCTCGTACCTCGGCACCGCGGTCGACGAGGCCCCGATGGCCCACGCCAACGGCAATGGCAACGGGCACAGGGTCGATCCGTCGCTGCTGGAGCTCGTGTCCGTGCGCGTGCCGGCGAAGCTGAAGCGCGCGCTCGAGCAGCGCGCCGAAACCGAAGGCCGCGGCGCCGGCGCGCTGGCGGTCGAGCTGCTGGGGAAGGTGGACGAGCAATGAGACGAGTCTTCATCGCGCTCAACTGCGTGGTCGTAGCCGTTGCCGCGATCGTGCTGGTTCCCGCCTTTGCGCTGGCCGATGTTCCTTCGAGCTACACCAGCTACGGGTACGCGGCCGGCGTCCACGCCATCGGCGGCTCTGACGCGTTCCCCAACTTCCAGAACGGCGCGGTCAACAACCGGTATCCGATGACCGAGGTCGCGCAGGACGCGAGCCCCTCGTCGCAGGCGACGGCGACGTACTCGGACAGCGGACCGGCCGCCGCGACCGTCGGCTCCCAGTACAACCAGAGCTGCAGCAACAGCGGCAGCTCGCCCCCGCCGCCGCAGATGTGCCAGAACCCGAACAACTCGGTGCCGTACGCGAAGGCGACCTCGCCGGGACCGTCGCATGGCCACATCGACAGCTGCAACGGGTGCGACCAGGGGTCTCGTGCGGACGCCAACGCGGCCCAGCTCAGCGCGGACGCGTCCGCGTACTACGCGGGCGGCGGCACGCAACCCTTCACCGGCGCCTCGGGCCAGACGACGACGGTGATCGACTCCGGCGGCACCCTCACCGTGATCACGCACTCGGAGGTCGACAGCTTTGTGATCGGCACCGTGCAGATCAGCAAGATCACGGTCGACATCACCGCGAACAGCAGCCTGTCAGGTGGCGGCGGTGACGCACACGTCACTGGCGGCCAGGTCAGGGCCAACGGCCAGCCGGTCGCCGTCAACGACCAGGGCGTGACGATCCAGAGCAAGCAGGTGGCCCCGTGCTCGTCGGCGCCGCCACCGCGCGTCTCGGCCCCTTCACCGCCACCTCCTCCGCCGCTGCCCGGATTGCCCGTGGGGCCAGCCGGCGGCGGCAGCGGCGGCTCCGGCGGCAGCGCTCCGAGCCAGGGCGCGTCCAGCGGATGCGTGCCGACGGTGGACGTGACGTATGTCCAGCTCTACACGGTCGCGCCGTCGAAGACGGTGGACGGCAGCCACGTCACCGTCTGGGCGACCGGCCTCCACGTCAGGGTGACGCACCCCTCGCCCGGACCGGGCGTGCCCACCCAGACCGCCGAATACGTGCTGGGCGAGGGCTTCGCCGACCTGCAGGTCGGCAGTGCCGGGGCTGCCTTCGGGTTTGGCGGCTTCGGTGGGTTCGGAGGCGGCGACTTCGGCGGCTTCGGGTCCGGTGACCAGGCCGGCGTGGGCGGCCCCAACTCGCCGGCCGCGCAGCTGGGCACCGCGCTGGCGGCCAACCGGGTGCCCCTGGCCTGGATGTTCCTCACGCTCGAGGCGCTGCTTCTCGCCTCGGCCGCGGCCTACGTGTGGGCCCGCAACGCCCCGGCGGACAAGGTGCCCGACGAGGTGCTGTCCGAATGATCACGTGGCTCCGATGGCCGCGGCTGCAAGCTTTACCCCGACCCGGGCGCGCGTTCTGCGAGGCCGACCAGTGGAGCTTCGATCCGCGCTACACGCAGGGCCGCTGCCCCATCTGCGGCTGGCAGCCGGCGGGGGCCGCCACGGCGCCGGCCTGGCTGGCCCTGGCCAACCGCCTGGACTGGGAGATGCTCGGCCTGTTCTTGTTCGTGGACGTCCTGATCCTCTTAGGACTGGTCGTGGCGAACGCGGCCGGCCTCATCCCGCACCACGCCAGCCTGGGCGTTCCCCCCGCACCGGGCGGCGTGGCCAGCGGGCCGCGCACGCACTAACGCGACTTCTTCAGGCTGAGCTCGAAGCCGCCGTCCCCCGTCGGGTTGACCTCCACGTCGCCGGCCCGGATGCGCACCCCGTGCTCGACCCGCGTCGCGATCAGCTCGCCCTCGTAGACGAGCTCAGCAAATCGCCACTCCTTGCCATGCTTCTTCATGCGGACGATGACACCCTGCGGGCTGCGCCACACGCCCTCGCCCGACGGCTTGAAGCCACGGGTTGCGAGTTCGCCCAGCTGGTCGGGGATGGTCTCCGCCGGCGGCTTGGCCGCGGGCCACACGACGGGCTTCTCCTTCTCGGCTGAGGGATGCGGCAAGACGCGGAGGTCCGGCTTGCGCTGGCTGCGCGCTTGCTCGAGGCTCAGGCGGAGCAATTCGGAGCCCTCTTCCTGGGCGAAGAACGCGCCCGAGATGCGGGCCTGGTCCTTGGAGCGACGCATGCAGTTGGCGCAGTCGGCGGGCGAGTCGACGCCCTGGTAGGTGCCAGGTTCCAGCGTCTGGCCGCACAGGGTGGTGACGGGGCCGGACTTCGGGACACGCGGGGAGAGATGGATCCGCCCCCCGCTCTTGCGGCGGACGGACTCGAGCCGGACCTGGTGCACGGTGTTAATCATGGGCGACCGGCGCGAGGTGGACGGCGACCGCGTTTCGATTGGCGGCGTAGGTCGTTCCGGCGATGAGTGTCCTGTCCGTAGGCATTCGACCAGGGTCTAGAGCCTCTTTTTCGGACACCGGTGGGGTTAACAGGCAGGGTTTTCCTTTTCGAGCGGCGTATCGATGATCGTGGGCGATGGGTCGACCTCCGCGGATTCCAGTCGAGCTTATGAGGGGCCCTTTCAGTCTCGACGAGGCCCGGCGACTTGGTGTGACGAGACACCAGTTGGTCGGTGCAAGCTGGCGGCGCATCGGTCCCCGGTTCTACGCCTGGCGCGCGATCGCCGACGAGCCGAAGGTGTTGCTTGCGGCGGCCTGGCGCCGGCTCCCGGACCTATTGGCGTTCGGTGGGCGCACCGCGGCGTGGCTGCATGGGATTGATATGCCTCCCTGCGATCCGATCGAAGCGATCGTCAGGCCAGAAAGCAGAATTGCGCACCTCGCAGGAATTTCCATCCGGCGGTCGCAGATTGAAGCGTTGGAACTCACGAAACGGCGGGGTTTCCCCACTACGTCAGTCGCGCGCACGTTGGCAGACCTTGGACGCCGTTCGCCGATCATCGAAGCCGTGGCGGCGCTCGACGCTGCCTTGCATCGGCGCCTCCTCAAACTCGACGAGCTAACAGGGTGGCTTGTTGAGCACGATCGATTCCCCGGGGTAGTTCGCCTCCGGCGGGTCATGGAGCTGGCGGAGCCTGCGACCGAAAGTGTGATGGAGACACGGCTCAGGCTGGTCCTGGTCCTGGCCGGTCTGCCGAGACCGCAGGCGCAGGTCCGGCTGTTGGACGGCGCCGGGCGTTTCGTCGCCCGGCCGGATCTCTATTACCCGGAGCGGCGCCTGGCGATCGAATACGACGGCTCCACGCATCGCGAAAGCTTCACCGCCGACAATCGGCGGCAGAATCGAATGATCAACTCCGGCTACAAGTTGCTCCGCTTCTGCGCGGCCGATGTTCTGTCGGCGCCGGATTCCATTCTCGCGTTGGTCAGGCAGGCGCTGGCGTAATGCTCGACGGCACCATGCTCGGGACCCTAGTCGAGCTGTTGGTCCAGGCGGAGATCATCGCTGGCTCTGACGGTCGTCTCCTACCGTCTCGGGTCGAACCCGACGTCGATCACCGCGACCTCGTGGTCGCTGAGCTGGGCGGCTACGGCGCGCTGTGGCTCCAGGTGAAGGGCACGACCCACCTCGACCGGGAGGGCCGCGTCGTCGCCTTCGCCAACTATCCGGTCGATGGCATTCCCGAGAGCGGCCGGCTCTTGTACCTGGTCACCCTGGTCGACGTCGAGCAGCACGTCCTGGGCAGGAGCTGGCTCATACCCTCGGGCGACTTCAACCGGCTGGCGTACCGAGAGCACTCCGCGCGGGCAGGCCGGGTCACGCTCCAGTTCTCGTGCGTCGCCTCCGGCGACCCGCGCTGGGACAGTTTCGAGGTGCCCAGACTCGAGCTCGGCGCCCGACTGCTGGCCCTGGTCCACGCGCTGGGCCCGGCGACAACAGACGAGCTGAGCGCCCTCCGCGACCAGGTGGTTACTTGACCGGGCTTGGATCCCTCGGATTGGGAAGAGGTGTGAGGTTGGCCTCCACCTGCGCGCGCAGGTGCTCGAACGCCGGCGGCAGTGACAGGCGCTCGCCGAGGTGCTCCTTCGGCTCGTCGGTCGCGAAGCCGGGGCCCACGGTCGCGATCTCGAACAGCACGCCGGCGGGCTCGCGGAAGTAGATCGAGCGGAAGTAGAACCGGTCGATCACGGGAGTCGGGTCACCGCCGCCCTCGATGACGCGGTCTCGCCAAGCGACGTGGTCCTCCATCGTCGACGACCACGCGACATGGTGGACGGTCCCTCCGCCTCCGACGCCGCGCGCTTCCGGCGCTGCGTCATAGACGTAGAACGAACCACGGCTCTCGTCGCGTGATTCGTAGCTGTCCTCGCCCGTGCGCGCGAAGCCGAGCGTCGAGGTCAGGAAGAAGTCGCTCGCGTGGCGCCTGCGCTCATAAGCCCGAACGCCGGCAAACCCCTGGAGCGCGAACTGCTCGGGAATCTCTGGGTGGCGCGCCACCAGCGGCCGGTCGGTCGTCGGTGAAGCGATGAGCTCGAGGCCCAAGCCTTCAGGGTCGGCAAAGCGCAGGCGGTCTCCGTCGATGGCCGGCTCGAGACCCGCCGCCTCAAGCCGCCGCGCCCAGAACCCGAGGGCCTCGTCGGAGCCGACCCGGAAAGCGATCCGGTGGATCATGCCCGCGCCCGCGCGCCCGCGCGGCGCTCCTGGGTATTCGAAGAAGGTCAGGTCGGCGCCCGGGCTGCCGTCCTCGTCCGCGTAGAAGAGGTGGTAGACGGTCGGGTCATCCTGGTTGACCGTCTTCTTGACCAGGCGCAGGCCCATGACACCCACGTAAAACTGCAGGTTCCTGGTCGCGTCGGCCGTGATGGCGCTGATGTGGTGGATGCCGTTGAGTTCCTTCATGGTTCCTCCCTTCTTACCCAAGAGCGCTTGCTGTTTGTTCCACAGGTGCTGGACGGCCCAAAGGGCGAAGGCTTGACTGGCGGCCGTTAGCATCGACTGCGTGGCGATCCGCGTCCTGGGGTTCGACGGCGACGACACGCTGTGGCACAGCGAGTCGCATTTCGAGGTAACGCAGACCGAGTTTCGCGAGCTGCTGCAGCCCCATGCTCCGGAAGCCGACGTCGACCGCCGTCTCGCCGAGATGGAGATGAAGAACCTCAACGTCTACGGCTACGGCGTCAAGTCGTTCACGCTGTCGATGCTCGAGACCGCGATCGAGCTTACCGCAGGCCGCATCCCCGCCCGCGACCTCGAGGTCATCCTGGGATGGGGCAAGCGGATGCTCATGGAGCCGACCGAGCTGCTGGACGGTGTGGCCGACACGCTGCGCTCGCTGAGCGGCCGCTATGACCTGATGCTCATCACCAAGGGCGACCTGTTCGACCAGGAGGGCAAGCTCGCGCGCTCCGGCCTCGGCAACCTGTTCTGGGGCGTCGACGTCGTGAGCGAGAAAAACGAAGCGACCTACAGGGGAGTCTTCGCGCGCCGCGGCATCGAACCAGGGAAGTTCGTCATGGTCGGCAACTCGCTGCGGTCGGACGTGGTGCCGGTTGTCGCACTGGGCGGCCGCGCCGTGCACATCCCATACCACGTGACCTGGCAGCACGAGCAGGTGCCCGAGTCGGAGCTGCCGGCGGACGGCTGGGTGCGCATCGCAAGCATCGCCGACCTGCCCGCGGCGCTCGAGAAGCTCTAGGCCGCCCCGGCCCGCACCCCTCCGCCGGTCATCAGCAAGCCGAGCCGCTCCTCAGGCGTGTCTGGCGGCTCGATGCTCACGATCCGGCCCTCGTACATCACCGCGATCCGGTCGGACAGAGAGCGCACCTCGTCCAGCTCCGCGGACACGAGCAGCACCGCCGCGCCCAAATCGCGCTCCTTGACGATCTGGCGGTGGATGAACTCGATGGCGCCGATGTCGACGCCGCGCGTCGGCTGCGCCGCGAGCAGGACCTTGGGCTGGCTGCCCATCTCTCGCGCGACGATGACCTTCTGCTGGTTGCCGCCGGACAGGTTGCGCGCGGCGACGTCGATGCTCGGCGTGCGGACGTCGAACTCCTTGACCAGCCGGCGCGCCCAGTCGCGGATGGCCACCAGCCTCAGGACGAAGTGACGCCAGGAGAAAGTCGGCGCTCGCTCTCGGCCCAGGATCGTGTTTTCGGCGATCGAGAACGCGAGCACCAGGCCGGTGCCCCGGCGATCCTCGGGGATGAACGCGACGCCCGCGTCGCGCTCGGTGTTCGCGTCCATCGTGGTGATGTCCCGGCCCCCGAGCAGGACGCGCCCGCCTGTGGCCCGCCGCGTCCCCGCCAGCACCTCCATCAGCTCGCTCTGCCCGTTGCCCTCGACGCCGGCGATGCCCAGGATCTCACCGGCGCGCAGGTCGAACGACACGCCCTTCAACGCGGGCACGCCATGGTCGGAGCTGGCGGTCAGGTCCTCGACCTGCATCATCACGGCGCCCGGAGTCGCGGGCTTCTTGTCGACGCGAAGCAGCACCTCGCGGCCGACCATCAACGTCGCGATCTCCTCTTCGTTGGTGTCCCGGGTGATGAGGTGACCGACCACCCGGCCGCGGCGCATGACCGTGATGCGGTCGGAGATATCGAGCACCTCCTTGAGCTTGTGGCTGATGAAGATGATCGTCTTGCCAGACTTGACGAGGTCGCGCAGGACGACGAACAGCTCTTTCGTCTCCTGCGGCGTCAGCACGCCGGTCGGTTCGTCGAGGATGAGGATGTTGGCGCCGCGGTACAGCACCTTCACTATCTCAGCCCGCTGCTGCAGCCCGACCGGCAGGTCGTCCATCCGCGCGTCGGGGTTGAGCGCGAGGCCGTAGCGCTTGGTCAGCTCGTTGATCGCGACGCGCGCCCGCGTGCGGTCATAGAAGTCGGGTCCGGTGACGGGCTCCCGGCCGAGCATGATGTTCTCGCCCACGGAGAACACGGGGATGAGCATGAAGTGCTGGTGCACCATGCCGATGCCGAGGGCGATCGCATCGCGCGGTCCGCCGATGTGCGCGGTCTTGCCGTCGACCACGATCTCGCCCGAGTCCGGGTGGACCAGGCCGTACAGCTCGTTCATCAGCGTCGACTTGCCGGCGCCGTTCTCGCCCACGAGGGCGTGGATCTCTCCGTGGCGCACGCTGAAGTCGACGCGGTCGTTGGCGAGCACGCCCGGGAACTGCTTCGTGATGCCGCGCATGTCGACCGCGAGCGGGGCTGGGTCGCTCATTCCGACCCCGGCACGTACGGCAGCCCGTCCGCGGCGGGCGGCGTGCTGCGCCCCACGAGTCCCGCCAGCACGATCAGCGTCAACAGGTACGGCAGCATGCTGAGCAGGTAAGGCGAGATGTGGATGGTGGAGTTGTTCGCGTAGACGGCTTCGCCGAGCCCGAAGATCAGACAGGCGACGAACGCGCCGAACGGCGTCCACTTGCCGAAGATCATCGCCGCCAGCGCGATGTACCCGCGGCCGTCCGTCATGTTGGGCACGAAGGTGTTGGAAACGCCGATGGCGAGGAAGGCGCCGGAGAGGCCGGACAGCAGCCCGCTCGTGATGACCGCTCCGTAGCGAAGCATGAAAACGTTGATGCCTGCCGTGTCCGCTGCCTGCGGGCGCTCTCCGACGGCCCGGATGCGCAGTCCGAGCCGGGTCCGGAACAGCACCAGGTGGGTGAGGACGAGCACGATCAGGGCCACGTACACGACCACGTTCTGCTGGAACAGGACCTTGCCGAAGAACGGGATCTGCTCGAGCCCGGGGATGTTCAGGTTCGGCAGCAGCTCGCTCTGCCCGACGTGCCCGACGTCCTGCAACCCGTAGATGCGGTTGACCAGGAACACCGTGATGCCGGCGGCGAAGATGTTGATGGCGATGCCGCTCACGATCTGGTCCGCGCGGAAGCGGATCGAGACCACGGCGTGGATCAACGCCATCAGGCCGCCGGCCAGCATCGCCACCGCCGTCGCGAGCCAGACGTTGTGCCAGGCCAGGTCGGCCGTCACGCCGAAGAAGGCGCCCGTCAGCATCATTCCTTCCATCGCGATGTTGACCACGCCGGAGCGTTCCGAGATCACGCCGCCGAGCGCGGGGAGCAAGAGCAACACAGCCGCCGCGAGCGTGGCCTGCCACAGGTTGGCCGTGATGAGCAGGTGCAGGACGTCGGTGATCGCGGTCATGCGGTCTCGGGCGGCGGTACCGCCGCCTCGGTCATCATCGGCGCGGCGGGAGGCACCTCGGGTGGCAGCGCGGCCGGTCGCCCGCCGAGCCCGGGGATCAGCCTCCGGATCTCGCCGATGAAGTTGGCCGCGATGCTGAACAGGAT
>Ga0070698_100006956_pt1 | contig 12250 bp, 8 predicted proteins | sample KBSK1502metaG_FD_65477 | JGI IMG/M metagenome (GOLD analysis project Ga0070698, IMG submission 65477) | Corn, switchgrass and miscanthus rhizosphere microbial communities from Kellogg Biological Station, Michigan, USA - KBS K1-50-2 metaG | ecosystem: Host-associated > Plants > Roots >...
ACAGGGATCATTTTTGACAATGATGACCCGTATAAAGTAAAATATATAGCAAGACGTTCCGTAGCCGATAAAAAAGCAATTGATATAAAACCGGGTGATGTATTAGTGAAAGTGAATGATGAAGAAGTAGATAAGAAAATGGATCGTAACTATTATTTCACGGTTCCTTCAAGAGACAGGGAGTTAAGACTGACTTTTAATCGTAACGGGCAAATGGTGAATATAAAAATTCATCCGCAGGTAACATTGTTTACTAATCTTTATGATGAATGGGTAGATAATAACCAAAAGCGGGTTGATGAAAAAGGAAAAGGAAGGATCGCTTATGGTTATATGAAGAACATGGGTCAGTTCGAACTCGATCAGTTTATCATTGACATGACACAGGAATTAACAAAAAAAGATGCCTTGATATTTGACCTGCGTTATAATACCGGTGGTAATGTACATGATGAAGTATTGAAATTTTTAGCCCAGAGATCTTATCTCAACTGGAAATATCGTGAAGGTACATTGACCTCTCAGTCTAATTTTTCACCAAGCGATAAGCCGATCATTCTATTGATAAATGAACAATCACTAAGCGATGCTGAGATGACATCACAGGGATTTAAAGCATTAAAGCTTGGAAAGATCGTTGGTAATGAAACGTACAGATGGATAATCTTTACAAGCGGAATCGGGTTGGTTGATGGATCTTCAGTTCGTATGCCGGCATGGGGTTGTTATTCGCTTGATGGCAAAGACCTGGAAAAAACAGGAGTGCAACCGGATATTCTTGTCATCAATAGTTTTGAAGATAAGCTAAACGGTCGTGATCCACAGCTTGATAAAGCGATAGAGGAAATACTAAAACAATTGAAATAGGATTAAGCCCTTTTCAACTTGCGCTGACGATACTGAATTTTTCTTTTAATGAAATCACTCAGTTTGTAACGCTTAAGGATCTCTTCAGGGATATGTGCAGCGCCATTGATAAAGCCAAGACAACCGGGTTGGTTGCAATAGCATTGGAAAGGGCTTGCCATGTTCCATTCAGTAGATGGATAAAAGAAAGTGAACTCTTCGCCTTCTGTAATGTCACGCAAAGCAGTTACTTCCATTTTACTTGTGTCAAAAAAACAATTAGGGTTGCATCCGTGATTAATGTATTGCAGAAAATATGGATGCAATGCGATATGAGTCTTATTGCCTGTTTGCACAGTTAGATAAGAAGGCTTATCAGTAGTGAAGGCAGCACCTAATGGGCTTATCTTTTCACCTTTTCTAAAACTTCTTAATGCAAATAAAACTTGTTGACCGGTCTCACGGTCCTTTCTTATTTCTGCAAATTGATGATTGGCTACGATATCGTAGTCCATACTGGTTGCGGGGTTTACTTTCATAAATGGTTAGTAAGTATTAATAATAGAATGTAATGGTAAGTTGAAATTATATAAAGAAAATATAATAACAAACTATATTCGTTAAAATGTGAAATAAAAGTGGATTATATATTGTCCTTTTGCTAACAATCATTTGAATAAAACAATTGATATAGTATGAAAAAGTTTTTAATCGCTATCTGTTTTATAGTTTCTATAAGCATTCAATCACAGGAATTGAATGTAATGACCTTTAATATCAGGTACAATAACAAAAATGATAGTTTGAATGCATGGCCTTATAGAAAGGACAATGCAGCATCACAAATAAAATTTCATAATGTACATATACTTGGAGTGCAGGAGGCATTGCATGATCAAATGATGGATCTGAGCCAGTCACTTACCAAATATAAATACACAGGTGTTGGTCGTGATGATGGTAAGACAAAAGGGGAGTATTCGGCTATTTTCTATGATACAACAAGATTAAAACTTATTGAATCGTCTACTTTCTGGTTATCACTTACACCCGAAGTTCCGGGTAGCAAAGGTTGGGATGCGGATATTACAAGGATCGTTACCTGGGCAAGGTTTAAAGATAAAATCAGTAAAAAAATATTTTTTGTCTTCAATACTCATTTTGATCATATTGGCCAGGAAGCAAGACGTGAAAGTGCCAAACTCATAAAGCGAAGAGTAAAAGAAATTGCCGGCAATAATCCTGTTATTATTACAGGCGATTTCAATTCACATCCATCCGATGAACCTATTAAAATTTTAATGGATGAAAATGATAAGGATAAGTTTATTGATACAAAAGCTGTAAGCATAACACCGCATTACGGTCCATTGGGAACCTTTAATGGATTCGCTTCAAAAGAAAGAGATAATGAACCGATCGATTTTATTTTTATTAAAGGGAAGTGGAAAGTATTGCAACATGCTACGTTATCGCAAACATGGGGTGGAAGGTTTTCATCCGATCATTTTCCTGTGTTTGCAAAGCTTAGTTTTTAACAGCATTGCTGGTTTGATCTTTTGGCTTTGTCAATTTGATAACAGCACTGCTATTCTCAGTACTTCTCAGCATTGCTTCATATCGTTTTTCATTAACAATTGCAAGCATATAGGAAGTATTTGGAGGGATAGATCCAAGATTTTCTGCCACCATTACCAGTTCATTGCTTTCATTCAATTCATTAACCGGTAATTTGATCGTATAAGCTGCTGCAGTAAGGCGAATATGTTGAAATATGAGTTTATTATTCAGAAAAAGTGAAATAGAGTCTCCATCAATTTCTGCATTATCATAAAAACGTAATTCGATTGAATCTCCTGCAAGCGGTATGTCGACAGCAATCACTTTTTCTCGTATTTTAAATTCTTCTTCTATACTCTTTTTGATAGTTATCTTTTGTTCTTGTTTAGGGAGGTCAGGTGCTTTAACGGTTTCTGCTTTTTGCACAGGGGGTGTATTTGTTTTAACAGTTTCAATTTTTTTAATTGGCGGATCATCGTGTTTTGGCTGAATAGCTTTTACTTCTGGTATCTGTACCGGTATTGATGCAATTGAAGCTATACTGTCAATATAGTAGGGATCATTAGCACCTGCTGTATAATTGTCAATAATAAAATCCCATTCATCAGGAAATAAAGTTTGATCTGTTTTTTCAAGATGAACAGAACCTTCGGGCTTATCACTTCTATTTTTTAAAGAAGCACTCCCATCCAGGAACATTTTATCGCTACCGGGGCAATTAAAATCTGCAGAAGACAAATAAGGAATTTTTCCGGGTGTATTTAAACCAAGCTTACCTGTTCTTTCTTCCAGCAATTGATCATCCCACCACACAGCCTGGTTTGTATTTGGATCAAAATAACCTTTGATCGAATAACGACGATAATTGTTTTCCGATTCATAGTAATAAGATGTGCCAAGAAGGCTATCTCCTTTTTGAATTATTTTGAGCTCGGTTTTTTTCTTGTTGATCTTTCCTTTCCATACTCCTGTTATCATCTGTGCAGATGATAAATTTGAAATAAAAACTGATAAAATGATCAAACAAAAGGGTGTAAAAAATGATCTTTTTTTATGCTGCATTTTCCAATGTCTCCGATACCTAAAACGGGTAAAAAAATTAATTATTTTATGCGCTATAAAGCATTAGGAAAACCTTTGTATATCAGGTGAAATAGTTGTTTTCAGGTACTATAGAAAACACCCTTAGTTTTTTTTCATGGGTTTTGCTCGGATTATAAAAAAAACCCTAACTTAGGTCGCTGTAACTAACGCTTACTTTATTAATACCAAAACAACTAACTGCCTATGTCAGTTTTATACCCACTTACCTTAAGGACAGACTGTGCCCGATCAAGAACGAGAAAAAGCAATTCAGCATTCAAATTCCTTTTCTTCTTTTTAATAGCAAGCTTATCATTCCAGGCAGTTTTTGGCCAGGATGAAAAAGAAATTCAAAACAGGAAAGAAGCCGAACTGAAAAAGCAGGAAGCGGAGCAAACAGATGCCAAGATAAAAGCTAACCCTAAACTAAGAGAAAGACTTGAAGCGATCGGGCAGTTGAAACCATTAACTCTTACACTAATACCAGGCGAACAACAAAAAATATCTGATCAGCAATTAGCAGAAGAGAAAGCAAGATTCATTGCAAAGCAAGCAGAGCAAGCCAAAGCAGGTGTATCATTACCAGGTGTAGAATATAAAGTAATAACAAATGGAAACCAGGTTGAGTATATTGTAGGCAATGCAGGTAATGTTATTTTCAGGCAACAAATAAATTCATCAGCAAGTTTATACGATAGGCAAGTACAGGCAGAGAAAGAAGCTATTTATGCATCAAATAGTTTACGCAGAAATATCAATTACCCACAGGATGCATTAAGAGCAGAAATAAAAAGTCTGATCAACCAGGTTTCAATACCAGTTACTGAAACCCGTTCAAATAATAACCAGCGTACTACAGCAGACTATACATTTAATGGCGGTGGTGGAACTATACCGGCAGTTGGTACAAGTGGTATTGCATCACCTTATCCTGCTACAATTACTGTGAGTGGAGTTCCTGCAGGAGCAGTCGTAAAAGAAGTAAAGATCAATGGTCTTAGTCATACATGGTCTGATGATATTGATATTGTTTTGCAATCTCCATCAGGTACAAATGTTATCATTATGTCTGATGCAGGCGGAGCAGGAATTTTAACCAATGTAAATTATACTTTTAGTGATGCCGCAGCATTATCATTAGCTGATGGAACTGCAAATCCATCCGGAACATATAAGCCAACAAATTATGAAACTGATAACTGGCCGGCGCCAGGCCCCGGAACATCTGCTACAGCAGTAACACTTTCCACTTTTGGAAATGGAAATCAAAACGGAACGTGGAGCCTATACATATTTGATGATGTTGGTGGGGATGCAGGTAGCTGGACTAGCTGGAGCATTGTATTTACTGATCCTCCTGCTGTTTGTTTCCCGATCACTATTACAGGACAGCCGGCAAATGCAACTGTGTGTGCTGGTGGTAATGGATCATTTACCGTGGCAGCAACTCCGCCGGGAGTAAGTTATAACTGGCAGGTAAATACCGGTTCAGGTTTTGTTTATCTTTCTAATGGAGGTGTTTACTCGGGAGTAAATGCAGCCACATTAAATATTATCGGTGCAACTCTTGCAATGAATGGCTATCAGTACCGATGTGTTGTTATTTGTTCGGGAGGTGGATTACCAGAGATATCGAACCCGGCAACATTAACTGTTAATGTCTCGCCGTCGCCACCTGGACTTGATCCTACTGCAGCAAGTATTTGTCCCGGTGGTAGTGTTGCATTAAATACAACTGCATCTACTATTGTTTCATCAGGGTCAATAAATGTAGCAATACCCGATAATAGTGCCACAGGTGCAACACACACAATAAATGTTTCAGGATTCCCTGCCGTTCCTGTTGCCAGTATAAGTGTAACTTTTAATATTACACATACATGGGATGGAGACCTTGATATTAATCTCGTGGCGCCAAATGGTAACATTTTAAACCTTGTTAATAATAGAGGGGGCAGCGGTGATAATTTTGTAAATACTGTTATTAGTTCTGCTGGCGTTACTGCCATTGCAAGCGGAACAGCACCATTTACCGGTACATATCTTCCAGATGCGACAACAGGACAAGGACCAACCGGTTTTGTTTCAAATGTTACTTTATTTTCTGATCTCTTTTCAGTTCCTAATGGTAACTGGACTTTGGCTATAAGAGATGGAGCTGGCGGAGACATTGGTACTCTTACTTCCTGGTCGATAAATATTACTCCGGTAGGTGGTGTACCGCCCGGAGCCATATGGACACCTGTTACAGGTTTGTTCAATGATGCAGGGTTAACATCACCATACGTAGCAGGAACATATCAATCTACTGTTTATGCTTCTCCGGCAACTACTACCACATATTCGGCAAGTGTTACAAATGGTACATGTAATTCGCCAGCAAGTACTGTGACTGTAACAGTAAATGCAGCGCCTACAATAACAGCCCAACCAGGCAGTGGAAATGCTTGTGCGGGTGCTACTAAAACATTTTCAGTATCTGCCACCGGTACAGGATTAACCTATCAATGGCAGGTAGATATGGGTAGCGGTTTTGTAAATATTACAACAGGCACTCCCACAAATCCAAGTGGATTTATTTATACAGGTCAAACGACAGCTACCTTAAGTATAAATGATGTGCTGGCAACAATGAATGGTTATAAGTATCGTGTTGTTGTTTCGGGATCATGCACTCCTGCAGCTACTTCAAATGAAGTAACTCTTTCTGTAAATAGTGTTCCTGCTATTTCCGTTACAAGCAGCAGCCAATGTTCACCAACAACATTAACGGCTTCAGGTGCCAATACATATTCATGGACGCCATCTGCTGGTTTAAGTGCAACAACCGGAGCGGTTGTTACTGCTAATCCAACAGCGAATACAACATATACAGTTACAGGTACTGTAACTGCAAGCGGCTGTTCGAACTCAACACAAGTTGATGTTAAGTTTACACCGCCAACACCAACAGTAGCTCCGGCTGCTCCTATTATTTGTTTAGGAGCCGTTCAGCAGTTATCAATTACATCATCATCGTTGCCACCTGTTCCAAATACAACTTCATCAGGACCTATCAGTGTGGTGATACCTGATAATGAATTTGTGAATGGTGCAAATCATGCATTGACGGTATCAGGTGTAACTGGAGCTGTTCAAAGTATCAGTGTAACATTTAATATAACACATACATGGGATGCTGATCTGGATGTAAATCTTGTGGCTCCGAACGGTAATATCCTGAACCTGGTTGGTGCAAGAGGTGGATCAGGAGACAACTTTACAAATACAACGATCAGCTCTACATCCACAACTTCATTAGCAACCGGCGCTGCTCCATTTACTGGCACGTTTGCAGCAGATGGAAATATTGGTTGGGGGCCTTCTTCTCTTGCTTCTAACGTTTCCACTTTTGCAAGTTTATTCTCTGTGCCAAATGGAACGTGGAAATTGGCAATGGCTGATTTTGCCGGAGGTGATGTAGGAACTCTTACCTCATGGTCGATAACTATTAATTATGCAGCTCCTGATGCAGGTATTTGGACACCGGTAACTGGTCTGTTTACAAATGCTGCAGGAACTACACCTTATGTGGCGGGTACGCCTGCTGCAACAGTATATGCAAGCCCGGCAGTTACTACTACTTATTCAGTAAGTGTGACAAATACAAGTACTGAAACAAGAGTATTCTCTTCAGGTGGTGGAGTTACAATACCGGGAATCGCTCTGGGTTCAACTGCAGCGGGTGCAGGAGCTCCTTATCCTTCAGCGATCACAGTTTCAGGCTTGCCAACTAATGCAATAATAAAATCTGTGACACTGAAAGGAGTCAGACATTCTTTCCCTGATGATATAGATATATTAATACAATCACCGACCGGAACTAATGTTGTATTAATGTCTGATGTAGGTGGAAGTGCAGATGCTACAGGTCAGAATTATACATTGGATGATGCTGCTGCTGGTCTTATGGCAGATGCGGCATTTAATGCAACTGGTACGTATAAGCCTACTAATATTGGTGCATCTGATACATATCCTGCACCTATCGGCGCTATCACACAAGCAACACCGACATTAGCATCAATTACAGGAGATCCAAATGGAACATGGAACCTTTATGTAAGTGATGGCTTTGCAGGTGATGTTGGTTCACTCACCAGTTGGGAAATTACATTTACTCTTCCTACAGCTACAAACTGCACATCGGCACCAAGAACAGTTACTGTAACAGTTCATAACCCGATCGTATTTACAACACAACCTCAAAATGTAACAGTTTGTCAAAACGGTAACGCTACGTTTACTGCTGCTGCAACAGGAACTATTCAAACAACACAATGGCAGGTGAGCACAAATGGCGGTGGGGCTGGTGGTAACTGGACAAATATTGCGGGTGCTACAACCACTACACTTACATTAACGAATGTGCAACCTTCACAAAATGGATACAGGTACCGACTTGTATTGTCCAATGCAGGTTGCGGCGCACTTAATTCAGCTGAAGCCAGACTTACAGTAAACCCATTACCAACAGTAAGCCTGAGTATAAATCCAGCCGGCCAAACACAATTAAGACCGGGTATGCTGACAACTGTAACTGTTATCTCAACACCTGCAGGAGCATCTTATCAGTGGTTTGTCAATGGAGTTGTACAACCTTCTATTACAGGTTCATCTTACGCTGTAGATGCTTACCACCTCGGCACATATACAGTAAGAGTAACAGATGTGAATGGTTGCGTAAATACAACTTCAGATATAACGTTCACAGCACTTCCAACTTCTAACCTGTTCCTTTACCCGAATCCAACAACGGGGGCATTTTACATTACTTATTATATGCCACAGGCAGGTTCGCCGGTTACAATAACTGTACTTGATATGATGGGCAGAAAAATAGTAGAACGTCATGAAGTAACAACAGCACCTTATACAAGGTTTGATTTCAGTTCAAGTAAACTGGCAGAGGGGGTTTATGTAATTGAATTCCGTAACCCGGGAGGTAGGCTGCTTGATACGGGAAGATTAGTTGTAATGGATCATTAACAAAATAAAAATTCTTTAAAGCCCTCTGATCGGAGGGCTTTTTTATTATGCTTATTGCTTTAGCAATTTAAAAGCATGTGTCCATTGATTTCTTATAAAGCCGGGAATGCACCAAAGAATGGATAATGGCTCAATAACTCTTGCTGCTTCTATCTTGCCCATGTCTTCTGTTTCCCAATCAAAAGAGGTAAGTATGGTAGCCACAGTTGTCTTTGCATCTTCATCATTTCCGCAAATAAACATAGTTGGAAGGTTTCCCTTGAAATTTGGTTTATACATAAGAGCATTTCCAACACAACTGAATGCTTTAACAACTTTTGCATCCGGTAATTGCTTTTGAATTTTTTCCATCAGCGATTCTTCAAGTGTTGTAAAAAACTTTAACACACCATTTTCAGGAGGTACTGCAGCAATCGGGTTTGTAGCATCAATAAGTATTTTATTGCTGAAATGTTCTTTGCCTGCAAGATTGATAGCATCTTCTGCAACAAGACCACCGACTGCTAATACAATTATTTCTCCGGATTGGGCCGCTTCCTGGAAAGAACCAAGCGATCCAATTTTATTTTCATTCTTCCATTTAACTACTTCTTCTTTGCTGAGATTTCTTGTGCCAAGCATTACTTCGTGGCCTTCTTTTAAAAAGCCTGTTGCTAATACACGGCCAACGATACCACTTCCGATTATTCCAACTTTCATATGTTTTGTTTTGTAATTAATAAATTAGTTTTACAAAAATTACGAAAAAATTTCATGGCTAATTCCAACCTTGATAGCAGTAAAGAATTTTTAACCCCGGCAGATAAAGAATTTGAGAATAATATTCGCCCTGCGCATATCGATGAATTTTCCGGCCAGTCGCAGATTATTGAGAACCTGAAAATATTTATCAAAGCTGCAAAGATCCGTGGTGAAGCACTGGATCATGTTCTGTTTCATGGTCCTCCGGGTTTGGGTAAAACAACATTATCAAGGATTGTAGCAAATGAAATGGGAGTGAACATTAGAGAAACTTCCGGGCCAGTCATTGAAAAGCCCGGTGATCTTGCTGGTTTGCTTACCAATCTTGAATCCAATGATGTTTTGTTTATCGATGAGATACACCGGTTAAGTACAGTGGTGGAAGAATATTTATATGCAGCTATGGAAGATTTCAGGATCGATATAATGATCGATAGCGGCCCCAATGCAAGAAGCGTTCAGATAAATCTCAATCCATTTACATTGATCGGCGCTACAACAAGAAGTGGTTTGCTGACGGCACCATTACTTTCACGATTTGCGATCAAATCAAGACTTGAATATTATACTTCTGATATTTTAAACAAGATTATTCATCGTTCTGCAAGAATTTTAAATACATCCATTTCAAAAGATGCTGTGGATGAAATAAGCAGGAGAAGCCGGGGTACACCAAGAATTGCAAATGGTTTGCTGAGAAGAGTAAGAGATTTTGCACAGGTATTAAATGATGGGCAGATTGATCTCGGCATTACACAACATGCATTGAAGGCATTGAATGTAGATGAGCATGGCCTTGATGATATGGATAATCGAATTCTATCAACGATTATCGAAAAATTCAAAGGTGGCCCTGTTGGTATTACAACTATTGCAACGGCAGTTGGTGAAGAAGCTGGTACACTCGAAGAAGTGTATGAGCCTTTTTTGATACAGGAAGGATTTATACAACGTACCCCAAGAGGAAGAGAAGTTACTGCAAAAGCTTATGAGCATTTGGGAAAAATAAAACCCGGTGCCGCAGGCACGCTGTTTTCATAAACCCCCTGTCCCCCTAAAGGGGGAACTTAATTCGAATAAACTTTTGCTTGCTTTATAAAAAAAGAGTTGATCTAAAAAGTATTACTGTTTCTCATCACCCCTTTAGGGGAAAGGGTTACTATTGTACTACCAACCTGAATCCATTTCCATGGATATTCACGATCTCAATTCTTGTATCGTCTTTTAAATACTTTCTCAACTTGGCAATGTAAACATCCATACTGCGGCCATTAAAATAAGTATCGCTGCCCCAGATCTTTTTCAATGCCTGTTCTCTTGGCAAAAGATCATTGAGATGCTCTGCAAGCATTTTCAGTAACTCATTCTCTTTTGGAGATAATGTTTGTGTAATTCCGCTATGTGTAAGCTGGCGAAGCTTTGGATTGAAATGATAAGTAGAAAGATCAAATTCTTTATTCTCTGCTTCTTTATTAAGCTCTTCATTTCTTTTCAGAATGGCTTTTATTTTCAACAGCAATACCTCACTGTCAAAAGGCTTGGTGATGTAATCATCAGCACCAAGCTTATAACCTTGTATCACATCTTCCTTCATCGTTTTGGCGCTGATAAAGAATAAAGGAATATCGGGATCAACGTCTCGGATTTCTTCTGCCAGAGTAAAGCCATCCATATTTGGCATCATTACATCAAGCAGGCAGATATCAAATTTTTCACGTTGAAAAGCGGCAAGGCCAAGACGGCCATCTCTTTCCAATATTACATCATAGTCATTCAGTTCAAGATAATTTTTTAACACTGTTCCCAAATTCGGATCATCTTCACACAACAAGATTTTTGGCTTTTTTCCTTCCATAACTTTCGTTTTGAATTATTAGTATTTGCAAATAAAGATAAAGCAATTCCGGGGTTAAAGGATCGGGGTTCAATTTTTTGTTAAATCGCATGAAGGCAATGGACAGACAAACCATTTAACTCCATTATTTTTGTTGTTTAATTCTTTTTATGGCAATGCATCTTACACCCGACAATCGTTTAAAGAAATTGGTTGTTATTGGCGACAGGGTATTGATAAAACCGACAAGACCCGACGAAAGAACGGCAAGCGGTCTTTATTTGCCTCCGGGTGTGCAGGAAAAAGAAAAAGTACAGCAGGGTTATGTTATAAAAACAGGCCCGGGCTATGCAATACCAATGCCGATAGATGATGAACCTTGGAAACAGGATGATGACCAGGTGAAATATGTACCATTGCAGGCAAAAGAAGGTGACCTTGCAATTTTCCTGCTAAGCGGCGCTACTGAGGTAATGTATGAAAGCGAGAAATATTTTATTGTACCACAAAGTGCTATACTAATGCTGGAAAGGGAAGAGGATCTATAGAATTCTAATAACTCATTTAATAAATTAAACATGCCGGATAAAGCAAAATTTGCTGAAGCAATTAAAGAGGGTTATATATTCAAAGGTGAATCATATAAAATTGGCTGCGGAGTTTTGGATGGTGAAGTGGTAAGTGATGCCGCAGTATTGATCCCATTAAAAACTATGAATCGGCATGGATTGATTGCCGGTGCCACAGGAACAGGTAAAACAAAAACACTACAGGTGCTCAGTGAAATTTTAAGTGATGCAAGTGTACCTGTTGTAATGATGGATATAAAAGGTGATCTAAGCGGGATTGCTGCTGCAGGAATTACAAACGATAAAATAAATGAAAGAGTTCAAAAATTAAATGTTGAATTTAAACCTGCTGCTTATCCAACTGAGTTACTTACACTCAGTAATCAAAAAGGAGCAAGACTGCGGGCAACGGTGAGTGAATTTGGTCCTGTTCTGCTTTCAAAAATTTTGGGATTGAATGATACGCAAGGGGGTTTTGTTGCCATGATCTTTAAATATTGTGATGATAATAAACTTGCCTTACTCGATCTGAAAGATTTTATCAAAGTATTGCAATATGTAAGTGATGAAGGAAAGTCTGAGTTGGAAA
>Ga0070698_100006957_pt1 | contig 12249 bp, 11 predicted proteins | sample KBSK1502metaG_FD_65477 | JGI IMG/M metagenome (GOLD analysis project Ga0070698, IMG submission 65477) | Corn, switchgrass and miscanthus rhizosphere microbial communities from Kellogg Biological Station, Michigan, USA - KBS K1-50-2 metaG | ecosystem: Host-associated > Plants > Roots >...
GGCGCGCTCCGGGCTGATCACCAGAACCCGCATCACGAAGCGGCCAGCTCCTTGGCCCGCGCGATCACGTCATCGATCCCGCCCTGCATGTAGAACGCCTGTTCCGGCAGGTGGTCGAACTCACCCGAAAGCACCCGCTCGAAGCTGGCGATGGTGTCCTCCAGCTTCACATACTTGCCCTTGAAGCCGGTGAACTGCTCGGCCACGAAGAACGGCTGCGACAGGAAGCGCTGCAGCCGGCGCGCCCGTCCCACGATCAGCTTGTCCTCCTCGGAGAGCTCGTCCATCCCCAGGATCGCGATGATGTCCTGGAGTGCCTTGTAGCGCTGCAGGGTCCGCTGCAGGCCGACCGCCACGTTGTAATGCCGCTCGCCCACGTAGTTGGCATCCAGGATCCGGCTGGTGCTGTCGAGCGGGTCCACCGCGGGGTAGATCCCCAGCTCTGAGATGGCCCGGGACAGCACGACCGTTGCGTCGAGGTGGGCGAAGGCGGTGGCCGGCGCCGGGTCGGTCAGGTCGTCGGCCGGCACGTAAATGGCCTGTACCGAGGTAATGGAGCCCTTCTTGGTCGAGGTGATCCGCTCCTGCAGATCCCCCATCTCGGTGCCCAGCGTCGGCTGGTATCCCACCGCGCTCGGCATCCGGCCCAGCAGCGCCGAGACCTCCGAGCCCGCCTGGGTGAACCGGAAAATGTTGTCGATGAAGAGGAGCACGTCCTGGCCCTCGATGTCGCGGAAGTACTCCGCCACGGTGAGGCCGGTGAGTCCCACCCGGAGGCGCGCGCCCGGCGGCTCGTTCATCTGGCCGTAGATCAGCGCAGTGGACTTGATGACACCGCTCTCCGACATCTCGAGGTAGAGGTCGTTCCCCTCGCGGGTGCGCTCGCCCACGCCGCAGAACACCGACTTGCCGCCGTGGCCCTTCTGGACGTTGTTGATCAGCTCCATGATCACCACGGTCTTGCCGACGCCGGCGCCGCCGAAGAGGCCGATCTTGCCGCCCTTCACGAACGGCGCGATCAGGTCGATGACCTTGATGCCGGTCTCGAAGATCGTGGTCTTGGGCTCGAGGTCGACGAACTTGGGCGTCTCCCGGTGGATCGGCCACCGCTCGTTGTCCTCCGGAATGGGCGGGCCGCCGTCGACCGGCTCGCCCAGCACGTTGAGGATGCGCCCCAGGGGCGCCGCGCCGACCGGCACCGTAATGGGGCCGCCGGTATCGATCGCCTGCATCCCGCGCACCACCCCATCCGTGCTGCTCATGGCCACGGCGCGCACCTGGTTCTGGCCGATGTGCTGCTGCACCTCGGCCACCAGGCGGACCTTCAACGGCCCACTGGCGTCTTCCACCAGGAGCGCGGAATAAATCTCCGGCAGGTGGTCGGGGGCGAATTCGACGTCGAGCACCGGTCCGATGATCTGGACGATGGTGCCGACGTTTTTCTCAGTAGCCGTTGCGGTTGCCATGTGCTGGGTCCCCTGGGTGCTTTGAGTTCCATGTTCGGTCGGTCAGTCGGTCAGTCGGTCAGTCGGTCGCTGACAGGTCTACTACCGTCTTACCGTCCTACCGTCCTACCGTCATCCCTGCAGCGCCGCTGCCCCTCCGACGATTTCCGAAATCTCCTGCGTGATCGCTGCCTGCCGCTGGCGGTTATACGTCCGCGTCAGATACTCGATGATGTCGCCGGCGTTATCCGTCGCGTTCTTCATCGCGGTACGCCGGGCGCCCTGTTCACCCGCCACCGTCTCCACCAGTCCGCGGTAGACCATGTTGCGCACGTAGAGCGGCAGCAGCTGCTCCAGGATGGCTCCCGGCGACGGTTTCAGGATGTAGTCGGGCCGGCGGCCTTTGTCGCTCGGGGCTTCCACCGGCAGTACCCGCGCCGTGGTGGGCGGCGTGGAGAGCGCGCTCTGAAACCGGGCGTACACCAGGTCCACGCTGGCGAGCTGGCCCGCTTCGTAGGCCGCGATGAGCGGCGCCACCACGCTCGCTGCATGGTCCGCGGTCGGCTTGTCTCCGATGTCCTGCCGGTCGGCGGCGAGCGGCCGCTTCAGGTATTTGAAGAAGCCGGCTCCTTTTTTGCCGACCGCGTGGAGATCGACCGTATAGCCGGCCTGCTCGAGCTGCTCGATCTGACGGCGGGCTTCCTTGATCAGGTTGGCGTTGAAGGCGCCCGCGAGGCCGCGGTTGGAGGTGACCAGGATGACCGCGGCGCGGGTCGGCCCGCCCTTGGCGGGCGACGGCGGGCGGCGGAGCAAGGGGAACTGGGCCTGAAGCTCCGGCGTCACCAGACCCGCGATGACCTCGCGCAGCGCCTCGGCGTAGGGCCGGGCGGCGACGACGCGATCCTGGGCGCGCTTGAGCTTGCTGGTGGCCACGAGCTCCATCGTCCGGGTGATCTTCCGGGTGTTCTGGACGGACTTGATCCGCCCCCGGAGCTTCCCGCCCTTGCCCGCCATCTATTCGCCCCGGAACATCGGCTTGTAGGCCTGGATCGCGGCCTTGAGCTTGGCCGTGACATCGTCATCCAGGACCTTCTTGGTCTTGATGGCGTTGAGCACGTCTCCGGGCGCATTCACCAGGTAATCCAGGAAGCCCTTTTCCCACTGACGGATGTGCTTGAGCTCCACATCGTCGAGGAAGCCGTTGGTCACCGCGTAGATGATGGCCACCTGGCGTTCCACCGGAACCGGCTGGTACTGCGGCTGCTTGAGCACCTCGACCAGACGGGCACCCCGCGCCAGCTGTTTCTGGGTGGCGGCATCGAGATCGGAGCCGAACTGGGCAAACGCCTCCAGCTCGCGGTACTGGGCCAGGGACAGCCGCAGCGGACCCGCCACCTGCTTCATCGCCTTGATCTGGGCGTTGCCGCCCACGCGGCTCACGCTGATGCCGGCGTCCACCGCGGGCCGCACGTTGGAGAAGAAGAGATCGGTGGTGAGGAAGATCTGCCCGTCGGTGATCGAGATGACGTTCGTCGGAATGTATGCCGAGACGTCGCCGGCCTGGGTCTCGATGATGGGCAGCGCGGTGAGCGAGCCGCCCGGCTTCTTGATCCGGGGGTCGAGCTTGATGACCGCGGCGTCATCGGAGATCTTGGCCGCGCGCTCCAGCAGACGGCTGTGCAGGTAGAACACGTCCCCTGGATACGCCTCGCGGCCGGGCGGGCGGCGCAGCACCAGGGACATCTGCCGGTACGCGGCGGCCTGCTTGGTGAGGTCGTCGTACACGCACAAGGTCGGCTTCCCCTCGACGTACATGAAGTGCTCGGCGATGGCGCAGCCGGAGTAGGGCGCGATGAACTGGAGCGGTGCGGGCTCCGAGGCGGAGGCCACTACCACGACCGTGTACTCCATCGCCCCGGCTTCCTTGAGCCGCTCCACCACTGTCGCGACCGTCGAGCGCTTCTGTCCGATGGCGATGTACACGCACACCACCCCGGTGCCCTTCTGATTGATGATGGTGTCGATGGCGATGGCCGTCTTGCCGGTGCCCCGGTCGCCGATGATCAGCTCCCGCTGGCCCCGGCCGATCGGAATCATCGCGTCGATGGCCTTGATGCCGGTCTGCAGCGGCTCCTTGACCGGCTGCCGCACGATGATCCCCGGGGCGATCATCTCCACCGGCCGGTTGCCGTCCGAGTGAATCGGACCGCGCCCGTCCACAGGCTGGCCCAGCGCGTTCACCACCCGGCCCAGCATCCCGGCACCGGTCGGTACCTCGAGCAGGCGGCCGGTGCAGCGCACCTCGTCGCCTTCCTTGAGCTTGAGGTAGTCGCCCATGATCGCGGCGCCCACGTTGTCCTGCTCGAGGTTGAGCACCAGGCCGTTGATGACCTCACCGGTCTCCGACGAGGTGAACTCCAGCATCTCGCCCGAGAGGGCCGACTTGAGGCCGTAAATCCGGGCGACGCCGTCGCGCACTTCGAGGGTGGTCCCGACGTCGGCCGTATCGGCCTGCGACAGGTTTGCCGCCTCGATTTCCTTGAGGAGGATGCCCTTGATTTCGCCGGGGCGGAGGATCGAATCGGTTGCCATGGTCTAGTCCCGGATCGCTGAAAGACGGAGCCGTATTCTAGCTTGTGAAAAATATCACAAAGGCTCGTTTGGGGCAATAGTCATCTCCTGCTCCGCCCACTCCCGCGCAGGAACCGGCGCAGCACCTCCGCGTCGCTCATCCCCAGCGCCTCGACCATCCCCACCCCGGTGAGCCGCCGGGTCATGGCGCGGAGGTGGCTGGGGGTGCTGAGCCCCAGGACCCGCGCGGCGAGGGGCAGCCGGCAGGCGGGGTTTCGAAGCAGCGCCAGGGCGGCGAGGACGGTGAGCAGATCGGCCACCCTCTTGAGGTTCGGTGCCCCGCCGGCCCCGAACTGTCGGGAGAGATGCTCCCGCGAGATCCCCAGGTACCGGGCCATGAGCGCCGTCCGCGGCGGCCGGCCGGCCGACGCCACCAGGAGATCCCAGGCGCGGCGCTGCAGCGGCTCGGTGAGTCGGAGCTGCCTGGGCACATCGGCCAATGCTGCGCTGCGCCGGACCGACACCGACTGTCGAACGACCAGGTCGCCCACGATGGGGTCATCCACACCTTCGATCGCCACCGCGGCCACCGCCAGCCGCTGCCCGGTGAGCAGCAGCTCCGCATCATCGCTCTTGAACACCCCGTACAACACCACCGGGATGCCGGGATATCGCCCGCGGAGCCCGGCGAAATCCATGTCGCGCACCGCGCGAACGCCCAGGACCAGCGCCTCAAGCAGCTGCTCGCCGAGGACCCGCTCGAGTCCGTGCACCGAGCGGCATGCCACCACGGGTCCGGCTCCCCGCGGTATCGACCGGCGAAGGGCGCCGAGGGCGGACCGGCTGTCGAGCAGCGCGGCGATGGCTGGCACGGATTACTTGGGCGCGATCGGCCGGGGAGCAGGATGCGGGCGGCCCGAGCCGACCGCCACGAGCGTGCGCGCCATGTCACCCGCGCGCCGAAGGACCCCGCGCGCATTCTCGTAGCTCAGCGACCGCAGCGCCTCATCGAGCGTGCACCAGCGGCACGCGGTGATTCCCTCGTCTTCCTGGGGCACCGGCTGCCCGTCGGCCGACTCGAGGAGAAAGAAGTGGCAGAACTTGTGGATGAATCGCCCGCGGAACCGGAAGTGCCAGTCGATCAGGCGGATCGGGCCGTGCAGCTTGAGGTCGGCGAGCCCGGTCTCCTCGGCCGTCTCGCGCCGAGCCGCGTCGGCGGGCGATTCGTTCTCTTCCAGGTGGCCCTTCGGAAAACCCCAGTTGTCGTAGGAGTCCCGGATCAGCAGAAACCGCACCACGCCGGACTCGTCCCGGCGGAACACGATACCGCCGGCGGACACCTCACGCTCGGGCCGCCGCTTTCCCACTCTAGAACACCGAGAATCGGAAGTAGCGCCTTGGGTTGGCTTGGATGTCGGCGAGGAGCTGCCGGAGCTGCTGCACCGTGCGGGTGGCCTCATGATAGAGCGCCGAGTCGCTGGCCAGCAGCGAAAGGGTGCCCCGCCCCGACTGCACCTTGGTGAGCAGCGAATCGCTGACCTCGAGCACCCGGACCAGGCTCGAGCGATGCGCCTTCACGTCGCTGACGATCGCCTGCAGGTCCGCGGTCATCTCCCTGATGGCCACGGTAGTCTGTTTCGTTGAGCTGAAGAGATCCTGGAGCTCGCCCTTCATCGTGGCGGAATCCACCCGTCCCATCACGGTGTTGAAACTGCGCGAGGCGGTGTCGAGGGAGCCCGAGGTGCGGGTCAGGTTGGTGGCCATCCGCCCGAGATTGTCGCTCTGCGTGTTGGCGAGCTGGGTCAGGCGCACGACCGTGGCCCGGAGATCTCTGAGGCTGGCCCGCACGTCGGCCACGGCGTTGGAGTCGAGCGCGCCTTCGATCCGGTTGGTGAGCACCCCGATGTCTCCGGCGATCCGGCTGGCCTGCTGGGTGATCTCGCCGATGTCCGGCAGGGTGGCGCCGGGCCACGCATCGCCGCCGACCGCGGCCGCCTCGACGATCTGGTCGTGAATGCTCTTGTCGCTGACCGCCTCGTCGAGCGAGAGAATGTTGACCCGCCACTCACCGAACAGCGTGGCCGGCGCGGCGATCGCGGCGGCCCGCTCGGGCAACTTCTGGTCGGGCTTGAGGCGGAGGTCCACCTCGACCCAGTCGTCCGGCGCCACCCGGACCGTGGCCACCCGCCCGATCTTCACCCCCCGCAGCGACACGTTCGCGCCGGGTCCGATGCCGCCGATCGAGCGGAACCGCGCGGTCCGCACATCGTCGCCGCGGCCCAGCCGGATCTGGCCCAGCAGCAGCGCGCCCGCGACCACCACCACGATGGCGACGACGACAGTCAGGCCGACGGCGTACTCGTTCGAACGCTTCACGCGGGTCCTCCCGTGCCGGGGCGGGCATCGATGAATTCGCGGACCAGGGGATCGGTCGACTGGCGGATTTGCTGGACCGTGCCGACCTGCTGAATCCGGCCCTCGTACAGGAACGCGATCCGGTCGGCGATCGTAAACGCGCTGTCCAGGTCGTGGGTGACCACGATACTGGTGGCGCCCAGCTCACGGCGCGCGCGAATCATGAGCTCGTCCATCGCCACCGTGGTGACCGGATCGAGTCCGGTGGTCGGCTCATCGTACAGAATGTAGCTTGGCCGTAACGCGATCGCCCGCGCGATTCCCACCCGTTTGCGCATGCCGCCGGACAGCTCCGACGGGTACCGATCGGCGGAGTCGGGGAGCTCCACCAGCTCGAGGCTCTCCCCCACCCGCCGGGTGATGACGTCCGGCTGGAGCCCCTGGCGCCGCAGCCCGAGCGAGAGGTTGTCGCGCACCGTGAGCGAATCGAACAACGCAGCGAACTGAAAGACGTACCCGACGTGGCGCCGCAGCTCCATCAGCTCCTCGTAGCCGAGGTCGCCCACGATCTGTCCGTCCACCTCGACGTGGCCCTGGTCCGGTTCGAGCAGGCCCACGATGTGCTTGAGCGCGACGCTCTTGCCGGTGCCGGAATAGCCCATCAGGACGGTGGTCTCGCCCTCGGGGATCAGCAGCGAGAAGCCGTTGAGCACGACTTTGGCGCCGAAGGCCTTGTGAACGCCGCGGAATTCGATCATGGCGTTGGACGCTAGGACGCTAAGACGCTAGGACGCTAAGTGAACCACCTAGCTTCGTAGCGTCGTAGCGTCGTAGCGTCTCGACAAGGAGTCTCATAGTAAAACCAGCGCCCAGAACGCATCCAGCACCAGGATCGCCTGGCAGCCGAGCACCACGGCCCGGGTCGTCGCCCGGCCTACGCCCTCCGCCCCGCCTCGCGCCGCGAGCCCCGCCATGCAGCCCATGGTGGCGATGGCGGCGCCGAAGCTGGCGCTCTTGACCAGTCCGAACCAGATGTCCTTGAACTTGTAAAACTGCCGAGCGCCGCGCACAAACTCCACCGAGGAGAGATCGAGGAGGTTGGTGGCGGTGAACCAGCCGGAGAGCACACCCACCGCCATGGCCATCGCGGTGACGATCGGGAACATCAGAATGGCGGCCAGCACTCGGGGCGTGACCAGGTAGGCGTGCGGACTGATGGCCAGGGTTTCCAGGGCGTCCACCTGCTCGGTCACCCGCATGGTTCCCAGCTCGGCGGCCACGTTGGCGCCGACCCGGCCGGCCAGCGCCATGCCGGTGAGCACCGGGCCAAGCTCGAGCATCACCGCCTTGGTGACCAGCGTGCCCACGAAGTAGAGGGGGATGGCCCGGGTGAACATATAGGAGGACAGCAGGGCCAGCACGATACCCGTGAACACCGCGACGAAGAGCGCCACCGGCACCGACTGGACACCGAGCTTGAGCATCTGGGGGAAAAGCTGGGGCCGCCAGATGGAAGTGTCCGCGAGCGCACGCCTGGCTTCGATGGCCCAGCGGCCTGCCTGCGTCAGGAATTCGCGGGGGCGGCTCACGCGGCGAAGCTCGCCAGCGTTCGGCCCACTTCTCCTTCGCGGAGCTTCTTGAGCGCGCGGTCGCGCAGCTGGCGAACCCGTTCCCGGGTGATCCCGAACAACCCGCCGATTTCCTCCAGGGTGTGCTCCTGCTCGCCGTCGAGCCCGAAATAGAGCCGCAGCACCTTGGCGTCGCGCGGCGCGAGCGTGGCCAGCGCGGCGTCGACCTCTTCCTTGAGGAATTGCTCCATCGCCTGCGACTCGGGGTCGGCCTGTCCCTCGGCCATGAAGCGCTCCAGGACGTTGCGCTCGCCCTCCACGGTGAGCGGCGCGTCGAGCCGCACCTCGGCGGTGTTGAGCGACGCCAGCGCCTGCACCAGCTCCACCGAGAGCCCGACGGCGGCGGAGATTTCCTCAGCGGTCGGCTCCCGGCGCAGCTCCTGGCGCAGGTTTTCGGTGGCCCGGATGACGCGGGAGAGATCGGCGGTCCGGTTGAGCGGTACCCGCACCGTGCGCCCGTGCCGGGCGATCGCGGACAGGATTGCCTGGCGGATCCACCAGACCGCGTAGGAGATGAATTTGACGCCGTGATCGGGGTCGAACTTTCGCGCGGCGGTGAGGAGGCCGACGTTGCCTTCGCCGATGAGATCCACCAGCGCGAGTCCGCGGTTCTGATATTTCTTGGCGACCGAGATCACAAAGCGGAGGTTTTTGGTGACCAGCTCCTGCACCGCGTCCTCGTCACCGGCCCGCACCCGCCGGGCGACGGCGGTTTCCTGGGTCTGATTGAGCAGCGGCGCCTTGCTGACCTCGTGGAGATAGAGGTCGAGGATGTCGCGCTCGGCGTCGTACACGCCGAGTGAGACCGCAGAATCGCGCTTCCGGCTCCTCGGCTTGCTCATGGTGGGTGAACCCTCGGCGGGCAACGGCCCGATGGCTCGGTTTGACACGGTGTTACGCGGTGATTTTGCTTGACTAACTTCTTGGCCACGGCTACCTTGCCGTGCTGCGGCCGCGCTCTCGGCGGGCAGCAGAATATAGCGGGGGCGTAGCTCAGTTGGGAGAGCGCGTGAATGGCATTCACGAGGTCAGGGGTTCGATCCCCCTCGCCTCCATTCGCGCCGGTGGCGGGGCCGCAGGCGCGAATGCGTTACCGTTGCAAATGGCGGGCGGAACGCAGTAGGTTGGGAGCCGGTTCGGTCCGCGGGAATAGCTCAGTTGGTAGAGCACAACCTTGCCAAGGTTGGGGTCGCGGGTTCGAGTCCCGTTTCCCGCTCTGCAAGGACGGTCGGGCGGACATCGAAAACGTCGCGGGGTGGAGCAGTCTGGTAGCTCGCCGGGCTCATAACCCGGAGGTCGTGGGTTCAAATCCCACCCCCGCTATTCGGTCGGTAAGACGGTAGGTCGGCAGGACGGTAGGCAGGTAGGTGCGGCTCGGCGCCACCTTACCGCCTGACCGACTTGCCGACCTACCGTCTTCATATCGGGCGGTTAGCTCAGCTGGTTAGAGCGCTACGTTGACATCGTAGAGGTCACAAGTTCGAATCTTGTACCGCCCACTCTCCGGCCGCGCCCTTAGCTCAACTGGATAGAGCATCTGACTACGGATCAGAAGGTTGGGGGTTCGAATCCCTCAGGGCGCATTGCGGTCGGACAGTGAGGACAGACGGACAGTTTGACAGTTGACAAAGAAGCACCGTCCAACCGTCCTCACTGTCCCCACTGTCCGTCTTCGTGCGGGGCGTAGCGCAGCCTGGTAGCGCGCCTGCTTCGGGAGCAGGAGGTCCCGGGTTCAAATCCCGGCGCCCCGATTTGGAGTACCGGTCACTGTATCGTCGGGCTCGTAGCTCAGCTGGATAGAGCGCTTGCCTCCGGAGCAAGAGGTCGCGCGTTCGAATCGCGCCGAGCCCATGAAACGCCGATCCCCCGAGCGCCGAGGCGTCCGGGGGATCGTTGTGTCTGGTAGTTAGTATGTGCGTACCCCGTCAAGCGGATTTGCCGAGATCCTTGATCATGGTGCGCAGTCGGAGCGCCGCCGATTCGATCGCTTTCAGAGACTCCAGCATATCCGGCGGGAATTCCTCGGCACGCATCATCAGGAGCTGGGTCTCGGCCAGAATCGCCGACAGCGGGTTGGCCAGATCGTGCTTGGCCTTGGAGAGGGCGGGCTCGTCCATGAGTGGGCGCTCAGGATCCAAAGGGGATCGGCACGAAGGTGAGGACGAAGATCACGATGCAGAGCAGCCCGACCCAGCGCCGGCTCCGCGGGACTCTCCGCTCCGGGATCAGCACCGACGGATGGGTCCAGCGACCCCCGCCGATCAGGAATGTCATGGCCACCCACACGTACCAGCTCGCGGAGTATTGGGCCAGCACCAGCAGCCCCGCGACGGTACCCAGCGCCACCAAACGCTGGTGCTTGCCCAGCACTCCATAGATGACGTGACCCCCGTCGAGCTGGGAGAGCGGCAGGAGGTTGAGCCCGGTAATGAAGACCCCGACCCATCCGGCAAACGCCGGGAGACTGAGGTGGACACCCGCAGCCCCGGGGAAGGTGCTCTCCCTGAGCCAGTGGGTCAGCAGCGAGTCGCCCAGTCCGATCGACTGGCCCGCGAACGTCACCCAGGTCACCGCGGATCCACCCGGCACGACGCCGAGCGCTTCGGACGCCGGGTAGCCCCACAGAAGCACCGCGATCGCCACGACGAAGCCGGCGATCGGGCCTGCGGCGCCGACATCGAGCAGCTGTCGCCGGTCGAGCAGTGGGCTGCGCAGCCTGATGAATGCTCCGAGGCTGCCGATGGGGGAAATGGTCGGCGGAATCGGCAGGAAGAACGGCGGCGAGGTATCGATCCCGTAGCGGCGCGCGGCAAAGTAGTGTCCCGATTCGTGCACCAGCAGAATACCCAGGAGCGGAACCGCGAAGGTCCAGCCATCGAGAAGGAGGCGCCAGTCGCCCCGGGCCGCATTGAGGAAGAACTGGCCTGCGCCGACGAAGAACCCGGAGAATCCGGGTGGGGAGTAGGGATACCACACTCCAGCAAGCGCCGCACCGGCCCCCAGCGAGCAGAGGATGGTCAGGGCAAAGAGCACCGCGTGGAGTACCCATCTGGTGCCGCGAGCACCGGGGACCGCCCGGACCAATACCAGCCGGGTGCGGGCGTCGTCGGCCCAGTACCAGCGCCCGGCCCACCGGTCCAGAACAGCCGTGAGCCGCTCTGAAGGCCCCCGGTGCTCCGGAGCCACGAGCCCGTCCACCACTTCCCGCGACCCCAGGCGCATGACTCGCCAGGCCACCAGGAGCGGGGTCAGCTCATCCATCGCGCCTCTTGACGGATACGTTGCGGATCGGTAAGATTACTTTATCCCTGAACAAGTACTGGCAGGTCCTCCAACGCGGCGCACGTGGCGCCCGGCCGGCACGCCTTCGGATTTCTGATTCCGACCTGACTCGAACTTCGCCCTCTCACTGACGTACGTTGCCGGCGGGCACGAGCCCCCGTCCGGCGCAACAAGGCCCCCTCCGTGGATATCTCCGAACTGAAGCAGAAGTCCGTTGCCGAGCTGCACGCGCTCGCGCAGCAACTCAACATCACCAACTACTCAGGCCTGCGCAAGCAGGATCTGATCTTCCGGATTGAGCAGTCACTGCTCGAATCCGACACGGTTATTCGGGGCGAAGGTGTCCTCGAAATCCTGCCGGAAGGCTATGGATTCCTCCGCAGCCAGGACTGGAACTATCTCTACGGCCCCGACGACATCTACGTCAGTCCGAGCCAGATCAAGCGGTTCGATCTACGGACCGGCGACACGGTGCTGGGACAGGTCCGGCCTCCGAAGGAGGGCGAGCGCTACCTCGCGCTGCTCAAGGTCGAGAGCGTCAACTACGAAGAGCCGGAAAAGACCAAGCAACGGATCGCCTTCGACAACCTCCGGCCTCGCTACCCCGACCAGAAGCTCAGGCTGGAGGGCAAGAAGGGCGATCTCTCCATGCGGGTGGTGGATTTACTCGCCCCGATCGGCAAGGGCCAGCGCGGCTTGATCGTGTCGCCGCCCAAAGCGGGCAAGACGATCCTCATGCAGAAGATCGCCAACGCCATTGCCGAGAATCATCCCGAGGTGATTCTCATCGTGCTGCTGATCGACGAGCGACCCGAGGAAGTCACCGACATGCAGGAAAACGTGAAGGCGGAGGTGATTTCCTCCACCTTCGACGAGCCCGCCGACCGGCACGTGCAGGTGGCCGATATGGTCATCGAAAAATCCAAGCGGCTGGTGGAGCACGGGCGGGACGTGGTGATCCTGCTCGA
>Ga0070698_100006958_pt1 | contig 12249 bp, 6 predicted proteins | sample KBSK1502metaG_FD_65477 | JGI IMG/M metagenome (GOLD analysis project Ga0070698, IMG submission 65477) | Corn, switchgrass and miscanthus rhizosphere microbial communities from Kellogg Biological Station, Michigan, USA - KBS K1-50-2 metaG | ecosystem: Host-associated > Plants > Roots >...
CTGAAATACGGATTCACCGTGCACCATGTGCTGGGCGTCGAAGCCGTACTGCCGGACGGCGAACTGATTCACGTCGGCGGTTCCGTGCTGGACGCGCCAGGTCTGGATCTTCTCGGCGTGCTCGTCGGATCCGAGGGGACGCTCGCGATCGTGACCAAAGCCACGCTGAGGCTGCTGCGGCGTCCTGAGAGCGTGCAGACGCTGCTGGCCGGCTTCACCTCGATCGACGAGGCGGGCCAAGCCGTCTCGGCCATCATCGGCTGCGGAATCGTCCCGGCGGCGGTCGAGATGATGGATCGGCTCACGATCGAAGCGGCGGAAGCCGCGGTCCATCCAGGGTTCCCTCCCGCGAACGCCGTGCTGATCGTCGAGCTCGATGGACCGAAAGTGGAAGTCGACGAATTGTTCTCGATTGTCGAGTCGGTCTGCCAGCGCGCCGGCGCCACGACGATCGAGATTGCGCGGGACCAGGCGGCGCGGGAGCGCATCTGGAAGGGCCGTAAGGCGGCCTTCGCCGCGATGGGACGCGTCTCGCCGAACTATTACGTGCAGGACGGCGTCGTGCCGCGCACGAAGTTGTCGGAGGTGCTGCGCCGGATTCGCGAGCTCGAGCAACGGTCGGGCCTGAGGATCGGCAACGTGTTCCACGCGGGAGACGGGAACCTGCATCCGCTCATCTGCTATGACGAGTCGATTCCCGGCCAGTCCGAGCACGCCGAGAACGTGGCGTCCGAGATCCTCACGTACTGCATCGAGGCCGGCGGCGCGATTACCGGCGAACATGGCGTCGGCGCCGACAAAAAGGGGTACATGCCCAGGATGTTTTCGGCCGCCGACCTCGACGCCATGCAGCTCGTACGATGCGCGTTCGATCCGTCGGGGATTTGCAATCCGGGCAAGGTCTTTCCAACCCCCCGCCTGTGCGGCGAGGTGCCTGGTCCTTACCGCCAGCATCCGCTCGAACGCGACGGGGTCGCCGAGCGCTTCTGATGGCTCCCCGCGATATCGAGGCCACCGCGCGCGCTGCCACGAGCCTTTGGGGACCCGAAGGCGTGCACCTCGCCGGGAACGCCGACGCGGTCGACGGTCACCAGCCGAGAGTGGTGCTGGAACCGGGAGATGCCGCGACCGCCGCGAGCATGCTCCATTGGGCCGACACCGAACGTCTGACGGTCATTCCACGCGGCGCCGGCACGAAGCTGGCGTGGGGATCGCCGCCTTCGAGCGCCGACCTCGTGCTCTCGACGGTTCGCCTGGTCGCCGGCCTCGATCATTGCGCCGGCGATCTGACGGGGATTCTGCCGGCTGGCGCGTCGCTCGCCCAGGTGAATGAGGTGCTGGGGCGGGAGGGTCAGTGGCTGCCGCTCGACCCGCCGCTGTCCAATCGCGCCACGATCGGCGGAATCGTCGCGACCAACGACAGCGGCCCGCGTCGCCACCGACACGGCGCCGCCCGCGACCTCATCATCGGCATCGAGATGGCGCTCGTCGATGGCCGCACGGCCAAGGCCGGTGGCCGCGTCGTCAAGAACGTCGCCGGCTACGATTTGTCGCGGCTGCTCTGCGGATCGTTCGGGACGCTGGCGTTCATCGTCAGCGCGACCTTCAAACTCGCGCCGCTGCCGGCCGCCTCGTGCACGGTCGTCGCGACAGCCGGGAATGCGCAGCGGCTCGGCCGTCTCGCACTCGCCCTCGCGGCCGCACCGCTGACGCCTTCGGCCGTGGAGCTCGATTCGCCGCCGGCCCGGATGCTGATCCGTTTCGAGACCACACCGGCCGCCGCCGAGCAGCAGGCCGCCGCGGCCTGCGATCTGTGCAAGCGCCACGAGACGCCCACGACCGTCCTGCAAGGGATAATTGAAAGCGGCACGTGGCGATCGTACGAGGAGCAGCTCTGGCACACGGAGGGTACGCTGCTCAAGATCGCCGTCCTCCCCAGCCATGTAGGGGATCTCGTCGATCTCATCGAACGCACCGCGGCCAGCCATTCGGTCGACTATCGGGTTGGCGGCCGCGCAGCGCTGGGGGTCCTCTTTCTGAAATTGCGCGGCGACCCCGAGCGGCACATGGAGATCGTGCGAGAGGTGCGGCGGACGGCAGCCGCGCGGGGAGGGAGCGCAGTTCTCTTGTCTACTCCCGTATCGATCGAGCGACGCGTCGACTCGTGGGGCGAGGTCGGTGACAGTCTTCGGATGATGCGCGCCGTCAAAGCGCGTTTCGATCCGCACGGCACGCTGAATCCCGGCCGGGGACCCGGCGGAGTCTAGAGGTTCGAAAGGTTCTAAGGGTTCTAGAGGTTCTAAAGGTTCGAGGTTCTAAAGGTTCGAGGTTCTAAGGGTTCTAGAGGTTCGAGCTTCTAAGAGTTCTAGAGGTTCCAAAGGTTCGAGGTTCTAATGGTGCCACCTCTAGAACCTCTAGAACCCCGAACCTTTGGAACCTTTAGCACCTCTAGAACCCCTAGAACCTCTGAACCCCTGGAAGATCGATATGAACACCTCTGACGCGGCCTTCGAGACGCTGACGCCTCTGACGCCGCTGATGGACAAATGCGTGCATTGCGGCTTCTGTCTGTCGACCTGTCCCAGCTATCTCCTCCTCGGGCAGGAAATGGATTCGCCGCGCGGCCGCATCTACCTGATGAAGGCGGGGACGGAAGGCCGCGTGGGCATCGGCGAAGCCTTCGTCGAGCATTTCGATACCTGCCTCGGATGCATGGCGTGCGAAACCGCGTGCCCGTCGGGCGTGCGCTATGCACCGCTCATCGAAGAAACGCGGGCGGTGGTCGAGCATCACCATCGCCGTCCGATTGGCGAACGCCTGTTCCGCCAGTTGCTGTTCCTGGTGCTGCCCTTCCCCGCTCGCCTTCGCCTGCTCGCGTTGCCGCTGGGGCTTGCGGACGTATTGCGCCGTCAGCCGCGCCTGCTGTCGGTCTTGCCCGCGAAGCTGCGCAACCTGATCGCGCTTGCACCGGCCGCCGCCTCGGGCAGCGCAAGCCGCGACGTACCCGAGCGAACGGCTGCGGTCGGTGCGCCCCGGCTGCGCGTCGGCCTGCTCACGGGATGCGTGCAGCGGGTGTTCTTTGGTCAGGTGAACCAGGCCACCGCACGGGTCCTGTCAGCCGAGGGATGTGACGTGGTGGCGCCCGCAGGGCAGGGATGCTGCGGCGCGCTGGCGCTCCACGCCGGCCGCGACCGTGAGGCGCGCGAGTTCGCGCGCGGCCTGATTCAGGCGTTTGACGGCCTCGGTCTCGACTCAATCGTGGTGAGCGCGGCAGGGTGCGGATCGGCGATGAAGGGTTACGGAGAGCTGCTCAAGGACGACCCCGCATGGGCCGAACGGGCGAGCGTATTCGCGGCCAAGGTGCGCGACGTGACCGAAACGCTCGTGGGGCTGGGCACGGCGCAGGCGCCACGGCACCGGCTGGATCTGCGGATCGCCTACCACGACGCCTGTCACCTGGCGCACGCGCAAGGCGTCCGGCGCGAGCCGCGGCAACTGCTGGAAGCGATCCCGGGCGTCACGGTCGCCCCACTGGCCGAGTCGGAAATCTGCTGTGGCAGCGCCGGTATCTTCAACCTGGTTCAGCCCGAAATGGCCGCCGAGCTCGGACGCCGCAAGGTCGATCGCATCGTCGACGCGACCCCGGACGTCGTCGTCACGTCGAACCCCGGTTGCATCGTCCAGATCGGGGCGCACGCGCGCGCCGCCGGCCATTCATTCCCCGTGCTTCACATCATCGAGGTGATCGATCGCTCGATACGCGGTACATCGCTCACAAATCTGAAATCTGAAGTCTGAAATCTGCAATGCCGAGGCGCTACATCTTGAGGCGCGCCTCGAAGATGACCGAGCGCTTGATGATGTCTCCGAACACGTGCTGCTGGATGTCCTTGTTGAAGATGTTGTTCACCTTCACCAGCGTCGTGATCCGGCCCTGCTGCCATTTCACCCCGCCGCTTCCGTTGACCGTCGTGTACGAGTCCGTGAATCCGTGGTACGAGCTCGTCAGCACATCGCTCCAGAATGCCTTGTCCGAATAACTCAACGAGAGGCTGCCGAGGCAGCGGTCGCGGTCGAAATTGAACCCGGCGTTGACCCGATGCGTCGGGGGAAGCGAGAGCTCCACGGCAGGAAACGGGTTCGGGTCGTCGAGGATGATCGGGTCTGCCTGCCATGAGTAATTTCCAAACGCCGAGAGCGTGCGGCTGACGCGATGATCGACTGACAGCTCGACGCCTTTCTGGCGGATCGGGCCGAGATTCAAATACGTAAATGCGGTCCGCGGCAGATAGATCCCCCGCGCGGCCAGGACGCCGACAATCGTCGGTGGCAGCACCCAGCCCGGCGGCGGGTTTGCCGCGGTGTACGGATCGAGGTTCGAGGGAAGCTGCGTGAAGTTGATGCTCTTGTCGAGGTCGTTGACGTAAACAGCCAGGCCCACGGTCGTGCGATCGGCAAGCGTTCCCGTATACGCCACCTCGTAGGACGTCAGCGATTCCTCGGTCAGATCCCCCTGCGGCATCGATCCAATCGGCAGCTTGCTGCCCACGCCGCGCACGACGAGCGGAAACGGCGTCGCCACGAGAGGCTGCAGCGACGGCGGCAGGAGCGGGCCCAGCGCCCTCAAATCGGTCGGGATGACGATCTGGGTGTCCAGATAGTTGTTGATCACCGACGGCGAGCGAAACGCCTTATTGAACGCCACGCGCACCGAATGATTCGCGCTCGCTTTGAGCACGGCCGCAAGGCGAGGCGAGAACACCGGATCGGCCAGGTTGCCGAACTTGTCGACGCGTGCCCCGATTGTGAGCCGGACGCGATCGAAAATGATCTCATCCTGCCCATAGGCGCCGACCTCCGTCCGATTCTCGGCCGCCGGCGCAATCGTCATCTTGAAGTTATTGCGCCGCACGTTGCCGCCGAAGCTGACGACGTTCCGCGTCCCCAGCGCGACGGCGTCCCCAGCCTCGAAGTCGTGCGTCTGGGTTGAAAAGTTCAGCTGCAGCGGCGCTCTGGTCGCCGGATCAAGCAGCAGGAGGTTCGGCGCCTTGGCGTCGACGAAGTTGCTGAAGTAGCTGACCCGCACCGCCCGGCGGGTGTAATTGACCTTGGCGTACCCCATGTACGATCCGCTTTGAATGTCGAACGGACCGAGACCGGTATAGATGATCCCATCGGTGCCGGCGACGCCGCCTTGGTACGTCACCCGGCTGCCGCCGCGCAGCTCCTGGTCGAATCGCAGGTCGAACTTCGGCTGGCTCGTGCCACGATTCCTGAACGCCGTTCCAATCGCGCCCTCGCCATCGTCGGGATAGCGCGCGCCGCCGACCGTGGCGCCCGGAACGCGTGGATCGGGAATCAGCGGGATGGTGCCGGTCGGCCGCGCAAACGCGTCGGAATTGAAGTAGCCGGCCGACACCCTGTACGACCAGCTGTCGTTCAGAATGCGCGACACCGACGCATTGGCGCCGAACAGCCCGCCAGGGCCCTTTCCGGCGGTCGAGCCGGCGTCGCGACTGAAGAACCCGCCGCTCAACGACACGTCAATGCCTGGCGCTTCCCGTGGCGGCTTCGTGATGATGTTGACGACCCCCGTCAGCGCATTCGCGCCCCAGACGGCGGAGGCCGGGCCGCGGATCACTTCAATCTGTTTGATGTCGTTCATGTTGTTCGGCAGGAAGTCCCAGAGGACGATGCCGAAGAAATCGAGATAAATAGACCGGCCGTCGAGCAGCACCAGCTGCGAGTTGGAGAGCGTCGACGTGGCCTGCCGGCTCGTCACGTTCACGTCGCGGGCCGAGAGCTGCACGACGTTGACGCCGGGTACCGTGCGCAACAGATCCCCGTAGTTCTGCGCCGGAGACGTGGTCAGCACCTCGGTGCCGAGCACGCTCATTGTCGCCGGAGCGTCAACCATTGCGGTTTCGACCCGTGCCGCGCTGACGACCACCGTCTCGCCGAGCCGGGCCACGGCGAGCTCGATTGGCGGCACCTGCACTGCGCCGTTTCCGACGGCAACGCCATTTCGCGTCGCTTGCCCGAAGCCGACGAGCGACACGATGATGTCGTACGTGCCGCTGGCGAGATTACCGAAGGAGTACTCGCCTCGCGGGCCCGAGACTGTAGTCTGACGTCCGCCCGCGCCCACGAGGACGACGGTGGCGCCCGGAACGACGGCGCCGGATTCGTCGACGACGGTGCCGGAGAGGCCGCCGGTCTGAGCATGTACGGGAACGGCGAGCAGCAACATAACGCCAAGCGCAGCGACGAGCCGAAGCATCCGATCCTCCTTGGGTTTTTCCGGGGAACTGACTTGCAGACGCGCGGCGATTATGAGGCCGCACGTCGACCAACGCAAGGTCCCGGCGGGACAGTCTGCGCACGATTCGCGTTGAATGTCACCGGTTGGGCGGCTGACAACGCCCCAGCGTAACGCTACAATCGCCAGTGATGGTTGATATCGAGATCTACGACACCACGCTGCGGGATGGCACGCAGGGGGAGGGCATTGCGCTGTCGGTCGCCGACAAGCTGCGGATTGCCGAGCGGCTGGACGCGTTCGGCGTGCATTACATCGAAGGCGGCTGGCCGGGCAGCAACCCCAGGGACATCGAGTTCTTTCAACAAGCGAAGCACCGGGCGTTCCGGCGCGCGCGCCTCGCCGCGTTCGGCTCCACTCGGCGTAAGGACATCCGCGCGGAGGCGGACGATCAGGTCAGGCTGCTCCTCGACGCCTCGACGCCCGTCGTCACGATCTACGGCAAGACGTGGCTCCTGCACGTCCTGGAGGTTCTGCAGACGACGGCGGAAGAAAACCTGGCGATGATCGAAGATACGGTGCGGCACCTCAAAGCGCATGGAAAGTTCGTCGTGTACGACGCCGAGCACGCGTTCGACGGGTGCAAGGACGACCGCGCATACGCGCTCGCGACGTGGCAGGCCGCCGAGCGCGGCGGCGCCGACCTCGTCGTGCTCTGCGACACGAACGGCGGCTCGCTGCCGGGCGAGGTTCACGAGATGACCGAGTATGCCCGTGGCGGCCTCAATGTCGGGATCGGCATCCATACCCACGACGACATCGGGCTCGGCGTGGCCAACGCGCTGGCCTCGATCGATGCCGGCGCCACGCATGTCCAGGGAACGCTCAACGGGTATGGCGAGCGGACCGGCAACTGCAACCTGACGAGCGTGATGCCGATCCTGCACTTCAAGTACAGCCGCCGATCCATCCCGCCCGAATCGTTGCCGCAATTGAAGGAGCTCTCGCAGTTTCTGGACGAGACGGCGAACGTCCGGCCCAATCCACGCCTGCCGTGGGTCGGGGCGGCGGCCTTCTCGCACAAGGGCGGCACGCACGTGAACGCCGTGCAGAAAGTCATCCGGAGCTACGAACACATCGATCCGGCCTTCATCGGCAACGCGCGGCACGTCCTCATCAGCGACCTGGCCGGCCGCAGCAACATCGTGATGAAGGCGCGCGAGCTGGGCTTCGACATCACCAATACGACGCCGGAGCTGCGTGACATGCTCACGCGGATCAAGGAGCTGGAGCATCAGGGGTACGAGTTCGAGGCCGCCGACGGCTCGCTGGCACTGCTGATCCGGCGGGCGCTGATCGCCGCCCCTCCGCCGTTCCTGGTCGACGCGTATCACGTGTCGATGCGTCGCGACGGCGCGGGCTCCGTCTGCGAAGCGGTGGTCAAGGTCCGCGTCGGCGACGAATCGGAGCACCGGGTGGCCGAGGGCGATGGACCGGTGAATGCCCTGGACACCGCGCTGCGCGCGGCGCTGATCCGGCATTACCGCCAGTTGAAGGATGTGCACCTGACCGACTACAAAGTGCGCATCATGGATTCCACGAGCGGCACCGCCGCCCGAACGCGCGTGCTCATCGAATCGAGCGACGGCACGGCTGAATGGGGCACCGTCGGCGTCAGCGACAACATCATCGAAGCCAGCCTCCAGGCGCTCGTCGACAGCCTCGAGTACGCGCTGGTCAAAGACGAGAAAATTTCAAGTCTCAAGGCTCAAGTCTCGAAATAGCTTCAGCTATCGGCTTTCAGCGCCAGAGCTGACAGCGGAGGGCTCAGAGCGGACAGCGGAGCCATTTAAGATCTCGGACTTGAGACTTCAGACTTGAGACTTTCCTAAGCCGCCTGTTCGTGAAGTTTCCTGAGCTCCTCGACGAGGCGAGCGAGTTCGGCGACGAGGCGCTGATAGACCATGTCGGCCGCGGCCAGCACGCCCTCTCGACCAATCGCCTCGAGCTCCCGCGCGGCCTCAAACACCAGAGTCGCACGCAAATACCCGGCGCTTCCCTTCAACGCGTGCGCGGTCGTCCGAATCTGGGCAGCGTCGCGCGCGTCGACGGCCGCCTTGATGGCCGCCATCTGCAGCGGGCAGTCATCCAGGAAGATCTTCACCACCTCGCGTACCAGCGTCTGGTCGCCGTCCATGCTGCGTTCGAGGTCCGCCAGGTCGAAGGAGGAGGTCGCGGGCATGGCCGGATCTGGCGGGACGGGGACCGTGCTCGAATCGTTTTCGATCACCGCGAAGAGCGCACGGGATTCGGCCGGCTTCGCCAGGTAATCGTCCATGCCGGCAGCGAGACATCGCTCGCGATCGCCCTGCATGGCATGCGCCGTCATCGCGACGATCCGTACGTGGCCGCCCTTCTCGCGTTCGCGCGCACGGATGGCCCCCGTCGCCTCGAAGCCGCCGACCTCCGGCATCTGGACGTCCATCAGCACCACGTCGAAGGTCTCGTGTTCGAGCGCGCTGATTGCCTCTCTGCCGTTCTTCGCCACCACGACCGTGTGGCCGCGCCTGCCGAGCAGGCCGACGGCCACCCGCTGATTGACCGGATTGTCCTCGGCGAGCAGCACCCGAAGACTGCGCGCGCAACCGGCCAGGCCTGGCACCGGCGCCGTAAACACGTCGGGGTCCGGCCGTTCGAGCGCGCCATAGATCGCCTGGAGGAGATCGGACGGCGTGATCGGCTTCGTCACGTAGGCGGCGACGCCAAGCTCGCGGCAGCGCGAGGAGTCGCCGTATTGGCCCGACGAGGTGAGCATCATGATCGTCGCTCCAGCGAGCGTCTGCTGCTGCCGGATGCGCTCGGCGACGTCGAACCCGTCGAGATCCGGCATGTTCGCGTCGAGCAGGACCAGCGCGAAGGGGTTCCCCGCCTGTGCCGCCGTCAAAAGCGCGTCGAGCGCCTCGCGGCCTCCTTCGACCGCCGTCGGCTTCATCTGCCACCTGGTCAGCGACTCGACGAAGATGCGGCGATTGACCGCGTTGTCGTCGACGACCAGCACGGGCAGCTGCAGCAGCAACGTATCCGGGCGATCGGTCTGCGGCAGCTCGCCGATGCCCAACGAGGCCGTGAAGTGGAACGTGCTGCCGCGGCCCGGCTCGCTGTCGACCCAAAGACGGCCGCCCATCAACTCGGCCAGGGCTCGAGCGATGGTCAATCCCAGACCCGCCCCACCGAAGCGGCGCGTCGTCGAGCCGTCCGCCTGGACGAACGGTTCAAAAATCGATGTCTGCTTCTCTCTGGGGATGCCAACCCCGGTGTCGGTGACCGTGAAGTGGAGGAACGCCGTCTCCTCATTCGCCGTCTCGACCGAGACCGCGACCGCCACGTGGCCCCGCTCCGTGAACTTGATCGCGTTGCCGACGAGATTCATCACGACTTGACGAAGCCGGTGCGGATCGCCCACGAGCGCCGCCGGCACGTCGGCGGCAATCTCGCCAATCAGCTCCAGGCCCTTCTGCTCGGCCCGCACCGTAAACGGCTTCAGCAGGTCCGATACGAGGTCGGCGAGCGAGAACACCGTGGGCTCGAGCTCGAGCCGGTGAGACTCGATTTTCGAGAACTCGAGGACGTCGTTGAGCACCGCCAGCAGCGACTCCGCGGAGATACGGACCGTCCCGAGCTGGTCGCGCTGGTCCGCCGTCAGATCGCTGTCGAGCACGAGCTCAGTCATGCCGATGATGCCGTTCATGGGCGTCAGAATCTCGTGGCTCATGTTGGTGAGGAATTCGCTCTTGGCCCGGCTCGCTTCCATCGCCCGATCGCGCGCCCCGACGAGCTCCTGATTGACCGCCCGCAACTCGGCGATGCGGGCGTCGACGGCGCCTTCGAGATCCACTTGCTGCAGCTGCAGCTGACGATCGCGGCGGTCGATCTGGTCCATCATCTCGTTGATGCCGGTCACCAGCTCCCCCAGCTCGTCGTCGCTGGATTTGTAGCCTCGAAGGTCGTAACGGTGCTCGTCGGTCACCGTGCGGGCGAGCGCGGTCAGATCACGGATCGGCCGCGAGATCACCCGCTGGAGCCGCATCGACAGCGCGAGAGCGATCCAGAAGGTCCCGAACAGGACGACCGCCATGATGCGCGCGAGCGCGACCGCACGCGCCCGCGGCCGCTCGGTGTCGGCGGCCACCCACAGAGTGGCAACCGTGGCGCCGCCATCCTTCACCGGACGCGAGACACGGAGGGATGGTGTCGAGAGCAGAGGCCAACCGGGGCCTGACGCGATCCATGACGGCGCTCGCTCGAGGGCGGCGGGATCGCGCTCGAAGCGCGCGAACACACGGCCATCAGGCAGGACGATCGCCGCAGCGGCGACATCCCGATCGACCGCCAGCGCCCTGAGCGCGCTGGTCGCCTCCTCGAGGTTCCCGCGCGCGACGGCGGCCGAGCTGTCGGTCGACGCCGATTCGGCCAGAGCGGCGAGATCGCGCGACAGTGTGCTGCGGGAGAACAGCGCGTCGTACGTGATGAACACGCCGCACGCCAGCGCCATCGACATGCCGCCGATGAACATCACGATCGCGTTGATCTTCCACGCGATGGACAGCCTGCTGAACCACCGGGCGACTTTCATACGTCGTTCGCGTCCGGCGGTCGGCTGTCGCTCCCATCCGGCGCCCGGCGGCCTTTGGCGTACGATTCGATTTGCTTCTCCATCTCGACGTAGCACGTCGGGCAGATCCCGTGACTGAACTGGGCGTCGGAGTGGTCGGCGATGTAGGCCTCGACCTGGAGCCAGTACTGATCGTCGCCGCGGATGCGCTTGCAGTAACTGCAGATCGGCAGCAGGCCGCGGAGCTGCTTCACGTTCGACAAAGCCGCCTGCAGTTCCGCGACGCGATCGGTGAGGCGCTCCTGAAGCGTCAGCACGCGGACGCCCACGTGGACGCGCGCCCGGAGCTCGTCGGGATCGAAGGGCTTCACGATGTAGTCGTCGGCGCCGGCATCAAGGCCGGCAATGACATCGCGGCGGCTCTCGAGCGCCGTGAGCAGGATCAGATACAGGTTCGCCAGCGGCCGTTCGCGCCGGACGCGGCGCAGCACTTCGGGGCCGTCCATCAACGGCATCATCCAGTCGAGGACCGCGAACGTCGGCACCTCGACGCCTTCCAGATGCTTCCACGCCTCGGCGCCGTCCGCGACCGCCGTCACGTCAAAGCCCATACGCTTGAGGGTCTTCGCCAGGACCTCCCGCGCCATCCGATCGTCGTCTGCAATCAGCGCATGCATCGCGTCACTCCGTGACGATTTCCGCCGTAGGGGCTCCCTCCGGCATTCCCGAACATACCCTCGTCCCTGGGCAGCCCGCTAAGCCTCACTTATCGGCAGATCATCGCGTCGATTCCAGTGTGCGCTCCATGAGCCGAACTCAGGACACAATCCGGCGACCCGCCGTGCGGGCCCGGCACCCTGGTTTCCTCCGAGAAATGCCGCTTGCTGGTAAAATCATCTCGAGTGAAACAGTTCCTCGCTGCTCTCGCGATCGTGATCGCGCTGCCCTACGCGTGCGCCCCGCTCTACCGGTTCCCGGATCCCGTGCCGTTTGCGGGCTCGGCTTTTCTCAACCCCTATTCAGGCCTGCGAGGCACCTGGCAGCGCGCGAACCTGCACGCCCACAGCCGGCAGTGGGGCGGGTTGACGAACGGCCATCAGTCCGCGGACGAGGTCGTGCGGACGTATCGCGCGATGGGTTACGGCGTCGCGGGCGTCTCGGACTATCACAGCATCGCCGCGCTGGATGGCATCCCGACGATCCCGCTATACGAGCACGGCTACAACATCATGAAGCGGCACCAGCTCGCCATCGGGGCGCGCCGCGTCGACTGGCTTGATTTTCCGTTCTGGCAGTCGCTCAGTAACCGGCAACTCGTCATCGATCGCGTGGGTCGAACCGCCGACCTGGTGGCGCTCAACCATCCGCCGTCTCGGGA
>Ga0070698_100006959_pt1 | contig 12246 bp, 6 predicted proteins | sample KBSK1502metaG_FD_65477 | JGI IMG/M metagenome (GOLD analysis project Ga0070698, IMG submission 65477) | Corn, switchgrass and miscanthus rhizosphere microbial communities from Kellogg Biological Station, Michigan, USA - KBS K1-50-2 metaG | ecosystem: Host-associated > Plants > Roots >...
CCCAACACGGTCGTGGTCTTCTTCCGCAGCTCGATCGGGCTCCTGACCCTGCTGCCCTGGATCCTGGGCGTGGACCTCCGCACCACCCACCTGCGCGAGCACCTCATCCGGAGCCTGGCCGGCATCGCGTCCATGTACTGCTTCTTCTTCGCGCTCGCGCACATGCGCCTGGCCGACGCGGTGATGCTGAACTACTCGCTGCCGCTGTTCATGCCCTTCGTGGAGAGCGCCTGGCTGGGCGAGGAGTTCCCGCGGCGCCTGTGGACGCCCGTGCTGGTCGGCTTCGTGGGCATCGTCCTCATCCTGCGGCCGGGCACGGGGCTGATGCAGCCGGTCGCGCTGCTGGGCCTGGCCTCCGCGCTCTTCGCCGCCGTGGCCCAGGTCGGGGTGCGCCGGCTGACGCGCACGGAGCCGGTGGCGCGCATCGTCTTCTATTTCGCCGCCAGCGCGACCGTGCTTTCCGCGCTTCCGCTGGTCGGCTCGTGGCGGACGCCGACCGAACCGCTCTGGCTGGTCCTGCTGGCCCTGGGCGCGACGGCCACCGCGGGACAGCTGGCCATGACGCGCGCCTACGCGCACGCGCCCGCGGCGCAGGTGGGGCCGTTCATCTATTCCGCGGTCGTCTTCGCGGGGGCGCTCGACTGGCTGTTCTGGCGCAAGCTGCCCGACGCGTTCACCGTGGCCGGCAGCGTGCTCGTGTGCGGGGCGGGGATCCTCTCGCTGCGCCTGACGCCCGGCCGCGCGGAGCAGGAGACGCCGGGGCCCGCGACGGTCTGAGTCACTCCGCCGCATCCTCCGCCAGGTAGGGCGCGCCCGCCCGCCGCGGCTCGGTGACCAGCGCGTGGCGCACGACGGCGAATTCGTCCTCCAGTGCCATGAGCAGCGTGTCCCCGCGGGCGGCCAGCCCCGCCTCGTCCAGCTCCTCCATGTCCGAGACGAGACGCGTCATGGCCCGCGCCCCCAGCGTGGCGCAGCTCCCCCGCATTTTGTGCAGCATGTGCCTCCACGCCGCCAGGTCCCCACGGCCCCGCGCCTCGCGCAGGTCGTGCAGGAGCTGCCGCGTGTCGCGGAGGAACACCGCCAGCAGGTCCTGCAGGAACTCCGGGCGCGTCATGGCCAGCAGCTCCGCGAGGGCGTCCCAGTCGACGGGCGTTCCCGGGTCGGCCGCCGCGACCGGCGCACGCGCGGGGAGGACGGCGGCCGGCCGGGCCTCCTCCGGGATCCATCGCCGCAGGACCTCCTGGAGCTGCTCGGGGCCGATGGGCTTGGCCACGTAGTCGTCCATGCCCGCGGCCAGGCAGCGCTCGCGGTCGCCGCGCATCGCGCTGGCGGTGACGGCGATGATGGGCGTGTGGCGGCCGCCCTCGCGCGCGCGGATCAGGCGGGTGGCCTCGAAGCCGTCCGTCTCCGGCATCTGGCCGTCCATGAGGATGGCCGCGTAGTCGTGGCGCTCGAACGCGGCCACCGCCTCCTTTCCCGTGGAGGCGACGTCGACCTCGTAGCCGAGCGTCTCCAGCATGCGCGCGGCCACCCGCTGGTTGACCGGGTTGTCTTCCGCCACCAGCACGCGGCCGCGTCCTGGCACCGAGGGCGGGGGCTCCATGTTCGGTGCCGAAGCGACCTGGGGTACGGCCGCCTCCCGGGGCGGCGTCGAAGAGAGCCCCGCCGCTTCCAGCGCGGTGCGCGACGAGCGCTCCAGCGGCGCCGTGAACCAGAAGACGCTGCCCTCGCCGGGCTCGCTCATCACGCCGAGCTGGCCTCCCATCAGCTCGACCAGTCGCTTGGAGATCACGAGCCCGAGCCCGGTGCCGCCGAAGCGCCGGGTGGTCGAGCCGTCCGCCTGCGCGAAGGGCTGGAACAGGCGCGCCAGCGCGTCGGGCGCGATGCCGATGCCGGTGTCCCGCACCTCGAAGCGCAGGACCTGCGACCCTGGCTCCGCCTGCTCGCCTTCCTCGCGCACGCGCAGCGTGACCTGGCCGCGGTCGGTGAACTTCAGCGCGTTGCCCACCAGGTTCACCAGCGCCTGCCGCAGCCGGCCGGGGTCGCCGCGCAGCACGGGAGCCACGCCCTCGTCGACGGTGGAGTGGAGTCCCAGGCCCTTGGCCTGCGCCAGCGGCGCGAACAGCCGCACGATCTCGCCCACGAGCTGCCGGCAGTCGAAGTCCACCTTCTCCAGGGCCAGGTGGCCGGACTCGATCTTCGAGAAGTCGAGGATGTCGTCGATGATGCGCATCAGGGCGCGGCCGGAGCTCGCGATGGTCTCCACGTAATCGCGCTGCTCGGGCCGCAGCGGTGTGGTCTGCAGCAGCGAAGCCATCCCGATGACGCCGTTCATGGGCGTGCGGATCTCGTGGCTCATGTTGGCCACGAACTGGCTCTTGGCCCGGCTGGCCTCCGCCAGCTCCAGCGTGCGCTCGCGGAGCTGCGCGTTCGCGCGCGAGAGCTCCTCGCTGCGGCCGCTCAGCTCGCGCGTGCGCTCCTCCACGCGGTGCTCGAGGTCGTGGCGGAGGTGCTCCAGCTCCGCGTGCACGCGGCTGAAGCGGTTGGCCAGCGACACCGCCATCGAGGAGAGGAAGGCGGCGAAGCCGAACGGGATGAGGCGCGCGGAGACGATCCAGCCGCGCTCGAGCGCGATGTCGTTGACGTAGCACATGGTGAGCACGACGAGGCCGGCGCCCACCGTGCGCGCGTCCGGGTGGCCGCGCCAGACGGCGCGCCCCACCTCCCACAGCACCACCACCGCGAGCACGACCGCGCCCAGCTCCCACCACGGCAGCAGGCGCAGGTTCGGCCGCAGGCCCGGGCCCAGCAGCACGGCGGCGCCGCCCGCCACGTTGAGGGCCTGGTAGGCGCGCAGGGGAGGCGAGATCGGGCGCGACAGGAACGGCCACAGGAACTGCACGAACAAGGGCGCGATGGCGTACAGCAGCGCGTGCTCGAATTCCTTCAGGGTCACGAAGTCGGCGGGGAGCGCGTACTTCCACTGGCTGCGCAGGAGCGTGTAGGCGGCCGCGCCCAGCGCGACGAGCCCGAACCAGAAGTACTCGCGCAGCTCGCGCTGGTGGCGGAAGAACTGGAGGTGGTAGAGGCCGGCCACGGTGAAGACCACCACGAAGACGAGCGCGGGCAGCTCGGCCAGCATGGCCGCGCGCGTGAGCTCGTCGATGGGGCCGAGGCGGAAGGGGCCTTCGACGGGGGCCGGGAAGTGCGGGGCGGTGACCTCCGACTTCCACGTGCGGAGAGCGATGACCAGCCGGCCGCCGGGCTCGATGGCCGAGTCGGGCACGTAGTAGATCGCGTGGCGGTCGTAGTCGAGGCGCGGCCTCGGCGGCAGCGCGCCCACGCCGCCCAGCTTCATGCCGCCGGCGTAGACCTCGTACGCGCTGTCCACCTTGCCCACCGCGAGGCCGACGCGCAGCCGCTCGCGCTCCTCGGTGGTGGGACCGATCCCGACGGGCCCGACCTGCACGGTGATGCGGTACCAGGCGAAGGGAACGCGCGGGCCGGACTGGCGGCCCCAGCCCAGGGGCACGCGCACCGGCGTCCACGCCGAGTCGTCGTAGTCGGGCTTCGCGCGCGCGAGGTCGTCGCCGGTGGCCATCCGCCACGTCGTGGCGAGGGAGGCCGGGGCCTCCAGGCTCGCCACGATCAGGTCGGGCCCGGCGCGCGGCTCCGCCCCCGCGGCCGAGCCCAGCGCGACCAGCGCAGCGGCCAGGGCGATCCTAGTCAAGGTGGCCCTGCAGCGCGGCGAGGTCGTGCACGAGCCGCGCGGGCGGCAGGCTCTCCAGGAAGCGCCGGCCGTACGGGCGCTCCACCAGCCGGCTGTCCAGCACGGCCAGGATCCCGCGGTCGGTCGAGGACCGGATGAGCCGCCCCAGGCCCTGCTTGAGCATCAGCACCGCGACCGGCACCTGGTAGTCCTGGAACGGGTTCCCGCCCTGGTTGCGCAGGCGGTCGATGCGGGCCTGCACCACGGGATCGCCGGGGGAGGCGAAGGGCAGCTTGTCGACGATCACGCAGGAGAGCTGTTCGCCCACCACGTCCACGCCCTGCCAGAACGACGTCGTGGCCAGCAGCACCGCGCCCGGAGTATTCCGGAACGTCTCGAGCAGGACCGGCTTGGGCGCCTCGCCCTGCACCAGCAGCGGGTACTTCACGCGCGAGGCGAGCCGCTCCGCCACCGCGTTCATGTTCGCGTACGACGTGAAGAGGACGAAGGCGCGGCCGCGGCTCACTTCCAGCAGGCGCGCCACCTCGTCCGCCGCGCGCTCCACGAACAGCGGCGAGGACGGCTCCGGCATGCGGCGCGGCACGTAGAGCAGCGCCTGCTCGGCGTAGTCGAACGGCGAGGCGAGCCTCAGCTCGTCCGTGGTCTCCAGGCCCAGGCGCGCCTTCAGGTAGTCGAACCCGCCGTCCACGGCCAGCGTAGCCGAGGTGAGCACGGCCGCGCGCACGCGGTCGAAGAGCAGGTCGCGCAGGCGCTCGGAGACGTCGATGGGCATCGCGCGCAGGAAGGTCCCGCGGCCCCGCATCTCCACGAACGAGACGTGCCCTTCGTCCTCCGCGCCGAGCACGAAGGTGAGGTCGCGGGCCAGGCCCTGGGCGCGGGCGGCCAAGGACGCCAGCGGGTCCGGCCGGTCGGGGATGGCGAGCAGCGCCGTGCGCAGTCCTTCCAGCCGCTCGGTCAGCGCACCCGCCTGCTCCGCCACCCGCGGCGGCATCCAGCCCGCCTTGAGCCGTTGCCCGCGGCCCGCCGCGATCACGCGGAAGAAGCCCTCGGCGCGGTGGCGCACGGCGTCCAGCTCCGCGTGCACGTCGCGCGCGTCGAGGCGCGCCGCCTTGAGCTCGCGCTCCACGTCGCGGCAGAGGTCCTCCACGCGATGCGACGAGACCTGGATGCCGAAGTACTGCGTGGCCACGTCCTCGAGCAGGTGCGCCTCGTCGAGGATGACGGTGTCGTACTCCGGGATCACCGCGCCGTAACTGGAGTCCTTGACGGCCAGGTCCGCGCACAGCAGGTGATGGTTGACCACCACCAGGTCCGCCTCCAGCGCGCGCTGCCGCATGCGCGTCACCCAGCAGGGATCGAAATCGGGGCAGGCCTGGCCGATGCAGTTCTCGCTCGACGCGGAGATCTCGCGCCAGAAGTCCGCGGCGTCGGGCAGGTCCTCGACCTCGCCGCGGTCGCCTGTCTCCGTCCGCGGGGCCCAGGCCTCCACGGCGCGGAAGAGGGGGATCTCGTCCAGGCGCCGGAAGCTCCCGGCCTGCCCGAACGAGCGGTAGCGGAGGAGGCACAGGTAGTTGCCGCGTCCCTTCATCACCGCGACGCTCAGGTCGCGGCCCAGCGCGCGGGCCAGCAGCGGGATGTCCTTGCCCAGGAGCTGCTCCTGGAGGTTCTTGGTGCCGGTGGAGACCACCACGCGCCGTCCCAGCTCGACCGCGGGCAGGAGGTAGGCGAGGGTCTTGCCGGTGCCGGTGCCCGCCTCCGCGAGCAGGAGGCCGCCCTCGGTGAGGACGCGCGCCACCGCGCTCGAGAGCCGGGCCTGCGCCGGCCGCTCCTCGTAGGTCGGCAGGGCGCGCGCGAGCAGGCCGCGCGGTCCGAAGAAGTCGGTCGAGGCGGCGGAGCTGAGGCCGGGCACGGACCGACAATCTTAAACCCGGGCCCTGCCGGCGCCCCTTAACCGCCGAAGGCCGACCGCAGCACCTGCCAGTAGGAGTACGTCAACCGCATCGGCGTCTACGCGTGCGCCAGGGCGGCGTCGTAGGCCTCGAGCCGCGCGGCGTAGAGCGGGAACCGGTCGCACAGCTTCGAGACGTCGCGCTTGACCTCGGCCAGCCTGGCCTCGTCGTCCACCGCGGCCAGCGCCCGCGAAATGAGCCGACCGACCTGCTCCATCTCGGGCTCCTTCATCCCGCGCGTGGTGAGAGCGGGCGTGCCGATGCGGATGCCGGAGGCCACCATGGGCGAGTTGGTGTCGAAGGGGATGGTGTTCTTGTTGACGGTGATGCCGGCGCGGTCCAGCGCCTTCTCCGCCACCTTGCCCGTGATCCCCTTGGCGAAGACGTCGACGAGCATGAGGTGGTTGTCGGTGCCGCCGGAGACGAGCCGCCAGCCCTCGTCCATGAGCGTGGCCGCCAGCGCCTTCGCGTTCTTCACGATCTGGGCCTGGTAGGACTTGAACCCCGGCTCCAGCGCCTCCTTGAGCGCGACGGCCTTGGCCGCGATGACGTGCATGAGGGGGCCGCCCTGCACGCCCGGGAAGAGGAGCTTGTCCGTCTCCTTGGCCCACTTCTCCTGGCACAGGATCATCCCGCCGCGCGGGCCGCGCAGCGTCTTGTGCGTGGTGGTGGTGACGAACTCCGCGTGCGGCACCGGGCTCGGGTGCAGGCCCACCGCCACCAGCCCGGCGATGTGGGCCATGTCGGCCATGACCACGGCCCCCGCCTCGTCCGCCGCGCGGCGCACGGCCGGAAAATCGATCGTGCGAGGGTAGGCGCTGGCGCCCACCACGATCACCTTCGGCCGGTGCTCGCGGGCCAGCGCGGCCATGGCCTCGTAGTCGATCCGCTCGTCCTCCTTGCGCACGCCGTAGGCCACCACCTTGAAGTAGCGGCCGGAGAAGTTCAGCGGGTGGCCATGCGTGAGGTGCCCTCCGTGCGAGAGGTTCATGCCCAGGATGGTGTCCCCGGGCTGGCACACGGTCATGTACACCGACATGTTGGCCTGCGCGCCCGAGTGGGGCTGGACGTTCGCGTGGTCCGCGGCGAAGAGCTGCTTCGCCCGCTGGATGGCCAGCGACTCCGCCACGTCCACGAATTCGCACCCGCCGTAGTAGCGCTTCCCGGGATAGCCCTCGGCGTACTTGTTGGTGAGCACGGTGCCGAGCGCTTCGAGCACCGCCTCGGAGACGAAGTTCTCGGAGGCGATCAGCTCGAGCTGCGCGCCCTGTCGGCGTGTCTCGTTGCGGACGGCCTCCGCCACCTCGGGATCGGTGCGGGCCAGGTTCTGCATGGGTGCCTCCCGCCGGGATCGTAGATCAAACCGGCGGCCGGCGCAGCGTACGATGCGTCATGCGGCCTTGTGTCCTGCCGGAGGCGCCGTGACCTACCCGCCCGTGATCGTCACCAAGCGTGGCGAGGCCCGCGTACGTTCCGGGCATCCCTGGATCTTCCGCTCGGACGTGGCGCGCGCGGACGGCGTGCCGCCCGGCGCGGTGGTGCGCGTGCTGGGACCGAGCGGCCGGCCGCTGGGCTTCGCGTTCTACTCCTCGCTCTCCGAGATCCGGCTGCGCGTGATCGAGCGCGGCGAGGCGCTGTCGCCCTCGTTCGTGCGCGAGCGGCTCCATGCCGCCAGGGCGTGGCGGGAGACCGTGGCCGCGGGGGCGGAGGCGTACCGCGTCGTCCACGGCGAGGGCGACGGCCTGCCGTCCCTCGTGGTGGACCGCTACGGCGACTCCCTGGTGGTGCAGACGCTGTCGCAGGCGACGGATGCGCTCAAGGGGGAGATCGTCTCCGCGCTCGTCGAGGAGTTCTCTCCGCGCGGGATCCTGGAGCGCAACGACCCGCGCGTGCGCGCGCTGGAGGGACTGCCCGCGCAGGTGGGCGTGCTGCACGGCGAGGTGCCCGACACGGTGACGGTGGCCGAGGACGGCGTGCGGTTCGAGGCCGACCTCTGGCGTGGGCAGAAGACCGGCCTGTTCCTCGACCAGCGCGAGAACCACGCCATGGCGCGCGGCTACGCGAAGGGCCGCGTACTCGACGCCTTCACCTACAACGGCGGCTTCGGCCTGGCCGCGGCCGCGCGGGCGCGCGAGGTCCTGGCCGTCGACGTCTCCGCGGAGGCGGTGGCGCGCGTGCGGCGCAACGCGGAGCTCAACGGCATCACCAACGTGACGGCGCGCGAGGCCAACGTCTTCGACCTCCTGCGCGAGCTGGCCGACGCGGGCGAGCGCTTCGACACCGTCATCCTCGATCCCCCCGCCTTCGCCAAGAGCAAGGCCGCAGTCGAGAAGGCCCGCCGCGGGTACAAGGAGATCAACCTGCGCGCGCTCAAGATCCTCTCCCCCGGCGGATGCCTGGTGACCTGCTCGTGCTCGTACCACGTCCACGAAGGGGACCTGGAGGAGATCCTCACGAGCGCGGCCGCCGACGCGGGCGCCACCGTGGACGTGGTGGAGAAGCGCCGGCAGGCGCGCGACCATCCCGTCCTGCTGGGCGTGCCGGAGACGTACTACCTGAAGTGCTTCGTCCTGCGGAAGCTCGGCTGAGCCGCGCCCGCCCTAACCGGTCGGCGCCGGCGTGCCCTGCGGACGCTTGGCCGCGCCGCTCTCCTCTTCGAGCACGAGCTCGCTGGGCCGCGGCAGAGAGCCGAGCGTCTCGAAAAGGTCCCTGGAGACCTCCGCCACCGCACCGCTGTGCCGCGCCTGGGCCGGGAACTGGGTGAGGATCACCAGGTAATACGGGTTGCGGTTGCCCATATAGATGATGCCGGCGTCGTGGTGGACGGTGGAGATGTTGCCGGTCTTGTGGGCCACGTGCACGTCGCCGGGCAGCCCGGCGGGGATCCCGCTCTTGACGCGCTGATCGAGGAGGATCTCGAGCATCTGGGCGCAGATCTCGGGCGACCAGGCGCGGCCCTCCGCGATCATGCGCAGCAGCTTGAGCAGGCCGTTGGCCGTCACCTGGTTGTTGAGCCCGGCCTGGAAGGCGTCCTCGTCCTGCACGCCGCGGATGATCACCACGCCCTCGATCTTCAGCTCCTCGAGCGCGCGCTGGATGTTCGCGATGCCCACCACGTCGATGAGCAGGTTCGTCGCGAAGTTGCTCGAGGTCGTGATCATGTGGTACGCGAGCTCGCGCACGGTCAGGGTGCGGCCCAGCTTCTTGGCGACCTCCTGCGTGGGCTCCCACTCGAGGTTGAGGGCGAAGGGCCGGCCCTCCACGATGCTCGTGAACTTGTTGCGGACGTGCACGGGAGCGTCCGCGGTGAGCCCGCCGCGCGCGATCTCGCCGTACACGCCGACCAGCACGGCCAGCTTGATGGTGGAGGCGGCGTGGAAGTACGCGTCCGCGTTGTACGACCAGTTCAGCGTGGTCTGCGAGTCGTAGAACGAGATTCCGAGCCGCTCGAGCTTGTGCTTCTTCTTGATGGCCTGGATGCTCAGGTAGAGCGAGTTCTCGACGCGGGCGAGGCTCTCGGGAGGCGCAGCGGGCGCGCGTACCGCCGCGAGCTTGGGGGCCACGGAGGACCGGCGCCGATGCCGCATCTCCCTCCGAGTCTAATCCGGAGTCTGGAACTCGTCCCGCGGGAACAGATCTTGGTTGAAATCGAGCGGCGGGCCGGGCGCGGCGGGCCGCGCCGCGCGGATCTCCACCCACACCGCGCTCGCCCGCGGTGCCCCCAGGTAGGCGAGGGTGGCCGGATCGTACGCTCGCGCGTGCCAGCGTTCGGGGTCGATCGCGATCGGCGCCTGGCTGCCGACGAGGATCTGCCCGCCGGCGATCTCGACCACATGGGGGAACGCCGTCATGAACGTGGCGCGCACGCGCTCGGTGGGGGCCCAGGTCGTCACCAGGCCGCCGGCGCGCAGGCGGCGGCCGCACATGCGGAAGAACTCGAGCGAGTAGAGGTTGCCCGAGTACGGCGTGGTCGGCCACAGCGCGTCGGCCTCGATGACGTCGTACAGGCGGCCGTCCCGCTCCAGGGCGTTGCGGCCGTCCGCGATGCGGAAGCGGTACCGGGGGTCGGCCAGGAGGCGGCCGAGCTTGCCGGGCGGATCGGGCACGGAGACGAGCGCGCTGAGCAGGCGGTGCTCGGGAGCGTACAGCTCGAACACGGTGATGTGCTGGTCCACGTCGAGCCGGCAGCCCGCGGAGGCCGCGGTGTCGCCCGACCCGAGTCCCACGATCGCGACCTCGCGCGGGGCCGGATGCATGAGCGCCGGCGCCGCGCCCAGCGTGGTGTGGATCCCGCCGAAAGGCAGCAGGCTGTGCGTGCGCCCTCCCGCCCACACCTTCCAGCGGTCATGGGCGGGGATCAGCGCCACCACGCCCGTCGCGTCTTCTTCGAGCAGGCTGGCGGCGTCCTGGGTTCCGTGCAGACGCAGCCACAGCGCGCGCTGCGTGGGGACGGCCGCGGCCACGGCGGCCAGGAACACGGCCAGGAGCGCGAAGGCGCGGCGGTGGGTCCGCGGCCGCAGTCCGAGCAGCGCGAAGGCCACGCCCACCGTGGCGAGCAGGCGGAACGTTCCCGCCGTGCCGATCCAGCTCAAGGCGAGGAGGCCGACGATCAGGCTGCCCGCCACGCAGCCGGCGATGTTGGCCGCCTGCAGCAGACCGACCTTCCGTCCGCTGGTGGCGGGGTCGTCCTGCACCGCGCGCTGCAGGATCGGGTACGAGAGGCCCATGAGGACGGTCGGCGGCCCGAACAGCAGGAGGGGAAGCGTGATGTAGAGGCGGACCAGCCATCGGAGGGCCCTGTCCGCGCCGACGCCGAGCACGCGGTATCCGCCCCACACCTCGTAGAACCAGCGATAGCCGGGCAGCGTGGGCGGCAGCCACACCAACAGCGTCACCACCGCGGCCGCGTATCCGAGGAGCAGGCATTGGCAGGCGAGGAAGGCCGAGCGCGCGTCGCGGAGCCGGCGCGCGAGCGGGATGCCCGCGAAGCTGCCGATGGCCGACCCCAGGAGGTACAGGGCGAGCAACGTGCCGAAGGTGAAGGCCATCGATTTGACGGCGATCTCCAGGAGGCGGAACCACAGCATCTCCAGGGACAGCGCGCAGAGGCCGGTGAGGGCGTAGAGCGCGATCCATTCCCCGAACCGCTCACGGCGTTCGCCGGCACCCGTTCCCGTGGCCGTTGCCGTGGCCGCTGCCGTTGGCGTTGCCGTTCCCGCGTCGGTGTCCGTCCGTCCTGCCGTCCTGGCCAGCACGATGGCGGCCATCCCGGCCAGGACGTTCGCGGCGACCGCCACCATCACCGCGGCCCGAATCCCCGCGTACCGTATGAGCACCCACGGCGTGACCAGCGCGCCCGCCGCCGCGCCCAGAACGTTGATGCCGTACAGGAAGCCGATGGTGTCGCTGGCCGTGGCCACGTCGCGCACCATCGCGCGCGCGAGCAGCGGGAGCGACATCCCCATCAGCACCGTGGGCACGGCCAGGCTCGCCAGCTGCACGAGCCCCGCCTTCAGCGGCTCGGCGAAGAGCCCGCCCCAGCGCACGTACAGCCAGTCGTAGAGCAGACGGCAGCTCAGCGCGCCGTAGGCGGCGACGCCGAGCTCGCACAGCGCGAACAGGACGAGCGCGCGCCGGGCGGGGACGCGCGCACTGGCGACACCGCCGAGGTGGCTGCCGAGGCCGAGGCCCGCCATGAAGGCCGCCACGATCACGGCCACGGAATACAGGCCGACGCCCGTCTGGAGGGCCAGGATCCGCTGCCATGCCACCTGGTACACGAGCGCGGCGGCGCCGCTCAGGAAGAAACAGAGGCCGACGAGGAGCAGACGGGGATCGCGCACCGGCGAGGACATGAATCGCCGATCTTACCTTGCGCTCGGGGCTGGGGAGGGCGACATTCGGGAGTAGGCGCTCCGCAGCATCCCTCGGTGGGCCATTGGCTTACAGAAATTCACTCAACAAGATTGACTATCCGAGACTCATGGCTTAAATTCGTCGGTGGAGGATCCTTCGATGCGCATGGACCAGTTCACCGTCAAGGCTCAAGAGGCCATCGCCGCCGCCCAGACGGCTGCGGAGCGGGAGGACCATCCGGAGGTCACGCCGGAGCATCTCCTCCAGGCCCTCGTGTCGCAGGAAGGGGGCGTGGTCCCCGCGGCGCTCGCGAAGATGGGCGTGAACACCACGGGCATCCAGCAGGACGTGGAGAAGGCACTGGCCGCGCTGCCCAAGACGCAGGGCGCGGCCACGCACGTCTCTCCGCGGCTCGACGCCGTGCTCAAGGCGGCGCTGAGGGAAGCGGAGGCCCTCAAGGACGACTACATCTCGACCGAGCACCTCCTGCTCGCGCTGCTCGAAGGCAAGAACGTGGCCGCCGACATCCTCCGGCGGCACGGCGTCACGCGCAACGGGTTCCTCCAGGTGCTGCGTGAGATCCGCGGCAATCAGCGCGTCACCGACCCCAACGCGGAAGAGCGCTACCAGGCCCTCGAGAAGTACGGCAAGGACCTGACCGACCTCGCGCGCAAGGGCAAGCTCGACCCCGTCATCGGGCGCGACGAGGAG
>Ga0070698_100006960_pt1 | contig 12244 bp, 14 predicted proteins | sample KBSK1502metaG_FD_65477 | JGI IMG/M metagenome (GOLD analysis project Ga0070698, IMG submission 65477) | Corn, switchgrass and miscanthus rhizosphere microbial communities from Kellogg Biological Station, Michigan, USA - KBS K1-50-2 metaG | ecosystem: Host-associated > Plants > Roots >...
AACGATTCCCGCATTTGCCGCATCGGACAACTCCGCTGAGCAGGTAGTCGCTGGCATTGCTGCGGCGCTTCCAGGCAGCCTCTTTACGAGCCGCGAGCATTTTCTGGGCTGCCTCGAAGGTGTCCTGGCCTATGAGAGCAGCGTGTGACTCGCCGCGGAACTCGATTCGTCCGATGTGGACCTGATTGCAAAGGACGTCGAAGACAGTGACCGCACTCCACGGCCGGCCCGCCCGCGTCTGATAGCCATGACTGTTCAGCCAGTTAGCGAGCGCTCGTGTTCCGAGTTTCTTGGTGACGTACAGGTCGAAGATGGTCCGTACTGTTGCCGCTTCAGCCTCATCGGGTTCCAGCTTGGCGACGGCCGGGTTGTAGCGATACCCGTAAGGGTTCGGGCCCCCGAGCCATCCGCCGGCAGCTGCCTTGCGTTCCATGCCGGCGATCACGCGGTCAACCAGCGTGGCGCGTTCGAACTCGGCAAATACACCAAGCATCTGAACCATCATTCGGCCCGCAGGCGTCCCGGTGTCGAAGGGCTCAGTTGCCGAGCGGAAGACAACATGCGCGTGGTCGAGCTCTTCAAGAATTTGTGCCAGTCCACGCACCGAGCGTGAGAGTCGATCGACTCGATACACGAGCATGAGGTCAAAGCGACCAAGTCGGCCATCGGCTAGAGCGCGCTGCAGCTCAGGTCTCTCCAGAGTGCTACCGGTCATGCGGTCGCTGTACCGGCGCGTGAGCTCCCAGCCCTCCTGGCTGGCGACGTAGGCGCGAAGGCGTGTGTCTTGCGCCTCGAGTGAGTAGGGCTGATGCTCCTCGTCGGTCGAGATTCGTGTGTAAGTCGCGACTCTCACGTCGATCCCCTCTCCTTCAACTTCCGAGGCTTACGCGGAAGGCGCAGGGCTGCGTACCGATCGTGGCGGTATTCGTCCACCCATTGCCGACTGCTCCGCCAAGTACCGTCCTCGGCTCGCACTGCCTTGAGCCGGGAGCGTTGTGCGGCGTTACGAAGAGCCACGACCGACAGATCCTTCGTGGCCAGCGATTCCAGTGGTACGAGCTTTGCAGGCCCTGCCACCGCAGGTAAGACGAAACGGCTGAGGTTCTCAAGGATTGCCCTCGCGAGGATTTCGCCTAAGGGTCCTGGATCGCCTCGATCGGCGCGATGCAAGGCGTCGAGGTAGCGATCTCGAAGGCGCTTCTGGATGATCGCGGGCGGGTATCCAAGCCGAACCAACAAGAGGTTCATGAGCAAACGACCGACGCGGCCATTGCCATCGATGAAGGGGTGGATGCGTTCGAACGCCGCATGCCGCGCTGCAAGTTCATCCGCGACGGGTGACGACTCGCGAGGCAAGCTGGCGACGCTATCTACCCAGTCGTGAACCAGCGCCGGTATCTCAGGGTGCCTCGGTGGCTTCATCCCGTGCTTGAAGGCGTGGATGTCATGCCGGCGCCAGTTGCCCGGACTTTCCTCTTCGGAGGCGTCTGGGTGCGGAGCGACCTCCCAGACGGGGGTCATTGCCAGCCGGTGAACGTGGCGGACTTCTGTGAGCGTTAGCAACTTGCCGCTGGTCCATGGGCCAGAACTCAGTGCTTGGCTGTACACCCACTGAGCTGCGGCCGCGTAGCCGCTGACCTCCAGGTAGTCCTTGAGTTCCTTGCTGCCGACCGCCTTGCCTTCGCGGAGAAGCGCCTCAACTTCCCGCAAGACCAAGGTGTTGCCCTCCAGGGCGGTTGAGCTGTGGGCCTCGTGGTACCAAATGTCAGTCCATATGCCCTCTGCCTCGTCAGGGGATGGCAACCCGCCGAGGCGAGTTTTCAGCTCCTCGACCATGAAGGCGAGTCGTGCGTGTACCGCTTCCCGGGTGGGTCGGCCCCGCGCAGCGGTCGAGGCGGCCTTCTTGGCTAGGTTGCTCATGTGAGGGCTATTCAATTGTACAACTCAACCTAGTTAGGTTGCTATGCCACGACACAGCTAAATGATCAACGCAACCTATCTTGGTCACGCAGCCTTGCTGTCGTCCGGGCGACGCTCGAAGGCGGGTGCGAGAAGTTCAGCCAGCAGGTCGATGGCACTCTGCCAGTGCGCGTCAGAGCAAACCTCGATGCGGGGCCGCGAGATGACGATCGGTTCCTGGTCCGGGTCCTGGCCCCGATGCCATAAGTGGGGGTCCGAGTTGGACCCCGGGCGGTGAAGGGGGCCAGAGTCCGGCCCCTGTGAAATCCGAAGGCGCCGGCGGCTCATGCCCCTGCTCCTCCGGATAAGCGTCGAAGCCACCACTCCGGCTTGCCGATGCTGTCCTCGATCGGGCGATGGGTGCGAGCCAGGCCGGGCATAGAGGCGAGTGACTGTCTGGCGCGGTCGACACCGTCAGACCAGATCGCGGCCAGCGGTCCCGCCGCGTCGAGGAGGTCGTGGGTTGTGATCCAAAAGCGGCAGCCTTCCCGATCGGCATCTGCGAAATCACGAAGAAGGTGTCCCAACTGCTCCTCTCGGGCACCAGATGGAACGACCCAGAGCACCTGATTGGCCGACGCGTGCGGTCGATCGACGAAGTAGCGAACGTAAGCCCTGCAGCTTGGCGCGTAGGCGTCGCGGCTGCTCGGTGCCGCGATCCCATTCCAGATGGAGGAGTAGCTCGCGGCCTTCAGTGAGAAGGCGACCCCATCCGTCTGGCGTCGGGCCGCGCTCGTCGGACTCTGCATAAGCTGCGGCGATCTCGTGCTCGCCGACCCAGTGGTAGAGGCCGAGGTCTCGAGCGTCCCGGGTGGCAACGGCGAGGCTGACGAAGAACTCGTTGGCCTCCAGCTGGCGGACTAGGTGGAAGCGGCGAGCAAGCGCGTTCTCGGCGCGCTTGATGAAAGGCCGTGGGTCCTGGTCGCGCCATTCGGCAAGCAGCGCCGCCCCCCGCCGAGCAGCCAGATAGATAGACAGTCCCGAGGAGAAATCCGGCCGATTTGAACTCGATAAGGGGTTCACGCCAGGGCGTGAAGGGTCGCGTGAAGGGTGCTCGAACTTGGGGCGTGAAGGAGCGCGTGAAGCCACTTCGCTCAGGCGATCTCCTTGAAGTCACCGCGGAAACCGAGGCTCGCCAGCCGCTCCTGCATCTCGGCCTCGACCTCGGTGCGCGGCCGACCATGGCGCCAGAGACTTTCGGCCGCAAGCTCGGCTGCATGCTCCGCGCCCAGGCTGGGTGGCGCAGGCTGCGTGATCGCGGTGAACGCTGCCTCGGTGTGGCCGCGCACGCAGAGGCTGACCGCAACCTGGTGAAGGCCGAGCGTTTGCAGGTTCGATTCGGTGAGCGGTGCGAACTCGCGAGCCAGGTGCCGGGCATCCTCCTGGCTCAGCTGGAAGACGACCTTGGTTCGAGTGTTGGCTTCAACCGCCTGACGTGTGGCGTCGCGCAGCTGGCCGAGGTGCTGGTTGGCCAGCGTCAGGTTGAGCCGGTAGGCGCGGGATTCCGCCAGCACATCGTCAAGAGATTGCGGCAGGTGGAGGTAGTTCTGGAATTCGTCCAGGTAGAGATTGAAGTCTGGCCGCCAGCTCTCCCGCCGCGTCGCTCGGCGAAGCGCGGCCTGCCAGAGCCGGGAGACGATGAACGACCCCAGCAGCCGGCTCGACTCTTCGCCAAGGGCGCCTTTGCTGAGGTTGACCAGCAGGATGCCGCCGCGGTCCATGATCTCAGCGAAATCGACGGTCGACCGGCTCTGGCCGAGCACATTGCAGACCGTGGGACGGAGCAGGAAGCTACGCAGCTTGTTCAGCACCGGTCCGACCATCTGGGCCCGCTGGCCCTCGGCGAAAGCCTCGTACTCCTGCCAGAAAGGCCGCAAACCGATGGGATCGTCGAGGTGCTTGGTGAGGCGCGATCGCACGCCGCGGTCGAGGAGCAGGATCGGTACGTCGCAGAGCGTGGTGCCTGCATGCCTCAGCAGAGTCAGCACTGCAGCGCGAAGGATGTCGTCGGTCCTTGGCCCCCAGAAGCGCTCGTAGGTCTTGCGGAAGATGCTGACCACGGAGTCGGTGACCAGCTCTCGCTCGTGCTCCTTGTCGCACTCGAGGACGTTGAGACCAAGCGGACGGTCGCGTTGCGCGGGATCGAAGAGAACCAGACGGTCCTGGTGTGCGCTGGGGATGCGCTCGAGAAGGTCGCGGATCAGGTCGCCTTTGGGGTCGACGACGCCAACGCCAATCCCTGCCTTGATGTCTTGAAGGGCGAGATTGAGCAGCAGCGTGCTCTTGCCGCTGCCTGTCGGACCTACGGTCCACACGTGCTGACGGCGGTCTGCCTGAGCGATCTGAACAGCGGTCTGCTTCTGGTCCTCGAGTCTCGCCAGAACGCTCCCTGCGCCACCCAACGCGTGCGTAGGCGCGACTCGGACGTGAGCCGAATCCATGGCCACACCGGCGAGCGGCAAGTGGCATAGCTGGGCCAGCTCCGACGCGGTCAAGACGAGGTTGCCGACCGAAGGGCCCAGTCGATTGCGCAGAGAGTCATCGAAGCCAGGACGCCACCACACGCGCTTCTGGTGCAGACGGTTCTCGCCATCCAGCGCCTGAAATGCCGCCGCTATGGGACGCAAATTCTCGCGAGCGATCGAGGACCGATCAGCCCAGCTGCTGATGCGGACGTCAGCTCGCCAGCAAGCTTCATAGGCCTTCCCTCCGGCAGGCGCGGCCTCAACGGTTTGGGTCGCGGCTGCGGCCGTGGCTCATATGAGGTTGTCGACGATGAGCTCCAGAAGATTTCAAATAAGAGATCGAACGGTAGGCTCACGAGCTTGAGCAGAATCCGGATCGCGAGCGGCACGGCTGGTCCGTCGCCAGTGAGCTGCGCCAGGCGACGACCGGCTCGGCGCTCCCAGCCGGTGTCGGGTGCGACGCTGATCTGCAGCAGCGCGTCATCGCTTTCGGCGAGCGCGGCGACCGCCGAGGCGAGAGCGTCGAAACGCGGCGTTCCAAGGGGATAGAGCGGTTCGCGCCAAAGGCGCATCCGCGCCCGCGCTGCCGGCAGTCGCGGCAGCTCGGTATCAGCGTCCACGCGGAGCTCGACTCCTGGCACGGCTACAGCGAGCGCATTGCTCACGGAGCGGGCGACGTCGGCAGGAAACCAGCAGTGAGTGCTCACCCGACCGGCGCTGGCGCGGTACTCGAAGACTACCGACGGTTGGCCAATCAGCCAGCTCTTCCACCACGGTCTGGCGATCGCGTAGAGCGCTCGAAAACACGCGACCCAGGCCTCGGACTGAAAAGCAGAGTCGGTTGGCGGCAGGATGCGTATCCCTGCGATGGGTCGCCGGTACATCGCGCGCCGCAGCCGCGGCGTGCCCAGCCGAACGACTAGGGCAACAATGCCGACTGCGAGCGCAAGCTCCGCCGCTACCAGCAGCGCATGCAGCGTGAAGACGACGGCGTGTTGGACAGCCAGCTTGATTGAGGTGCCGAGCTCCTCGAAATACGCGAGCTGCTGCTCGCCCAAGGTTGGCGGCTGGCGCGATGATCGTCGGCACACGCTTCCACACGCAGTGACTCTCAGCGTTACTCTTGAGCTGTGAACGGCTATATCCACCACAGCGGTCCGGATAGCCCGCTGATCGTTCCCGATGTAGACGACCTTGAAGTCGCTGGCAACACAGTTAAGTTGGGGAAAAAGGGCCCAGCCGGGGCCGCCCCCCATACCAATGTCAAGGCGACTGTTGTCGTCGGTCCCGGAACGGTCGTGTACCTTGGCAATGCGCCGCTTGAGGTCGCGCACTAAGAACGCTTTCCTAGGGCTTGTTCGGTCGTCCAGCCCTGAATTCGGCCGAACGGGCCGGGTTCCCGGTCAGCCTAGCTGGGTGCGGGGCAGCTAGCGGGCTTGAGCCAGGCGTGTAGGAGAGCGACGGCCAGCCGGAGCCCGAGCCGCCCGATGTCGCGGAGGCCAGGCTCGGTGTCGATCACGGCGTCGGCCAGCTCATGGCTGGCGTCGAATAGTTGGCAGATGGGATCGGGAGTAGCCGGTGCGGGTGCGGGACGGGCGATCAGCCTGATGGACATGGCGCCAGCATAGACCCTGCCTTAGCTCTCTGGCGAACGTACGTGCGCCCTGTCCTGCGATCTGTTGCACAAGGCGCCGGATCGAATGCCTGGAGAGCATTGGTGTTAGAGGAGGACCGCTTCGAGCTCGTGAAGCTGCTTCTTGGCGATAGCCTTCAGGGCGGCGACGTCTTCCCATAGATCGATCTTCATGTCTTGCGCGTCGACTTGGGTCAAGCCGGGGAAGGGTTGAACGATGGCGGTTAGCTTGCGGATATACCGCTTTCGGAACTCGTCATAGCGTTGGTTGAACTCTTCGGTCCCGGTCTCTAGCTCCAGAGGGACCCCGACTTCGTCGAGTCTGCCTTGCGCTGCTTTCGTGAGCTCCGCCAAGCGCTCTTTTAGCTTGGCGCTGTCGTCACCGTGCAACCGGTACGTTTTGCGGTGCTCGGATTCGGCGAAGTCTGAGGCGCTACGGATGGCAGCGGCATAGAGTGGTGCCAGCCGGATGCGCTGAGCTCCGCGCTTGTCTCGCGTTTCCTGTCGCCTCTCGGCCGCGAGGTCGGCTTTGCGCTGCTGGTCCCTTTGCCACCACTCGAAAAGGCTCGTAAGCACCGCCGCGAGCAACGCACTACCGAACGCGAGGCTAACGACGGTCGGCCAGCTCATTTCCGCATTAAAGCGGCTCCAAGCACGTCCTAGATAGCGGGGTCTGGCGCCGCATTCTGAGATGGTGGTTCGGTCTGCTTGACGAGTTCCATCAATCGCTGGAAGGTGCTGGTCGTGAAGTAGCTGCCGTTGGGCCCGACGTTCCGCGCAAATGGACCAACATCCGAGCGCTGCGCGATCAGGTCGGCCGACTCCAAGCGTCTGAGGTAAAGGCTGGTGTCTGGACCCCAGAGGGGGGTGCTCACACCATCGAGGATCGCGTAGCCGTGCTGTTCCAAGGTGAAACCCTCGTAGAACTCGCGGGCGAGTCTCATCTCTTGAGCTGTGAGGAAAGTCATGCTCGACAGCAGCGCGCGAAGGTTCATTTGTTCAGGCTTCTCGCGTGATGCTGCTCCGGCGAGGATAGCCGCATACCACCTGAGCTTTTCATCCTCGGTTTCCTGCGCCGCTGCAACGGCCGCCTGGAAGACGAGCCCTTGGAAGTGTTTGTCCTGAAAGATGTTCTCGTCAAAGAGGCCGGCGTCGTACAGCACCTCCATCCCAGCATCTGTGAGCTCTGCCAACCGCTCGTGATTCGCTTCAACGCGCGAGAGCTGGGCCGCCAAGAAGGTGTCGAACATGCTGACGACCGCCCCAGTACCCGCCAGGGCCGTGTTCCCTGTGGCGCCGAGTCCGCCCGAGAGACCTGTCATCACCGCCCGAGTCTTCGGATCTAAGTAGAGCTTGCGCATTAGGCCGCTCAGCCGTTCCTTCCGAGTGAGACCTTCCTCGTACGCCACGCTACCAATCTAACGATCGTTCGCGCTGGGCAGCTTTTCAGGCGGCTGGTCTGAGCTGGCTATGCAACCAGGCTCGCCCGCTGGTGCCTTCCGTGGGCTAACTGCACAAATCTCCGAAGTCGTGAGACCAGGACACTGCAGTTGTTAGAGGGCTATCGCCGGCCCGACCAGTATTATGCCTTGGTTCGCGTTACGGAAACCCCGGCCCACCACCATAGCCGCGCCGCTCGTTTTGCAGCTTCCCCAGCCGTTCGGGCGACGCCCTTCATTTGACCGTCCAGCGGCGGCGAGCCGCCCGACCTCGATGTAGGCTGACCGGCGTGCCGCGCCGCCGGGGTTCTCGAAGAAAAAAGGACGACGTCTGGATTGCAGGATTAGCAGTCGTTCTTGCAGTGGTCTTCATCGGTGCGCTGATCGCGTCCGCGATCGGTGCCTTCTGGCAGGCGTTAATCTCGTTTAACCCAGCAGCGGTCACGACCGTGGTGGTTGTGTTCCTGGTCATCGGTGGAAGTACGGCTTGGTTTGTGTATCGCCGGCTAATGCGCCGCGACCGGAGACTCGCCGCGCGTCGGTTCGACGAGCAGCAAGCGCTGGAGGAAGAGCGGGCTGAACAGGAGTACATGCGGTGGCTGCGCTCTGCCGACATGGACGCGCTCGACCGGATGACCGGGATCGAGTTCGAGCACGCGCTTGCTCAGCTGTTCACGGACCTGGGTTACGGCGCCGTGGTGACCCAGGCGTCGCGCGACTACGGCGCCGACGTCGTGCTAAGCCGCGGCGGGCAAAAGATCGTCGTTCAGGCGAAGCGATACGTCGGCACTCTCGGCCTTGATGCGGTCCAGGAGGCCAGTGCTGCTCGGCTGCACTACGGCGCGGTGAGGGCGATCGTTGTAACGACCAGCGCCTTCACCGGGCCTGCTCAAACCCTTGCTCAAACTACGGGGGTAGAGCTGTGGGATCGTCAGCGCCTCAACGAAGAACTCGCCTCAGTGGCCGAACGACGCAAATCAACAGCTATCCCCGAGAAAGGCGCCGGCGCGGAGCAAGATGGCGAACGCAAACTCGACCCCTTGTTCGCCCGTTCCGCTCGCATGGTGGCGGCTCAGGGCGCCGCTTCGGTGTCGCTCGTTCAGCAAATAATCAACGTCGACTACTCGCGGGCCGAACGCCTCATCGACCAGCTGGCCGACTACCGCGTCATCGGCGGCTACCAGGGCTCGCAGTCTCGCGAAGTCCTGATGACGCTGCCCGATGTCGATGATCTGCTCGAGCAATTGGGCATCGAATGAAGGGCAACGATCACAGACCCAGAACGGGGGTCGTCCGGATCGATAAGGTCCGCCGATGAGTCCGAGGACGACGTCGCAACTTGCCGCGCCATGGCTCGCAGGTTCCATGTCTGCCGAGCATCGATGGGCGCAACTGCTCGCGAACTTTCCGTACGTTTAGTGGGTGACAAGGAAGCTCAGCATCCGCCCTGACGTGCGGCGGCGGCTTGGTAAAGCTGATGTGCGTTATCTACTGGAAAGCCCAGCTGTAAACACGATCCATTGCTATGTCTGTGGGAAGGAGGAGAGCCTCGATTCTGGGGTTCAGATTTCCGTTTCGGTGGTCATTGCGCGAGAACGACAGCGAGAGAGTGTCAGGACTCAGTTCTCACATCCAGCCTGTGCACCCTCTCGCGTTCTACCAGGACACCCGGAGCATGCGTCGGACATTGTTAGCGAACTGATTTGGCGCGCGATCGTACGAGGCAAGATTCCGGTCCTCATGTATGGACCCGATACCGCCATCATGGGCAGCAAATCTGAGGACGGCCCTCTTGTCGACCTCTGGACCGACTACTTTCGTGGACTCGGATTCACCCCGCTCCGGGAAGGCGACAGTCTTCCGTCAATCAGTGGTCTCAAAGTTGAAATCGATCGTTCTGAAATCAGGATTTACTATCCGGCCAGAGACAAGGCGGACCGTTTGCCGATCGACTCCGATCTCGATCTGGAGCCGTGGTTGGACGTCATCCGCAAATCCAATCTCTTACTTCTTGTAACAGGCCCACTTCTGGATCTGGACCACCTAACGGACGAATCGTTTGATGCTCTCGTGGCAGAGGGTCAAGCGGTTGCCGGAGTGGCCAATGTCGAGTTCGTTCAGTAGCCGGGCGAAAGGCCACGACACGCTAGCTGCGCCAACCCGCCGGAGACTGGTCCAACCGCCAAAACCGAGTTGGGGCGGGACTAAACTACCTACGGGTCTGGGATGTTCGTCAGGAAGCCGCTTGCCACGCCACCACCTGAGCTGGTAGCTCAGCTGCGCCCTGGGATGAGGCTGGTCCCCGAGTTCCACAGGTGTCAAGGTCCGCATCGCTGGTACAACGACACCAAGGACTCGAAGCACTGTCCGCTTTGTGGCGGCACTGGCAAGATCGTAGGCTGGCGCGTAGAACGGTCTCGATAGTTGAGGGAAAGGAAATGACTGATCGCAGAGCAGGCAGGGTCCCGCACGTCAAACGGCAACCCCGCGCACGGACTAAGAGCGGGGCATGGCGCAAGAAGCGAAGCGACACCGGCACGAAGCGCAAGAAGGGAGGCGGCGGATTCCTCGGAGGTCTGTTCGGCTAGGGCAAAATAATCGCCGCCAACGCGGCATGGAGTCCAAGGGCTGTCCGGTTAGACCTTCTTGCCCTGCTCCTGGCGCTTAGCTAGTTCAGCCGCGCCGCATGCCTCAGCCCCTTCCTGGTCGTCGTGGTCATGCTCGCAAATCCAGAAGACGCTTCCGTCACCTTTGAAAATGGCGCCCTGCCACGAGTCATCCACTTCTTCGGGTGGCTAAACGGCACCGGACGTGTAGTTCTGCACTGCCTGTAGGCGCAGCCTACCGCGATCACCGCCCATCGGGAGGAGATGACCGCGTATATCCGTGGCAGCCATGGCGAACCGAAGTCGTCGGAGTCGGAAGACCCTAACTCCATACGGCCTTAGACCTTTGTGAAATGGAAGCCGGTGCCATCTTTGAAGGCGTGCCTAACCGCTCCCATGCCGTAGTCGTCAATCAATTCGAACGACGTCTGCCGATCTGCCACCAAAGCGGCAAAGGCCGGACTGCGTTGACGAATCTCGTCGAGACCAGCCTCCGCATTCTCAATCTCTGCACGAGCGTGCTCGGCAGTCAAGGAGTCTGGACGTCGGGTCTGAACCCTCACCTTCAGGAGCGGTCCGAGCTGCCGCGGCTGAGGGTGAGTCTCAGTGGCCAAAGTCAGTTCCCAAACCCATGCAAACCACGTAATCGCCGCTGGCCAGCAACTTGAGGGCCTGCGCCCACCGCGGTCCGTCTGGTTCATCAACCCAAAGAGCGTGCTTACGCACGATTTAAATGATCGCGGCCAGCGGCACTTTGGGATTGGCGACCGCAGTTGATCGCCAGCTCGCAGAAGACTGAAAGTCCTCCTCCCTACGATCTCCAGGCGGATGCAGCCTGAGGTGCTGGCGCCGCTCCAGACGAACTTTTGCGGCACCTGGGTTCAGAATCGCGAACAGACTGGTTCGAGCTCATCCGCGTGATCTATCAGTGGGAGCCAGGACGCTGGCGCGGTCGGCACGCGAACGCTAGCGAGCAAGGTGTTAAGAAGGTCGCGGCCGATCGCAAGCAACACCACTAATTCGGCGTGACGGGACTAGGCTCTAGATTGCGATTCTGCCGCCTGCAAACGGCGAGGACCGGGTTCGCGTTATATAAGCTTCGGCCCACCATCGAAACGATGGTCGCCCAATCTGACACCTTGTCGATCGCTAACGGTCGCGACTGCCTACTTCGCGCGCTAGGCTGACCTCGCGCTTACGATCCCGACCGCCAGCAGAGGGAGCCCGAGCACAGCAAGGAATGCGGATAGCTCGAGAAGGCCTGAAGTTGGGTACTCCTCCGGGTCGTCGTTCGTGACCTTTCCCGCCAGTCAGGTCACCTTGCCACTCCATAGCTCAGCCTGAGCCGTACCCCCGGCGTGCAACGCCGAGCTGTCCGGCTCGCCGCCAGTGGGGAAAAACGTGCTCAACTTGCGGCCGGGCAACGACTGGAAGGAGATGATTATTGTTTTGTGTCCTGCGTCTGCGCTCGTGCTCAACACCTGGGCTTCGCCTTGGTAGCGGCAGGTATCGCCGCTCATTGCGTCAGCAGGCGACGAGCATTTGGATGCCGCGTGATAGGCCGAAATAAAGCCGGTGTCACGAGCGTCGAAAACGATCAACGTCACGCATGTGAGCAGCCCCATGGCGGCGACGACGATAAAGAGAAGCGCCTGTGGCCTCCCCCGCCAAGGCGCGCCTGCCACGACAAGCCGTCCGTTGGCTGGTCTTGGCCCGCCCATCAATCGATCAGGTTAGCCCGATCACAGCGCCCCGCACCTCGATGTGGTTTGCGTTACGGAAACTACGGCCCCCACGGATTGCCGTCCAGGTAATCCGCGTAGCACTTTTCGCACGCGATAGACTCAGGCAGATCACTGTCTGCGTTAGTCAAGGAGGAAGTACCGTGCCGGAATTCATGGACGTTCACGAGGGAATGAACGGAATCACCCCCGAGCAGTTGGCCGACGCCCATCAGGCGGACCTCGACATCCAAGGCGAAGAAGGGGTTAATTTCAAGCACGCTTGGGCCGACCCTAAGACCGGCAAGGTCTTCTGCTTGTCCGAGGCGCCGAATGCCGAAGCAGTCAAGCGGATCCACCAGCGAGCAGGACATCCGACCGATCAAGTATTCGAGGTGCCCGTCCAGGCATAGCTACCACT
>Ga0070698_100006961_pt1 | contig 12244 bp, 13 predicted proteins | sample KBSK1502metaG_FD_65477 | JGI IMG/M metagenome (GOLD analysis project Ga0070698, IMG submission 65477) | Corn, switchgrass and miscanthus rhizosphere microbial communities from Kellogg Biological Station, Michigan, USA - KBS K1-50-2 metaG | ecosystem: Host-associated > Plants > Roots >...
CTGTAGAAACTGGACGCATCGATAGCATCGTAGAGCAATTTCGCCTTCTCTTCGTTTTCACGCTCCATTGCCGCCAGACCGCCTTTTTCCTTTAGCCATTTGCACACGAGATTGATGATGTAGATGCCCCAGGTATTTGGCGTGTTATAGAGCGACTTGTTCTCTGCGTGAGTGCGATAGTCGAGCATCGTGTGCAGCCCGTCGGGAATCCGTTGCAGCAAATCATCGCGCACAATCACCAGAGTGACTCCGCTCGGCCCCATATTCTTCTGAGCGCCTGCGTAAATGAGACCGTACTTACTGATCGGAATCTCATGCGAAAGAATGTCGGATGAAGCGTCGGCGATCAGGGGAACATTGCCAACCTCTGGTTCGTTCTTCCACTCGACTCCTTCGATCGTTTCATTTGTTGTTATGTGAACGTAGGCGGCCTGACTGTTAAGCGAGATCTCATCCTGCGCGGGAACGCGAGTAAAGCCACCATCAGCCATTGTGGCGGCGACATTCACCGCACCAACCTTTTTTGCCTCTTTGACCGCTTTCTTGCCCCAGCTCCCGGTGACGATGTAATCCGCACTGCCATCAGCTGGCAGCAAATTCATGGGCACCATTGAAAATTGCAGACTGGCGCCACCCTGCAAAAACAGAATCTGATAGTTGTTTGGGATTCCAAGCAGTTCGCGCAGTCCTGCATCCGCTTGCCCGATGATTTCGTCGAACGTTTTAGATCGGTGACTGATTTCCATCACCGACATGCCGACACCAGGCAAACTAAGCATGTCGCGCTGCGCTTCTTCCAAAACCGGAACGGGCAAAATTGCGGGTCCAGCACTGAAATTGAAAATGCGTTCGGTCATGAATGCCTCCCTTATTCAAACCTCTGTCGCAGCACTTTACCCGTAAGTCTTAACACGATCGACCGCGGCACAAGACGCAGCGCAAACACTGTGAGACGGTTGGGCCAGCCGGAAATAATGGAACTCTTCTTTCTCTTCAATCCCCTCAATGCTGTTTCAACTACTTCCTCGGCCGTTTGTGCCACACGCACTGGCGGTCGCTCGATTCGCGCCGCCTCGAAAAAGTTTGTCTCTGTGACACCTGGACAGAGCGCCATCACGTGAACACCAAACGGCCTGTTCTCTTCCCAAAGCGCTTCAGAGAACGAAAGAATGAATGCTTTCGACGCCGCGTATGTCGCCATAAATGGAACAGGTTGAAACCCGGCTGTTGAAGCGACGTTGATGATCGTGCCTTGTTTTCGCTCCCGCATCGGCTCCAGAAACCGATACGTCATATCGACAAGGGACTTCACATTGAGTTCCACCATTTCAATTTCACGAGCCGGATCGAGCTTCGCAAAGTTACCCATCGAGCCAAACCCAGCGTTGTTAATAAGCGTGTCGATCTCGAGACCACGTTTTTTTATTTCTTCAAACAGACGAGCAGGTGCACCCGGTTCAGTGAGGTCGAGCGCCAGATACTGTGCTCGAATTCCACTCATACGGCCGAGTTCGTTACAAATTGTGATGAGCTTGTCTTCCGAACGAGCGACAAGAAAAACATTACGACCTAACGCCGCGAACTTTCGAGCAAAAGCCGCACCGATTCCGCTCGAGGCCCCAGTTATCAGGGTGGTGTTCATTGGCCAGCCAACTGGATGAGATTCAGCTCAATGATGTCGTCACTTGCCTGTCGAATGCTATCAAGCACGTCAGGTGAGGGAGCGTTGTCGAGGTTGATGCGAGCTACTGCGGCGGCCGCACCTTCAAACACGATGTTCTCCATCTCCTGCACATTTATCTGCTCCGCCTTGATCGCATCAAGAACTCCAGCCAACACCCCGGGTCTATCAACATGTCGCACAACGAGACGATGAGTTGCTGGAGTTTGGCGAGCGAGGTTAACTACATTCGGTACTTTGCCGGTTTCCTTAAACTCCCGAACAATGCGCACAGTTTCAGCAGCAATTGCCTCTTGCGCTTGATCGGTTGAGGCGCCGACGTGATGAGTGCCGTAAAGTTGGTCTTCCTTGCCAATGGGATCAGTAAAATCCGCAACGCTACTAGAGGGTTCTACTGCAAAAACATCAAGTCCTGCTCGAATGCCTCGGTTCTTCATCGCCTGGATCAACGCATTCTGATCGACAACTTCGCCTCGCGCTGTGTTAATGAAATAACTTCCGGGTCGCATTGCGCTAAAAATGTCGGCGTTAATCGAGCCTCTCGTTTCGGAGTTCAGCGCGGTATGGACGCTGACAATTTCTGCTGCGGCAGCAACTTCTTTTGGCGTCGTTTTGTATTCGACTCCCAAAGCCGCAGCGCGCTCAGGTGTCAGGCTACGGCTCCACGCAACAACGGGCATACCGAACGCGCGAGCACGCGGGATCATTTCCTGACCTATCTTGCCCAACCCGATAAGTCCCAAAGTACGACCGAACAGACCGCGCGCTTTAGAAAACTCTTTCTTGTTCCACTGACCTTGCCGGAGCGTGACAACGTTATCAACGATGCGCCGATCAAGCGCCAGGATTAACGCAAAAGCCAATTCGGCGACGGCAATCGAGTTCTTTCCGGGGCAGTTTGAAACATAAATGCCTCGCTTCGAAGCTGCCGCGACATCGATTGTGTTGTAACCTGCGCCCGCACGCACGACTAGCTTAATTGGTCCAGCTTCCAACATCGGCTCTGTTACTTTGGTACCACGCACGACCAGTACATCTGGTGAAACACTGCCGATTGCCTCGACCAGTGATTCATCTTTCCGGTCGGGTTGATAAGAAACCTGGCAACCGATTGCCTCCAGACCATCACAACCAGATTGTTCGAATTTGTCTGCTATGAGCACTCGCATAAGAACTTAGATTTTGTGTATGAGTAACCCGTCCCTCAACTTCGGTTCAAACCAGGTTGACTTTGGAGGCATGATCTCGCTGGCGTCCGAAACCATCAGTAGCTCCTCGACAGTTGTCGGATACAGTGAGAATGCCACTGCCGCCTTACCCTCATTGACGAGACGTTCGAGCTCTTTTGTTCCTCGTAAGCCGCCGATGAAGTCGATGCGTTTATCCGTGCGAACGTCTTGAATGCCCAGGATTGATTCGAGTAATCGATCCTGAAGAACGCTCACGTCAAGATGCGCGACGTTTCCCACGGGCAGAGTCGAGTCTGGCGAGAGTTGAAGTCCATACCACTCACCGTCTAAGTACATACTCCAATGACCTCGTTTTAGAGGCGCCGCCGGCGCGTCATCACTGATTGTGAATTGTCGCCTAACCTGATTCAAGAACTCGTCCTTTGGCAAACCATTCAAATCCTTAACGGTCCTGTTGTAAGCCAGTATTTGCAGCTGCGAGTCGGGAAAGAGCACGGTTAGAAAGTAGTTGTAATCTTCCTTTCCGGTGTGACCAAAGCTCTGTTCCTTGAGTTCCAAGCGAGCCCGACTGGCGCTGGCGGCACGGTGGTGCCCGTCGGCAATGTAAAGCAGAGGCACGTTGGTAAAGCTGTTTACCAAAGGCTCTGAGTTTTCGAGCCGCCAAATTGTGTGTCTGATTCCATCTTCCGCGGTGAGATCAAACAGTGGCGTCGACAATATTGCGGTCGTCACTTGATCGTCAATCTCCTCACGCCGCCGGTAAGTCAAAAACACGGGGCCGGTTTGCGCGCGAAGCATCAACATATGTCGCGTGCGATCGTCCTCCTTGTCGCGTCGCGTGCGCTCGTGCTTGCGAATAGTATTGTTGTCGTACTCGTCAATTGAACAGCACGCCACAATACCGACTTGTTCGTGCGCACCCATAACCAGCTTGTACAAATACAAACTTGGCTCGGCCTCGGTTTCGAGAGGGCACTTCGCAATCAGTGTTTCAAAGTTTTCTACAGCCTTGCGGTAAACGGCATCATCGTAAAGATCAGTGCCGCCAGGGAGATCGATCTCTGGACGTGAGACATGCAGAAAACTCAACGGATTCCCTTTTGCCAGCTCGCGAGCCTCTTCCGTGTTGACGACATCGTACGGAACGCTCGCGACGGACTTCGCTTGTTCCGCGGGTGGACGCAAAGCGCGAAAAGGACGAATAACTGCCACGAACCCTCCTACCGAATTGAACATCTCCGCAAGCAGAGTTGCCCGAGGCCTTCCGCTCGTTATGGATGATTATGGTTAAGGCTGATGGGCTAAGACTATCAAGCGAGGCTGGGTAGAACAAGCTGGGCAGATAAAAAATCATTGGTCATTGGTCATTTGCCATTTCTCATTTGTCATTTGGATCCCTTTAGTAGTTCCTTCGAGCTAACGGGCGCCGCGTTGCTGGGAGCGCAGGCGTCCTCGCCTGCTCGTCGCCCACCGGGCGCTTCCAAGAAACTGCTAAACGGGATCCACATGACAAATGAGAAATGGTAAATGAGCAATGACCGATGATTTTTTCAGCGCTTAGAGCTCGTCGATTTTAGCCGCCAGAATGAAATCACTTTCCGTAAGCCCATTGATCTTGTGCGTCCAAATCGTAATTTCCGCCTGGCCCCAACCAAAACAAATGTCCGGATGATGACCCTGTTGTTCGGCTAAATCGCCGACCCGGTGTACGAACAATTGAGACTCACGGAAGTCAGCGAAGCGATAAGTCTTTTTGAGGTGATGCTCGTTGACTACTTCCCAACCGTTGAGTTGATTCAGGAAAGTTGTGATTTCTTCACCCTGCAGCGGTGGTACTCCGCCTCGGCATGGTATGCAATGTCGGCTCGATAGTTCGCTCATATAGAAGCAACTCCTTCCAAAGCTTTCTTCAGAATTGCAATTTGGCCGGCGTGATAGAGCGTGTGTTGCACGCCGCCGTGCAGGGTGACATAGACACTGGAAAACGGCGTCTCTGAATCTTCGATAATCGGTCGATCCAATTTCGTTTCGTCTGCTGAACCAATCGTTTCGAGCAAGGCCTGGTGCTCAGCGCTCAACTTTTCTTTAGCTCCGGTCCAGGCGTTTTCGCTAGTATCATCTATTTGGGGCCAGTCTTCTTCATCGGTGAGTTGAGCGCGATCGCCCTGTAGTCGTCGTCTACATGCGCTCTCCCACGCAGCGATATGTAGAGTCAACTCCCAGATCGAGTGCGCACCCGGAACGGGACGTGCTGCTGCTTGAGTGGCAGTGACTCCTTGAAGAATTGTCAGCACAGAAGGGCCATGCCAGGCCTGCCCGTTGAATGCACGTTGAAATTGATCGCTGATACGTTCCAGTTCCTTCATTGTTCGTTACCCTCTCTGATTTCTTCTACCTGTTCCATGAGTGATTGCTGCTGGAGATACAAGGCCGCCAATGGTGCGGGAAGCGCAACGTTATCCACCTGAGCCGGATCAAAACCGCGCGCCCGCATTTCCCGCTCAAGGTTCTCCGTTAGCTTTTGGAGTTCTGACTCCAACTCATGAAGTCGCGCTGATACGTTGTCCATTTGTAATCATTGTAACCGGACGATTGACAACGCTAAAGCCGACCAAGCGAAGTTGGGAATGGAAATAGTTGGAAAGGAGCAACCTGGAAGTCATTTGACCTCGCCAGAATCTAACAAGTTGGGAATGGGTGCGAGCGGAGCATCGCGAACCTCACTAAAAGAGAACAAGGTGGGAAGGGGGCAAGCGGACCTACACGAACCTCGGCATGTTAGCCCCAAAGCGCGCCCCCGCCTGTGTTGCCTACGCGAACTCTTAATTGCAAGTTTGACGGCATCAGCATGAATGCCCTAGAAGGTGGCGATATGTTGCGAACAGCGGGGGCGCGCTTGGTTTCGCTTTGGTGAGGTTCGTGATGTGCGCTTGCCCCCTTCCCCACCTGTTAGATTCTGGAGAGGTGCTTGAGTGCTGAGTGGCTCCCCTTCCCATAGATTCTGGCGAGGTCGATGACTTCTTGGTTGCCTCATTTCCTACTTGTTCTCAGTGAAGATTCGCTTAGCTAATTCTCCAAATAGATTCTCTCTATCTCATCAACCATGCGAGTTAAGCTAAATCGCAACCGTGCTGACTCCGCCGCTCTCTTACCGAGTGCTTTTCTCTGCTCTTCATCCCTCAGCAACTCAATCATGACCTTGGCCATTTGTTCGATGTCACCAATAGGAACCAGCAAACCGGTAACCTGATCTTCAACAACCTCTTGAGCGCCTTCGGTCATGGTCGCGACCACAGCTGTACCAGCCGCCATTGCCTCCGCGATCGACAGTCCAAATGACTCTGTCTCTGACGCAGACACAAACACGTCCGTAGCGCAGAGCAATTTTTCAGCATCGTCGAGCCACCCAAGTAGGTGGACCCGGTCCGTTAGTTTGAGTTCATTTACCAGCTCCATGAGTTCAGAGCGATTCTCACCGGACGAAGAAGTATCAACTCCCGCAATCACAAAATGAGCCTGCTCTATTCCGCGCGACACAATAGCTGCTGCTCTTATCAGGTCATCGTGACGTTTTAACTTTCTTAATTCACCGATACTTGCAATTAGCACACAGTCAGACGGTAAGCCTTTGGCGTTCAGAAATGCCGCTCGATCAAAACTTTTACAAGCATTTGCAAAACGGTCCACTTCGATACCATTCGGCACGAGTGCGATTCTTTCTGCTGACACGATCCGTTGATTGCTGATCTGGCGCGCTACTGCAGCGGAGACAGCAATGACTTTGGTTGCTCGAGCTAGTGTGCGTTTATGAATTCGGTTGAGCGGGAAAAGAACATGACGCGTCACGATAAACTTCGATTTCGCGTTGCCTCTAGCGGCGTAAGCTGCAAGTGAGTAGTCGCGCGCCATGTGCGCGTGAACCACATCGACTCGATTCTGTTTCACCATTCGAGCAAGCGCACGCGCACTTTGTGCGTCTAGTGCGTTGCGAAGCGGAAATATCTCGATGTTGCGCGGCGGCAATTGGAGGTGACTGATCAGTGGAGATTGTGGACGGAGTGCCGCATACACATCGTGACCTCGCGCACGCAATGCATTACTCAAATCAACAACATAACGTTCTCCCCCGCCGAAAGAAGAGGCTGAGCTGATTTGAAGGATGCGCATACGATGTCCGATAAACTGTTCAGTTCGTCGATGTCTTTGGCAAGCGGTTCTTGAAAGTATTCATGCGGAATACAGTTCTCGTTGAAATCGCAGTATTTGCGATTCGGTGACAACGACAAACTAAAGTTTATCGGACATTTTCGTACCAAACCGAAACAGCCAAATTCGCGAGTGTTTCATTTAGCGATCAAATAGGCGCCAAATTTCAACCCTTGGGTCGGCACGGCTGTTGCCACTGAACACAATGAAGACTGTTTGTTGGGAGGGAATTGTATGACTAAGACTAAATTAGTGACAGGACTTTTTAAAAGTAAGGTTGGGGCGGAAGCGGCTGTGGATGCGCTGCTCAAACGCGGCTTTTCTCGCGATGACATTAGTGTGTTGATGTCTGATGCGACACGTACCAAGGAGTTTGGCCTGCAAGCGCGAACACACGCTGCCGATGGACTTGGCATTGGCGGAGCCGTCGGTGGCGCAGTTGGCGCCGTTGCTGCTGCGATTGCAGCAGTCGGAACGACGCTGTTCCTGCCAGGTATTAATCTTGTTATTGCCGGACCAATTGCTGCTGCTTTGGCGGGTGCTGGAGCGGGCGGTGCAACTGGTGGAGTTATTGGCGCACTGATCGGTGCAGGAATTCCGGAGTATCGGGCAAAGGTTTACGATGCGGAACTTCGTGGCGGTGGGATACTGATTGGTGTCGAGGCCCGTTCGGAAGAGGAAGTCGATGAATTGGGGAAATTGTTGGACGAACTTGGCGGCCAGCATGTGCGTGCGGAGTAAGATCGCGCAAATAGAAAAGACCTGTTACGACTAAGCACTCGCAACAGGTCTCATTCTTCGTTGGGTGAAAAGGCTCTAGCGCTTGATTGCGTCTCCTACGTCTTCAATTGCCTCACCAACCTTGCGGCGCGCTTTACCGAAACCTTCCCCCACTTTACCACCTGTGTGTTCAGCGCGTCCTTCTTCTTCCAAGTCGCGATCGTCAATTGCTCTGCCTATTGTTTCCTTCGCCTTACCTTTCACCTGGTCAAATTTGCCTTCAACTTCGTCTCTATTCGGTAAACCCATATCCGAACCTCCTCGTATTTGAGAACGTTGCGCGTATTTCATACTCGCAAATTTCAAGTGAGCAATCAGTGTTCCCTTAAAACTCTTCTTAGTTTTGCAGAGGAGGCTCACATTCCAAACTCGAGTTTTAGTCCGTTCTCGAGAGCTCGATCAACAACGCAGGTATTGGGGTCGCCGTCTTGCCAGAACCTCTCGCAACACTGGCTGCCGATTCGAAGTCGAGTAGCGTGTGGTTGCAAGGATTCGGCTTGTTGATTGGCGAGGATCAACAGCCGGTTACTGTCAAACAAAAAGAGGCCATCGGTCACTGCCCCGAGGGCGTTGACTAATAACTCGAGGGAGAGGTGCTGACGTGCGTCCACACATTCGTCACTCGAGGAGTTATTTGTGAACTGTTGAGTCATTTACGGACAGGTTCGGGAGGAAAAAAAAGCGGCTTCGACCAGTCGATAAGCCGAAGGAACCCTAGCAAATCTCCGAGGTTGAGGGCCAGAACAATCTCAAACGAACGCCTTCCGTGAGCGGTCGCCAATGACGCTTAAAGAAATCTAACCACAAAGCCACGAAGGCACTAAAAATAACGGCAACCGACAGCCATTCCTTCTAAAACAGTTTGTGTCCTGGTGTCTTTGTAGTTAATTCTTCACTTGCCAATCGAGTCATACTCAGCCAAGATCAAGCCAAGGCCATGTCTCAACATTCCCCTGAACAAACCGCAAAAACTCGAATAGAAACTGACTCGATGGGTGAGATTGAAGTGCTGTCTGACCGGTATTGGGGCGCGCAGACTCAACGCTCACTGCATCATTTCAACATCGGCTTCGACCGCATGCCGCGCGAGATGATTCGCGCACTGGGCATTCTCAAAAAGGCCGCCGCTCTAGTAAATGAAGAACTCGGCAAATTGCCGTCAGATAAAGCCCGGCTCATCGTGCAGGCGTGTGACGAAGTGATTGCAGGAAAACTCGACGAGCATTTCCCTTTACGCGTTTGGCAAACGGGCAGCGGTACCCAAACCAACATGAATGCCAACGAGGTGATTTCGAATCGTGCGATTGAACTCGCGGGCGGTGTGATGGGTAGCAAAAAGCCGATTCATCCGAACGACGACGTCAACATGTCGCAGTCGTCAAACGATACGTTTCCAGCTGCGATGTATATTGCCGGCGCCGAACAATTGAACAAACTGATTCCACGTATTCAGGAACTGCATGATGCGATCGATGCCAAAGCAAAAGAGTTTGCCGACGTTGTAAAGATCGGACGAACCCACCTGCAAGACGCTACCCCTTTGACTGTTGGTCAGGAAATGGGCGGTTGGGCGAGCCTGGTGGAACGCGACATCGAGCGACTCAAAACAGCCATGCCAGGTCTGCTGGATCTCGCAATTGGCGGCACGGCGGTCGGCACGGGGCTAAACTCTCATCCGGAGTTTGGCGAACGCGCGGCGGCTAAGATCGCTCAGCTTACAGGCTTGCCGTTCAAGTCACACGAAAACAAGTTTGCGGCGCTCTCTGCACATGATGAATTGGTATTTGCAAGCGGTGCAGTAAAAACTTTGGCCGCTTCGCTGATGAAGATCGCAAACGACGTACGCTGGCTTGCTTCGGGTCCCCGTTGTGGTTTGGGCGAGCTCGTCATTCCGGAAAACGAACCGGGCTCATCGATCATGCCGGGTAAAGTGAATCCAACGCAAAGCGAGGCAATGACGATGGTCGCGGTCCAGGTATTTGGCAACGATCTGGCTGTTAGCTTTGGTGGATCGCAGGGCAACTTTGAGTTGAACGTCTTCAAGCCGGTGATGATTCACAACTTCCTGCACTCGGTGCGTTTGCTTCACGATGCTACGCGAAGCTTCGTGGAGTTTTGCATTTCCGGCATCGAGCTCAATCGAGAACAGATTGATGAACATTTGAAACACTCGTTGATGCTGGTTACTGCTTTGAACCCGCACATCGGATACGACAAGGCAGCGCAGGTTGCGAAGAACGCTCACAAAAAGAAGACCAGTCTGCGTGAATCTGCTATTGAGCTTGGCTATCTGACCGGCGAGGAGTTTGACAAACTCGTTAAGCCAGAGGAGATGACGCACCCGTAGAGACAGGAGGCAGGAGCAGGTGGCAGGAGCAGGTGGCAGGAGCAGGAAAATCATTGGTCATTTCTCATTTGCCATTTCTCATTTGTCATTTTGGTCAGTTGTCAGTGGTCCTAGTCGGTTATCCGTAGTCAGTTGTTATAAAAACTATGACCACTGACTACCGACCACTGACCAAAATGACAAATGAGAAATGGCAAATGATAAAAGACCAATGATTTTTTCGCGTCGAATTGTTAGGAGTGTTGAGAGGACTTGCCTGATAAGAACGATAAAGTAAAAGAGAATGTTTGCGGTAGTTATTATGTAGACTCGTCGTGTATAGACTGCGATGTTTGCCGGGATACCGCGCCAGAGAATTTCAAGCGTTCAGACGAAAACAACTATTCGTTCGTATTCAAGCAACCGGAGACCGAAGAAGAGAAGACGCTTTGTGAAGAGGCGCTTGCGTGTTGTCCGGTTGAAGCTATTGGGAATGACGGTTTTGGGTCTTAGGTCTTGGTAGCGTGAAAGGCCGAATCATTTTCCATATATCATTTGACATTTCTCATTTGTCATTTGAATTGGTTCGTGGTCCGTGGTCAGTAACAGTGGTTCAGATACAAAGGAAAACGGACAAGTTAACAAAATGAGAAATGTCAAATGATATATGGAAATGGTTACCGTTACTTCACTTCAACAACAACCATACCCTCCTCCACCCTAACCACAAACGTCTTAATCCTCTCTTTCACCGTGAGGCATTCCCCGGTTCGAATATCAAACCGCCAGCCATGCCATCCGCATTCGACGATGTGGCCAAACATCGTGCCGTCTGAGAGCGCTGCGCCAAGATGAGGGCAGGAGTTATCGGTGGCATAGTATTCGCCGTTCACATTGTAAATGGCTAGTTCATTGCCATCAGGCAAGGCGAAACGATGACACGCTCCGGGCGGCAATGCGCTAATTGGGCACACAGGGAAGATTCGCTTTTTCTGTGATGGCTCTTCTATGTCACCAGAATTAGTATGGAATGATTGCATTTGATGAATGGTAACAAAACATCTTTTCAATGTCCGGCGTCACTTTGGAGTGCGGGGACCTGTCTCCGCTTTGGTACTGGGCGTCGTAGATGCTGAGATTCGCTGTACCAAAGCGGTAACAGGTTCCCGCACTCCAAGGAGGACAAGCAAGAAATGGCTGGCTCCTACGTTCCTATCTGGCGGTCAAACAACTCTCCTCTTAGGTTGACCGTTGATTGGTCAAAAGAGAGGAAAAGAGGAGAACAATGAAACGGCTACTATCAATACTAAGCATACTTGCAATTGCAATGGTTGCTGCCAACGTGATTTCTGCGCAGCAAGCCGCAACAAAACCCAGCGAGGATTCACGACGCAGCACTCGAGTGTTGGTCTCCGGTGACTCCCTGGTTCAAGTTCAACCAGACACAGCAATCTTGACTATTTCAGTCGTCACCCAGGCAAAACAGGCACTTGAAGCCCAACAACAAAACGCTTCAAAGACCGAAGCTGTTGTTCGGGCTCTCAAAGCCGCGTCAGGATCCGGCGCTGAAGTAAAGACCAGCGGTTATAGCTTGCAGCCCCAACGCATTTACAAAGAAGGGCAACCACCGACGATCACTGGTTATGAAGCGCGCAACAGCGTTTCAGTTACCCTCAGTGATCTGACAAAAGTTGGGACAGTGATCGACGCAGCCGCACAGGCAGGCGCAAACGACGTTGGCGGTATTGCGTTTACGCTACGCCAGGATCGACCGGCTAGAGACCGGGCCTTGAGTGAAGCAACACGTGAAGCTTTGAGTAAGGCCCAGGTTATTGCACAAGCATTGAATGGCCGCGTCTCCCGCGTCGTTGAGGTTCAGGAAGATGGCTTCCAACGACCACAACCGATTTATCAAGCCCAGGAGTTCGCCCTTCAGAGAGCCCAAGCGTCCACACCCATTGAAGTGGGATCGCTAGAGATACGTTCCCGAGTTCAGTTGATTGCTGAAATTGAGATAAATCTCTGATTTCGTTTCCATCCCCCGTAAGTTCACCGGGCGAG
>Ga0070698_100006962_pt1 | contig 12243 bp, 12 predicted proteins | sample KBSK1502metaG_FD_65477 | JGI IMG/M metagenome (GOLD analysis project Ga0070698, IMG submission 65477) | Corn, switchgrass and miscanthus rhizosphere microbial communities from Kellogg Biological Station, Michigan, USA - KBS K1-50-2 metaG | ecosystem: Host-associated > Plants > Roots >...
GGCGCGGACCGCTTCCGCGATAGCGGCGGGGTCGGCCGCGTCGGCCGCCATGTACTGGACGACGCGGTGCGGGTCCGAGCGCCCCACGACGGCGCGGCCCGCGTCGATCGCCTGGCGGGCGGCGTCGAATTCCTCGCGGGTCGTGACCTGGTCCAGGATGCTGCCGTCCGCCACCTCGCCGCTCAGCCGCAGGGTGCGCGGGCCTCGCGCCGCCGCGAGCACCGCGGGCGCGGCGGCGGGCGGCCAGCCGAGCTGGACCCCGTCGAGATGCACGTAGCGGCCGTGGGTGGTCACCGGCTCACCGCGCAGCAGCGCGCGCAGCGCCTCGATGTACTCGCGCAGCAACGTGACCGGCGACTCAGGGCGCGCGCCCACCTGGCCCATCCAGTCCTGCACGCCGTGGCCGACGCCGACCGTGAGGCGGCCGGGAAACAGCCGGTGCAGCGTGGCGGTCTCCATCGCGGTGAGCGCCACGTTCCTGAGCGGAACGGGGAGCACGCCGATGCCCACCCGTAGCCGCGTGGTCCAGGCGAGCACCGCCGCGGCGGTCGCGACCCCGCCGCCCCAGAAGCAGTCCTCCCAGAGCCATAGCTCGTCCAGTCCCTCGTCTTCCGCCGCGCGGGCGACTTCGCGCAGCCGTTCCGGGGGAACCTGGGGAATGCACGTCGCCCCAAAAGTCGTCACGCGGACCAAGGGTATAGGCCTCCCACGATTCGCCGCCGCCGGCGGCGGTCGCGTAGTGGAAACCCGCCTATCCCTGCGATGTGAATATCCAGCCAGCACGGTAGGCGAGCGCTCGCGCGGCCTCCACCCCCGATGCCGGAACTCTCGACGGCCAAACGGTGAACAGCGGCCAAGTGAGCGTGGTTGTTCCGCGAGGAGACGGGTAGCACCAGTAATCCGGACGCATCTAACCCCTTTGCGGTAACGACTGACACGATCTAGCCGTTGTCCTCGTTATGGGTTGTGATGTGTGAACCCGGGTCTCGCATAGCGATCGCGGCACCGCGAGACTCGCCCAGATTGTCGTGAATGTCACATGGCAAAGGGGTGGGTCAGATAAGATCGCGTCTGCTATGCGCGGCACAATACTGTCAGCAACCGGGTGCGGCCTCGGCAATTGCTGTCGGTGCGTTGGGACGGGGTGGGTCCGGCGCCGGTAACACTGCGGTCATCGAATATGATGACTGTCGATACCACGAAAGGCGGAAATCCAAGTGGCCCAGAAGATCCAGACACTCTTCATCGACGACATCGACGGCGGGGCGGCGGAAGGCACGGTGCGCTTTGCGCTAGACGGCACGGAATACGAGATCGACCTGAACGCGAAGCACTCGGAGGAGCTGCGCTCCGCCATCGGCAAGTACGTCACCCACGCCCGCAAGGTGGGCGGCGGCGCCCGTCGCGCTGGCCGCACCGCAGGCAGGACCAGCAGGGGGGCTGGCTCCGCGCTGAACACCACCGAGATCAGGACCTGGGCGCGCGAGCAGGGTTATGACATTAAGGACCGCGGCCGGGTGCCAGCGGACCTGGTCGCCAAGTACCAGGCGGCGACCGGTAAGTAACAGGTGCGCAGAAATATCTAGTTTCCCCGCGACCCGCGACCACATTCAGCGTAACGCCCCCCGGCTAGGCAGCCGGGGGGCGTTATTTGTTCCACAGCATGGAACGCCGGGTGACGCGCTCAGGCGTATGTCGATTCCTCGTGGTCTTCGCCGCCGTTGCTATCGCCGTCAGCGCTGGCCTTGCTATCGCCGGCTCCGGCTCCGCTGTCACGCGCTTCGGCTCCGCTATCGCCGACTTCGGCTCCGCTATCGCCGGCTTCGCCTGCGCTATCGGCTTCGCCGGTGGCGGCGCTTTGCGCCGGCGGGACATGACCCGGGCCGGGGTGCCGCGGCGCTGCCGGCATTGCGTGATACTGCGGGGCGGTCAGCATCCACGCACACGATACGAGCAGCGAGATAACGAACACACAGTAAACCCAGAAAATCGGCGTGAGACCGGATGTGATCGTCAGTCCGGCGGCCTGCGCCTGACTCTGCGAGATGCCGAACATTGCCGGCGTCGCGGGCTCGCCCGCCTGAATAAGCGCGGATATCGCCTGCGCGGCCAGCGGCACTATCGCGCCAGCGAGCAGTGCCGCGCCGTGCCGCGCCGGACGCCATACGGCGGCGAGCGCCGCCACCCAGATGACCGCGACGATGACGGCGACGTTCCCGGCGATCACCGGCGCCGGGCTCGCGAACGCGTTGCCCGCCGTGACAGTCTGCGAGGCGCCGGTCGAGGCCTGGGTCAGCGTGTAGGTGTCCCATGAGGGCACGAAGGCGGCGACCGTGCCGATCGCCGCGAGCAGCAGCAGCGCGACCGGGCCCGCGTCCGTGGCGCGCGGCCGCGACGGGCCGCTCCGGCCGGGCAGGTCGCCGGGCCCGGCACTGCCTGGCATCGCGGCGACGGCGCGCGATGGCGCGATGAGCGCGACCACCGAGCCGGCGGCGCACGCGAGCCAGCCAAGCAGGCTCAGTATGAGGCCGGCGCCGAGCCCGCCGTACGCGATCACCTGGCCGAGATCCGCGAAGAACAGCCCGAACGTCACCGCGCTCAGGCCGACGCCGAGCAGCGCCCCGATGCGCGCGCCGCCGGACCGCGCCCGCAGCCCGCCCGCGACAAGCACGGCGCTCACCGTCCACGTCAGCAGGTAGAGCAGGTGCGGCACCAGCTGCGCGGCCTGCGAGGCGAGGCTGTGCGTCCCGATGTAACTGGGGAACAGCCCGATCAGCCCGAGCAGGACGCCCAGGCCTAGCAGGCCCGCGCCCGCCGCGATCCAGGCGGGTCCGCGACCGCGCGGGCGCAGCGCCACCGGGACGGTCATCCTGGGCAGCTTGAGCCCGGTACGCGGCGATTGGACCGGCGCGATCGTCTCGGGCTTCTCGATCACGACGAACCGCCCCCACGCCTGCTCCCAGCCCTCGCGGGTTTCCGGCCATCGGTCGAGCGGGTCGGACTCCGGCGCGCCAGCTACCCAGATGCCGTAAAAGCGCCTTCCCCGTCCGATCTCGTACTTCGCGCCCCGGTGCGAGATGCTCACCTTGTCCGGCACGGTTCCAGCCTCCATGCTTGTGCCCCTGTTTCCCAGTGATGGGTTTCCTAACAGTGGCCAACCGTAAGCCGCGGACCTGGAGGTCTGCTGAAAACCAGCTCAAGCGCTACTGAGGCTAGAGGTAACAACCTGGGGCGCGCAGGCCGTGCAGCGCGTGTACCGGGCCCTCGCCGCCGCCAAGGCTCGCCAGCCCGTGCGCGACCGCGTCGCCCGCCACGGCGGCGGCCAGCCGGGCCGCGTCCGCGAGGGACAGCCCGGCCGCCAGGGCCGCCGCGAGCGCCGCCGAGTGCGTGCAGCCCGCCCCGTGCGTCGCCGCGACGGGATACCGCGGCACGCTGATCCGCAGGTGGCTATGCCCGTCGAACAGGTGGTCCACCGGCTCGGCGCCGTGCCCGCCGGTGACGAGCGCGGCGGCCGCGCCCATGGCGACGAGCCGCTGCGCCAGCGCGGCCCGGTCTTCGGTGGCCATGCCGGTCAGCGCCTGCGCCTCCGGCAAGTTCGGCGTCACGACCGTCGCCAGCGGGAAGAGCCGCGCGATCAGCGTCTGGACCGCGTCCGGCTGCAGCAGCCGGCTTCCTGAGCTGGCCACCATCACCGGGTCCACCACGAGCGGCAGGTCCCGCCCCGTCAGCTCGTCCGCTACCGCCTCGATGATGGCGGAGGAAAAGAGCATGCCGGTCTTTGCCGCGTCCGCGCCGAGATCATCGAGAACTGTCCTTATCTGATCCCGAACGATCCCGGGTGACTGCTCGGCGATAGCCGTCACTCCGAGCGTGTTCTGCGCGGTGAGCGCGACGATCGCCGACATGCCGTGCGCGCCGCAGCGGGCGAAGGCCTTCAAGTCCGCCTGGATGCCCGCCGCGCCGCCGGAGTCCGACGAGGCGATCGTCAGCACCCTGGGGATCATGTGAGAACCTGCCCCGCCATGGGGCTGGAGGCGACCGCGTGCCAGCGGCGCGGGATGCGGCCCGCCTGGCTGGCGGCGCGGCCTGCCTCGACCGCCAGCCGTATCGCGACCGCCATCCGCTCCGGGTCGGCGGCCCTGGTGATCGCCGACGCGACGAGCACGGCCGCGCAGCCGAGCTCCATCGCGAGGGCCGCGTCGCTCGCGGTGCCGATCCCCGCGTCCAGGATCACCGGCACGCCGGCCCGTTCGACGATCATCGCGATGTTGTGCGGATTCCTGATGCCGAGCCCCGATCCGATCGGCGAGCCGAGCGGCATCACCGCGGCGCAGCCGGCCTCCTCGAGCCGTAGCGCGAGCACCGGGTCGTCGTTCGTGTACGGCAGCACGGTGAACCCGTCGGCGACGAACTGCTGTGCCGCGTCGAGCAGCTCGACCGGGTCCGGCAGCAGCGTGGTGTCGTCGGCGATGACCTCCAGCTTCACCCAGTCGGTGCCGAGGGCCTCGCGGGCCAGCCGGGCGACGAGCAGGGCTTCCGCGGCGGTGTGGCAGCCGGCGGTGTTCGGCAGCACGTCGACGCCGGCCTGCCGGATCGCGCCGAGCAGGGAGCCGTCGCCCGCCGAGCTGACCCGGCGCATCGCGACCGTGGTGAGCTCGGCGCCGGAGGCGGCGAGCACTTTGCCGAGCACGTCGAGGGACTGCACTCCCCCGGTGCCGACGATCAGCCGCGAGGTCAGCTCGCGGTCGGCGAGCTTCCAGCCTTCACTCATATTCCTAACCTCCCTGGACCGCGGTCACGACTTCGACTTCGTCACGGTCCGCGAGCGGTGTGTCCGCCCACGCACGGCGGGGCAGCACGTCGCCGTTGACGGCCGCCGCGACGCCGGACGGGGCGTCGGTTACCTGGGCGACGAGCTGTGCCACGGTGGTGCCCGCGGCGACCTCGCGGGGCGCGCCGTTGACGGTGACGGTCATCCGAGCCTGCCGGGACCGAAGGGTGCCCACGCCGGGTCCGGGGCGGCGCCGGCCAGGATCGCGGCCACGGCGTCGGCGGTCGCCGCGGACAGCAGGATGCCGTTGCGGAAGTGGCCGGTGGCGATGACCATGCCCTCGGCTACCCGGCCGACGATGGGGCCGTTGTCCTTGCTGCCCGGCCGCAGGCCGACGTTGATCTCGGCGAGGATGAGCTCGCTGATCGCCGGCAGCGCGATCACCGCGTCGCGGAGCAGGTCGTGCACGGCGCCTGCCGTGACGTCCCTGTCGTCGCGTTCCTCCTGGGTGGCGCCGACCACCACCTCGCCGTCAGCGCGGGGCACGATATAGAGGTCGCGGCCCTGGACGGTGGCGCGGATGGTGCGGGTGGCGATGCGCGGCAGGTGTTCCGGGTGCCTGAGGCGGAGCAGCTGGCCCTTAACCGGGCGGACCGCCTGGCGGATGGTCGCGGGGACGCCGTCGAGGTCGCGGGTGGCGAAGCCGGCCGCAACCACGACGTCGCGGGCTTCTATGCCGGCCGGGGTGTGGCCATCATCGAGGCGGGCGCTGACCCGGGCGCGGCCATGCTCGGTCGCTATTCCGGTGACCGTACCGGCGAGGTGCCGCACGCCGGCCTTTTCCGCCGCGGCTTTCAGCGCGGCGAGGTAGCGCCGGTTGTCGACCGACAGGTCGCCGGTGGCGAGCACCCCGCCGCGGGTTGCCGGGGCGAGGAACGGCTCAAGCGCGCGGCACTGCTTCGCGTCGAGCGCTTCGGCTTTCAGGCCGATCGAGTGGCGGAACTCGGTGAGGCGGCGCAGCGCGGCCAGGTCGCCGCTGTCGTAGGCCACCGCCAGGGTGCCCTCGGTGCGCAGGCCGGTGGTCAGCCCCGTGGCGTCCTCGAGCTCCTGGTTGAAGCCGGGAAACCGGCCGACCGAGAGCAGGTTCAGGGCCAGCAGGTCGCGCTCGCCGAACACGCTTTCCGACACGGGGCCGAGCATGCCCGCCGCGACCAGGCTGGCCTTGTCCGCGTCCTGGTCCGGATCGATAAGCGTCACCGAGAGTCCCGCGCCGGCGGCGCGCCAGGCGATCGCGGTGCCGATCACCCCGCCGCCGACGATGACGACATCAGCGTCCACGATCTCTCCCTTCGCCGGCATTACCCGGATCAGGTTCGACGGTCGGAGGCTCGTCCGCCTCCCTCTCAGCCCGGCGAGGGCTCCCGTGGTTGTTCACGTCAGTTTAACCCGTGGTTCGATGGGTCCATGACGGACGTGCGTGAGCGGCTGGCGGCGGCGCGGCTCTACCTGTGCACTGACGGGCGGCGGCGCCAGGGTGACCTGGTTTCGTTCCTCGACGCGGTACTCGCCGCCGGGGTGGACATCGTCCAGCTGCGGGAGAAGGGCCTGGAGGCCCGTGAGGAGCTGGCGCTGCTCGAGATGTTCGCTGCCGCCTGCCGAAGGCACGGGCGGCTGCTCGCGGTCAACGACCGGGCCGACGTCGCGCTCGCGGCGGGAGCCGACGTGCTGCATCTGGGCCAGGACGACCTGCCGGTGCCCGTGGCGCGGCGGATCCTCGGGCCGGCGCCGCTGATCGGGCGGAGCAGCCACAGCACGCCGCAGGCGACCGCGGCGGCTGCCGAGGACGGCGTGGACTACTTCTGCACCGGGCCGGTGTGGGCCACGCCGACCAAGCCTGGCCGGTCGGCCACCAGGCTGTCGCTGATCTCGCACATCGCGTCGCTTGGCGTGGCGCGGCCCTGGTTCGCGATCGGCGGGATCAGCCTGTCCCGGCTGGACGACGTGCTGGCGGCCGGGGCTTCCCGCGTCGTGGTGGTGCGCGCGATCACGGAGGCCGACGACCCGGGCGCGGCCGCCGCGGAATTCGCGTCACGGCTCCGCTCAGGAAGTATTGCCACCAGCTTCGCCGGGCCGTAGCGTCATGCTCGTCTAGGCGGTCTGGCCTGGACTTCGGCCATCTTTCACGGGGAGAAAAGATGAGCACATACCTCTATCACCTTGTCCAGACGCCGGCGACGCTTGCGAAGCTGATAGCGGCGCCCGAAGACCGGCGCGCGACGGTTGAGCCGATCTTCAAGGGCCTGGGCGGCAGTGTGCTCGGCTTCTGGTACGGCGTCGGCGGATCAGACGTGGCCACGGCCTACCGCGCCCCGGGCGAACCGGCCTAAGGGGCAACAGCGGCGCTAACGCGAGCACAAGGCAGGAGGGGGCCATGACAGAAAACCGCTACGTCTTCGACAATGCCGTGACCGCTGAGACCGGCATGCGCTTTTCCGGGCTGGAGGCGACCTACGATCCGTCCACTGTCGGGTACCTGACCGGTGTCGGCGTTGCAGAGGGATGGGCGTGCTGGGAGCTCGGCGCCGGCGGCGGCAGCATCGCCAGCTGGCTGGCCAAACGGGTCGGGCCGGCGGGAAGCGTTCTGGCTACCGACATCGACCCCCGGTTCATCCCGGCATCCGAGCTGGCCCAGCTCGAGGTAGCCCGTCACGACGTCACCGCCGATGCGATCCCTGAGGCTCGCTACGATCTCATCCATGCTCGGCTGGTGCTGAGCCACCTGCCTCAGCGCGATGACGTTATGGTCCGGCTGGCGCAGGCGCTGCGCCCGGGCGGCTGGCTGGTCATCGAGGACTTCAGCGGTGCCTTCGAACGGGGGACCGAGCCCGTCGGACCTGCCGACGCGAGGTTCCGGAAGGTCCACAGGGCGCTGGGTGATTTCCTGGCACGCTCCAACGACGACCAGTCCGACTTCGCGGCCTCCCTCCCGCAACAGCTGGCCAGCCTGGGGCTGACCGACGTCGGCGGCGAGGCCCGGGTGGTCTTCGGCCGCGGCGGCTCGGCCAGCGCGCAGGTAATGGTGGCTGGCCTGCGCCAGGCCGGTGACCGGATGATCGCCGCGGGCCTGGTCGATCGCCTGGCGCTGGATGAGGCCATCGCCTACCTCGCCACCCCCGCGTCAATAGTCAGCATGCCCACGATGGTGTCCGCCTGGGGCCGGCGGGCGTAAGGCGGATCCGCGCTAGGCGTCGCGGAGGCGGAGGACGGCGGCGCCGAGGAGCAGCGCGCCGGCGGCCCACAGCGCCAGGACACCGAGGCCCTGCCATGGGGCGAGCGGGAGCGCGGCCACGCCCTCGGTGGCCTGGATGTAAAGGCCGGTGGTCATCGGGGCTATCTGCTCCAGGTGGCGGGACAGATCCTTGTTCGGGATCACCCCGGCGACGATCGTAAACAGGTACAGCAGGCCGAGGACCAGGCCAATCGCGACCGCGGAGTCGCGGACCGCGGTGGTGACGCCGAGCGCGAGCACGGCGATCAGCACCAGGTAGAGCACCGAGCCGCCGAATGCGCGCAGGTCGGTGCCGTTCGCCAGGGACGGCACGACGTAGCCGTTCGCCGCGGACAGGCCATGGCCGGGCAGGATCAGCCGCCCGGCCAGCAGCGAGCCGGCCACGCTGGCCAGCCCCGCGACCAGCGCCCAGCCGGTCACCACGACGGTCTTGGCGGCCAGCACGGTCAGCCGCCGCGGTGTCGCGGCCAGCGTCACCCGGATCATGCCGGTGCCGTACTCGCCGCCAACGGCGAGTACGGCCAGCAGGGCGACGATCACCTGGCCGAGATAGACGCCGGTAAGGCTGATCTTCGCCGGGTCCGCCCCGGTGGCCGCCGGCGTGCAGCCGCCGCCAGCGCCCGGGGAGCACCGGTACGCCGCGGCCACGGCCGCGCTCACCACCACGGTGAGCGCGGCCGCCGCCAGCAGCAGCCACCAGGTGCTCGCCAGCGTCCGCAGCTTGGTCCACTCGGCGTGCAGCGCGTCCCAGAAACCGCCCCAGACGTACCGGGCGCCCCAGGTCGGATAGCCGGCCGAGGCGACAGCCTCGGTCACGCGTCCCTCCGGCGCAGCAGGTAGGCGGCTCCGGCCAGCGCCGCCGCGGCCCACGCGCACATCACCAGCAGGCCCGCCCACCACGACAGCGGGTAGTACCCGGACAGCGGCGAATAGATCACGCCGGCGACCTGCCCGTACTGCGTATACGCCTGCTGGAGGGCGATGCCCGCGGCCGGCGTGACCCGCAGCACCCAGTCGGCGGCGCCCAGCGGCAGGGCCGCGGAGATCGCCAGGAAGATCGGCACCGCGATCGCCACGATAACGATCGCGACCGCCGCCGCGCCGCGGCGCACGATGGCGCCGATGGCGAGGGCGAGCACCGCGGCCACGGCCGCGAACAGGCCCGTGCCGATGATCACCTTCACCTCGGTCGCCCCAGACACGGGGAACACGTAGTAGCCGCGGGCGTGCGCGATCGCCGTGCCGAGCAGCACCCCTGCCGCGGCGCCGAGCACGCCGACGACGAACGACACAGCGGCGACCACGACCGCCTTCGCGGCGAGCACCCGGCCGCGGCGCGGGCTCGCGGCGAACGTCACCCGGATCAGGTTCCGCCGGTACTCGGCGGTGATGAACAGCGCGGCGACCACCCCGAGCGCGATCAGTCCCGCGAACGTGCCCACCAGGAACTCGCTGACGGTGAGCGCGGAGTCCGCGTCCCCGCCGTGCCCCTCGGGGATGGGCGCGATGTCACCGGTTCCCGTCACCGTGAACCGGCCGCCAGCCTGGTGATAGTCCCCGAATCCTGGATAATCCTCTGGCCGCCCGATGTCCGCGCCGGTCCACGCGTCGCCAACGCCGCTGACGTGGTCGAACACGGCGGTGACCTGCGTGGGTCCGAGGCCTATCGTGCCGGTTCCCGCGAAGGCCTGGCTCTTCACGGTGTACTGGGGGGACGCGGCGAACAGCCCGACCTGCACGGCGGAAGGCAGGCCGGACAGCGTGACCGCGCCGACCTGGGTCCAGTGCGTGCCGTCCGCCGACTCGTAGCCGGTGATCACGTCGCCGGACCGGGTCAGCCGCAGCCACCGCGGGTTCGCCGGACCGACGGCGCCGGGCTGGCCTGGGGTGTCCCCGGTGTAGTTCCACTGCATGCGCACGCCGTTGTCGGCGGCGACCATCATCGCCGCGTACGCGGACCCCTGATTGAGGTTCTCCTTGATGATGATGCCGGCCTTGGCCCATGGGTAGAGCCCGGGCCGCGTGTCCCCGGTCGATGCCGGGCCTGCCGAGCCGGGCTGCGCGTTGGCCGACGGCAGCAGGCCGGTCATCGAGGTGACCCGGACCGTGATCGTGCCGTCGCCGGTGAGCGGCTGGTGAACGAAGTAGAAGCTGTCGTTCACCGGTTCGCCGGCCGGCCCGAGCGGGAAGGAAGGCATGCAGGCCGCTCCGGAACGGGCCGAACCGCCCTGGCCCTGGCAGGAGCTCTGCGCGCCCCCGGCGGTGATCAGCCCGAGGCCCGCCATCGCGATGAGCCCGATGACCAGCCCGATGATCCAGCCGCGCACCGTGCGGAACTTCGTCCACTCCGCGTGCAGCAGCTGCCCGAACCCGTCCCGGCCGGAGCTCAGCTCGGACCGGTAGGGAGGAGTCATGACGGTCATGAGCTCGCCCCCGCGTGGAACTCAACGGAATCCCGCGTCAACTCCATGTACGCCTCCTCAAGCGACGCCCGGTGGGCGCTCACCTCGCTGAACGGGACATGGCTGGCGGTAAGAGCGGCCACGATCCTCGTCGAAGAAAGACCTGAAACGGTGAGCAGGTCAGCCGCCAGCGCCGCGACAGTTCCCCCGGCATGCGCCAGTACCGTCATCGCCTCGGCGGGGGCGGCCGTGCGCAGCTGCACCCGGTCTCCCGACGCCGCCGCGATCAGGTCCGCGACGCTCTTGTCCGCGATGACCCGGCCGCGGCCGACGACGACCAGGTGGTCGGCGGTGTCCTGGAGCTCGCTCATCAGGTGGCTGGAGACGAGCACGGCGCGGCCTTCGGCGGCCAGCCCGCGCAGGAACGACCGCATCCAGGCGATGCCCTCGGGGTCCATGCCGTTGAACGGCTCGTCCATCATCAGCACCGGCGGGTCGCCGAGCAGCGCCGCGGCGATGCCGAGCCGCTGCCGCATGCCGAGCGAGTAGCCGCCGGCCTTCCGCTTCGCGACGGACTCAAGCCCGGTTAGCGTCAGCAGCTCGTCGGCCCTGCGACCGGTCAGGCCCTGGGAATGGGCCAGCCACAGCAGGTGGTTGCGCGCGCTGCGGCTCGGCTGCAGGGCCGCGGCGTCGAGCAGCGCGCCGACGTGGTTCAGCGGGTGCCGCAGCGTGGCGTACGGCTGGCCGCCGATGAGCGCGGCGCCCTCGTCGGCCGCGTCCAGGCCGAGGATCACGCGCATCGTGGTGGACTTGCCGGCACCGTTCGGCCCGACGAAGCCGGTCACCTGGCCGGGGAGGACCGTGAAGGACATCCCGTCGAGCGCCACCGCCGGCCCGAACCGCTTGCGCAGCCCGGCGACTTCGATCGTTGCTTCCATGGTTCGGAAATCTAGGGCCCGCACCGGGCCGGGGTCGTCACGCGCCAGAGCGGTCTTCCGCGCTCCTGTTCCAGTGGTACCGAACGGTCCCGTGCTCCCCCGCACGAGCTACTCGCCGATTGCCTGCTGCGGGGGACGCGGCCACGCTGCGCTGCGGGGACAATAAACGGTATGGTCCCGGACTGGCTCGCCCGCGCCGTGGCCGCCAAGCGCGCGCCGGCGGTCAGTGTCGCGCTGCTCGCGCTCGCCGCGGTCGCGCAGGCGGCGGCCCAGTTCGCCGTGGCGGGCGGCCAGCACGCGCCCGGCGGCGCCGTCCAGGCCGTGTTCGGCCCGCTGCCGGTGTGCCTGCTTGCCCTGGCGGCCACGGTTCCGCTGCTGGTCCTGCGGCCGGCCGCCGCGGCGATCACGATCGCCGCCGCCAACGCGCTGCTGCTCGCCGGGTTGGGCATGGCCACCATCGCGGGCGTGCTCGCGCAGCTGATCGCCGCCTACCAGGTCGGCGCGGCGGCCGAGCCACGGCCGGCTCGCGACCCACGTTGGGTGAACAAGACAGGCTCCACGAGCCGTGCAAGCCGGGCGAGCGGCGCTGGGCCGGCCCACACTGACGGCGCGGGCACGGCCGGCGACGTGGTCTCGGGCGGGGTGGCCTGGGCCGGCGACTGGCTATGGCGCTTGCCCGGCGCCCGGCCGGTGAGCCTCCTGGCAACTGCCAGCGTGCAGTATCTCGGGGTCGTGCTGGCCGTGCCGTTCCTCGTGCTGGCGCTGGCCGGCCGCGGCGGCGCCGCGGCCGTGCTGCTCGCGTGGGGCGGGCCCGCCGCGGGGTGCGCGGGGATCGCGGTGCGG
>Ga0070698_100006963_pt1 | contig 12243 bp, 11 predicted proteins | sample KBSK1502metaG_FD_65477 | JGI IMG/M metagenome (GOLD analysis project Ga0070698, IMG submission 65477) | Corn, switchgrass and miscanthus rhizosphere microbial communities from Kellogg Biological Station, Michigan, USA - KBS K1-50-2 metaG | ecosystem: Host-associated > Plants > Roots >...
AGATGTCCGCGAAACTGGCCTCGAGATGCAGGGTGACTCCGCGAAGCGGTACCTCGATCGATATCGTCGAGCCGTCCTCGATTATGTCGTCCGTCACGCCCGGATCCTGAGCACCAGGAAGGCCCCGGTGAGGTTGCGCGTCGCGGCGTCCGCATTGTGGAACTGCAGCGAGTAGGTGCCCGGGCTCTGGAAGTACTGCGTGCAGACGACCAGGCCGCTGTCGGTGCCGCTGGTGCCGGCCGCCGGCGTGAAGACGGTCGTCCCGTTGATGATCGGCTGCAGGTTCATGACGTTGGCATCGGCAAACCAGTGCAGGGCCGCGTAGACGAGCGCCGAGCCCGTCGTGTACTGATCGAGCGGAATGGTGAAGACGGGGCTCGTGGCATTCGAGACGATGTTGCCGAGCGAGGGGTAGACGTAGGTGCCTGGGTTAGTGCCTGACTGGTCGTAGAGCCAGCTGATCTTCGTATCCTCGGCGAGCATCCGCAGCATGGTCGGGTCCCAATCCGTCTTGCCGAGCGTCACGGTGCGCACCGGGCTGCCGGCCTTGTACTGGATCTTCATCACCCGCATCTCTTGCTCGAGGTTGGTGCGCAGGCTCCGGGTCTTCGTGAAGACCTGGTCGCCGGCGCGCCAGCGGAAGGCCCAGGGGACTTCCTCGACGACGGCGACCTCGAGTGAAGGTGTCGTGTCGATTCGTCGGGCGAGCTCGAAGCTGGCGAGAGATGAGACCAGAGACTGAATGCCGACGCGATCATCATTGGTGATCTGCTCGAAGCGCGGGTAAAGAGCTCCGCTCGGCGAGTGCTGCGGGCGCCCGAGTTCGGCTGCAGACCACTTCTCGGCGAAGACCTGCGAGTCCAAAGTCGAGGCGCCGACGCGAATCACGTCGTTGGCGTGAGCGTTCGCCCTCGACTGGATCCGCGGCGCCGACTCCAGGTTGTAACCCTCCTCGAATCGGAAGGGTGGCGCGGTCAGGAAGGTTGCCAGGTCGGTGACAACGGGGACTGGCGAGGCCTGCGGACTACCTTCAGTCGGCAGCGACGATGGTTGCTCGTAGCCGAGCACGCGGCTCGCGAATTTGCCGAGAGTGCCGGTCGCGTCGAGCTCCAGATCGTCATTGGAGCTGGTTGCCCGCGACCGGTAAAGGGGCCGGTATTCGGCATTGTCCTTCTCTGCGATCAGCTGGAGGAACTGTAGGTTCTCCTCGTTGTTTGGCTGGTAAGTCAACGCGTCCGTGGTCTGAGGATTGAAGCGGGCTGCTCGGTTGAGCGCCGGCACGAGCTTGCTTACCCGCCAGGTGCTCACCTGGACTGACTCCGAGGTGTTCTGCGTGTTGAACCAGGCGAACGGGACGTAGGTGGCGGAGTCGAAGTTCCAGGGCTGAGTCGTGAAGGTGTACTGGATGTTGTCGACGTACATGTAGATGCTGAGCGTGCCGTCGAAGTTGAAGCGCAGGTACTCAGTGACATGGTGGCTCTGGGGCATCCCGAAGTTCACCGCATTGGTCCCGAGTCCGGCGAGTCCGCCGTTCGTTGGGTCATAGAAGGGCCCGGTGCCGGTCGGAAAGATCATGGCGCCCGTTCCCATCTGTTGCGGCGTCGCGCTGACGCCCGAACGCTGGTACTCCATGAAGGCGCCTACGAGACCCTGGCCAGGAGCGTCGAACGTGTTCACAACCGGCGTCTTGGTCAGGCCAAGCAGGAGCTGCACGAGGCCGTTGCCGGAGACGGCGAAGTCGCTGTTCCAGGTGCCGTCGACCTCGAAGAGGAATGTGTCGCCTGGGTTGATGGTGAAGGGCGTGATGTTGGCCGGATAGACGAAATTGCCACCGTTCCCGGTCTGCGAGAGAGAGCCTTTGCCCCAGGTCAGGACCGGGCTTACCGAACCCGCCCCGAGCACCGTTGAATAGTCGCCCTGTGGATTGGTACCCAGGAAGTCCTCGATCACGATGTCACGCCAGACGCTCCGAGCTCGGTCGTAAAGCAGGCTTGCCGGCCCACTCAGGTACTCGACGCGCTTCAGGTGCTGCCAGCGCAGCTGGCCGAGGGTGTCGTCGATGCTGAGGATGGTCTTTCCGTCCTGCTCCTCGATGCCGTTCTGGGGAATGAAGCCGGCGATGAGTGGGTCGCCGCAGTCGGGCTGGTTGCCAAAGATCTCGATTCGGTCGCCTTCCTGGATCTTCTGCAATAGCAGCCGCAGCTCGGGGAACACGAGCAATGACGGCAGGGTGATCTTCGCGGTCGAGATCTCGTTGATCTTCGCCTCATAGAGGATCTCGGTGACCTCGACGGCCTCGTAGGGCAGATTGAGCGAGACCTGGCCGTCGCTGGTCACGTAGGGAAGCTGGTTCAGGCCATTGCGGATCGAGACAAAAAGCTCACAGACGTCGACGTTCTCCATTCAGTTCGTCCCGAAGCCGCGGACGGCGCTGTACCCGCGCCTGCGCATCTCATTGTCCATCCTTGAGATCACGCGGTTGGCTACGAGCTCGTCAGCGACAGGCCCGTTGAAGTTGATGACAACGGACGGCACCTGCCCGCCGGCACCGGATCCGCCGCCGGCGTTGCGCGCGAGGCTGGCCATGCCTGACTCCTCCATCAGCGCCAGCGATCTCGACCGGTCGCCGAGCGGCAGGATGACCTCAGTGCTGCCGCCTTCAGAGATCCGAGCGATGTGCTCGGTCGAGCCGAAGTAGCCGGCGGCGTGGCCGCTGAGCTGGTCCCACATGCCCCTAAAGACTCCGCTCATGACCTGGGAGCCGAGGCCCATCGGACCGCCCGACTCAATGGTGCTCACGAGTTGGCGGCCGATCCAGTTGAGCAGGCCGCCCTTGATGCCGTCACCCAATGCCTGACCGAGGAGCTCCCCGAGATGCTCGGCGGCTTTCTTTTGCGTTCCAGGGTTATCGCTGAAGATGCCCGCGATCTCCTGACCGATCTTGTGAGCACTGTCGAGAATCTTCTGCTGAGCCGCGGTCATGCCGGTGGCCAGGTTGGCGTTCAGTCCAGCCATGCCGGTGGCCATTCCGCCGGAGAGGTCCGCGGCCATCGCGCCCGCAGCGCCCTTCACCGCAGCCTTCTGGTCGTTGAGGGCTGCGATCTGACCAGCCACCCCGCGGTCGTAGTTGGTCTTTTGAGTGTCGATCGCCTTGATCTGGTCCTCGAGGTGGAGCTCGGCGAGCCGGCGCTCATAGGTCACGATGTCCTCGCCCTGGCGCCGTCGCGAGTCGGTGACGTCGTGCAGCGTGTCAAGCTGTGCTTGGAGAGCCTGCTTCTGCGTGTCGAGGAGGTCGTCCTCAGCGCGCTTCTGGTCGTTCAGCGCCCGGATCTGGTCATCGATGGCGGCTGTGGCGGCGGCCGCCGACTGCGCGGCCTGGTCCATTCCACTGGCGGCACCGGCAGCGCCCGCACCGAGACCTTGGTAGGCGGCGCCGGCATCGGTCGGAGCGGCGAGCATGGTCTTAATGTCGACGCCGGCGATCCCGGCCACCAGCCCCGCGATGAACATCACCACGTTGCCAATCGTCTGGCCGACCGCAACCCAAGTCGCCGCGTTGTTCTGCAGGACGACCGAGAGGGTCTGAAAAAACACCGTGAAGCCTGGTAGAGCTGCGCCGACGAGCTCCGACTTCGCCGTTTCGAAGGCGGTGGTTAGGTTGGTGATCGCAGCCTGTGCCTGCGCTCCTTGCACGAGTTGCGATTGGCTGAGGATCACGCCCATCGATTCGAGCTGGCTCTTGTACTGCGCGACCGCAGCCGAGCCCTGGTCGAGGATGGGGATCAGCTCGGCGCCCGAGCGGCCGAAGAGCGCGGAGGCGATTGCAGCCTTCTGCGCCTGGTCGGAGTGTGTGTGGAAGTAGTCGGCGAGCTGGAGGATGGCGGTCCCGACGTTGGTCGTCGTGATGCCGAGGTCCTGCAGGGTGACGCCGGCCGCCTTGAGTGCAGGCGCCCCCTCGTTGAGGTTCTTGGCGAAGCGCTCGAAGTCGAGCGTCATCGACTGTTGGTCGATGCCAACGACCTTGGCGATCTTGTCCCAGGTCTGCATATCGGCGGTGTTGATCCCGATCGCTTCAGAGTTGCGCAGTATCTCGGACGAGAAGGCGGCATACGCCTCGACCTCGCGTTGAGTCATGGCCAGGACGCCGGCAGCCGCGCCGGCGAGGGCCAGCAGGGCGAAGGCGGCCATCTTAGCCCCAGCAGCGAGCGCAAGCCCGCCAGCGCCGCCTGCACTCGCACGCTCCATGTCAGTTGCAGCCGTACCTGCAGCCGCTGATCCGCCCGGTGCCCCGTAGAACTGGAGCCGCGATGCGATCTGTGCATTGGCGGAAGCCCGCGACAGCTCGCCGGTGGCGATCGCGCGGTTCATGCGCTCGATCGAGAGCCCCATCCGATTGGCGTCGGCCTCAACCGAGGCGCTTGTTGCCTTAAAGCTGCCAGCGAACTCGATCGCCGAGGCCTTCGCCTTGTTGAAGGCTGAGTTGAAGACGCTCGTGTCAGCGAGGAGCTCGAAAAATTCGACCGTGGACTCACTCATCGCTGGCGGTGTCCTTGCGCGCTTTCTTCTCGGCAGCGACGCGGTCCATAAAGGAGTCGAGCCGCACGACCTTCGTGAAGCTGCGTTCGAGCGCGCCGTATCGCGCCTTCACCTGGTCAGGCTCCAGCGGGCTCGCCGCGATCATCCAGTGCAGCTGCTCGCGGACCGCGCGGGCGCGCTCGTTGAGTCGATCGGCCATCTCCCAAATCGTCAGTTCTCGTTGGATCTCGTGCCAGCTGAGTCCGGCCGCAAGGAGCTCGGACTCGACCCGTTGATAGGAAACACCGGCGCCTTCTGGTTCAGCTTCGATGCCACCTCCAGCAGCATCTCGGGCAGTAAAAAAACCGAGTACCTCGAGCAGTCGTTGAGGTTGCAGATGTCGACAAGCAGACCGTGTCGTTCGCGCGCAGTCGACTCCTCGAGCAGCTCGTCGGTGATCACCTCGGGCAACCCGAGCTTGAGTAGCTTCACCTGGTCGACGCCGTTCTCGAGCAGCGCCTCGGTTGAGATCTGGCCGCCGGCCTGGGCCTCTCGCGCGTACTGAACGACGCGCTGTTGCAGGCCGTAGACCTCCTCCTTGACGGCGGTCTCAAAAGCCTTGATCCGCGCGAGCCCTTTGAGTGGGCCCACGGTGATTGTCTTGCCGCCGAAGTAGACCTCGATCGGCTCGTCGATACGCTTGGCTCCTGTCATGCGATGTTCTCCTGAATGAGCTGGATGATGTCGTCGACCATGGCCTGACGCACGCGCTTGGTGAGGCCTGGCGTGCCGATCACGAGAGAGCGAGCAACTGCGCGTGAGACGAAGTCGTTGGCCGCAGTCCCCGGATGGTTGACCGCGGTCACGAACACAGTGCCACCGCCGCCAAGCTCCTTGGCGTAGATGTCAGGCGCGGCCGCGATCGAGGGTCCCCCTCGCCGTCCGAGCCGGCCGGGAACACCCCCAGCGCTGAGATAGGAGATCGCCTGCAAGCCTCCAGAAACGCCCGGTCCTGACGAGGTGAAGGCGAGCACGCCACCCGGCTTGGCTGCGATCACGTGCGCCTTGGTGCCGCGCAGCACGTACTTGATGTGCTCATCGGCCGAGAAGACCGAGCGCCAGTGCACGCCATCGGTCTCCCACGGACCAGCTCGCAGCGAGGCTCGCAGCGCGCCGCGGTTCTTGGCGTTGGGGTTCTTGTTGACCGGTGCCTCTTCACGCATCGCATTCAGCAGCGAATTGCGCAGCAGCGACATCTCGGCATAGAGGGTGGGCGTGACCCCGGGCCCGCGGCGAGCTGAGCGTGGCGTCCCGACCGCACGCATGGTGACCCAGCTCACGGCCGACTCCCGCGATGGACAGCCCCGGCACCCTTTCGGGACGGCAGGCCCATGTACAAGCCCGCCGTAAACCAACCGAGGCCGTCCGTCGCTGAGAGCCGGCGATTCCGGCGGAATATCACAGGCGCTCCCTTGAGCCGCCAGCGCGCTCATTCAGCGCCTCGATACGGGTGCCCAGGTCCTCGAAGGCCTTGGTGACCGCGCCGCGGATCGTCTTCGCGAGCTCGGGCGTCATGACGAAGGAGTCGAGGGCGGCAGCCTTTCGCACGATGGCCGGCTCCGGGGTCTGTCGCGGCCGCGCGCGTTCCGCGAACTTGCGGATGATCGTCTCGTCATCGAGGCCGATCGAATTGCGGAGCCTGGCGGCGATCGCCTTGACCTTCTCCCTGGCGTACTCGCGGCCGTGGAAGTCGCGGCTCTCGTCCGCATAACGCTGCCAGTGCTGCGCCTCTTTGACCAGCTCCGCGACCGCGCTGAAATGCATGGTTTCGCGGCGGTCGAGGTCATCGGCCATCGTGCAGGCCACGCAGCAGTCGCCTGTGCAGCTCGGGCCGCAGCCGCCGCAGCTGCACGAACGATTCGGGCAGTAGCCGGCGCTTCCCCCTGACGGAGAGGTCACGCCCCTCGAGGCCGGTGGGGCGCCAGGCGCCGGCGTTGCTGCCTGGCCAGGCTCGATCGAGGCCTTGGCCTGGAGCTCTGTGAGCCGAGCATTGATCTCGAGCATCTTGCTAACGCCGGCACCGCTGACGTGGCCGACCTGCGCCGGCGGGTCGACCTTTCCCTTCAGCAGTTGCTGAGCGCCGCGCCGCACCTGCGCGTCGGGGTGTTCTTTGGCCATCTTGCGGAGCTGGGCGGTCTTTTGAACCATGGCGCGGTGGATAGCGAAATGCGCCGCGTTGTCGTGCGTTTCGACTGACCTGTCGTCGGGATTCCGGCGGACCGCGTGATCGTGCGGGTGCGAGTGCCTGTATGCGCCCCACCGAGCCGCTTCGAATGAGTCACTGGCCGAACCGACGTGCGTGTGGTCGTGCGAGTGCTCGCTACTATCGACACCGCCTGCGGGCGGGATGGGTGACCCCGTGGTCCTACCGGATCCGCTCAGGGGCTGGTTCGGCGGCGCGCCAGGTGGCCGTACCGGATTCTCGGAGCGGTCGATCAAGGGGCTTGACTTGGCGCTCTTCACGACCTCGACCTCGTCCCCTGGCTCGAATTGCTGCTCGAAGCGCTCACGCAGGTCGGAATCCTCGAAGGCCCGCTTCTTGATGAGATGCTTGCGCCTGACGTGGTCGACGAGCGGATCGCTCATTAGCCACCGTCCTCAGCGGCCACCTCAGCCGCGACCTTCGCGCGCGCTGCGCGGCTCTGGGCTTCGGTGCGCGGCACGACCGCCCCACTGGTGTTCCCTAACCATGGGTCGCGAATCGAAACGTCGGCACGTGTGCCATCGGCGTTTCGCGGAGCCGGCACTGAGCCGGCCGCCATACGGAGAGCGTGGTCCTTCGGCAAGTTCGGGTCGAACGGTTTGCCGCGCTGGTCGACCTCCTGCTTCGCAGCGATGGTCTTGGAGCGCCGGAACTCTTCCGGCAGCTCGGGGCAGTGCTCGAGCCCAGGCAGGTAGCCATCGGCCGCTGCGCGTCCCTCGATCTGCAGTCGCTGGCCGGCAGCCACCGCGCAGTCGCCGGGGAGTTTCAACCATCGACCGACGTCGACGCCGAGGTGATGCTTGCTCTCGATGCCGGTTAGGTTGTCGATGAGTTCCTGCAGGCGCTGCTCATTGGCCTTGTTCGCCAGGATGTTTGCGAACACCCAGCCACTGCGCTTCTCCATCTCCTCGAGCAACGCCTTCGCCTTCACGGTCGCGGTCTCAAGCTCTGCGGCGAGATCCCTCTCACGTGATTTGGTGTTGGTCGGCTTGGCCGCTCGAGCCGCGCGGGCCCGTGCCAGAGCGCCCGCGATGCCGTCTGCCATGCGCTCGATCGCCTCGAACTCGGCCTGGACGAGCTGGGCGAGCTTGCGCGTGTCGATCGTGCGACCGTCGACGGTCGCTTGCGGAGCGAATACCTCCTCGAGATAAGCGACCAGCTCGGCTCGGTCGTGTTTTTCGGCCTCGCTCTGAGCCGTGAGCTGAGCGGCCAACTGACCCGGCTGGGGAATCGCGCCAATGGCCATCGGCTGGCCGGTGCGCTGGTCGACCGGCTGCCCGACGGGTGCTTGCGACTCGGCCGCGGCTGCTGGGCTCTTTGTGCCGAGCATGACTACGACTCCTGGGTCGCCGCGGCCAGCTGGTCGACCTGGCCGGGCTCTGTCGCGGATGGGATGGCTTGTAGGGCTTCGGGAACCGATTCCTGGGCCTGGGCCGCCTCGAACGAGTGTTCGGCCGCTCCTGATGGCTCTGGTGCCCCAGGGAAAGGCATCAGCTCGTCGAGGACAGCTAACACCGCGGCCGCGATGGCGCGCCGGAAGCCCACCGGCCTCGTTGCCCTGGCTGCGCCCGGGTTGTGGCTCTGGTCCTGGCCCGTCTTGACGTGGATCGTCAGGACGAGCTCGCCGGCGGCCGCGGCGTCCGTCACGTCGACCTGCGGAGCTGCGCCGCGCTGGCGGATCGGGAGTCGGGGTTCTGCGAATGCGCTCATTGATATTTCTCCTTGGGTTGGGTTAGAAGCCGACGCCTGGCGCGAGCAGGGCGTAGGTCGGGGATGTATAGATGGTGTTGCCGTTCGCGTCGCGCACGATGCCGGTCGCGCCGCGGTACTTCTGGGCGTAGGTGTTGGCCAAGCCCTGTGCGGCCGCATACGTCATGAGGGTGGGCGAGGGTGCCGGGTCGTCGCCGACCGAAGTCGAGCCCTTGACCGTGAACAGCGCGGAGTCAGTGCCGGCCCAGACGCGCTGAATCGCGATCGTGACGTAGCCGACGAGGCCAGTCAGCGTGCCAGCCATCACAATCCCGATGCGGTTGCCGGCCGCGGCCGTCGTCGGTGCTGCGATGAGGGTTCCCGTGACGACCTGGTGCGCGACACCATTGAGAGCCAGCGGCGCGGTCAGCTGCGCAACGCCGGCGCCTGGCGCCTGAACGCCGGTCAGGACCTCGACCGTGACGGTCGCGCCGGCGCCACCCAGCACGTCAGCGACCGCCTGAACGCCCACCACTTGGTAGTTGTCGTCGGCGATGAAGATGCTCTGGCTGGGTGAGGTCGCGATCAGCGGGACCGTGATCTCCTCGATGAGAACGGGTTTCGGGTTGGCCATTTACATGCCTCCTGGTGAAGTTCTGATGGCAGCGGCGAGTATGGGATCGTCGGAATTTCCGGCGGAATTGAGGAAGGCGTCGACGTCGACGCCCTGGAGCATGGCCAAATACTCGCCGGCGAGCTGCTTCTGTTCGTCGTCGACGTTGCGCTCCGCGAAGTAGCCCATCGCGACCGTGTAGCCGCGGGCGGCATTGCGGAGCTTTCCGACCAGCGCGGCGACTGCGACGGCCAGGTCGTCATGACCGCTGCCGGCCGCGGCGATCCGTGTACCGAAGCCCGCCGGTGTCGGCCGAGCCTCGAGTCCGAGCAACTCCTGGATGAGCCAGTCGTCACGCGGCAGCTCGACCTCGCGCGCGTTCAGGCCCAGCTTTAGCGCCGAGAACGCCGAGTTCTTCGACTCGAGGGTCCACGGCTCATACAGCGCGCCGATGTTCCGACGCTGCAGACCTTCCTGGATCGGCACCGCGGCGTGCTGGTCCGTCGTCACCTGGCGGATGCCATACCGATCGGCGATCGCTTTGACCTCATCCAAGGTCCTCTCGAAGCCATATCGGCGCCAGCGCCAGACGCCGTCGACGATGGTGCGGCGGCCGTCGTTCTCGCCGTGACCGACCGCCATGCCGAAGCTGTCGACCTGGAAGCCGGGGTCGAGCGCGCCGTAGTAGATGATGCCCGGCGCCGGGCTCAGAGTGATCGGAGCGCCGACAGGACGCAGGCACTCGAAGACGTCGCGGCTCTCGAGGTACGAACTGACACCGTCGACCCATTCCGCCAGAAACTCGCGAGCGAAGATGTCCGGATCCTCGACGCGTCGCTTCTCGAGCCAGGCGGTCGAGATCTTTGGGTTCATCTCGGCCGTCGTGAGCTTGCGATAGTGCGTGTCGGGCGCCTGGCCGATGTTTGCGTCGTTGCAGAGCTTCCAGAAACGGCCCTTCTTCCACAGCGGCGTGCTGATGGCGATGAGCCAGCCGTCATCGCCGAACTGCGCAAGCGTCGGCTGCGCCGCCTGATAGACGGCATCGCCAGCCGCATTGCCTTCCTCAGTCGTGATGTAGTGGCCAAGCTCGTCGAGGATCACCGTCGAACAGGGATCGCCACGCAGGGCGCGACCCGAGCAGGGGAATGCGCGCAGCGCCGCACCGTTGTTGAAGACGATCTCGTCGGCGCCTTGTGACACGACCATGCTGCTCAGCCGCTTTGAGCGCTTGACATACCGGTCGCAGTTGATGATGTGCCGACGTGCCTTGTCGAGGTTCTGGGCGACGATCGCGATCATGCGTTCCTCGCCTGGCTGCAGGAACTCGCGCAGCCGGTCGCGGTAGATGGCGTCGTACAAGGCGAGGACATCGGCGAGCAGCGTCTTGCCGCCGCGTCGGCCGCACTGCCAAACCGCCTGGCTCTGCTCGCCATCGACGAATGACGTCGCCATCTCGGTCTGCGCCGGCGTCAACTCGAGGCCAATCTCGCGCGCGAAGGCGAGTAGCTGCTTCGAGGCCTTCATGACTCGGTGACCTCGTCTTCAGCCGCGCCGAGCTCGAGAAGTTCGCGGTGGGCCGTGACGGCCTGGACCTGGCGGGGATCGGCGATGATGCCGGCGGCCTTGCCGAGCTTGGCCAGGTCGCGAGGTGGGATGAGCAGTGCGCTCGCGTAGGCGAAGACGTCGTGCTCGCGAGCTCGCTTCTCTTCCATCGCCCGGTACACGTGGCCGCGTGGACTGACCGGTCCGCCGTGGCCGTCGATGACGCGCCGCAGGTGAAGCACGTCACACAGAGCGTCGATGAGGAGATCGAACAGGAAGCCCTGCCCGGCCAGGTGCGTCCAGCGCTCGACCAGCTGGCTGCGCAAGGTCTCGCTGTCCTCTTGGCGGGTTCTTTGCCGCATCTGCTGCGAACGTCCGCCGTGCTTGAGCGCTGCCGTGTTGCCGGGCTGGAAACGAGGCATCAGGCAGCCTCCGGAGTGGGCTGTAGAACCATCCGTAGAACCGGGCCGGCGAACTCGGCCCGAATTGGGCCACCACATCGCGTTTCGACGAACTCGGAAGGCTCATTGCCACGGTCTGGGAAACCGAGGGCAGGTCTGGAAGGCTCCAAAACGCCGGTCTTCGTTCGGCGGAGGCGTCCAAAGGTCAAGCTCAGACGGGCTTGGTTCATCCACCCACCTCCGCCGACAGCGAGTCGAAGTAGCCCTGGTCGGTGAGGGTCGCCCCTGTCTCCTCGCCGATGAGCATCTGAGCATCTGGCTCGGTCAGGTGCTCATTGCTTGAGATCAGATGTTCATCTAGGGTGTGTTCACGCGCGTGCGCGCGCGCGAGGGCTGCCTGCAAATGAGCATCTGAGGCGGGCCCCTCAAGGGTCGCGTCCTTTATATGAGCATCTGAACCTGAGTCATGAGCGCCTGAACTTGGCTCGGTCCAATCGGTCGTCGCGGTGAACTGCAGGCGCATCAGCTCCCACATCTGCTCGTGCTCGGGCAGGTAGGTGTACCAGCGGGCTTTGTACTGGCCGGCGCGGCAGCGCAGCTTCACGTCCTTCACGCGTCGGTAGGTGGCGAAGCTGATCGACTGCTCCTGGCAGCGGGCCCACAGGTCGTCAGAGAGCGTCGGTCCGTCAGCGAGCCATTCGCGCAGCATCTGCTCGGCGGTTTGCGCTTTGGAGGCCTCGGCGCCGAATGCGGTCACCAGCTCTTCAGCGCTGCGCTGGCTCTCGCCTTGCCATTCGATGCGCGAGGTCTTGAAGCCGTCGCCCAGGTCGACGTCGGCGATGCGGTACTTCAGCGAGCTCGGGTAGCGCGCGATATTGTTTTTGGTCGGCGCGAAGACGAAGCCGCCTGGCGAGTCCGGATCCTTGGCGACTGCAAATCCGGTCCTGGCGAGCGCGCCGAAGGCGATCGAGGCCATGCCGCGGTAGAGCGCCTGGCTGGTCTTGTTGTCCTTGTTGAAGTGCCGGAGCATGATGCCGGCACAGCGGTTGCGGACCAGCATTTCGTTCAGCGGCGTGAGCGCCTGACGGACGTCCTTGTCGCTGTTCGGGTTGGTCAGCCCGGTGAGGTAGCTCATGATCGGGTCGAAAGAGATCCCGCGGGCGTCGACGGCGCGGATCTCGCACTCCAGGAACGCCAGGTCCTCGGGCAGGCGGATCGGC
>Ga0070698_100006964_pt1 | contig 12243 bp, 9 predicted proteins | sample KBSK1502metaG_FD_65477 | JGI IMG/M metagenome (GOLD analysis project Ga0070698, IMG submission 65477) | Corn, switchgrass and miscanthus rhizosphere microbial communities from Kellogg Biological Station, Michigan, USA - KBS K1-50-2 metaG | ecosystem: Host-associated > Plants > Roots >...
AAACGTGGTACCCAGAAGGAGGGCCACCGCTTCTGAGTTTCTATTTCGTTTTGCTAAGAGTCGTTGGAGCCAGCGACCGGTGGCAGCATAGATCATCACCCGCCCAAATAGCCCGGCGATCAGGATCAACAATAACGCCAGCAGGCCTACCACGGCGCTTATCGGGGTGGGCAGGTAATGCAGGGAAAGGATTGCACCGGGGCCAATCGCCACCGCCCCCAGAAAACCGATAAGGGCCACGCGTGCGCTGGTCAATTGCAGCCGCGCGATTCCCCGGCTGATCGTCCCGGGCATGGCCGCGGTCAGCGCCAGTGAAACAATAAACCAAAAAAGAAGCGCCAGAACTCGAAACCCTATGTAACCCGCAGACCAGTGTGGCGCCAGCAGGTCTTTGGGATTGCGCATCAGGTTGCGCAACTCCTGCTCGTACCCCGAGTAAATAATTGTCTGCGCCCCGGGCGTACGCAACGGATCTTTATCAGCATGGCGATAAGTGCCGCCGACAACCATGACGTCGCCATTTATTCGCGCGCCCTCGAGCTGTATAACTGAACCGCCGATTGCAGCTACATCTCCCTCAACAATTCCCTGTACGATCACATCTCCTCCGAGAGCGATCGCGCCATTGGGGGCCTTGACGACGCCATTGACTCTCAGTGAACGACCCAGTGAATAGACGTTGGTGTCGTTGTTGCCTTCAACGATATAGGGATCGTCACCGGGGGCGGGTTCATAGAGAGACTGGGCGCTTGCCGCTCCAACCAGGCAGGCAAGGCTGGCCACCAGGGCGGCGGTTCTCAGGATACTCCGCAACCAAGGCAGATCGCTTCGCTGCCAAAAAACAGTTTTACTCACAATTGAAGCAGTAGACATTTGCGTGCGCGCCCGCGCTGTTATTCGATAAGGCGCGTTCGGTGATAGCGTGTTATCAGGCGGGAAAGAACGGCAATGGCGAGAACAACAAACAGCAGAACAGCGAGACCCGAAAGACGCGAATCCGAAACGAGGCCACGACTGACAACCCGGAAGACTACGGTGAATCCTGACGCGGCATTGAAAATCGCCTCCGCAAAGAACCCGAGAGCCCCAAACACTTTGCCGGCAACGGATCTAAGATTCAGGAACACGGCTTTGCTGGAGGCAAATCCGAGCAATGCGAAGGCTGCGAGGCCCAGAATAATGCAAAAACGCAAAGCCCTTCGATGTTCCGCAGAGTCGCGCATTCCTCGCATGTCGCTCTTCGCGTTAACCGCTACTACCCTGGCGAAGTTTAACGGGACCTCGAGATCGAACGGGTTGGCCAGCGCTGAATCCAGCTCGCACATGAAGAGACGTTGCGCCCGCAATTCCGAAGCGCAATGCGCGCACTCCTTGAGATGTTCTTCCAGCGCTGAATTTAAGGCGGGTTCAAGATCACCCTCGATGTAAGCGGCGATATTTTCCGTTTCACAAATGTAGTCGCTGGTGGACACGATAATTGAAACCTAGACTCCGGTAATCCCTTTGGTCAGAAACTGTTGTCGCATCATTTCGCGAGCGCGGAACAATCGATTCTTGACTGTACCCAGAGGCAAGCCGGTAACATCGACAATTTCCTCGTAGGTCAGATCCTGTGAGTGGCGTAAGACTACCAGTTCCCGATAAGCAGTCGGCAACGAACGCACCACGCCTTCAATTTCTATGCGCCGTTCTTCGCGCTCGCTCTGCTGTTCAGGGCTGAGCCCCGCGCTTTCAAGTGGCAGATCGTAGGTGTCAGCTTCAGTGCCGTTCGTGAGCGATCGCTCGCGACCTGAATTCCGGCGCAGGTGATCGATGGCTGCGTTATGAGCAATCTTGTAAATCCAGGTAGAGAACTTGAACTCCGGCCGGTACCGCGAAAGCGAGCCGTAGATTTTGATAAAAATCTCCTGAGTGAGGTCCAGTGCCGACTCGTAATCACCAACCATCCGGTAGACATACCCGGAAATAGGTCGCTGGTATCGGCGTACCAGTTCCTCAAAGCCTCCTTCGAGGCCCTGGGCAGCGCTGACAACGAGGTCACGATCAGCCGCTGAACTCAAACTCAAGGTATTGGGAACCACAGAAGTGCTCATACTGCCAGGGTATTACGTTTCAGAAATCGAAGATGTTTCAAAAGCGAGTTTCAAGTTCCAAGTTTCAAGTTTCAAGTTCTGAATCAGTCAGAAAGTTGCAGCTTTAGAAGCTGTCTTACAAACTTGAAACTTGAAACTCGAAACTCGAAACTCGAAACTATTGTTATTGCCACGATAACGTGGCCAGGCCTGCCGGGGCTGCAATTGCATCAAAACTCAGGTCGCGAGTAACCAACTGTAAACCCAGGTCGGCAGCGTCCAGCGATCGCAGATTGGTGCCCAACGTTTCGGTAACGATCTCGCCTGCTCGAGCCTTGCTCATCAAGTTTCCCACGATAAGCATTCGCGCCAATTGAACAACTTGCTCCGAATCGCCGCTGCGCCGGTCGCGGTAGAACAGCAGCAAACGAAACAGCTCGTCTTCACACTCGTTCGGGTCGCAGGCAACGGTCCTGACTATCAATGGCCGCTTGCCGCGGAATACGACCGCCGTGAAACCTTTCTCAGAGGAACTAAGCAACAACGCATCGCCGTTGGAACCATTTTGCGTCAGCCACTGTCCCTCGCCAAGGTGACGCGGAACGATCAAGCCGGCGCGCCAACCAAGCGACTGCAACACACTCTCGTATTCCCTGAGTACAGCCGTAGGAGTGGCAACCACCAGATAACGATCTTTTCCCTGCGCGTCGGGCGGTAGGCGTTCTCTTGAAATTGAGAGCTCATCGAGTTGAGTGCCGAAGCCGCGTTCCATTTTCCACTTCAGCACTTCCTCAAGTTCAGCGCGCGTCGCCGGTCGCGACTCGAGCGTGAGAATTAAGGTACGGCTGGCTGCATCCGGCAACGCTACCGACCAGCGCTTTTGTTGCAGCAGGCCGGCGCTCGTCGCCAACTCCAGCAAGGCCGCCGTTAATTCTACCGGGTCAGAAATGTTGGGCCCTTCAAAGCTGGGACGAACCAAAGCTTCGGGTAAGGCAACGGTCGCGGCCCGCCGCAAGCTGAATGAACCGCCGCGCACACGCTCGAGTTGAACCATGGCGGCGATTCCCTTTTCAAAACCCATCGCTGTTGAGGGGTATCGAGGGTTTACAAGTTTGGCTAGCGGATTAGGCATTTGGAAAAATATTGGGTTTTCACCACTCGCTGTAGAGCGTGCCTTCGGAAGACGTATCGGGGGAGGCACTGTGAACATCGACTACGCCTGAATCACCATTTGTCGAATTCGCATCTTCACCCGTGGCTGTCGTCCAATCCGCTTGTCCCGTCATCGGATCCTTAGGAATTTCCCGCAAGTAGCCTCCGGAAACCAGATCGTCGAGGGTGGCCGGCAGCTTCTGTTTATCCGCCGCATACTGATCCAGCAGGATACGCATCTTGTAGAGGTCTTCCCGCAGGACAGCTTCGCGCGTAGACAAAATAGTCCTTTGATACTGCGGCAACACGACAGCAGCCAGGATGATGATAATAGTGATCACAATCATCAGCTCCAGCAGCGTAAAACCCGCCCGCCCGCGCGCGCTGGGGTAAAGGGGAAGGGGTAAAGGGGAAAGCGTGACCCCTTCCCCTTTAACCCTTTTCCCCATTTCCCAGTATTTACCAGTCACTATATTTCTCACCATTCAAAGCCTTTTCTTTAGACTTGGAGCGCACGTCAAAAACGTTCTCGCCGCCCCAGGAGTCGCTATCTGCCGGGTCATAACAGGAGCGCACCTCCCACTCTGCCGTGCCAGTCATTGGATCGATCGGAATGGCCCGCAAATAGACCTTCTTCTTTGTCGAGATCTGATTACCCAGAACGGTATTCGTATTATTTATGTTCGTGCCGGTGCCTTCCAATCCTTGCCCGCCAAGACTTCCCGGAGAAGCGCGCGGAATTACGTTTACGCCTTCTATCAGCGTCTCCAGAGTCGGCGGATACCGATCGGGGTTGTCCACGCCGAATATGGTGCAATCAGAAATCACCACTTTGCTGCGCGGATCAATTATTGTTGGTTGTTGACCGCCTCCCCCTTGTAGGGTATTCGTCGAACAGTTAATCCCAACTGTATCCCGATGGAACTCATCGATTGCCATTCGTATATGTCGCAATTCATCACGGAGTTGCGTTTCCTTCTGGCGCTTCACCGAGAGTTTCATCAACGGCACCACGCCCAGAGTCAGAATAGACAACACCGCGACTGTGATCACCAACTCGATCAGGGTAAAACCATCCCGGCGATTGCCGGAACCGCGCAGACGCGCCGGCACCAATCGCGACAGAATGACGCGGCGACCGGGAAGCTCAACCGCAATCACCGCATCGCCGCGTTCTGTTTCAGGCAAAGGTCGCTCTTGCAGGTAAATCATCTTCTTACTGCTTCACAGTTGCGCGTACCGGCATAACCTGGATTCCCAAATCTCGCGCGTCGATGGCTATCAGATGGGACGAATCTTTGTCGAACAAGAGTCCGGCGTCCCCAAGCCCTACACCTTCCACGTCGATGTAAATCAAAGTTCCCGGAACCACCATGCCACCAAGATTGGAAATGGAGATCAGGCAAACACCGGAAGGATCGGCTGATTGATTAAGCATGGTGTTGCTTCCCTCGAGCCCGATCGCCTTTACCTTCACAACCTTCGGATCAAATCTCAACGCTACAATCGCCATAGCCAGCGGAACATCCGACTTCACGTCAAGCGCGAATCGGCGCGTTTCGCCAACCTTCATCGACTGATCGGCCGGACCAAAAGTCAGCTGCGCGTTTCTCCCTTTGGCGGCAACTGGATTGATGGCGGCCTCGATCGGCTTAGCAGCCATGCTCGTCAAACTAGCGCGCGCGTCGGAAGTGAGATTCGTATTCACGGCCGCAACTTCTGTCGCGGCTGTACTGCTCACCAGCGACTTGGGCGCGGGCACGTAGGCCGGCATCTCTTCGGCCGGGCTGGGCGTCTTCGCCGCCGGCTGACTTGCAGCAATCGGTTCAGCAGCGCTCGAATTCTTTGCAGCGTTCAGCGCCACGGCATTATCAGTGGCAGGCGAAACAGGCTGTGCGGCAGTGCCGCCTGAAACACCGGTCGAAGGATTACTGGCGAAAACCCCGGGCAATGAATTAGACGAAGGAGCTGCAGCCGCCTTGGCGGTCGAATTCTTTTGCTGTAGGCGCAATTCTGCCAACTGATCTTCGCGATCCGCCTCGCGCAACATTGCTTCAAGTGAACCCGTCGTTGGCGACTGTAAAGTTCCACTCGGTCGCATCTCCAGATCGCGCGGTGTAACTGCCGGAGCCCGCAATACGCGTGGCGTGACGGCGATAACGATGTCAACTCTCCGGCTCTCATTGGTGGGAGCGGAAAACAGACGACCGAGAATTGGCAGCCCGCTGAGTATCGGCAACCCTTTTCGACCCTGCGAAGAAGTGTCCTGCGACACGCTGGCAAGCATCATGGTCCGGTTATTCTGCACCCGCGCAGTTCCGGTGATCGTTCGTTCAGTAAACGTCGGTGTCGCACTTTGGGCGCCCAGAACGTCCTTCGACTCGATGCTCATCTTCACCTGCACGTCCTGATTGGGGAAGACTTGCGGAGTAAATTTTAGTGTCAGACCGGTCGGTTCATAGTTGATGACTGGAAAGCCGCCGGTAGGAAAATTAAAACCATTGTTGTTGTTGCTGTTGTTGTTGGTTCCAGTTTGAATTCCAAACGGGTACGCCTGAGCGGTTTGTACTGGAACGCGCTGCCCGATGCGGGCAGATGACTCTTCGCCGTTGAATGCATGCACCTGCGTCGACGCGACAAGTTTTCCGCGATTTTTAGTCTGAAGCGCTGCGACGGCCGAAGACGGGATCATCAGGGCCGTGCCCAAAGTGGTAGGCAAGCCTACCGTGCCAACCCCACCCTGCAGAACGGAGAACCCCTTCTGTATGCCGCCGATATTCAAAAGCGTTGCATCCGTTCCCCATTGACTACCAAACTGCATTAGATCCGACCTGGAAACTTCATAGATGTTCACGTCCATTACAACTTCAGCGCGATCCTTGTCGATGCTCTGGATCAGTTCCCCGATCAGGCGCACATTTTCAGCGGTATCGCGAATCGTCAAGCTGTTGGTGTCTTTGTCGGCAACAACAATTGTCTGCGGCCGGCCAACCGACGGCGGTATCGCCTGTCCGACAAGTTGCTTGGCTTTTTCCGGGTCACTATTTGCCAGGAAGAACGTGCGCAAAACCAGTTGCTGGTATTGTGGGCGACGCGTTTGATCGGCCACGAGAATTGTTCGGCGGCTCAACTTTTGAAAAAACAAACTCTCCTGGAGAAAGATGTAGTCAAGAGCTTGCGCGGTAGTCACCTGGCGCAAGTTGATGTCAATCGAGCGCGGTTGGACAAACGACTGGCGATCGAAAATAACATTAAGATTGAGCTGCTCGGCGAGGCTACGGATGAAGGCCTTCAAGTCCCCACTATAACTAATGACGCGCATCTCGGTTTGCGGCGACTCCATCGCAGCCTCCTGCGCGCTCGAGGGGCCGACCGAGCCCGGATCGCCGTTTTTCGATCCGTTGTCGGTTGCGGGGCTGGTCCCGTCCTTCACACCCTGGAGACGTAAGACGCGCTCCATTTCAGAGACTGCCAGCTCGTTAACCGGATCGTAGCCGTAAGCCTGCCGAAAGGCGTTATAGGCTCCGACAAAATCCCTCTGTTCCGCGAGCGCCCGACCCTGCTGCATGTACGACTGCGAGGCATTGAAACTCGCCCGCCGAAAATGGAGCTGATACTCCATATTTGAGGGATCGGCAGCCACCGCCAGGGTGAATTCCTGGGCGGCTTTCTCCCATTGCTGGGCCGCTTCATAGCGCATGCCGTCTTTGAAATGCTTGTCACCTTTTTTGGCGAAAGCAGTTGCCGGTAGCGCCAGCAGGCAGGCGGTAAGCAACAGGGAAACAAATGCGCGGGTCTTAATATTTATTCTCATGTCAGTCTCTCGGTGGAGGTCGGTCTGGAGTAGCCCAAAAACGTGGTGTAATAATGCCGCTCAGGAAGCTAAGATGCAACTCTTCTCAGCTTCATTTGCTTACACGCAATTCAAAAAGAACAGTTCCTTAAAACGGCAGCAATCTTGTCGTCCTAGCCGCCGGCGCTAACTTCCTCGACGAAGGTCACCCGGTTAATCTCGTGCAGCGTGGAGACTCCCGCGAAGACTTTCCGAAGCGCCGATTCACGCAAGCTTGTAAGCCCCTCAGCCTCGGCCGCCCTGCGAACCTCTGAGCCTGGCCGGCGCTCGACGATCATTTCGCGAATGTTGTCGGAAAGGTCAAGCAATTCGTGAATAGCCGTGCGGCCACGATAGCCCGTATGGTTGCATGCATCGCAGCCTACATTCATGTAAAAGGGCGTATCGCGATGCTCCTCTGGTCTTAGTCCCGACTCCGTTAGCTCCTGGTCTTTCGCCCGATATTGACGCTTACAATAAGGACAGAGCATGCGGATCAACCGCTGGGCTAATACGCAGTTTAGACAGGAAACGAAGTTATAAGGTTCGACGCCCATGTTCAGGAAGCGGCCGATGACGTCGATGACGTTATTAGCGTGTACGGTTGTGAAAACAAGGTGCCCGGTCAACGCGGACTGGATGGCAATCTGCGCCGTCTCGGTATCGCGGATTTCTCCAATCATTATCTTGTCAGGGTCATGGCGCAGAATCGAACGCAGTCCGCGGTCGAAAGTCAGCCCTTTCTTTTCGTTGACAGGAATTTGAGTGATTCCGTGCAACTGATACTCAACCGGATCCTCGATGGTGACAATCTTGTCTTCTTCGTTTCTGATTTCATTGAGAGCAGCGTAGAGAGTGGTGGTCTTACCGGAACCGGTGGGACCAGTCACCAGGACCATCCCGTAAGGCTCCGCAATGTAGTGACGAAACTTTCTCAGGTCCTCTTCGGCAAAACCAACCACATCAAGATTCAAATTCTTGAACTCTTCGTTGATCTGTTCTTTGTCAAGAATACGAATGACGGCATCTTCACCGTGAATCGTCGGCATGATTGAAACTCGGAAATCAACGTTGCGGCCTTTGTAGCGAACCCGGAAGCGACCGTCTTGCGGCACGCGCCGCTCAGCAATGTCCAACTCCGACATGACCTTAATGCGCGAGATCAAGGTTTGATGGAACGCAAGATCAATCGGATCAACTTTGGCGTAGAGTGCGCCGTCAATTCGATACTTGACTTGCACTTCTGTGTCGCGCGTTTCGATGTGAATATCAGAGGCGCGCGACTCCATCGCGTTATAGATGATGGAATCGACCAGCTTGATAATTGGAGACATCTCGGAATCAGTTGCCAGCCGATCGAGATCGAGTACCTCTTCCCCGCTTTCCGTTTCTCTAACCAACGAAATGCGGAAGCCGGATGCCGCTTCCTGCAAGACGCGCTGCGTGGCATCTCCGCGCCTCAGGACTACTTCAATGGCTCCGGCAGTTGCAACGTAAGGCACGATCCGCGACTTCAGTGCATTAGCAAGTTCGTCCAGCCTTTCCAGATCGGTTGGATCCGCCATGGCGATGTGCAATCCCTTGTCGTCGCGCCTTAGCGGCAGGAACTGGTGACGCACCATCAGATCGACTGGGATCTCATTAAAGATCGTGTAGTCAATCGGGGATTCCTGATCGGTAGGAAGTAGTTCGACGAAGGTCAGACGATAGCGTCGAGCAAGCTCCTTCGCCGTGCGTACCTCCGGCGGCTCATGATTGTCAGGCGCCAGTCGATCGTCTATTGCTACCGGTTGCACGGGTCGCGTCGCTCCAGGATTTTGCGGTAACTCTTTCATTAAGTATTGCTGTTGTTGCCGGTAGTAAGCCGGCGTTTTCAGACCTCAGTTCAAGCTAGTGACGGCCGGTGACTCCCGCGCCGCCTGAGATTGATTGAATGATGGGAAGGTAGATAGCCAGGAGAATGGTTACCACGATTCCACCCATAATGACCAGAATCGCAGGCTCCAGCGTGGTCGTCAACTGCTCCAGTCGGACCTCCGATTCGGCGTCATAAAAGACTGCCACCTCATCAAGCATCTCTCGCAGGCTGCCCGACCGTTCGCCAATTCCTATCATGTCAATCGCAAGCATCGGCACCCAGTTAGCAAACTCAAGACTCTCGGTAAAGGTACGGCCCTCGCGAATCATTGGCATGATTGATGAGCTGCGTCGCCGCAACTCGCGATTGGTAATCGATTCGGCGGCTATCTCCCACGATTCAACCAACGTGATGCCACCGGCCAACAAGGTTGCCAGCGAGCGCGTGGCCTGTGCTATCGAAAGCTGAACGACAAGATTGCCGGCGAGTGGAATCTTCAACAGGGCCGCATCCACACGCAAACGACCAGCTTCTGTTCGTGACCAGAGAAACAAAACCACCGCGCCGCCAATAAAGAGCGGACCAAACCATAAAACATTAGACGAAAGCCATTTCGAAAGACCCAATACGATTTGTGTGACGGTCGGGAGTTCGGTGCCAAATCCGGCAAACAGATCCGACATCCTCGGCACTACATACACAGTCAGAAAAGTCACCATGCAGCCCGAGGCGAATAAGAGGAAAAGAGGGTAAGCGAGGGCGCCGCGAATCTTGCGGCGCAAGCCCACATTACGTCGCATGTAGCTGACGTAACGAAGCAATACCTCATCCAACGCCCCTGAACGTTCACCGGCCAGAATTGAAGCTGTGTAGATTCGAGGGAAGATATTTCCCTGCGACGCAAACGCCTGGGAAAGGGCCGCGCCGCCCCGAATCTGATCTTCAACGTCTCCAAGCACCGCCCGCAAACGTGCCGAAGCGGCGCGCTTACGCAGCATCGAGATGGCTTGCAGGATTGGAATACCGGCACGCACCAGTGCGGCTAGTTGCTGGTTGAAAAGCAGGAAGTCGTTAGCTTTTACTTTTGGTTGACCACCACGCCCACCAAATCGTGTCAGGGCGGTGACTCCGGTCGTTTTTGGTGGCGCGACATTGAAGACACGGAAGCCTTCGCGCTCCAGGCGCGCGCGCGCTTCGTTCACGCCCGGCGCTTCCACCGTACGCGTTACGACCTCGCCCGCGGGCGTACCCAATCGGCAAATAAACTCAGCCATTACTTGATTAATCCTGCGTTCAGAATAGCGCGAAAGTATACCATGCAGCCCGCGCAGACAGCCTTTGCTCCGGCTACGAGTTACCGGCTACGGGTCTGTAGTACACGATGGCACGTCGGGAAAGTTCCCACGGGGCAGAAGGCGGAAGGCAGTACGCAGTAGCAGGCGGCAGGCGGCAGACAGAAAGCAGAAAGGCAGACAAACTAAAGACTGCGGGATCCATGTACCCTGCTACTGCCTACTGCTACTGCCTACTGCCTTCCCCCTCCGCCCTTTCCGCTTTACCGCTTCTGCGATCCGTCCTACAATGAATCGCAGCTATTAACAGTCTGGATCGGAAGTAGCGCGCGGCAGTTTCCCCACGTAGACGATCCCCAGCTAGAATTACGAATAATTCAAGTCTTCGGACATCACGACTTCTGTATCCGGCATCTGTATTTGCAGTCCTGTCTTTGGTAGGCAAACATAAATTCGGATCTCGGTCTGTAACGCTTGCGAGGAACGCGAGGCTCCCATGCACCTAGCTTCTGGACGCGCTTTTAGTATCGCCATTATCTCCTGTCTGGTCACACTGCTTTTCATTTTCAACTCTCCACTGGGACGAACGCAGGAAAAGGGTGCGCAAAAATCTACACAGCCATCACCCTCGCCGACCCCTGATCACATCATTAATCCAGTCGCTGTTGAACCAGTTGCCCCGACTTCTCCAAACGGCCAGCCGTCGTCTTCAGTCCAACAAAAGTCTACCAGCGACTTCGGCCAGGGTCCGGTTATCACGAATACCGATCTGATTACCGTCACGGTTACGGTAACGGACACCTATGGACGCTACGTCTCAGGCTTGGGCAAGGGCGCTTTCACGATACTTGATGAGAAGAAACCTCAGGAGATAACTTACTTTAGTGACGACGATTCACCTGTTTCAGTAGGCGTTATCTTCGATGTCTCCGGGTCGATGGGCGGCGACAAGATCAAGCGGGCGCGCGACGCGCTGTCGAAGTTTATTCAGACCAGTCATAACATGGATGAGTATTTTCTGATTGCCTTCAATTCCAGAGCGCAACTCCTGCTCGACAAAACTCGCGACGGGAATCAGGTCCTCGACAAGCTCACTTTCGTGCAAACCAGAAACAATACTGCGTTGTACGATGCCTGTTATCTCGGCGTGGAGAAAGTCCAACGCGGCGCTCACCCCAAACGCGCCCTGCTGTTGATTAGTGACGGGCAGGACAACAATTCTCGCTACACATTCGGTGAGCTGCGCCGGCTGCTGAAGGAATCGGACGTGACGCTTTACGGCATTGGCATTCTCAGCGGCAGCGACGCCGGCAGCTCGATGGGCATGGAAGGCCAGGGCATTCTTGATGAACTCGCAAGCGTTTCGGGCGGCAAAGCGTTTTTCCCCCGGAGCAACGCTGAGATGGACGACATCTTCGAGCAGATTGCGCTGGAACTGCGCCACCAGTATTCAATTGGTTATAAGCCGGTGAATTTCACCAACGACGGCCGCTGGCACAAGATTAAGGTGAGAGTAACCCCGCCGCGCGGCTTGCCGCGTCTGTTTGTTCGCTCCAAAGAAGGATACTACGCGGTCCCCAGCTCGCGCTGATTGGCAAGTTTCAGAAAGGCTAGAAGCAGGGACCGGGGTGACCCGATCCTCTCTCGGGTTCCAGCTTCGCACTCCGGCAACGCATTAACTCTCCTGAACATCTTTCATAGCGTCGCGAATTTGCGGCAGGCCTGCTCGCAAGCGAACCCGTGAAAGGTTAAACTTATTCGAGTGGACTTTCGGCCAATATCAATGGGGGTTGGGATGGGAATTTGGATTAGCGGCTTGAAGAGACGAAGAATCGCATTGCCGTCGGCGCTGATTTTCGCCGTGTTTTCTATAGTCTGTTCTGATCTGGTACCAGGGGCGAGGACTCAGAATCGACCGCGCAGTGTGGTCGCAGTTCCCACGCCGACGCCGACTCCAACTCCAACTCAACCTGTCAACCGGCCAGTGACCACAACACCAGCCGCTACTCCAACTCCCCGAACCACGCCTCCTCCAAA
>Ga0070698_100006966_pt1 | contig 12242 bp, 13 predicted proteins | sample KBSK1502metaG_FD_65477 | JGI IMG/M metagenome (GOLD analysis project Ga0070698, IMG submission 65477) | Corn, switchgrass and miscanthus rhizosphere microbial communities from Kellogg Biological Station, Michigan, USA - KBS K1-50-2 metaG | ecosystem: Host-associated > Plants > Roots >...
GATGACCAGTGCATTGACTGCGACCTGTGCCGGGAAACCGCACCTGCTAATTTCACGCGAAGCGACGACGGTGGCTACTCCTATGTGTTTAAGCAACCGACCACCCCGGAGGAGGAAGCGCTTTGCAAGGAAGCCATGGAAGGATGTCCGGTCGAAGCCATCGGCAACAATGGCGAAGGCTGAAGAGGTGGCCTAATATTTGCAATCTCAATGATTGCCGAAACTAACCGCGATCAAGCTCCTGCGGAATACTATGATATCATTGTCATCGGCGGCGGCGCGGCCGGTATTGCCGCGGCAGTCGGTGCGCGCAGATGCGGCGCCCGTACGCTCCTAATCGAGCAATATGGCTGCCTGGGAGGAGCAGCCACGTTGAAGAACGTGCTCACTTACTGCGGTTTTTACACGGCCGAGCCGCAGCCACGCCAGGTAATACATGGCATCGGCGGGGAGGTGTTAGCCGAATTGAACAGGCTGAATGCACTGGAAGGCCCGATCCGGCTACGCGGGGTAATTGTGACATTTGATTCTGAAGCAGTAAAAATAACACTCGATCGAGTCTGCCGACGTTCCGGTGTCGATCTTTTGCTCCATACGACCTTGGTTCACGCATGGCGAGAAAACGATCGAGTAGTTGGCGTCACTGTTTTCGATCGAAGAGGTTTTCGAAAATTCATCGCGGATGCTTTTGTTGATGCCAGTGGTGAATGCGACCTAGCTTACCAATCGGGAGCATCTGTTCGCTACGGAAATCATGGTCAGGTAAATATCGGGACACTCCCAATGCGTCTAGGCGGAATTGAACGGCGCGACAAAATCTCCCGTGAGGAAGTCTTGGAGGCCGTTAAGGCGGCAAGAGCCGCTGGCGTACAAGGGCTAACCGCAGAAACGGGAACATTGGTCAAGTTGCCGATTTCGAGCGATTGGGTCGCTTACCTGGTCGACGAGGAATATGACGCCACTGACATTGCGAGTCTCACTGCCGCTGAAATTTCGGGGCGGGAAAGAGCTTGGTGCTATCTCGAGGCGATCCGAAGAATTGCTGGGTGCGAGAAGGCATTCATTGCTTCGACTGGTCCAGTGATTGGAACCCGGGAATCGCGCCACATCAATGCGCATTACCAACTCAAACAGGAGGATGTACTCAATGGAGCAAAATTCGACGACGTCATCGCCTTGGGCGCATGGGCGGTAGAATACCATGCAAGACAGGGGGCCGGCAGCATCTGGAGATCGATTAGAGATAACCAAACGTTCGATATCCCCCTGCGTAGTTTACAATGCGTCGACACTCCCAATCTCTTCGCTGCGGGACGTACCATGGACGGCGATCAATATGCGGGCTCTTCGGTACGCGTCATGGGCACGGCCTTTGGCACTGGGCATGCTGCAGGTGTTGCGGCGGCGAATTTTTGCCGAACCAAAAGCATCGATCCACGTGCCGTCCAGAATGAACTGGTGAAGCAAGGTGCGCAGATTTCATGATCTTGTCTGCCTATGGCAGTGCTGCGGCGTTCTCCGCTGACCGTATCAACGCGCCGAAAGAACGCCCGACACTCCGCCAGATGTTCGGGATCTCGGCCGAGATCGAGGACATGCTGAAGGAACGGCACGTCAAAAGGGAGTATGTTGATGACGATGAAGGCTTGGCGGCTGGACCGCTTCGGCGGCCACCTGCGCCTTGAGAACGTGCCGGTGCCGGAGGTGCGTCCGGGCAGCATCCTGGTCCGCGTGGAGGCATCCACCTAGGCGTTCGCGGGCAGGTCGGTCGAGAAGGCGAGATCCTTCTGCGCTTCGAGAGCCGCGAGGCGCTCGGTGAGCGCCTTGTGAATCGCCGTGTAGGAATCGCTTCGCCGAGGCAGTACGGCTTCTTTCGGAGTCTAAGATTGGTAGCGGCTTAGGTCTCATAGGTGCGCGCCATTTCCGAAGGCCGTGTACGAGAGGGCGATCAGCGCACACCTAGCAATTGTGTTTCGCGGTTTTGAGTTTTGCGTGAGCGCATTTAAAGGCTACGCTTCAGTGCGGTATGACGCTCAAAAACCGAGGCTCAGAATCACGGACTGGATATGCCCGAGGCAGGGACTGAACCACTCGCAGAGCGCGCAGAACATGGGCTCCTTCCGCAAACCACCGTGTGGCTGATGGCAATCATGGTCGGCGTGATCGTCGCCAACATCTATTATGTCCAACCGTTGCTGGCGGACATTGCCAACACCTTTGGCTTGTCAGTCACGCGGGCCGGCACCGTTGCCATGCTCAGCCAAGCCGGCACGGCGCTTGGCATGTTTTTATTCGTGCCTCTGGGGGATAAATACGAGCGCCGCTCGCTGATTCTTCTTCTGGTGATCGGCGGGTTCGTATCGCTGTTGCTCGTGGCGACCGCACCCAACGCCCTCTGGCTCGGCTGCGCCGCCTTTGCCGTTGGCGTTTTTGCGGCCAACGTGCATGTCGTCGTTCCGTTCGCCGCTCATCTCGCCGCTCCGCAACAACGTGGCCGGGTTGTGGGTACCGTCGTGGCCGGAATTCTTTTTGGCGTTTTACTCGCACGCACATTTAGCGGATCGATCGGGGCACTGCTTGGATGGCGCGCTGTGTATGGCATCGCAGCGGGAGCCATGCTGATCCTCGCCGTGGTTGTCCGGACAAAACTCCCCGTCAGCCGCCCCGAAGTGGTTCTCTCCTGGCCGGAACTTATGCGCTCGACGCTCCAGCTCGTCCGCCAGCACGCCGTTCTCCGCGAATCTGCGTTACTGGGCGCGATGTTCCTTGCCGCCTTCTCCGCCTTCTGGACCACGCTGGTCTTTTTTCTTGGCGGAACGTCTTACCACTACGCTAGCGCCAGCGCCATTACTGGCTTCTTCGGCCTGGTTGGCGCCGTCGGCGCCGCCGGAGCGCCGACGGTCGGTCACCTTGCCGATAAACACGGACCACGTTTCACCATCCGGGTCGCGCTCTGGCTATCCGTGTTCTCATTCCTTTTCCTGGGCTTTGCAGGCAAGCACCTCGCCGGTCTGATTGTCGGAGTCATCCTGATGGATTTGGGCGTGCAGAGCGGTCACGTTTCCAACCAGACCCGCATCTACAACATCGACCCGAACGCCCGGAGTCGGCTCAACATGGTTTACATGTTCTGCTACTTCATCGGCGGCGCGCTTGGCTCCTACCTAGGCGCATGGTGCTGGCACGTTGCGGGCTGGTGGGGCGTTTGTGGCTTCGGGACAACGGCCCTCTTTCTCGCTATCGCCGCCGAATTCACCTACGGGAGAGACCACACCAAACGGAAAATATAGTACGCTTAGGCCTTCCAAGGATTCGAGCGGACGTATTACCACACGAACGGAATCACCGCCTTCGTCCGTTTCTTGTAATCGGGATATTCGTTCGGAAATTGTTGCTCCATTAGCTTGTCTTCTGCGCCTACGCGCCAGAGAAAAATGGCGCCCAGGAGGACGAGAAGAAAGACAAAAGCGCCGCCGGCAACAATCGCCGAACCGAGGCACGCGATAAAGCCTCCAGTATACATCGGATGCCGTATCCAGCGGTACGGACCCGACGTTACCAGTTCATGCCCTTCCTTGACGGAGACGGTCTGGCTCCAGTTCCTGCCGAGACGCTGTCGCGCCCAGACCAAGAAGGATATGCCTGCGACGCTTAGAATGAGTCCGATGCTGCTTAGAACAGGGTTGACCGGTGCGAAGTTGACGAAGTGGAATATCGGGAGATAGGGAAGCAAGAACGCGGTGATAATGCCGAACAGAAGGCCAAAACTCTGCAACAAGTGCCCTTGAGTGTCCGGTTTTGCGCCTCTCGCGGAGACGATCAAATATGCGATGAGGATGAGCCAGAAAGCATAGATGAGCCAGATAAAGATTGTAGCGCTCATGGTTTTCCTCCTTCTTCCTTCCCGGATTTACGCCATCATCAACTTTCGGCCATAACTCAAGCTGGACAAACGCAAGCAATGACGATGCTCTCCCTTGTCGTGAAACAGCACCTAGCGGTCGGAGGGCGCGTCGCTTGCGACGCCCGGAAACAATCCAACGCGTCCCGAGGAATCGAGCCAAAGATCGGTTCTCCTTCTTACCACACGGTTGATATCATCGCAGGATTTCGGCGGTTAGGTTTTATTTTGGTCGCAGAGAGATAACGAACCTCATGCCCGCCGACCGGGCCGCGCATTTCTGACGAGATAGCATCTCTCTGAGTTGCTCTGGTTCAACTGCTGTTAGAGATTATGAAAGAGAGATTTTCCGTGAAAGGATGTGCTCCATTTGCGCTGCTGCTGACGCTGTTACTCAGCTCGTGCGAGGTTCTACTGCCTTCCGGACCCAAAGCGTACGGTCCGGATGATTATGCGCTTGGTGAGGCTCGACCTTATCCGCAAGAAGTGAGATTAGCTAAACTACGCTTACGGAACTTTCTCCGTCGCGCTAACGCTCAGCAGAGGCTTGCGCTTAACCAGAATCCTTATGTGGCCATTCAGGCTAACGAGATCACGGCCGGCGAAGACTGGCAACTTCTGAGAGAGCTTTCCAGTGGGCAGGCTCGAGCTACGGACTTGTATGCCAGCGACTTTCGAAATCGGTCTGCGTTTGGGGTGAAATTTCTGTTGATCTTCAATCGCCGCACCGGACAACTGCTTAAGCCGGTTGGGGTACTGGCTGCCGATACGCCGCTGCGGGGGAGGGTTGGCGAGTTCGCTCGCGTCAGGGCAGTCTACGGCGGAACCGGTTGGTGGTGAGGGAAAGGTTAACGATTCAGCGGAACAAAGTAATTGCGGGAAAATCGAGCCGTGCGGGCAGTTGAGATGTGTCGACTCCTGAGAATGCCCGGGGTGCTTTACATATTACACGCCGCATCCAGACGCGAAATGCTGCGGTTTTGAGAATTCAGTCCAGGGAAGCGCCGCTGATGTATTGCTCAAGGTTACCGATGGTCGCTGCCTGGGCCGAGATGAAACACTTAACCACGTCACCGATCGAAAGGACTCCGATCATCTTCGCTCCTTCAACGACCGGCAGGTGGCGTACCCGCTTTTCGGTCATGACCCGCATGCACTCGACAGCAGTGTCGCTAAGTTTAGCGGTCACGAGTTCTCGGGTCATTATCTCCTCGACGCGAGTCTCTTTTGAGGATTTTCCTTTGAGGATGACTTTCCGCGTGTAGTCGCGCTCGGAAATGATTCCGATCAGTTTGTCATTCTCCACCACAGGCAGGGCGCCGATGTTCTTCTCTGCCATCAAGGCGATAGCATCAAATACCATCGCTGTCGGCGCTATCGACCAAACGGTCGACCCCTTTTGCGCCAGGATCCCGCTGACCGTGCCAGCGACTTCCATACGCAATTATCATTATGCCGCACTTGAGGGATCACCGCAACCTCGATGCTAGTCCTTTCTGCCAGAACTTCCTAAAATAGGTTAATCTGTTCGGCCCCTCTGTAGCGCTTCGATTCCCAACGCTGCTGCAACGCGGAAAGCCGTCTACATTCTGCGCGTAAATCGTCCAATTCTTGTCGAATCGATTCTTCTTGTGCAGCCAAGTCCTTCTCCACCCGCATGTGTCGCGACCGAAGCTGTTTGTCCTTCAATCTGGAGAAATTCCATGCCGGTTCACGCTTGAGCGAGTTTTGCAGCATGCGCAAAGCTTCTATTTGAGCTTGCGTCTCGATGAAGCTCAAAATCATCTCCCCACACGAAAGCCCTGAGACATTCTCCTCTCGGTTAGCGATGTGCGCCCAGAGCTGCTTCAAGGTGAGAACTTCGCCGGCCGCATAGGCTTCCTGGGCGCGATACCAGATCTGAGCCTCGGGTTCGGTCATTGCTCCGCCGCGATCCGGATGCAAACGCAATGCTATTTGGCGGTAAATGGACTGGCATTCACGGCGGTCTGGAGTCCTTTCTTGTTTCGCTCCGAACTCCTTGTCCAACACTGCGTCTAACTCTTCGTCCACCGAATCGGCATCGATACCCATATCTTCCGCCAGATCTTTCATTACCGTTCTTAAAATCTCCCGCTCTTCATCTCGTCCGCCGGTCCATTCCGGCATTTTCGACGCCGGAAAATCGGGCATGGGATCTTCCCCGGACTCAACTCGAACCGCCCTGTGGTAAGCATGGCCTGGAGCCTTGACTCCATGTTCTTGGAATAAGCGCATCAAATTCAAACGGTTCATCAATCGTGCGCCTTCCTCGTGCAGTTCACGTATCCGGCTGAGTCGCACTGGGAACGTGGCGTGCAGCCAGCTTTTGAACGAATTGGTGTCAATGCCCTTGAAGCGTTCAAGCTCTGATTCAAGTTTCCGAAGGTCTGCCCGCGCCCGATCTAATGCCTGGCGGTATCGCCGGCGTATCGGTTCGTTATCGATCACAATTAATGAGCGGGATTGAACTTTCGGCTTTGGTCGGCTTTTTCTCTGCCATTTCAACGTAAGCTGGTCGAGATGTTCGGCCGCCGCCTGTATGGGAAACTGCTTTGGATTGAATCCTTGAAAGTCGCGCATCAGCCCGCGATCGCTCTTCCAGATTGGGTGCGAACGATCTTTCAGCGCGCGCTTGAACTCCTCATAAACGTGCGCACCGCGAATACCTTCCGGCGGACATGCACCGGCACCATCCAACAGAATCGGAAAGCGTTTTGGCTCAGCGAAATCAACTAAGAGCAGTTCATGCGTCCACTGTGCATCGAAATCGTACACATAAGTTGCTGTGTCGCCGACCATATTAAACAGATCGGCTACTGTAGCTTTGCGCTCGTCTTCTGGTCCCGGCGGAACAAATTGCCGCAGATCGCCAAAGTCGTCGCACGGACCCCGCCAGAGATGTAGGCCCGTATCTTCCCATCCCATGACTGCTTGGACTACCTGATGAAATCGACGCAATCCCAATTCGCCCGACACCTGCACCTGGCGACTCACTCGCGGCTTTACCCCAATCAGCCTGATCGCAATAACGAAATCCTCGAGCATCACCTACCAAGCCACAAAACGGGGAGGACGAAAGCACCGTTTTCACGGTAGGGAGGAGCTCCCTGCTCGTTCGTTTTGGCCCATTTGGAATCCGCGCTGAGATTCGACTCCTGAAGTTACGCGCTGAGGGCACTAGCTGGCCTTTGACTATGCGCCCTTTTGTTGACGCAGCCGACTGGCCACCAGATCATAAAGTGCTTAGAACGGCTGCGTTCGTTGCCATGCAAGATCTGATAGACAGGTTCACGACTTGGGCCCTGGACCGGGCTGATATACGATCCGCCATTATCGTTGGATCGCGGGCTCGCGCCGATCGACCGGCCGATAGTCTGTCTGATCTTGATTTGGCAGTCATAGTAACGGACCCGTCGATCTATCTCTCCGATACGACTTGGCTGCGCAGGTTCGGAGAACCTTCCCTGACTTTTGTCGAGTCGACCGCCGATGGAAATTTCCGCGAACGAAGAGTCTTATTCAGAGACGGACGAGACGTTGATTTCTCGGTGCTGCCGGCCGCTCTCGTCCAGCAAATGCTTGTACAGAGAGTTCCGGCGGGGATCGCTGATGTTCTCCGCAGAGGGTTCAGAATTCTCGTGGACAAAGATGGCTTGGCCCAGCGATTAACGGACAAAGCGCGTTGGCCTGAAAGTCCCCAGACCCTCCCAACGGAGTTAACCTGGAACGAAACGAGTCACGATTTCCTCTATCACGTCGTTTGGGCGGCGAAAAAAGCCAAACGAGGTGAGCTATGGATTGCTAAGTCATCTTGCGACAGCTATCAGAAGAATCTGATGCTTCGCTTGATCGAATGGCATGCGAAGACAAAAAGCGATCGTGACACGTGGCATAAGGGCCGATTTCTGGAACAGTGGGCTGAGCCCGAGGTACTTCAGGACTTGCCTAGCACTTTTGCTGGTTACACGCTGACCGATGTTCAGCGGGCTTTACTGGCTAACCTTCGCTTTTACGAACGGTTTGGGCGAGAGGTGGCGCGCGCCTTAGAGTACCACTTTCCCGACGAAGCATACTCGTTCGCTGCAGGTCAGTTGAGGCAGTTGATCGGACAAGATCTTGGAGTGACCCAATGACCCAAATCGACGAGATCGCACATTCAGGTATTTTTGCGAAAGCGGCGGCAATGGCTGTTTGCGAACGGGTGAACTTCGCGCAGAGTACGGATTCGATGGCGTGGCGCGTGCTGATGTGCTGCTCATCTGCAAGCGAACGCGCGGGCAGGATCACGAAGTCCGTTGAATCTCGCTGATGAGAGGATGGGGAGGATTACTTCAAAGCCAGCGCCAACAGAACCGGTCGCGATCGCGCTCGACCAGTCCGGCCGAGCTTCCGGGGAAGTGCGAGCTGAAAAATATGGCGCGCCGTTCAGCCGCGCGCTCGAGTGCCCAAAGGCGCGAGAGGCGCCCACGTTCAGGGGAAGCGCTGAAAACAGAACTCCAGTCCGGACGATACACTTGTACCGGAAGATGCATGACATCGCCGCCGAACAGAGCCTCTTCACCGCCGGATCTCAAGCTGATGGACATGTGACCGACACTGTGTCCCGGTGTGGGATTAAAAACCAGGCCATCGATGAACTCGTCGCCATCTGCTTCGATCATTTCGGCCTGCCCGGCTTCGATAACCGGCAAAACACTGTCTTCATAAAGAGCGAAATTGGGTCGGTCACAGCCTCCCGGACCAGAGAAATATTCGTCCTCGACCTTCGCAAAAACGTATTTTGCATTTGGGAAAGTAGGAACCCAGCGACCATTCGAGAACCGGGTGTTCCAGCCGACGTGATCGGTATGCAAATGAGTCAGTAGGACATAGTCTACCGCTTCAGGCAGCACCCCGACAGCCGCGAGCCGTTTGAGATAGGGCTCCTTGAGGTGATCGAAAGCGGGAAGCTTGCGCTTCTTGTCGTTGCCTATTCCGGTGTCGATTAAGATCGTGTGAGCCGGCGTCTTCAGAAGCCAAGTGTGTGTGCTCAGAACAACGTGTTCGTGCGCGTCGTCCCAACCGGATGAAGCCATCCACTCCTGATGCTCCTGCACGAGCGCTGGCTCCCATTCTGGGAAGAGGTATTCCGGCGTGAAGTCAAGGATCTCCTTCTCCAGAACCCGGGTTATGGTAACGTCACCTACCGCGTAGGTTACGGGACTTTCGACCATCAATCGATTCAGTACTCGCGAACGGCACGAAGATCAATCGGGATTGGCTCAGCGCAAATCGCGCTTTTAAAGTGCTGGCGGTCTCATACCGACCGAATCTCGCTACCGCAGCAACAACACGATCACCACGCCCCAAATCGTGAGGAGTGTATTGGCCACCGCGAAGCACACGGTGAACCCGAGCGCTGGGACGCGACTCTGCGCCGCATCCTGAATCACCGACAACGCCGCGGTCGAAGCACGCGCCCCGGCACAGGCGCCGAGCAGAATGCCTGGATGCATCCTAAAAAGGTACTTGCCCATGAGCAGTGCGATCAACATCGGTACGATCGTCACGATCACGCCCGCTACGAAAAGAATAAGTCCGGCTTGCTGGAGTCCGGCCACGAATTGCGGCCCAGCCTGGATTCCCACCACCGCGGCAAACATTGTGAGTCCCACGTTGTTGAAGACCCAAAGCCCGGCTTCAGGAATGTTACCAAAATTCGGATGCACTGATCGTAACCACCCGAAGACGAGGCCCGCTAAGAGCGTTCCGCCGCTGGTGCTAAGGCTGATCGGTATCTGACCAACGCGAATACTAAGTAAGCCGACCAGTGCACCGAGAAAAATGCCGATACCCACGAGAGTGACATCACTTACGTTACTTGGGCGAATCGGGTAACCAATAAATCTGGCAACCCGCTCCACATCGCGCTGCGAACCACTGATCCGTAGGACATCCCCTTTGGCGATTTTTGTTCCGGCATTGAACGGCAACTCGTGTCCGCCGCGAATCAACGCGCGGACGAACACGCCACGTGAACGCTGGTCACGGCCCATTTCCGCGAATTCGCCCAACGTGTTTCCGACGATCTCTTTGCGGGTGACCATCACATCCAGCGTTTCGCTGGGATAATCGAGCAGCGCCGGATCAGATACTTCCACCCCGAACCGGCTCGCGTCGGAAATCAAAGTCTCAGTTCGTGAGGCGATCGCCAGAACGTCCCCTGATTGGATCTTTGTTTCGGGAGTACTCTCCACGACTTTATTGTTTTGTCTTAAGCGTTCGATAAAGATCCGCTCGTGCGGAAATCGCGACTCGAGCTCGGCTATCGTGATTCCGCAATAAGCCGGATCAGTCACTCGATAAGCGCGCACACCGATCATCTGATACGCCGAATGCACGGAAGGATCCGGTTCGTTCCCACCCATCGCCGATTCGAGCGCTTTGCACTCGGCAGCTAGGTTGATCCCGAGGATTTTTGGTCCGAGCAACGCAAGGAATGCCGAAACACCGGCCGTACCAAAAATGTACGTGATCGCAAACGCAATCGACATGGCATTGATCTGTTGCTGCTGAGCATTCGCTGACCCACCCAACTGATGGATTGCGTCGGTCGCGACGCCCAGTACCGAGGAAACCGTGCACGCACCGCCAAATACTCCCGCGCCGTAGCCGACGCCCAAGCTCAAAAGGCGAGCGGTGAAAAAAGCCGTAACGAGACACGCGAGGCAAACGAGCACCGCAAACAATGCCTGCCAGATGCCGTCGTTCTTCAGGCCATGGAAAAATTGCGGTCCTACTCCGTAGCCAACGGCAAAAAGGAAGAATAGAAAAAACACTGACTTAATCGCCGGCGAGATTGGAATGCCGAGCTGCCCGATTGCTAAGCCCGTGAGTAACACACCTGTTACCGAGCCGATGCTGAACCCACCAACTTTTAATCGGCCGATGTAAAAGCCGATCGCTAAGGTCAAAAAGATCGCGAGCTCCGGATACTTTCGCAGAATATCGTAAAACGGTTCCATGAGGGGCCGATAGCCAATAGCCAATAGCCGATCGCCAAGAAACAGCAAACCCCGAACGCCGACAGCGCCGGGAACACCGGGAACGCCAAACGTCGATGCGAAGTCTCTTCAGCGCAGGACTTGCAATGGCCGGTCCTCCACCTCTAACCTCCCCGCATGCTGCAAGGACGAATGGAACCGAACCTGTAACTTGCAACCTGCAACTCGTTACCTGTAACCTCGCTCCGCATGGACTTCATTGTGGTCGGAATCGGATTTTGGGGAAAGGAATGGGCTGAACTGCTCAAGGCGCATCCCCTCGCTTCGGTTGTTGCGACCGTCGATGTCAAGGAGACAACTGCCGCATGGTCGCAGGAAACACTCGGGATTCCCTGCTTTCGAAGCCTGAACCAGGCAATGGAAAGCGTGCCGAGCGACGCCGTGTTAGTTGTCACTAACCCCGACCAGCACAAGCCGGTTATCCTGGAAGCGCTTGGCCACGGTAAGCATGTTCTGGTTGAAAAGCCGATGGTGACATCGATCGAAGCAGCGAACCAGATCGCCGCTGCGGCCGAACATTCCACCGGGAAGGTCATGGCCGCGCAAGGCTACCGATTCCTGCATTCTGCCGGATTCATCCGAGAACGATTGGCGGCTGGTGAGATCGGCGAACTGCAAGGCGTCAAGATCCGGTTCCGGCGACACCTGCCCGATGTAATCAGCAATCCGGAACATCCAATCTACGCGCTGCCGAATTCCATCCTTCTCGACATGTCAGTACACCATTTCGATCTGCTCCGTTACACAACGCAGCGGGAAGTTATCAGTGTCGTGGCCATGGAGCATGACACTCCCGATAACGCCTTTAAACATCCTTCCAACGCGATCTGCCTGCTGCGGTTGCAGCAAAACCTCCCAGTCGTGTGGGACGGTGACTGGTGTGCCCGCGGTGGTCCAGTGACTTCGTGGGAAGGGGAGTGGCAATTTATTGGCAACAAGGCGCGTCTCTTTTGGGACGGGAATATCGATGGGAAAAATCTGACTTCGGTCCGGTTGGAAGTACCTGGCCAGGAACCACAGGAACTTCTCACCCACGAGCCGGTTTGGGAGCGTCGTCTTCCGGTCCTAGAGCACTTCATTGCAAGTATTAAGCGAGGCGAACAACCGGAACCGAGTGTTGTCGATAATCGCAAAACGCTCGCGGTCGTGTTCGGGAGCCTGGAATCAGTTCTGAAGAAAACGGAAGTGCGGCTGAGGGAGTGAGGCGGAGATGAGAGGTCGGAGTAATGGAGCGATTGAGTACGGATCACTACCCAAGATCCTCCGCTGCCGGAGAT
>Ga0070698_100006967_pt1 | contig 12242 bp, 11 predicted proteins | sample KBSK1502metaG_FD_65477 | JGI IMG/M metagenome (GOLD analysis project Ga0070698, IMG submission 65477) | Corn, switchgrass and miscanthus rhizosphere microbial communities from Kellogg Biological Station, Michigan, USA - KBS K1-50-2 metaG | ecosystem: Host-associated > Plants > Roots >...
GCGCCACGCCTTTCGCGATGCGCCCGCGAGCTCGCGGACCGGTAGCTGATCGAAGGTCTGGTTGATGCTCGAGCCGAGCCGCTCGATGTCCGCGCCGTAGACGTGGATCGAGATCGCGCGGACCGATCCGGTGTTCGCCACGCGATGGATGTTCTCGGCCGGGGGAACGAGCGACGAGCAGCGGCCCGGCCCCGCGGTCTCCTCACCGGTCTCGACCAGGAACGTACCGCCCGCGTCCTCGGCGAGGTGGTAGAGGCTCTGCGATTCGGTCCCCTCGTGCACGCCGACGACGCACCAGCTCACGTGGTCGTGGATCGGCGTCCGCTGCCCGGGATACCAGACCAGGGCGACGACGCTGTGGCTCCGATCGGGGGCGACGTGGAGGATGTGCTGCGTGTAGCGATCTGGCGAGCCCACGCACGCCTCAGCGGGGAGAAAGCCCGGCTCGCACACGAGCGCGGCGAGACGCGTCTCGGTCGCGGCGACGAGCCCGGGGACATCCGTGCCGAACCGCTGATGGAAGGCCGCGAGGTCGTCGATGAACATGTCGAGGGCGGATGGCACGGGCGCAAGATACTCCGTCACAATCACCAAGGATGTCAGGGTCGGATCAGGATCTCCTCCGGGGACTCGAGCGCGCGACGTGGCGCGTCGGCGCGGCCACGAACAACGACGACCTCTTCTCCCTCATCCTCGAGGCCGCCGCCGACGTCGGCTACGAGTCCGCCTCGCTGATGGTCTACGACCGCGCGCAGGACGCGCTCGTGGTCCGGGCGTCGAAGGGCGCGGAGCTCGTCGGCACGAAGGTCGCGGTCGGCCCGGCGATCTCGTGGCGGGCGATGGAGCGCCGCCAGCCGGTGGTCGTGAAGGGCCCGGCCGGCCCGGATCTCCCGCACACGTACACGAAGGACGTCCCGTACTCGATCGTGCTCCCCCTCCTCGTCGGCACGAAGGCCCTCGGCGTCCTCGACGTGAACCGCACGACGGAGCCGACCGAGTCGCAGGTCGGATACCTCCGCATCCTCGCGTACCAGGCGGCGTTCGCGATCGAGCGCGCCGGCCTGTACCAGGACCTCCAGCTGTTCACCGGCCAGGCGCTGTCGCAGGAAGAGGAGTCACGCCGGCACGTCGCCCGCGAGCTTCACGACAGCCTCGCGCCGGTCATCGTCTCGGCGTACGGGATCCTCCAGAACCCCGGGAGGACCGAGGCCGACGTGAAGCGCGCGACCGACCTTCTGCGGACGGCGATCCAGGAGACGCGCGCGATCATCGGGAGCGTCCGTCCGGCGACGCTCGAGGACCTCGGCCTCGCCGGCGCGATCTCGTCCGCCGCGACGGAGGTCGCGGCCGAGGCGGGCTGGGAGATCGAGGAGGACATCGCCGAGATCGCTCCGCTCCGGCCGGACGCCGAGGCCGCCCTCTACCGCGCGACGATGGAGGCGCTCGTCAACGCGAAGCGCCACGCCGGCGCGCGCAAGGTGACGGTGAAGCTGCGGCAGGACGACGCGTACCTCGAGATCGTGATCGCCGATGACGGTCAGGGATTCGCGAGCGAGCAGTGGGGCGACGCATCGGCGAAGGCCGGGCACTACGGCCTCCTGCAGATGCGCGAGCGGATCGGGCTGCTCGGCGGCGTCTGCAAGATCGCGAGCAAGCCCGGCGGGGGCACCACCGTCCGGATCACCGTCCCGCGCGACCGCGTGAGCTGATCCTTGCCGTTCCCGCGATACATCTGTCCCTTGACGCGCATGACGCTAGAGGCCGTTCCGCGTGATGCCGCCCGAGCGAGGATCGCCGGCGGGGAGCCGCTGGCGACCCGGCTGGGCGCCACCCGCGATCGAGCTCCGGTCGGCGAGACCACGACGGTGTTGCTGCGTGTCGACGGCAGAGCTGCGTACCCGGTGTTGGACGGAATTCCGATCCTGCGCGCGCCGGAGATCCTCACCGACCCTCGCGAGCGCCTCGAGTTCGACCTCGACTCGGGCATTTATGCCGAGGTGTACAGCGAGAGTGGTTTCTACGAGCGTGAAGCGTCGGAAAAGATCCGAGAGATCGATTCGGTCCCACTGGCCGCGTCGCGGTCCGAAGCCATCCGGCACCTGGGACGGCTCCGGCAGCTCTCCGAATCCGATCGCGCGGGCTTTCCCCATCCCCGGGAGCGCTGGCTGCACGCCCGCATGGACCTGGGCGCCGAGTGGGACTGTTATCAGCATCTCGCGCCGGTCACGGGCCTTCGACTCCTTGACCTCGGCGGCTCCGGCGTCGCGTCGCTGATATTGCTTCTGGCCGGTGCCGCCACCGCTGAGCTCGTCACGCCGATGCTCGGCGAGGCAAGGCTCGCCTCGAAGCTCGCTGAGGTCTTGGGGGTCTCCGACCGTTTTCGTTGTGTCGTCGGGATCGCCGAGGCGGTCCCGCTACCGGACGCGAGCGTTGACGCCGTGTTCTCGCGCGGCAGTGTTCACCACATGACGACGCGGCTCGCGTTCCCGGAGATCGCGCGCGTGCTCGTCGCTGGCGGCCGTTTCGCCTCCATCGATCCGTGGCGCGCGCCGTTGTACGGACTGGGAACGGGGATCTTCGGGAAGCGCGAGACGGCCGTGTCCTGCCGGCCGCTCGACAGGGACCGCGTGGCGCCGCTGTTCGCGTCATTTTCGCGCGCTCGGGCGGTCCAGCACGGCACGTTGACCAGGTATCCGATGCTCGCCATGGAGAAGCTTCGCGTTCGCTTCCCGCTCGACCTCGCATGGGCCGTGGGCAGGCTTGACGATCGGGTCAGCTCTCTGGTCCCAGGGTTGCGCGGGCTCGGTAGCGGTGTCGCGCTCCTCGCCACGAAGTAACGCCAGGTCCAGTTAGGCGAGCCCGCGCTCCTTGAAGAACGCGTCGAACGTCTCGAGCATGTAGTCGCGCTTCGCGTCGTCGATCCCCGGATACACGCCGACGAAGAACGTGCGCTCGGTGATGATGTCGGCGTTCGCGAGGTCGCCGACCACCCGGTGCTTCACGTCCTTGTACGCCGGATGGCGGAGGATGTTGCCGGCGAACAGCCCGCGCGTCTGGATCCGCTTGTTCTCGAGGTACCCGGCCAGGTCGCCCTTCGTGAAGGGTGCCTTGTCGCGGACGGTGAGCACGAGCCCGAACGGCGAGGGCTCGGTGCCGGCACGGGTCTCGGGAAGGATGAGGACGTCGCGGTAGCGCTCGAGGTGCGCGCGCATCGCGGTCCAGTTCGCGCGGCGCGCGGCGATGAAGCCGGGAAGCTTCTTCAGCTGCTCGCGGCCGATCGCGGCCTGGAGATCGAGGGCCTTCAGGTTGTACCCGATGTGGGCGTAGATGAACTTGTGGTCGAAGCCCATCGGGAGGGTCCCGAGCTGGTAGCCGAAGCGCTTCCGGCAGACGTCGTCCTCTCCGGGCTCGCACCAGCAGTCGCGGCCCCAGTCACGGAAGCTGCGGGCGATCCAGTTGAGCTTGCCGCTGTCGGTGATCACCGCGCCGCCCTCGCCGACGGTCATCTGGTGCGCCGGATAGAAGGACACCGTGCCGTAGTGCCCGAACGTCCCGACGGGCTTGCCGCCGATCGTCGCGCCGAGTGCGTCGCAGCAGTCCTCGACGAGGAAGAGGTCGTGCTCGTCGCAGAGCGCTCGCAGTGCGGGCGCGTCGAACGGGAAGCCCATCGTGTGCGCGAGGACGACCGCGCGGGTGCGGTCGGAGATCGCGGCGCGGATCCGCTCGATCGGTACGTCATAGGTGCCCAGGTCGACGTCGACGAACACCGGGATCCAGCCGTTCTGCACGATCGGGTTCACCGTGGTCGGGAATCCCGCGGCCGTCGTGATGATCTCGTCGCCGGCGCGGAGCGGCCGCTTCAGCTTCGGCGAGCCCAGGGCGGAGATCGCGCAGAGGTTCGCCGACGAGCCCGAGTTCACGAGCAGCGAGTACTTCGTCCCGGCCGCGGCGGCGAACTCGCGCTCGAACGCCTGCGCCTCCGGACCCGCGGTGAGCCAGAAGTCGAGCGAACTGCGCACGAGCGCGCGGATCTCCGCGTCGTCGAACACGCGCCCCGCGTAGTGCACCGCGCTCTCGCCGGCGACGAACCGCACGTTCTTCTGCCGCTCGCGCCAGAGCTCGCCGACGAGCCGGTCGATCTCGGCGCGGATCTCCTGCTCGTTCATACCGGCACCTCGACCCTCGCCCGCAGCGCCGCGAGCGCGCCGCGGACGGGTCGCACGGGCGCAGCGCCGAAGCGTGCGCGGTACCGGACGCAGCGCAGGCCGCCGCGCAGCGGCCGGCGCGCGGCCTGGCCAAGTGCGGCCGTCGGCACGCCGTCGATCAGCGCCGCGTCGGCGTCGAACGCTTCCGCGACGAGACGCGCGAACGCGTCGCGCGCGAGGAGCTCCGCGCCGCCGATGTGCCAGATCCCCGTGCCTCCGTCGCGCGCGACCTCGATCGAAGCGGCGGCGAGATCGTCGGCGTACGTGGGGTTCGCGATCTGGTCGTTCGCGACGCGCGCGCGCTCGCCGCGAGCGAGCGTCGCCGCGGTCCGCAGCACGAAGTTCCGGGCCGGCGGCGCCTCCCACCCGAAGACGCCCGTCGTGCGGATCACCGTCCCGCCCGCCGCGAGCACGAGCCGCTCGAGCTCCACCTTGATCCGTCCGTAGACCGACAGCGGGGCGACGGCGGCGGTCTCGGTGTACGGGCCGGCCGCGCCGTTGAACACGTAATCGGACGAATACGCGATCACCGGAACGTCGCCGGCGGCGGCAAGCGTCGCGCGCAGCGGGTCGAGGTTCTCGCGCTCGGCCTCCGCCGGCTCGCGCTCGCACCAGTCGACATTCGCGTTGGCCGCGGGGAAGAAGATCGCGTCCGGCGCGAGCTCCGCGATGACTCGTGCGACGGCGTCGCGATCCGAGGCGTCGAGCGGCCGGAGACCCGGCTGTGGACGAGAGCGGTACGTGCCGGTCCCGCTGGGTCCGAGGCGGCGCAGGAGCGCGCCGCCGACGAGTCCGGACGCGCCGATGACGAGCGCTCGATCGACGCTCAGGGTTCGAGCCACCCGGGCTTGCCCGAGGCCCACTCCTCGTTGAGGAGCTGCGTCTCGCGGAAGGTGTCCATCGCGGTCCAGTAGCCGGCGTGCTCGTAGACGGCGAGCTGGCCGTCGCGCGCGAGGCGCTCGAGCGGCTCTCGTTCGAGCGTCGCGTCCTCGTCGAGGTACCCGAAGATGCCTGGCTCGAAGACGAAGAACCCGCCGTTCACCCAGCCTTCATCGAGCTGCGGCTTCTCGCGGAAGCCGGTCGCGACGCCGCCCTTCACGGCGAGCTCGCCGAAGCGCGTGCTCGGGCGCACGCCGGTCACCGTGGCGATCTTGCCCTGCTTCCGGTGGAACGCGACGAGCTTCGCGAGATCGACGTTGGACAGACCGTCGCCGTACGTCGCGAGGAACGCGCCGTCCTCGAGGTGCCGCTTGGCCTTCACGAGCCGGCCGCCGGTCGGCGTCGCGGCACCGGTCTCCGCGAGCGTGACGTCCCAATCCTTTTCGTCCTTCAGGGGATCGAGGTACTCGACCTTCTGCGAACCGATGCGGACCCGAACGTCGGCGTTCATCGCGGGGTAGTTGAGGATCCAGCTGCGGATGACGTCGCCTTTGTATCCAAGACAAAGGACGAACTCCGCGTGCCCGTGCCGCGCGTAGTGCCGCATGATGTGCCAGAGGATCGGGCGCCCGCCGATCTCGACCATCGGCTTCGGACGGAACTCGGTCTCCTCGCGAAGCCGCGTTCCCTGACCGCCGCACAGGATCGCGACCTTCACCGGGTCCTCCTCACCAGCCGCGCGTGCCCGCGGGCCACGCATACGGTATCCGCGGGTCGTCGAGGGCGAGGCGGATGGACTCCGCCGGGTCGTGCGGCTCGGTCGCGCAGTTCGCGAGCAGGGCGTCGGTCGGACCGACATTGCGGTGGGCGTTCCAGATGCCCGGCGGGATCCGCACGCGCACCGAGTTCGCTGCTCCGAGCTCGATCTCCTGCACCTCGCCGCGCGTCGACGAGCCCTCGCGCTCGTCGTAGAGGACGAGCTTCACCCTGCCGACGGGGACCGCGTAGTTGAGGGTGTTCGTGCGATGCAGATGCCAGCCCTTGGCCCACCCCGGGTGCAGGATCGAGAAGTAGACCTCGCCAAAGCGCTCGAACCCCGGATCGTCAGACCGGAAGAAGTGTCGGATCTCGCCGCGCTCGTCGGGGATGACCCGCAGCGGGTCGATCCGCACACCCGAGATCAAGGTCGGATCACGCTCGCGCGACCGCCACGGGACGCAGCTGGCCGTCGAGCTCCCCGCGCTCGCGCCGCGCCGAGAGCCGCTTCAGCCGGGTGAACCGCTCGTCCGTGAAGCCGGCCTCGGTGAGACCGTTCGTGACGAGCGCATCGCGCATCTCGACGGCACCCGCCGACGCGGTCCAGCGCGCGCGCCACGCCGGGAGGCGCTCCGCGATCCGCGCGAACGAGACGCGATAGGAACGCGAGTCCGCGCCCGCGCCTTCCGTGAGGGTCACCGGCACGTTGCCCACCGCCGCCGCGGCGATGCGCGCGAGGTCGGCGATGCGATGGTTCTCCGACTCCGAGCCCACGTTGAACGCCGTGTCGTGGACCGCGTCCCGCGGCGCCTCGAGCGCGGCGATGAACGCGTCGGCCAGATCCTGCACGTGCGCGATCGGCCGCCAGGCGGAGCCGTCCGACAAGAGGCGCACGCTGCCGGTGGTGAGGGCCCACCCGACGAAGTTGTTCAACACGAGATCGAAGCGAAATCGCTCGGACCATCCGAACGCCGTGGCCTGTCGCAGGTACACGGGCGAGAAGCCCGCGCCGGCGAGCTCCGCGAGGTGCTGCTCCGACCCGACCTTCGATCGGGCGTATTCGGTGAGCGGCGCGAGCTCGCTGTCCTCCGTCGCGGCCTGACCCTCGGGCTGCTGGCCGTACACCGAGCACGACGAGGCGAACGCGAAGCGCGCGACGCCCGCGTCCTTCGCCGCACGCGCGACCCGCATCGTGCCGTCGAGGTTGATCGCGCGCGTGAGCGCCGGGTCGAGCGCGCCCATCGGATCGTTCGAGAGTGCCGCGAGGTGGCAGACCCCTTCGATGCCGCGGAGGTCCGCGGGGGTCACGTCACGGACGTCGACTCGTTTGGCCGTCCAGGTCGGCGCGGTCTCCGCGAACGCGCAGCCGGCGAACAGGCCGGCGTCGAATCCGACGACCTCGTGTCCGCGCGCCACGAGCCGCGCGGACAGGACGCGACCGATGTAGCCGTCGCTTCCGGTGACCACGACCTTCACGTTGGCGAACGCTACGCCTTCGGGCCATTCCGAGCCTGAATTGGGGCCTGTTTCGGGCCGCTTGACGGCGGTGTCAATATCCCGTTGCCATGCTTCGCGACGACCTCGTCCCACCGAGCGGCGCGCCCGCGTTCACCACGCGGCTCATCGTCGAGCCGCGCCGCGCCGTCCGTCTGTCGGTGCTGCCCGGATCGGACCCGCGCGCCGCGGCGGCGAACGCTGCCGATGCCGGCGTGCCCGCGGACCTGCTCGCGCGGCACCGCGCGACGGTGCGGCAGACCCACCGACGCGCGGGCGTCGTCGTGGTCGACGTGCCCGCCGACCGTCAGGCGGCGCTCGCCGCCGACTTGAAGGCTCGCGGCATCCCCGCACGGCCGCCGCTCCCGGTGCGACCGTTGCTCAACGACAGCGTGCCGCTGGTCCACGTTCCCCCGCTCTGGGACAGAGGGCTGCGCGGCGCGGGCGTCCGCGTCGCGATCGTCGACACGGGCATCGACGCGGCACATCCCGATCTCGCCGGCCGCATCGCGGCGCGGATGGATTTCAGCGGCGCCGGTGACCGGGACGACGTCGGCCACGGCACGCACGTCGCGGGCATCGTCGCCGGCACGGGCGTCGTGTATCGCGGCGTCGCGCCGGAGGCGATGCTCGTCGTCGCGAAGGCGCTCTCCGCGAGCGGCGGCTCGGAGGACGCGGTGCTCGCGGCGATGTCGTGGGCCAGCGGTCAGGATGTCGCGGTCATGAACCTTTCCCTCGGCGGCCCCGGGTCCCCGACGTCGCCGCTCTCGCGCGAGGTGGACGCGCTCACGGCCGACGGGATCATCGTCTGCGTCGCCACGGGGAACGAAGGACCCGCGAGCGGCACGATCAGCTCGCCGGGCGACGCTCGCGGCGCGCTGACGGTCGGCGCAGCGGACAAGACCGGCGGGCTCGCGTTCTACAGCTCGCGCGGGCCGGTGCCGGGCGTCCGCTACCGGAAGCCGGACGTCGTCGCGATCGGCGGCGGCGTGATCCGCGGCGCGGCGTGCGCGTACGGCACCGGCATCGCGAGCGCGCGCGCGGCCGTGCTCGATCGCGATCCGTGCGTCGTGCCGCCGCGCTACGTGCGCATGAGCGGAACGTCGATGGCGGCGCCGCACGTCGCCGGGATCTGCGCCCTGCTCGCCGAAGCGAGCGGTGAGCGCGACGCGAAGCGGCGCGCGCGCCTGGTCCGGCGCGCGATCGTCTCGACCTGCCACCCGCTGAGCGGGGACGCGCGCGAGACGGCCGGAGCGGGCCTCGTCGACGCCGAGGCGGCGGTGGCGCGCATACGACGACGGGCGGCGCTCGCCGTCTAGGCTGCCTTCGGATGCGGATCCGATGATGCTCGTCACGTGCCCGGTCTGCGGCGGCGATCTCGGCCCGGCGGACCGTGACACGATCGATTACGCGACCGGCGAGCGGTTCGGGATCCGCGTCTGTCGCGCCTGCGGGCTCGGCGTCACCGCGCCGCGGCCGGGCGACGTGGGCCGCTATTACCCATCCCGATACCGGAGGTTCAACCCGATCGCGCGCTTCGCGCTCATGCGCTTCTACGACGCGCGGGTCGCGGGCTGGGGCCGCCGCCTCGGAAGAGTGGGAGTCGCGCTCGATCTGGGCTGCGGGAACGGCTGGATGATCCGCTCGCTTCGGGGCGCGGGATGGCGGGCCTTCGGCACGGAGCGTTCGGTGGAGGCGCTCGCCGCGGCGCGGGATCTCCCGGTGTTCGTCGGCGACGCCGACGCGCTCGCGGCCGGCGCGCGCTTCGACCTGGTCATCATGTTCCACGTGTTGGAGCACCTGGCCGACCCGGTGAGCGTCCTTGCGACGTGGGCCGAGCGGCTCGGTCCAGGCGGTCATCTGGTCGTAGCGGTGCCCAACTTCGGAAGCTGGCAGGCCCGACTGTTCCGAGGACGGTGGCTGCACCTCGACGCGCCGCGGCATCTTGTCCACTTCGATCGGCGGTCGCTCGGAGTCGCCCTCGACCGGGCCGGTCTGCGGGTCGAGCGGACGAGCTTCGCCTCGATGGAGCACGACCCCTACGGCTGGCTGCAGAGCGCGCTCAACGTGCTCGGATTCCGGGAGAACGCCCTCACCCGGATGCTCGTCGGGATGGACCGGCCGACGCGATCGATCCCCGCGACGCTCGCCATGGCGCTGCTCGCGATCCCGCTCCTGCCGCTCGCGGTCCTCGTGGCGCTCGTCAGCTGGCCGCTCCGCGCCGGCGCGGTGATGGAAGTGTGGGCGGCACCGCGGTGACCGACTCCATCTCGCGAGCTCATACCCGCTGCCGCATCTGCGGCTCGACGGATCTCGTCCGGTATCTCGACATCGGCGTGACCCCGCTGGCGAACTCCTATCTGAGCGCCGAGGACCTCGCTCGCTCCGAGGTCGCCGTCGAGCTCGCGATCCAGCTGTGCCGTGCGTGCGGGCTGTCGCAGCTGACGCGCGTCGTCGATCCCGACCTCATGTTCCGCAACTACCTCTACGTGAGCTCCACGTCCGATACCTTCCGCGAGCACTGCCGCGAGCTCGCGGCCACGGTCGCCCCGGTCGCGGGCTGCGCGCCCGGCGATCTGGCGCTCGACATCGCGAGCAACGACGGCTGCCTCCTCGAGCAGTTCAAGGCGCTCGGGTTGCGAACGGTCGGTGTCGACCCCGCGGTGAATCTCGCCGCGGATGCGAACGCGCGCGGCATCACGACGTTCCAGCGGTACTGGGGCGAAGACGTCGCGCGCGAGATCGTCGCGACGTACGGCCGGCCAAAGGTGATCACGGCGACGAACGTCTTCGCGCACGTCGACGACCTGCACGCATTCGTCGCGGCGCTCGACGCCGCATTGGCTCCCGGCGGCGCGTTCGTCCTCGAGGTGCCGTACCTCGTCGACTTCATCGAGAAGAACGAATTCGATACGGCGTACCACGAGCATCTCTCGTACCTCGCGCTCCGTCCGCTGACCGAGCTCATGGCGGGGCATGGGCTGCAGGTCTTCGACGTGGAGTACTTCGCGGCGATCCATGGCGGCACGATCCGCGTCTACGTGGATCGCCGCGGCGGGCGCGCGATCGGACCGCGGGTCGAAGCGATGCTCGCGCGTGAGCGGGCCTTCGGGCTCTCCGACCCGTCGCGCTACGTCGCGTTCGGCGAGCGCGTCCGGCAGAACATGCGTGGTCTGGCCGAGCTGCTGCGTTCGCTGTCGGCCGAGGGACGCTCGATCTGGGCGTACGGGGCGAGCGCCAAGGGCAACACGCTCATGAACTTCGTCGGCGTCGGAAGCGCGATCGTGCCCGCGGTCGTCGATGACAACGAACGGAAGTGGGGCCTCTTCACGCCGGGCGCGCACATGCGCATCGTCGGCGGCGCCGAGCTCGCGACAGCGTCGGTGGACTACCTCCTGCTCCTCGCCTGGAACTTCGAGGCTGAGATCGTTCGTCGCAGCCGCAAGGTGGGCTACGCGGGGAAGTACATCCGTCCTGTTCCTGAGGTGGCGATCATCGAATAGAGTGCGAGCTGCTTGATCCCCGGCGTCGAACGGCGACAGCTCGAGCCACACAGCGATCCTCGCGGCACGCTCACCGAGATCTGGCGCGCTTCCGTACAGCCGCTGACCCCACAGCAGCTCATCGTGACCGCCTCCGCCGCCGGGGCGCTGCGCGGGATGCACGTGCACATCCGCCAGGCCGACCTCTGCCACGTCGTCAGCGGACGGGCGTTCATGGCCCTCGTCGATCTGCGAACGGATACCCAGCCGAAAGACACGTTCTGGCTGACGAACGGCGACAGCCTTCTCATCCCACCGGGGGTGGCACACGGCTACACGACCGAAGAGGGTGTCGTGATGCTCTACCTCCTGACCCACGAGTCCGCGGGCACCGACGAGTTCGGCTTCTCGCACTCGGACCCCGACGCGGCGATCGCGTGGCCGGTGGCCAGACCGACGCTCTCGGACCGCGACCGGACGGCGGGCTCGCTGCGGGCCGCGCGCGATCTCGTGCGCGCGCGCCTCGGGGGCGGCACCCGGTGAGGATCCTCGTCACCGGCAACCTCGGCTACATCGGGCCGGTGCTCACGGCCGCGCTCACGAGCGCGGGGCACGAGGTCCACGGGTACGACAGCGGCCTCTACGTCGACTTCGCCTCCGCGCCGTTCCCCAGGGTCGCCGAGCAGACGATGGCCGACCTCCGCGACGAACCCAGTCTCCGGCGGGCGATCGCGCCGAGTGACGCGATCATCCAGCTGGCGGCGATGTCGAACGACCCGCTCGGCGAGCTCGACGCGGCGCTGACCCGGGCCACGAATTTCGAGGCGACGCGACGGGTCGTCGAGCTCGCGGAGGACCGCCCGCTCGTCGTGTATTCCTCCGCATCGGTCTACGGGATCGCCGAGGGCGCGTGCGCCGAGGACGCCACGGTGCGGCCGCTCTCCCTCTACTCGGAGCTCAAGGTCGCCATCGACCGGATCACGGCCGAGCGGCCGAACGTGCTCACCTTGCGCAACGGCACGGTCCACGGTCCCGGACCGAACATGCGCGGCGAGCTCTTGCTCAACGCGATGGTCGCCTCGGCCATGACGACGGGCGAGGTCGTCCTCGCCACGACGCCGCTCACGCGTCGACCGATCGTCGACGTGCGCGACCTCGCCGATCTCACCGTGGGCCTCCTCTCGCGCTCTGTGACCGGCCTGTACAACGTCGCATCGGCCAACGTCTCGGTCGGCGAAGCCGCGGCCGCGGTCGCGGCGCTGACCGGCGCGCGGATCGTCGAACGTCACGACGGTGCCGATCCACGGAGCTACGCCATGGACACCGGGAAGCTCGCCGGGGTCGCCGGTGGCTGGTGGCGTCCGCGCTCGCTCGAGGTGTCGGTGCGCGATCTCGTCTCCCACTATCGCGCGATCGGCCTCACCGC
>Ga0070698_100006972_pt1 | contig 12237 bp, 9 predicted proteins | sample KBSK1502metaG_FD_65477 | JGI IMG/M metagenome (GOLD analysis project Ga0070698, IMG submission 65477) | Corn, switchgrass and miscanthus rhizosphere microbial communities from Kellogg Biological Station, Michigan, USA - KBS K1-50-2 metaG | ecosystem: Host-associated > Plants > Roots >...
CGGCGAGGTCGAGGTGGGCGAGCCGGAGACGATCGACGTGGCCGGCGAGCCGGTCGAGCTGACTCCGGTTTCCGTCGGCAACCCGCACGCCGTGATCAGGCGCGAGCCCGACCGCGACGAGGTGCGACGGCTCGGCCCACTCGTCGAGAATCACGTGCGCTTTCCCGACCGGACGAACGTGCAGCTCGTCCGCGTCGACGGCCCCCACGAGCTGACCGTCGGCGTCTGGGAGCGTGGCGCAGGGGAGACGCTGTCGTCCGGGACGAGCTCGGTCGCGGCGGCGGCCGCGGCGGTCGAGAGAGGTTGGTGCGAAAGTCCCGTCACCGTCCATCTGGTGGGAGGCGACCTCACCGTGGCCCTCGTCGACGGGCGCGCGGTGCTGACCGGGCCCGCCGAGGAGATCTGTACCGTCGAGCTGGCGGAGGAGTTCGCATTTTGAAGTTCGCGAGAAGGCTGGACGAGGTGCCGCCCTATCTGTTCGCGGAGCTCGAGCGCAAGATCGAGGAGAAGGAGCGGGCGGGGATCGACGTGATCAGCCTCGGGATCGGCGATCCGGATCTGCCGACCCCCGAGCCCGTCGTCCGTGCCCTCGCCGAGGCCGCTCACGACCCGTCCACACACCGGTACCCGAGCAACCGCGGCTTGGCCGAGCTCCGCGAGGCTGCGGCCGGCTTCTACCGGCGGCGCTTCGGCGTCGAGCTCGACCCCGCCTCGGAGGTGGTTCCCGCGCTCGGTGGCAAGGAGGCAGTCGGCCACGTCTGCCTCGTGCTGCTCGAGCCCGGCGACCTCTGCCTCTCGCCTGACCCCGGCTACCCGCCGTACACGTCGGGCCCGCTCTTCGCGGGGGCGGAGATCGAATACCTGCCGCTGGAGGAGGCGAACGGCTTCCTGCCCGATCTCGACGCGGTTCCGGCCGAGAAGGCGGCCAGGGCGAACGTGCTCTTCCTCAACTACCCGAACAACCCGACCGGCGCGGTCGTCGAGCCCGGCTTCTTCGAGCGGGCTGTCGAGTTCGCGCGCGAGCACGGCCTGGTGGTCGTCCACGACAACGCGTATTCGGAGATCACCTTCGACGGCTACGTCGCGCCGAGCTTCCTCGAGACGCCGGGTGCGAAGGAGGTCGGGATCGAGATCTTCTCGCCCTCCAAGGGCTGGAACATGACCGGTTGGCGCTCGGGGCTCGTCGCAGGGAACGCGGAGGTCGTCGAGCGCTACCGGCAGCTGAAGACGAACCTCGATTCGGGGATGTTCGAGGCGGTCCAGCGCGCGACGGTGGCCGCGCTGACGGAGTCCGAGGCCTTCCCGAGCGAGATGTCGGAGGTCTACCGCCGCCGGCGCGACCTCGTGACCGAGGGACTGGCAGCGATCGGCCTGCATGTCGACCCGCCGAAGGCGACGCCGTACTTCTGGGTGCGCGTGCCGGAGGGCTACACGTCCGAGTCGTTCGCCGAGCTCGTGCTGGAGGAGGCGGCCGTGGTGGTCTCGCCGGGGCCGGCCTACGGACCGAGCGGCGAAGGCTATTTCCGAATCTCGCTCACGGTTCCCGATGACCGCCTGGGCGAGGCCGTGCGCCGTATCGAGACCTCGCTGCAAGCGGGCATAATCCAAACGTGACGGCACACCAGCCCGACCCGGCGCCGGGCGCCGAGCCCGAGCGCGGGTTCGTCATCGCGGTTCTGGCCCAGGGCGCCGTAGCGGAGCAGGAGCTCGCGGAGCTGGAGGAGCTGGCGCGCACCGCAGGCGTCGAGCCTGTCGACGCGCTGACGCAGCACCGCGCGCGGCCCGACCCGCGGAGCTACGTGGGCAAGGGGAAGCTTGCGGAGCTGAAGGAGCTCTACCCGGCGTCCGGTGCGGAGGCGCTGCTGGTCGACGACGAGCTCAGCCCGGTTCAGCAAAAAGCCCTCGAGGACGCGCTTCAGGCCAGGGTCGTCGATCGCACCCAGCTGATCCTCGACATCTTCGCCCAGCATGCGGTGAGCGCCGAGGGCAAGCTGCAGGTGGAGCTCGCACAGCTCGAGTACAACCTCCCACGGATGCGCGGCTTGTGGCAGCACCTCGAGCGGCTCGGCGGCGGCGTGGGGACGCGTGGCCCGGGTGAGACCCAGCTGGAGACCGACCGCCGGCTGGCCCGACGCCGGATCGCCCTCCTGCGACGGCGTCTGCGCGGGCTCGCACAGCAGCGCGCCACCCGGCGCAAGTCGCGGCGGCGCTCCGAGACGCCGACGATCGCGCTCGCCGGCTACACGAACGTGGGCAAGTCGACGCTCCTGAATGCGCTCACCGGCGCAGGCGCCTCCGTGAACGACCGCCTGTTCGAGACGCTCGACCCGACGACGCGCGGATTCGAGGTCGACGGCCGCCGCTATCTCGTCACCGACACGGTCGGCTTCATCCGCCGCCTGCCGCATCAGCTGGTCGAGGGGTTCGCGGCCACGCTCGAGGAGACCCTCGTCGCCGACGTCGTTCTGCACGTCGCCGACGCGTCCGTGCCGGAGGGGCGGCTCGACGAGATGCTCGAAGCCGTCGATGGCGTGCTCCGCGAGATCGGCGCGGGCGAGCTGCCGGTCGAGCTCGTGCTGAACAAGATCGACGAGGTCGACGCGCTCGGGCGGCGGCGCCTCGCAAACCGGTTCCCGGATGCGCTGCAGGTCTCGGCGCGGACCGGGGAGGGGCTCGACGAGCTCCGGAAGCGGATCGCGAACCTCTTCGCGGAGCGGTTCGAGCCGGTACGGCTCCTCATTCCGTACGCCGAGGGGTCGCGACTCGCTGAACTCTACGCGCTCGGCGCACCCGTGGACGAGCGCGCCGACCGGCCGGAGGGCGTCTTCGTCCGGGCGCGGCTGCCTCGCGCGGAGGTGCGGCGCTTCGCGCCGTACCTGATCGCCGAGCCGGGTGAGGTCTCCGCGCGCAGCCGCGCATGATCGAGCTGCCGATCCGGCGGCTGCGCGAGGACGCGGTGCTCCCCGACCGGGCCTACACGGGCGATGCGGGGCTCGATCTGGCCGCCTGCGATCGTCACGAGCTCGGGCCTGGGGAGCGGGCCGTCGTGCCGACCGGCCTCGCCGTAGCGATCCCGGACGGCTACGCGGGGTTCGTGCAGCCGCGCTCCGGGCTCGCGGCGAAGCACGGCATCTCGGTCGTCAACGCGCCGGGCCTCGTCGACTCCGGCTACCGCGGCGAGCTGCGCGTCGTGCTTCTCAACACCGACCTTGGCGAGCCCTTCGTCGTCGAGCCCGGCATGCGGATCGCGCAACTCGTCGTCTTGCCGGTGCCCGAGCTCGAGCTGGCGGAGGTGAAGGAGCTTCCCGAGAGCGAGCGGGGCGTCCGCGGCTTCGGGTCGTCGATGGCCTAATGGCCGAGCCGAGGATCCGTGTCTCTGCGATCCTGCGCTGGCGGGGGACGCTGCTGCTCTGCCGGCACGAGAAGGGCGATCGCCAGTACTGGCTGCTGCCCGGCGGAGGCGTGAACTCCGGGGAGAGCCTCGTCAACGCGCTGCACCGGGAGCTGACGGAGGAGCTTGGGATCGCCGACGAGATTCCGGTCGAGGGGCCGGTCGCGGTCGTGGACTCGATCGCGCCCATCCGGTCGTTCGCGGCCAAGCACGTGGTGCACATCATCTTCGCCGGTGATCTAAGCGGGCGCTCGCTCGAAACGGTCACCTCGGCCGACGCGGCCGTCCGCGGGCACCGCCTGTTCGCGCCCGACGAGCTCGATGACGTGGTCCTGCACCCGCCGATCCAGCGCTTCCTGCAGCGCTGGGGCCCGGGAGATCCGGTGGTGTACCTCGGCGCGCTCTGGGCACCCTAGGAATCGGCACAGAATCGGCACAAGGCCGTGACACTTCCGCGCGCCTCCACCCGGTACCGTCCCTAACCCCCACCCACCCAGGGGCGCGCGCGTGCGCGTGTGCGCGTGCGCGTGTGCGCGTGCGCGCGTGAACTCTTAGAAGCGGCCGCCGCGGGTTCGCGCTCGCGCGGCTGAGACCTCGTGGGCCTCCGCCTCGAGGTCATCCTCCAGCCGCTCGAAGTCCGGTGTCTCGCCCGTGCGGTGCGCGATCGCCTGAGCCAGCAGCCAGTCGGCGAGCCAGGGGTTCCGCGGAAGGAGGGGCCCGTGGAGGTAGGTGCCCACGGCGCGGCCGACGCGGCAGCCCTCGTAGCCGCTCTCACCGTCGTTGCCGAACCCCGCCAGCACCCGGCCAAGCGGCTGGGCGCCCTCGTCGAGGTACGTGCGGCCCGCGTGGTTCTCGAACCCGGCCAGGGTCCGGCGCTCGCCGGGCTCGAGCTCGCACTCGAGTAGCACGTCGCCGATCATCCGCCGCTCGCCTGCCACCGTGTGCAGCGGGAACAGCCCGACGCCGGGCAGCTCGTCGCCGCTCTGGTCACGGTAGAACCGCCCCAGCAACTGGTAGCCGCCGCAGACCGCCAGCAGCGCAGCGCCGGCCTCGACAGCCGACCGAAGAGCCTCACCGTGGGCGGCGAGCGCAGGTGCGATCAGCTCCTGCTCCCGGTCCTGGCCGCCGCCGATGTAGTACAGGTTGTGCTCGCCGGGCCGCACCTCGTCGTCCGCCCCGAGCCCGCGCACCTCCAGCTCGTGCCCGCGCCAGGCAGCCCGGCGCGCCAAAACGGCCATGTTGCCGCGATCCGCATAGATGTTCAGGTAGTCCGGGAACAGGTGCCCGACGACGATCTTCACGCAGCCGCCTCCTCCCAGTAGGGCCTGACGAAGCCCCGCCGCGCCACGAGGTCACGAAGCGCCAGCATCGCCGTGTAGGTCGGCAGCGCGACGAGCTCTCCGCCCGCTGGGGTCAGCTGCAACCCGCGGTCGAGCGCCTGCTCGAGCGACGGCAAGACCTCGATCGCGGTCGCCGGCATTCCCGCGTACTTGAACCGCAGGGCCAGCTCCGCAGCGCGCTCGCCTGTGGCGACGAGCCGGTCCAGGCTCCCGAGCAGCGGCTCGAAGTCGACGTCCCAGATCCAGGAGACGTCCCGGCCGTCGGCGATCTCGTCGTTGAGCGCGACGAGCAGCAGCTTCGGCGGCCCTCCGGCGACGAGCGTTCGGACGACCTCGTTCGCGCCGGCAGGGTTCTTGATCAAGAGCATGAGCAGCGTGCGGTCACCCAGGGCGATCCGCTCGAACCGGCCAAAGGCAGCGGAAAATCCCTGCAAACCGGCAACAATGTCCTCCATACCGGCACCAAGCGCCTGCGACAGCCCAGCCGCCGCGAGCGCGTTGTAGACGTTGTAGAGCCCCGGCACCGCCAGCTCGACCTGCCGCGACCCCTCGGGCGTGACGAGCTCGAACGACACGCTCTCGAGCCCGTTCAGCTGGATCGAGCGCGCCACGATTTCGAGGGGAGGCCGCGCATGCCCGCACGCGGGGCAGCGGTAGTCCCCGAGGTGACCGATGTAGGCCGCCGCGTACACGTAGGGCGTCCCGCAGCGGATACACCACTTCGAATCGGCCGCATGCTGGAGCTCCGGGGAGGCGTGTCGTGGATCGTCCAGCCCGAACACGACGGCCCCTGCCCGCCCGGAGGCGAGGTCCCCAACCTGTGGGTCATCACCGTTGACGACGAGCGCGCCGCCCTCCGGAAGCTCCGAGACCGCCGCCCGCCAGCGCTGGGCGAGCAGCTCCAGCTCGCCGTACCGGTCGAGCTGGTCCCGGAAGAGGTTTCCGAGGCAAACAGCACGCGGCCGCAGCCGCCGCGCGACCTCCGGCAGAGCCGCTTCGTCGACCTCGAAGAGCCCGAGCTCTGCCTCGCGGGCCGCCAACAACGCTGACGCGACCCCCGAGACGAGGTTCGCGCCCGAGCGGTTGTGTGCAAGCTGAAAGGACGGCGCGAGGATCCGCGCGGCCATCGCCGAGGTCGTCGTCTTGCCGTTGGTCGCAGAGACGAGCGCGGAGCCCTGAGGCAAGCGGGCTGCGAGCCGGTCGACGGCTCCGGGATCGAGCTTCCAGAGCAGCTTCCCCGGCACCGTGGTCCCTCCACCCGCCCCGGCGAGGCGAGACAGCCGCGCAGCTGCGCGAGCAAGCAGGATCTCGGCCGGAAGCGGGAATCGGAGCGCCATCAGGGCGGAAGCTAGTCGATGATCCCTCGACCGAGGGAACTTTCGGCCGGTCTCCCCCAGCAGGGGGATGTAGCCGCGACCCGCACCCCCGTACGTTGCGCCTGGTTTTGCAGCGCCGGCAGAGCACTCGGGCGCTGCGGGGACAGTCATTTGCGGCCCGCGCTGAGGGCGCGGAAAGGAGACGGACGGTGCGGACGGACAGCGGCAAGCGAAACGGAGAGCGGTCGAGCGCGCTGTGGGGTACCGGTAACCGCGGCGGAGAGACTCGCTCCAACGCGCTTTGGGGCAAGGGAGGCCGCGGCTTCGTCACCGCTCTCGTGGCGGCGCTGGCCGTCTGCGTTCCGCTCGCCTCGAGCTCGAACGACCACAAGCCGGGCGCGAGAGCGCACCGGTCCGGCGTGTTCCTCGTCAAGCGGACGTACGTCGCGCCGGTGCTCGAGCAGCGGGCCGGCAAGAGCCCGAACTCGAAGATGTCGGTCATCATCCAGTCGAACTCGCGGTTCGTCCTGAACCACCAGGTGCGGACGATCCTCGCGCGGTCGGGCATCCGAAAGTTCAAGAAGCTGCGCCTGATCGACGGCGTTGCCGCGACGATCCCGGCGAGGCACCTCGCGGATCTGGCAAGCATCAAGGGCCTGACCGTGACACCGGACGCGCCGGTACACGTCAGCGGCTACAACTCGACGCAGCTCTGGCCGTACGCGGCCGGCGTGGCGTCCGACTGGAACGGCGCGAACGCGCCGGCCACGGGCGCGGCCGCGCCGGCGATCGCGATCGTCGACTCAGGCATCCAGGCCGACCGGCCCGACTTCGCCGGCAGGGTGCTCGCGAACGTCAACCTGTCGACGCTGTCCAGCGCACCCGGCGACGAGCGCGGCCACGGCACCTTCGTGGCGGGTGTCGCTGCGGGTGCGGCCAAGGGCTTCGCCGGTGCGGTGCCACAGGCGAACCTGGTCTCGATCAAGGTGATGGACGCAAACGGCGTGGCGAAGACGAGCGACGTGATCAACGCCTGCCAGTGGATCCTGGCGAACAAGGCGCAGTACAACATCCGCGTCGCCAACTTCTCGCTCCACTCGGCGAACAAGTCGAGCTTCCTCAACGACCCACTCGACAAGGCGGTCGAGAGGCTCTGGTTCAACGGCGTGGTCGTCGTGGCCGCGTCGGGGAACTACGCGACGAACGGCCAGAAGAGCGGGGTGCTCTACGCGCCCGGCAACGACCCGTTCGTGATCACCGTGGGCGCGGTCGACCTCAACGGGGACGCGGGTACCTCGACCCACACCAACGCTCCCTTCTCGGCCTACGGCTACACGCCGGACGGCTTCTCGAAGCCTGACCTCGGGGCCCCCGGGCGCTACCTCGTCGGTCCGGTGCCGGCGAACTCGACGCTCGCGGCGCAGCGCGCGGACGCGATCGTCTCCCCGGGCTACATCCAGCTCTCGGGGACGTCCTTCGCGGCCCCGGTCGTGGCGGGCGCGGCGGCCCAGATCCTGGCCGCCCACCCGAACTACACACCGGACCAGGTGAAGGGCGCGCTGATGGTCTCGGCGAAGCCGGATCCCGCCGCAGCGCCTGGCTCGCTGGGCGTCGGCGAGATGCAGATGGGACGCGCGGTGCTGCGCCTCAGCCCGCCGAACCCGAACCTGGGCCTCGACCAGTTCGTCAGGGTCGCCCTCGGCGACACCGGGCCGTCCTTCGACGCGCAGAGCTGGTTCAACACGGCAAAGGCCAACCCGAGCTGGGACGCGGTCTCCTGGAGCTCGTCCGCCTGGTCGGGCGCCGACTTCAACGCGGTCGCCTGGTCTGACGTCTCGTGGGAGACCGTCTCCTGGGAGACGGTGGCCTGGAGCGACGTCGCGTGGAGCGATGTGGCCTGGAGCGACGTGGCCTGGAGCGATCTGGCCTACGAGGACGCGGCCGAGGGCGACGCGAACAGCGCCGGCGGCTACGACCTGACGGCCGAGCAGCTCGCGGCGATCATGGCCGATCCGGACATCGCGCCGGACCCGGCCAACGTCCCCGCGCAGGTCCCGGCTGGAGGCTGATTCGACGGACGGGGTACACACGGCGGCCGCCCCGCCGAACCAACCGCTCGAAGAGGGGCCGGGGAGACCCGGCCCCTCACTCTTTTGGGTGATTTGGGGGCCCTACCTAAAAAGGGGGATGGCACCCCCCAGAGCACGGCGTAGCTTCCGGAAAGCGGCCAAGCGTCGCCACCCAGTCCTTGCGGCCCGCGAACGAGCGCGGAGATAGGAGACGGCAGAGAGGCGATGTCGAGCGACGAGCCCAGCCTGACCCGGAGGGTGGCAGCCGCATGAGCACGTTCCAGACGCCGCTCGAGCACCAGGTTCTAGGCCCTGCGGGGCCGGGAGCGCCCAAGCTCGCGCTGAAAGCCTCCGTCTACTTCTTCTTCGTCGCGGCGGCCTGCGCGGCCGCCTCCCTGGCGCCGCTCAGCCATCTGGACGCAAGCACGCCCGGCTGGACGACGTTCGCGATCCTGGCCGCGATCGCCGCAACCGCGCAGCTGTTCGTCGTTTCCGCGCCGCGCCACTACGCGTACCACACGACGATCGTCTTCCTGATCCCGGCAGTGATGCTCCTGCCGCCGGGGCTTGTCGTGCTGATCGCGGTGATTCACCACATCCCCGAGTGGCTCAAGACGCGAGTCGCCTGGTACATCCAGAGCTTCAACATCTTCAACTGGACCCTCGCGATGCTCGGGGCCTGGGCGAGCTTCCACGGGGTGATGGGCATCTCACACGGAGGGCGTGTCTGGTACGCGCTCGCCGGCGTTGCGGCCTCCGCCTCGGCGGTTGCGATCAACCACGTCCTGATGGCCCCGATGCTCCGGCTCGCGCGCGGCCTCTCGATGCGGGATTCGGGCCTCTTTTCGTTCCAAAGCCTTTCGACCGACCTCGTGCTCGCGATGCTCGGCGTCGCGACGGCGGCGTTCTGGCGGGTGAATCCGTGGCTCATCGTCTTCGCAGTCGCCCCGCTCTTCCTGATCCACCGGTCGCTCTCGGTGCCGCAGCTCCAGGAGGAGGCCCGGGTCGACCCGAAGACCGGCCTCTTCAACGCACGCCACTTCGCCATCGCGCTCAACGAAGAGCTGACGCGCGCGGCCCGCTTCGAGCGGCCGCTCTCGCTCGTGATGGCCGACCTCGACCTTCTGCGCGACATCAACAACACCTATGGCCACCTCGCGGGTGACGCGGTGCTGCAGGGAATCGCGGAGGTGTTCCGTTCGCACCTGCGCCACTACGACGTTCCGGCGCGCTTCGGCGGAGAGGAGTTCGCGATCCTGCTGCCGGAGACACCGCCCGAGCAGGCGTTCGAGATCGCCGAGCGGATCCGCCGGACGGTCGCGTCGAGCGCCTTCGACGTCGAGACCTCCAGTGAGCCGATCCGGGCAACCGTTTCGATCGGCGTCGCCGGCTACCCGCGCGACGGCTCAGACACGAATGAGCTGATCCACCAGGCCGACCTGGCGGTCTACCGGGCGAAGCTCCAGGGCCGGAACCGCGTGCTCGATGCGAGCTCCGACCCGCTCGAGCTCCCCGAGCAGCGCCAGGCGCTCCTGGTCGCGGTCCCCGAAAACGGCGAGCATGTCGTACCGCTCCCGCCGGCGGTCGAGGCGCTGCCCGAACGCGAACGCAGGCACCCGCGCCCGCACGCGCTGCACGGCCCACGCTTCCTCTCGCTCTCGCGGAGCCTGGCCGCCTTCGTCGGGCTCGTCAGCATCGCCGGGATCTCGGCAGGCGTCCTGGGCGCCATCTTCGGGCACAGCCACGACTGGATCGGGCTCGCGGCGATCATCGGGCTCGTCGGCGCTGGGCAGGCGCTCGCGCTCGAGGTCGACGACGGCTCGATCTCCGTCAGCGCGGTCGGCGCGATCGCCGGTGCGGCGCTGTTCGGCCCTCGTGCGGCGCTGGCGCTTGCGATCACGACCACCGCGGTCGAGTGGAGCGCCAGGCGCGACCCCTTCCACTACGTCGTCTTCAACATCGGCACACTGACGCTGGCCTCGCTGGCGGCCGCCGGCGTCTTCACGGCCGGCTTCAGCGGCGACCTCGGACGCCTGGTCTACGTAGGTTCGGGCTTCGCCGCGGGCGCGACGTACTTCGCGGTCAACATGGGCCTCCTCAGCGGCGCAGTAGCGATCGAGGGCCACCAGCGCTGGCTCGCCGTCTTCAGGGAGCGGTTCGCGTGGCTCGCCACGCACTACCTGGTCTATGGCTTCATCGCAGGCGTGATCTGGGTCGGCCACGACACGGCCGGCCTCTGGGCACTCGCCGTCTTCGCGCTGCCACTGCTGCTGATGCGCAAGACGCAGGAGGCCTACCTCCGCCACACGCAGCGCAGTGCGCAGAAGCTGCGTGAGGCCGCGGAGACGATCCAGACGCAGAACGTCTCGCTCGAACATGCGAACAAACTCCTCCGCGAGCGCTCGACCGCGGCCATGGAGAGCCTTTCGGCGACCGTGGACGCGCGGGACAAGTACACCGCCGGCCACTCCCGCCGCGTGCAGCAGCTTGCGCTCGCCATCGGTCGGGAGCTTGGGCTGTCGCAGGCGGAGCTCGACCTCCTCGGGCACGCGGCCCTCTTCCACGACATCGGCAAGCTCGCGATCCCGGACGCGATCCTGCTGAAGCCCGCGAGCCTGAGCATCGAGGAGTGGGACCTGATGCAGGGGCACGCGGACGAGGGCGCCCGGATCATCGACCGGCTCGGCTTCCTGAACGACGCCGTGCCGGCGATCAGGCACCACCACGAGCGCTTCGACGGCACCGGCTATCCCGAGGGGCTCGTGGGCGAGGAGATCCCGCTCGGCGCCCGCATCATCCACGTCGCGGATGCGCTGGACTCGATGCTCACGACCCGGATCTACCGGGCCGCCAGGCCCGCGTCGGAGGCCCTGGAAGAGCTCAGGCGGGCTTCTGGGACCCAGTTCTGCCCCCGGTGCGTCGCAGCCCTGGAGCGGATCCTGCCGCTCGAGGGGATCGACAACGATCCCGCCCGGCCACGCATCGCTGCCGCGTCGTAAGCATCGGCTAGCAAACGCCTGCAGACGCTAGCCTGCTTCTTGCATCTCGCCGTAATTGCTCTACCATCCTTGGTTCCGTGCCCCGCAAGCCCCAGTACCGCGCACTGGCGGGGATCGACCGGGAGGCGCTGGCCGCCTTCCAGGCCGGCATCCGCAAGCGCTACTCCGACGAGCAGATCCTCGAGGAGCTCGCGGCTTCGGCAAAGCGACTGAGGCGCTCGCCGACGATGCGCGAGTTCGCCGACGACCCGGAGACGTCGGTGCACCCGCAGACCGTGATCGAGCACTTCGGCAGCTGGAACGAGGCCAAGCGCAAGGCCGGTCTCGTGCCGCGCCGCTTCGCGACCCGCGAGGAGCTGCTGGAGCTGCTGCGTGAGCTCGGAGCAGGGCTTGGCCGAATCCCGACCGCGCGCGACATCGAGGAGCACCGGGGCCGGATGCCCTCGAAATCGCTCTACTGGCACACCTTCGGGTCGCTTGCGAACGCGCTCCGCGAAGCCGGCTTCGACGTGCCGGTGGGGGAGGAGAAGCTCGAGCGCGCCCTGGAACAGGGCGTTGTGCTCGCGGGCAAGCTGAAGCGGCTACCGAAGTTCGCGGACTGGGCCGAGGCGCGCCGCGAAGACGAGTCGCTGATGACCGAGTGGCAGATCTACCGCATGTTCCAGGGACGGCGAGGCGCCTGGTCGACGTTCCAGTTCCTCATTCGGGAGCGGCTCGTGGAGGCAGGCGCGAAGGTCGCCGCAGACGGCCGCCTGGTCTAGAGCGCGGCGAGCGTAGCCAGCTGCTTGAGGCAGGAGAGACCCTCCTGCGGGGCGCGCACGGCGGGGAGGGGGCTCTCCTCGAAGTTCCGGTCGGGCTTGAAGCGCTCGCGCCCCACCTCGCGTCCCTCGGCGGCCACAACGACGGTGCCCTCGGACACCTCCCGCTTGCGCAGCTTCAGGTGGAGGAACTTCTCGACGACCTCGAGGGCGGCCTTGGTGGAGGCGAAGAAGAGCTCCTCGCGGGCCGTACCGATCCAGAGCGGCCGGCCGACGCCGCGGGCAAGGAAGACCGTTCCCGGCCGGCGCTCGTCGATCCATGCGGTCGCCATCGAGCCGCGCAGCTGCTCGAGCGCCGAAGCCG
>Ga0070698_100006973_pt1 | contig 12235 bp, 10 predicted proteins | sample KBSK1502metaG_FD_65477 | JGI IMG/M metagenome (GOLD analysis project Ga0070698, IMG submission 65477) | Corn, switchgrass and miscanthus rhizosphere microbial communities from Kellogg Biological Station, Michigan, USA - KBS K1-50-2 metaG | ecosystem: Host-associated > Plants > Roots >...
TCGGCCTCGCTCCGCGCCTCCTCGAGGGCTCGCCTCGCTTCCGACTTCGCGTTCGAGAGGATCTTCTCGGCCTCTTGATCCGCGGTCTCGATCAGCCCGGCGAAGCGCTTCGACAGGGCCTCGTAAGGGTCCTCGGCCGGGGGCGCCGGGGGAGTCGCGGCGGCCTCTTCGGGCATCCGCTCGCCCCTCGCGGCGGCCGAGCTCAACTCGAGCCGCGCCCGATTCAGCTCTTGCTCCATCGTCTCGATCTGCTCCGCGACGGAGGCGAGATAGGTGCGTACCTGCTCGGGGTCGTAGCCGCGCCGGATGGTGGCGAACTCTCGTCTGCGGATCTGCTCTGCATTGGGCGGCGGTGGCAACAAGTCGTCGCTGGTCGTCATAGAGAACCTCCCAGGTCGCGGCAACCGTAGCATCTTCGCTCGCGCGGCGCGTGTCGCTCGCGTCCCGCCGTCCGGGCGGCGAAGATACGCGCCATGGCTCCCGCCCTCGAACGCCTCGAAGGACCGACCGCGGAGCTCCTGCTGGACGTCCGGAGGCCGGCGGAACTGACGTTCTCACCGGACGGGTCCCGGATCGCGTTCGCGTTGCACGCCACGGTCGCCGACGTGGGGTCGTTCGTGCCGAGCGACCTGTATGTCGTGGATGTCGAAGGTGACGAGCCGCCCCAGCGGCTCACGAGCGGCGCTTGGAGCGACCGAACGCCCGCCTGGTCGCACGACGGGTCGCAGCTCGCGTTACTGTCGGATCGGATCACCCCGGGCCATCAGCTCCCGTACACGATGCCCGCCGGCGGGGGTGAGCCGTCACTCGCGGCGACGCTCGTCGGCTCCGCCGAGAGCGTCGCCTGGTCGAGCGACGGCCACCGGCTGTTGGTGCTGGCGGCCGACCCGGGCTCCTACGGGCTCGACTGGAGCGCGCGCGCCGTGAACGGTGCCGCGCCGACGCCCGATCCGGTCGTGCGCCGGCCCGGCGACGCCCGGCGGCGGCTCTTCCTGATCGACCTGATGTCGGGCGATCTCGCCGAGGTCGGTCCGCCCGACCTCAGTGTGTGGGAGGTCGATTGGGACGGCGACGCCACCGTCGTCGCGATCGTGTCTCGCGATCACTCCGGATCGGGCTGGTATCAGGGGGTGGTTGCGGGGCTGGACCTCGAGGCGCGCACGAGCCACACGCTGTATGAACCGTCGTGGCAGATGGAGGGGCTCGCGCTGTCGCCGGACTCGAGCCGCGCCGTGGTGGTCGAGGGATACGCGAGCGACCACGGCCTGCTCGCGGGCAACCTCGTGCTGATCGACCTCACCAGCGGCGCGGCGACCGACCCGTGGCCCGATCTCCAGACCGTCGGCCTGGCGTCGTGGTGCGACGACGGGTCCTTCTGGTACGCGCGCACCGACGGGACCGGGAACGCCTGCGGCCGGATCTGGCTGGACGGGCGGCGGGAGGAGCGGTGGCGAGACGACGCCTTCATCGGCGACGCGGTGACCACGCCCGCCTGCGTGGTCACCGAGGACGCCGCCGAGGTCTGGACCACGCATCAGGCACACGGGCTGCCTCCAGAGCTCGCCCGCTTCGATCATGCGAGTGGCACGTGGTCGAGGCTCACCGGCTTCAACGACCACATCGTCGAGGGGCGGGTGTTCCCGGACGTCCGCACGATCCGGTGGGCCGGCGAAGACGGCGTAGAGATCGAAGGCCTCCTCATGACACCCCACGGCGGCGACGGTCCGTTGCCGATGATCGTCTGCGTGCACGGCGGTCCCACGTGGAATTGGGGCGCATATTTCTCCGACTCGGAGCCCAACGCCGTGCTCCTGTCGTCGGCCGGCTACGCGTGCTTGCTCCCCAACCCTCGGGGGAGCATCGGGCGTGGGCACGGGTTCGCGCAGGGTGTGATCGGCGACGGCGGTGGCATCGACTACCGGGACATCATGGCCGGCGTCGATCACGCCATCGCCGAGGGCTTCGCCGACCCGGACCGTCTGGGGATCGCGGGTCTGTCCTACGGCGGCTACATGGCCGGGTGGGCCGTGGGTCAGACGGATCGGTTCGGCGCGGCGGTCGCGATGTCGGTCGTGTCCGATTACCTCTCGTTCCACCTGACCTCGGAGGTCTGGTGGTACGACCAGGCGATCTTGAAGGGCGAGTGGAACGACCCGACCAGCCAATACCTCGAGCGCTCGCCGGTCACGTTCGCACACCGCTGCACCACGCCGACGCTCATCATCCAGGGGGCGGAGGACCGGTGCACCCCGCCGGGGCAGGCCGATGAGCTCTACCGGGCGATCGCGGCCTCCGGCACCGAGGTCGAGCTCGTCGTGTACCCACGCGAGGGACACGTGCCGGTGGAGCGGGCGCACGCGCTCGACGCGATCCGGCGGACGCAGGCGTGGTTCGATCGGCACCTGCGTCCCGAGCGATGACCCCGAAACCCCGTGGATATTCCCTGTGCTGAGCGGGCGATCGCTCTAGGCCGTTCGGTAGGGGGTACCAATGGTCCTCCGGCGGCTGCGGTAGCCCGAGTAGGGGATTAGGATTCGAGGCCGGATGGACGAACGAGCCGACTATGGGGTCAGCGGGTCGGACTACGGCGGCGCAGTGCAGTCTTCATCGCCGAACGACGACAGCTTGGCTACACGCGTGGCCGAGCTGCGTGCACAGTTGGAGGTCCTTGCGCCGGAGGATCAGGCGCGCGGTCTGGAGACGCTCGAGGAGGTCCGGCAGGCGCAGGAGCGCATCGAGACGCTCGAGCTGATGCTCGCCCGAGCGCGCGAGCGCGAGGAAGGCTTCACCGCCCAATCGATCCGCGAGCAATCGACGATCGCCGAGTGCGAGACGCGGATCGCCGAGCTCACCGCCATCGCGGCGCGGTTGCCCGAGAGCGAGGCGGCGCGCCGTGAAGCGGAGGTCGAAGTCGCCGAGACGACGAAGCAGTTGACGCTGGCACAGAGTGAGGCGGAAGCACGCCAAGACGAGATCGAGCGGCTGCGTTCCCGGAACGCACAGCTCGAGGGGGAGCTCGCCGCGATCGCGGTGGAGTCGGTCTCGGCAGCGGTCGCCCGTGCGGAGGCCGCTCGGGCGGAGCGCGAGCTGAACGAGGCGCGCGATCGCGCCTTCACGGAGCGGCGGCTCGCGGCTGCGGACCGCCGCCGCGCCGCCGAGGCCGATCTCCGCGCGATCGACATCCAGCATCAGCTCCGGCTCGCGGAACGGAAGCTCGCGCAGCTCACGAAGAAGTCGGAGCCCTTCGGCCAGGAGAGGGACCCCGAGCCGTCCTCGGCCGGCCCCTGGCCGACGGTGTCGACGGAGGCCGACATCCTCGACCTGACGAACGAGCCGCTTCGCTCGGTCGACCCGGACATCACCCACCGGGCTGAGTTCGCCTTCCCGCTCCTCGACGAGATCGAGAAGGTGCGATGGGGTTGGCGTCTGTCGGGACGAAGGCTGTTCGACGAACGGGAGGGTGCCACCCTCGTCGCGAACGACATCGAGGGTCTGCTCCGCGTCTGCGACGGTGATGTCGGCAAGGTGACCGAGGTCGTCGCCGCCTGGGCGGAGTCGCGGCGGGAGCAGCTCGACTCGCAGGGAGATCAAGGCCGTAGCCAGCACGTGATGTCCGTCTGGCTCGCACTCGGCGTGACGGGGGTCGGCAACCTGTTCGGCTCCATCCCGAACGACGATCCGACCTACGATCCCGATCTCGCCGCCGAAGGCCGAGCGAGAGGGTGGAGAGGCTAGTCGCCCGGCTGGCAGCCGAGGATCCCGGGCCACAGATGCTGCACTTCACGCCTGCAGACCGGGATCTTGGTCCATGCGTCGGACGCGAGATCCCTCGCACGCTCCCCTTTGAACGCGCACGGGTCATCGACAGCTTTCAGGGACAGTGATGCTCCCTCCCTCTGCCACGTGTAGGAGCCAGTGGTGCGCGAACAGTTGGGGTCGTTGAAGAGAGTGAGTCGGTTCCCATCGACCTCGTAACTCCCGATGCCGTGGAAGCCCGACATCTGATGATCGACGAAGAACGCTCCCTCGAAGAAGATCAGGGTGACGACGCCCGGATCACGTCCGTAGGGAAGGCAGCGACGACACGGGAACGGGAGCGCGTTGTTCGCTCCTCCGAGGTCCTCGAGCGTCAGGATCAGCATGTACGTACCGTCGATCTCGGTACGGACGGGCGCGGGGGTCGGCGTGAAGTAGGGGTAGGGCCTGAGGGTGGCCGGCAGATCGTCGAAGGTCTTGGCCTCCAACGTCTGGGCGGCAGGACTGGGTGCGACCGAGGCCGTGGTCGCAGGAGCTGGGGCGGGCGCGCCGAGGTTCGCGAGGACCACGATCGTTGCGACGAGCAACGACGCACCTGCCACCCCGTATCGGGCGAGTCTGCCCGTCGACCATCGATCTTGATCGGTCACCAGCGGCCGATGATATGCGCCGCGCGGCCCGTAGCATCACCGCCCGTGACGTCGAGCCCACGAGTCATCGAAGCGGTCGTGTTCGACATGGACGGCGTGCTGGTGGACTCCGAACCGATCTGGCGCGAGGTCGAGGGGAAGATCTTCGCCGGCGTGGGCATCGAGGTCACCGACCGGGACCTGCTGGAGACGATGGGCGTGCGGGTCGGCGACGTCGTGGACCGGTGGCACCGTCGCTCGCCCTGGGACGAGCCCAGCCGGGAGGAGGTCGCTCGGTCGATCGTCGACGGCGTCGCCGACGCGATCCGGCGGGAGGGGGCCTTCAACGAGGAGTCGATCCGGGCGATCGACTACGTCGACGGGCTCGGGCTCCGGCTGGCGCTCGCTTCGTCCTCACCCATGCGGTTGATCCGTTCGGTGCTGTCCCTCGGGGGACTGGTCGACCGGTTCGAGGTCGTGCTCTCCGCGGAGGACGAGGACCGGGGGAAACCCGACCCCGCGGTGTATCTCTCCGCGGCTCGAGAGCTCGGCATTCTCCCGGAGCGTTGCTTGGCGGTCGAGGACTCGATCAACGGCGTTCGATCGGCGAAGGAAGCCGGGATGGTCTGCGTCGCCGTTCCCGTGTCGGGCGTGACCGACGGGTTCGAGGGAGCCGATCTCGTGTTGGGCTCGATCGTGGAGTTCGACGAGCGCGTGTGGGCGGGCACCAGGACCGTTCCGGCGAGGGCGTCCTCGGGCCGGTGAGCAGCGGCTAGCATCGCCCGATGCGTCGAGGGATGAGATGACCGCGGTACCGACCGTCGCGCTCGCCAACGGCGTCGCGATGCCGGCCCTCGGGCTCGGCACCTCGCCGATGGACGACGAGGAGACCGAGGCGACGGTCGCGGCGGCGATCGGCGTCGGATACCGGTTGATCGATACCGCGGAGAACTACGACAACGAGCGCGGGGTCGGGCGGGGCATCCGCGCGAGCGGGATCGATCGGGACGACGTGTTCGTCACGACCAAGTTCAACGAACGCTGGCACGGCTTCGAGGAGTCGCAGCAGGCGTTCGCCGACAGCGCGGAGCGCCTCGGTCTCGACCGGATCGATCTGCTCCTGATCCATTGGCCGAACCCGAAGAGGGATCGGTACGTGGACGCGTGGCGAGGGATGGTCACGCTGCTCGAGGACGGGAAGGTTCGCGCGATCGGGGTCTCCAACTTCAAGCCGGCACACCTCGACCGGCTGCTCGAGGAGACCGGCGTGGCCCCGCACGTGAACCAGGTGCAGCTCGACCCGAGGATCCCTCGAGCGGACGAACGGAGCTACCACGCCGCGCACGGCATCGTGACCGAGAGCTGGTCGCCGATCGGCGCCGGCGGCGACCTGCTCGCCGACGCGACGATCGGCGACGTCGCGCGAGCGCACGGCAAGACGCCCGCCCAGATCGTCCTCCGGTGGCACGTCCAGCTCGGGCTCGTCCCGATCCCGAGGACCTCGAAGCGGGAGCGGCTGGCCGAGAACATGGCCGTGTTCGACTTCGAGCTCAGTTCGGAGGAGATGGACCGGCTCGCCACGCTCGATCGACACGGCGCGGGGGCACTGGACTCCGACCGCTTCGGCCACTGATCGTCTCCACGGGCTCGGGAGAACGAGCCGAGTTCGCCCGGCTACGATTCGTTCCATGCCTCGTTCCGTCTGGAGGGGGACCCTGAGTTTCGGGCTCGTCGCGATCCCCGTCTCGCTCTATCCCGCGACGGAGGCGAAGGACGTCCGCTTCCATCTCTTCGACCGTGAGGGCAGGCGGGTCCGGTATCGGCGCGTCGTCGAGTCCGGTCCGTCCTTCCGGGAGGCCGAGCAGGACGATGTCGTCTCCGAACCGGCGGAAACGGAGGATGACGGCGGGCGTCCCGCCGAGGTGGAGGTGGCCTACGAGGACCTCGTCAGGGGCTACGAGGTCGAACCCGAGGCGTACGTCTTCCTCGAGCCGGCCGAGATCGAACGGGTTCGGCCGTCGCCGAGCCGCGTGATCGACCTCGAGGAGTTCGTCCGTCTCGAGGACATCGATCCGGTCTACTTCGAGAAGGCCTATCACGTGGTCCCGGCGCGCGGAGCCGAGAAGCCCTACGAGCTCTTGTTGCGGACCCTCAAGGAGAGCGGACGTGTGGGGATCGGGCGGTTCGTCCTACGGACCAAGCCCCACCTCGTGGCGCTCCGGCCGATGGAGAACATCCTCGCGCTCGAGACGCTCTATTTCGGTGACGAGGTGCGCGACGCGGACCGACTGGTGAGCGGTTTCGGGTCGGGCGCGGTCACGCAGCGGGAGATCGACATCTCGAAGCAGCTCGTCGAGGCCCTGGCGTCGGAGTGGGACCCGTCGCGGTTCTCCGACGAGTACCGGGAAGAGCTCTTGCGGATGATCGCCGAGCGAACGCCCGAACACATCGAGGAGCCGGACGAGGAGCCGCCCGAGGACGCCGGTTCGCGCATCAAGGATCTGATGGAGACCCTTCGGCGAAGCGTCGAGCAGGCCAAGGCCAAGCCCAAAGGCGGTCGGCGGGCGGGCTAGTCGCCGGCTAGCTCGTCGCGGGCGAGCGCCGGTACTCGAAGTGGTTCCCGTCGGGCACCACGAACAACCCGCCCCACAGGAAGCCCCACCGCGCCAGCGTTTCGACGAGCCGCGGGTCCTGATGGGGCGCGGCGCCGTAGTAGTTGCCGACGAGGTTCATATCGAACGCGATGCCCCAGGTGTGGTGCGAGAGCATCGCCGTGGGGTCGCGGCTGATGAACCGTGGCACGAAGCATCCGTTGAACGACGTGATCAGGTGGCCGAGGCCCGCCGAACGGAGCTCCCGCATCGCGCCCCGGAGCTGGGGAACGATGCCTCGGTGACACGTGACCTCCCCGAGCACCGGGATCTGGGTCGTGACCAGGTGCGTGCTCCTCCATCCGGGGTCCACGTCGATGTACCCGGGCTGGCCCTTCACCGTCCTCGCGCCGAACTCGCCGAAGAGCGCTTTCAGCAGCACGGGAGGAAGGACCGCATCGCCGGCTCGGAAGTACGGGGTCTCGCCGGGCGCGCGCACCTGCACCCGTCCGAAGACACCCAGATCGGGTGGGAGCAGCGGCTGGATCATCTTGCGAAGCGACCGGGAGCTGAGGCGGTGGCCGTCGGCGGGCTGGAGCAGGAGGTACCGGTCGCGCACGATCCCGATCCGCCGGCCGGTCTCCTCGGACACGAGGAGCTCGGCCGCCCCCACCAGCTCGTCGGGGAGCACGGCGGCGATCCGAACGGTGTGACCTCCCCCGAAGTCCAGGATCGCGCCCGGCCCAAGCCCGCGCACGGACGCGGAGGTCGACCCGAGGATCCCTTCCCCGTTCTCGACGGCCGCGAGCGTGCTCCGATCCGCCGGCGGCAGGAACGGCGCGAACGATCGAGGGTCGACCCCGGCCGCGTCGAGCGGGATCGCGTACGGCTGCGCGGGGTGGTCGACGAGCTCGCCCGCCGCGCTCCACGATCGCATCAGCCACACGTTGTCCTCCGCCACCACGGTCATGCGGCCTACCGTGGGCAGGCGACGGACGCGTGCGGCGAACCCCTGGGGGAGGCCGCGAGGCACCCAGGCGAGGAACGTCTCCGGCGGGGACGGCCGCGTGAGGGGCAGCGGCGACTGGCTTCGGGGAGCGGCGGGGGTGGGGAGCGTCCACGCTTGGATCCCGAGGGTGAGCACGGCGCCGAGCACCACACCGGCGATCGCGCCGCCGCCGAAGGTGAGTCCTCGCCTCATCGCTTCTCTCCGACCACGGCGGTGGCGATCTCGAGCAGGGCGCGGAGCCCCAGCTCCCCCTGCAGCGAGTGGTACGCCCCGCGGTCGACCCATTCGAGCTGCGAGCGATTCGGCGTCCAGCGTCCCTCGACGCCGGCGAACCTGATCCGCGACTGCGCGGAGGACGACGGCGGAGGAAGCCCCGTGTCGCGCTCGATGTGCAGGCTCAGCGGTTCGCCGGCCGCGTCCATGTCGGGCTGGCGCAGGTACAGGGTCACGCCCGCGATCGCGGATCCCACCGTGGAGAGCTCGGCGCTCGCGACGACGTAGCTTTCCGGCAGTCGCTCGGGGAGCGACCCCGGAAGGCCCGCCGTCGCGAGCGCCTCGCTCACGCCGATCCGCTCCACCTTCACACCCGGCGACCCCGATCGGCGCCACGACGAGGGGAGCGCCTGTCCTCGGACCGGCAGCGATGCGGCGATCTCGAGCAAGCGCTCCCGGGGCAGGTTGGTCTCCAGGAAGAGGTCGGCCGACGGCGTGTGGATCGCGAGACGCCGGCCGTAGCCCTCGCCGGCGGGCTCGTAGTAGGCGACGCCGTCCTCCCCGAGGGGGACCTGCTGCGCGACCTCGTCCACCGGCCCGAATGGTCCCGGACCGTTCCAGTCTCGTCGCTCGGCGACCTTCAGGTAGTCGAGTCCCTCCGCGTAGACCAGGAGCGAGCTCGGAGTCACCGGCGCGGCCGCCGTCGGCAGGACGATCGAGACGAGCTCGAGGTCCCCGGCGTCGCCGGGGATCGCCGGCGCGTACCCGATGCGGGCCGGCAGGTCGTCCAGCCGGTGCGAGACGGGCGGAGGCGCTCCCGGGATCCGGAAGAGGGAGACGTCGGGCGGCGCTTCCGACATGGACTCCATCCGCACGTCGAGGATCGGCGCATCGGGCGACTCGACCGCCCGTCCGTAGCGGAGCTCCCATTCACGCCGTTCCGGGCTGGGTGAGGGATACACGAGCATCCGGAGCGGGAGCCAGGACGTCGCGTCGAGCCAGAGCAGCACCCGGTCCTGGTCGAAGAAGGGCCGCCATGTGCCGCCGATCCGCAGGAACGGGAACATCGGCGCCGCCCGCTCGAAGGACAGACCGAGGCGGACCGCATCGCGGCCGTCGATCCGATCTCGGTCGAGCACCTGGAAGCCCCGGGACGACCCGAAGGTGGCGATCGGGAGCACGAGGTCGGCCGGCAGGGGCGCGGCCGCCGAGTATCCGGAGAGACGAGTGATGGTGGCGCGGGTCCTGGGACAGACGCCCTCGGGAAGATCGCCCGGGCACCCCGAGGGTCCCGACGTGTACGACGACGTCACGTCCTCGATGAAGTGCAGATCGGTCGGGGTCCACGAGGACGACGGGTAGTGGGTGCGGTCGTCGACATCCAGACGGAACCGCTGGGGCGAGAGGAACGCCACGTCCATCTCCAGGGTCCGTTCGGGGACCTCAGGGGAGAGGCCGGATTCGTGGATCGTGTACGTGCCCTGGAAGGCCCGCAGCGCCGGGGCGGCGCTGCGGACGTTCCGCACCACGGTCGCCGCCGCGATCGGCCGGTTGGCTCCGAGCTGCCACGGCCCTCCGACCACCAGGCTCCCCACGATGAGACCGGCGATCGCGGCGGCGACCGCCGGCGCGAGGGTCATCGGGCGGCGGTGGCGCGGCCGGGGGCCTCGGAACGCGCGCCGGGAACCGATCCGTCCGTCGATCGCCGGCGCCCAAGAGGACCGCCCGACCCGCTCCCGCGCCACCGCCGCCATGATCGGCTCGATGAGGTCGGGCACCGGCTCGGCGGCGCGGATCCGCACGGAGCTGCGGATCCGCGCCGACCGCCGGGCGAACAGCTGGCATCGGACACAGCCCTCGGCGTGTGCCGCGGCAGCCTCCGCCTGCCGCGCCTCCACCCGCTCCCCGTCCATCCGGGTCGAGAAGACGAGCTGCGTCTGCTCGCAGTTCACGTGGCCTCCTCCTCGTCGGCGATCGCGAGGCAGAGCGCCTGCCGGGCTCGGAACATCCTGCTCTTCACGGTCCCCACCGCGACGCCGAGGACGTCGGCCGTCTCCTGATACGAGAGGCCGAACACCTCGACGAGGAGGAACGCTTCGCGATGCTCGTGCGACACGGATCGGAGTGCGGCCTCGAGCTCCGCGCGAGCCGTCGGATCGGCGACGCTTCGAGGCCGCAACTGGTCGTCCCACGGCAACTCCGACCGGCGCTGGCTGCGCAGGCTGTCCATCGCGCAGTTGCGCACGATGCTGAACAGCCACGAGCCGAACTTCCGGTCACCCCGGAACCCCTTGAGGAATCGGAAGGCCCGGAGGAAAGCCTCCTGGGTGACGTCCTCGGCGAGCTGGCGGTCGCGGGTGAGATGCCATGCGAAGCGGAACGCGTCGGCCTGGAACTCACGAACCAGGTCCTCGAACGCGAGGAGGTCGCCTCGACGCGCACGCTGCACCGTCCGCGGATCCGGATCCCGCACCCGCTTCCTCTCAGCTCTGCCCGGCACGGCAGCGTAGGAGCCGGCGGCTTCCCGCGCGCCCGGCCGGGGATCCGGCGCCCACGATGCGCCTCTGTCCGCCCATCGGCAAGGAGACCGTGTTCGGGGCGCACGGGTTCCCTTCCTCTCTTACGGGGTCGCCACGTGAAGGATCGACTCGATCCGTCCGAACGAGAGGGTGGTGGCATCGCCGGTGCCGGTATCCACGACCGCCAGGCTGTCGCCGAGGGCCGCGTACAGGCGGGCGCCGTCGTCCGATAGCGCGAGCCCCGTCACGTCGCCGGGAAGTGGCCAGCGTCCGAGGAGCTCGAACGTCTCGACGTCGATCCGGGAGACGGCCGACCCGCCGACGCCCACGTACAACGTGCTCCCGTCGGCGCTCATCCTCGCCGAGGTCCGGCCGTGCTCGAGTGGCCCCAGGTCGATCCGCTCGGACCGAGTGATCTTCAACGACCTCGTGTTCATCTCGGCGACGAGCCCACGCATGGAGTCGACGACGTAGAGGAAGCGACCGTCGGGAGAAGGCGCCATCGCCTGCGCTTTCGCAGGCTGCCCCCAGAGCGAGCGGGGAAGCCCGGCGCAGTACGCCCACCCTTGTCGGAGGTTCAGCACGTGCACGAAGCTCACTTCCCGATCTCCGTACGAAGCGTCCGCCCAGCCGTCGTGGTAGTGCTCGGCGGCCCGATTCGTGTACAGGGTGTAGAGCTGCTCGGAGGTCGGATCGAAGACCTGCGCCAGGCGGATCCCGGGCATCCGTTCCGGCGGCGTCTTGAACCGGCCGAACACGGGCTCCACCTTCCCGTTCAGGAGACGGAGGAAGGTGACCCGATACGCGGTCGGCGCCTCGGCCGGCAGGAACTGGATCAAGAACAAGCGGGTGTCGTCGACGGAGAAGGCCTCGGGCTCGAAGTTCCCCCGCAGCCGATAGCGTCGCGTCCGGTCTCCCCCCGTCGGATCGGCCACCACGATGGTCGTGTGCCTCCGCGGCAGCGCGTACGTGGTGTCCACTCCCGCGGGGAGCGGACGCATCAGTGCGACCGCTCGGCCGGTGAGCGACGCGGCGCGAACGTCCAGCCGTCCTCGGAGCGTCGTGGTGGAGAGGACCTCGCCGGTCGACGAGTCTCGCGCCTCGAGGTTCGTCGACCCTCCGTCTCGCGAGGTCGCGTAGAGGCGCGAACCGTCCGGTGCGGCGACCTGCCCTTCCACGGAGGACAGGACCGCTCCGGACGACGCTCCGACGATCACGTTCCCGTCGCTGGTGCCGAGGACGAGGACGTCGTGGGGCGAGGAGGCCGCCGGCGCTTGCCGGGGTTCGCGAACTTCCGCTCGTCCCGTGCAGGCGGCCGTCGCTACCACGAGCGACATGAGGATCATCGAGCGGGTGCCCATCGCGATGCCTCCTGGGGTCTCGTCGGGGGAGGGATTCACCTTCACCCCATGTACCCCGCGCGACTCCGGGAAGTTCCGACGGGTCGAGCGGAACCTTCCGCGGCGCCGTCCGGTCTAGCGCGTTGAGGTCGATACGAGGAGGTCGCACATGCGCGGG
>Ga0070698_100006974_pt1 | contig 12233 bp, 11 predicted proteins | sample KBSK1502metaG_FD_65477 | JGI IMG/M metagenome (GOLD analysis project Ga0070698, IMG submission 65477) | Corn, switchgrass and miscanthus rhizosphere microbial communities from Kellogg Biological Station, Michigan, USA - KBS K1-50-2 metaG | ecosystem: Host-associated > Plants > Roots >...
CTAGCCCCGATCGCATCCAGGGGCGCCGGATGAGATTAGCAAGCGACAATTAAAACCAAGCATAATGATCAAGAGACAGGGCATCACCGACGGACCAAACAGTCTTTATTTCACTTTGGAAACGAATGGTATTCGCATTCTTTGCCAAGAGGAAACCCAGGATTGGTGCAAAGAGATCATCTTTCACATATCGAAAGAGGAAGCCAAAAGAATCACTCTCTAGTTGAACACGGTGACCCAATAGGTAAAAGCTCGGGTTTAGCTGCGAAAGCATTTAAAGTCTGATCAAATTCGGTCGATGAGATCACACTCGGATGAATTTGGATTATATAATCACAAAGTTTGCTAACAGCTTTGTCGGTCAGAACCCACTGATCGATGGCTTGATGTGGCAACTCTGCGCCAACTGCATACTGAGCACCGTGCCGCTTACAGCTTTGCTCGTGTTCTTATGGAATAGGAATGCATCTGATCTCCAACGGATGAGGCTGCTTGCAGGTGCAGTCGCAATTGGAACATCGGGGCTCGTATCCAGGATATTGCAGAAGATGCTCCCGATCATCGGATCGGGCCGGACTCGCCCGTTATATGATCCTAATCTGACCGGCATAATACATTGGCCGATCGGTTTACCACCGCACGCATTTGAAGGCCAGTCGTCTTGGCCATCGGACACTGCAGCATGGGTATTCGGTCTTGTGCTTCTCATCTGGCTGAATGGCGGCAAACGCTTAGGCATTCCAGCTCTATGTTTGGCGGCGTTCTCCAGCTTAATGAGAATCCCGATGGGGATTCATTTCCTTTCGGATATCCTGTGCGGTGCTGCGCTCGGTCTGGCCATGGTGTTGGCAAGCCAGAGATTACCGATTCCGCGTGTCGCTTTCCAGATTCTGAAGGTGCAGCGAAAATGGCCGGTAGCTTTTTGCGCTGGGATGTTCCTGGCAACGTATTCGCTGGCGACGTTTGCCGAAGATCTCAGAACCCTGGCCGGCATGATCTATGCCGATCTCCCCGGGGATGCCGGACGCGCCGCACAAGTCTTGTCGGTGCCACTATCACCGAAATTCGGACAGGGCCCCGACGGCAGCCCTCGCCCTAGCGCCAAAGCACCAGAGGAAAAAACGATTATCGCGGAAAATGGTCGCCCGAGGCTGATCTGTCTTTGACGTAGGCCTCTTTGGGCCTCGTAATGCCGGGCTTCTGAAACCCAGCCGGATTTGATATCTCGGAGGTGAGGGCGAGGCTTTCTGCGGGAACTTAATTTATCACCATGATAAGGGGTGCTGAAAAATGCAGTCGATGGCGGAGGGCCGTATGTCTAATATGCAACCGAAATTGATCAACGGTAAAGTTTGGGTACCCGATTCCGGCGGTTATCGGCGACTTTCGGAGAACGATCCAAAGTACAAGGAAATCCTGCTTTGGATTGACAGTCAAAGGTTCGTTGAACTTTTGGACTGGATCTACAACCGAGAGAAACCTCGAAGAAAATAGTGAGCAAGCTGCAGGCTTTGATCTTCAAACGGGTGGTGATCTCCTGTTCTTGGCTAACATCGTCCTCATCATTGCAGGTAATGTGCTACCGTGGCTTTCGTATTCTCGAAGGACTGTGCCTTCAGTGTCAGAGGCCAGGCGGACTATCTTGTTGCAAATTGGCTTCTGCAATGAGGTTACGCGGCCACCGCATCCGGCAAACTTTTTGATCAGTTGATCTCTTTCTTTCTGCGTGCCCTCCAAGCTGCCAAAGCTCCAATCCTCGATCAGTAATATCGCGAAAGAGACGTCCCCTGAAGGATCGGCCCCGTAGCTCGGGCTGGACCCGTCGAGTTGCAGGCGAACCTTAAAAAGCAAAACTGGTTGAGATTTGTTAGGTTTTTTCTGTATTGTTGTTTTGCTTTTCAAAGATTCTATGAACGAGGAGGAAATCGAGACTCGTTTCGAGGATCCGAAACGAGCTGAAGGCTTACAAGGAGCAACTTGATGCGTTCAAAGAAGACCTCAAGATCCTGTTCAAACACCGCGCAATCGCTCCCCGCGACATTCTTGATACTGCGCAACAGCTTGGAAATGCAGCCTTCGACGAGCGATCATTAAAGCTATATAGAACATGCCGACCACTGCCTCAACGAGGTCCGCCTGGTTACAAAGGAGACTGGCAAACGACTCACAATCCCCATGTCAGCGCCTCTACGTCAGCATGTGCTGTCTTTACCGCCCGGCGAGTCCCCAGACACACCGATTCACAGCAGGGATTCGAAGCGATTCGGCGCCAACGTAGAGCCATCAGCGTTTCGAATTGGTTTGTCGATCTGTTGGCCCAAGCCGGCAGGGGCTGCCTCCGGGCAGCCCACCCGCCTCAAGCGGCCGGTTCCTGCCGGAGCAAGCCTAAAGCGAAAAATCCCAGGGGGTTCGGGGGACAGAGTCACCCGATTTCTTCGATAGCGGACCAAAGAGAGTTACGGGTGGGAACTATCAAGCCGCAGCGCGACTCGGATGAGATCGCCCCGAGGCGAGGGACGCTTGTCGGGCTTTCGGTCGAGATTTATGCGACATGTGGGCCCAGCACCTCGGCGCACATCTAAGGGAAGATTATACACAACGCTTGCGCACAGAGCGTACTAGGATGAGGTTCTGGATCTCGCTGGACTCTCTGATCAACCGGCACGAGCGAACTGCATAATGGGCAACGAATCTCGTCAGTGGGCAGAGGCTGGAAGAATGACAGTCCTACCGGCCTCCAAAAGCCGATTTTGCGCGGCTTTCGATTTTCGGGAAGATAATTTACGCAAGCGCCTCAAGGCAGTATCGACATCGAGGGTGACAAACACAATAAACCAGAGAAAACCTTCCAGCGCGATATCTGATTCTGGGCTTGTCATAGCGCAAATTGCACACTATGTCCCATTCAGAGTCAAGATAAAAATGCGTTGCGCTGTATCGACCATTCGGCACGCGAAGTGATTTTGGATTTTTTCGTAATGCTTTTTAGTACACGCCGCACTGTCCCGAGTCGAACCCGGATTCGGCACCGATCAGAGGTATTTTGTGATCGTTCTACCGAATGGAGATGTCATTCAGCCAAAAATCCAGGAGCGCATTTAGGTGCGAAACCGGCATGCGCCAAGAATACGGCCAGCGCACACCGGCCCGACGCACTCCTTTGCGTCCGAGGTTTGACGGATGATGAGCCGGGAATATTCGGGCTGAGACCGCCGGCGGCGGATTTACCACCGCGAAATCGTTTTTTCGGGGCAATCTCCGGTGCGGAACGCAAGGCGAGTTGCGAGAAATCGACCTTTTTGAGGTCAGGTTGCCAGATGGCGTTAGCCTTGGCTCTTTATCCCCAAGTACTGTCGCAAGGATTCGCGCAAGAAAGGCGCATCTTTAGGGCGCGCCTTCTGGCCGTGCTGCATTTATCTTCACGCCATTTGTTGCGTCGACGAGTGGCCCAGAAGCGATAAATTGCTGATCCAGCGGTTTCGCCCACGCGCTCATTGGACGCAGTTTCGCGGCCACGAACGGTGGGCCATTGCTGGTCTGACCCTCTGGCGGGCGCCCGCTCCGTCGGCGCCATGAAATGGTGTTGATGGGGACGGCGGAGCACAATCCTCCGGGCGCTCCCGAAGGAAACGCTGGGTGGGTGCTGGTTCCTTTTCTTGGCACGGTACTGATTTTTTCGACGCGACAGCTCTTTGTTGGGCGAGGGTTGGCAGGGCAAAGCCTGATTGCCAGCCCTACTATGGCAAGTGCCAAGCGTATTTTTATTATCTCCTCCCAAAGACCGAAACAGCTTCACCTTTTATCAGGAAGGAGCGGGCAAGGGAATCCGAATTACCATTGGATTCGATACCGCGAAACGGGAAAATCAATGCAACACTGACTTGCCACACTCAGTTTCTAATCTGTCACCGCGCGGATCAGGATGCTATTGGTTGCTAGGGCTGGCAGTCGGCGTCGGTGGAGGCGTCGGTGCCGGGCAATTTACGGTCATGGACTTCTGAACATCGGGAAAAGTGATTGGTATGGTGTTGAACCCCACCAAGGTGGCCGTCTCCGAGAAGATCACGCCACCAGTCGCGCAAAAGTCTGCCTCCTTCTCGGGGGCAAAAGCCCGTGTCGAGGACGAGAACGATTCCGAAACTTAACTTCGGATTTCAGGCTAAATTCAGAAGTCAGAAGAACTCCAACACCGAACGGCGAACCGGGAACGGTGAACGGTGAACGGTGAGTGGCGACTTCGAGGACGAGGACGACGACGAGGATGACAACGAAGGACGATCGGTTTCCGTGCAGGGAGGCATACCTCGGATATGAAGGCCCTTGCGAGTTTGTTCGCTTCGTTTAGTCAGGCTGTTCCACAACGCTGCCTTATACGCACTACCCCTGAGAACATGCGGATGCTGTCTCTCAGAATCTTCACTTTGCTGCCAGGGACTTCTTCCCAATTGATCGGGACCTCGCGTATTTTGAATCCGCTTTTGATCAGCAAGAGGGTCAGCTCGACATCAAAAGCAAATCGTTTCTCGCTGAGTTGTTTTTCTATCGCTGCATACGCTGTTCTGCGGATAACCTTCAGGCCGCACTGAGAGTCGTAAATCTCGATGCCGGTCAATACAGAAGCAAAAGTCGCGAAAACTCGGCCGGTATAGTGACGAACTGCCCGCCGCTTGACCGTGCTTCCCAACATTTTGACGCGGCTTCCAAACAAACCATCCCACCGGTGGTCCCGATCCGCGGACAGGTCTTCGATGAGTCTGCGAACCTCGTACGCCGGAACTGCACCATCAGCGTCAACGAAGCAAAGAAGTTCAGGAGCGGGATTGCCTAAGGCGGCTTTCCACCCGGCATAGACCGCTCCCCCTTTTCCGAGATTTTGTTTTAGAAAAATGGGATCTCCGATCAGTCGGGGATACCTCGTTCGAAAATCATCGACAACGGACCGCAATGCCGCGGCCTCAGAGTGACCGGAACCGTCATCAACAATCACAATTGATGTTTGGAAAGGCGCCTCGGCAAGCTCATCGCAGAGTGAATCCAGAAAGAGCGGCAGCCGTTTGCTCTCGCGGAAACAAGGGATCGCAATTAGACAATGCATTTTGTCGCCCCTTGGATCCGAGGCGCGACGTCATATGTCAAGCCCGTAGCCCGAAAATCTCACAAGCCAAAGCGCTCGTGAGATTTTCGCGCTATAGAGCCGCTTGGGAAGCGGCTCGGAGGTAGAATTGATTAGAGTAGGAAGCGTACGGGGTGTGAGCTTTTCCACAGGGTTTGTGAGCGATGCAGCTAGCGAGGCCGCGCGCCGGACCGGCGAGACGCAAGAGGCGCCACAGAATTTAACCGGTGAAAATCTAAGCAATCTGTGGCTTCCGTGAAATCTGTGCCTCCTTCGATCCTGATCAATCTCTGTTGAGAAACGCTTCTTAAGAAATAACGCGTTCGACCGATCAGAAGCTTAGAGTAGTCAGCCTTCAAAAGATAATGAAAAGGGTATTAGCTGTCAAAACGCCGGTCGGAGGGGTTGTCCATATTGTTCCATGTGAACAGAACGGAGCGGCAGTTGCTCTTACTTGGCGAGATGCGCTTTTGACGGATGCAAAGAAAGAAGCTTCGCGTCTTTATCTTTTTGATGAAGGCTTTATCGAACACGCTGCCGGCACCCTTGAACCGGACGCCGAAATCGAGCGTTTTTTAAGAGGGATTTCCGAGACGAGCTAGCTGGAAGTTTCACAAGAAACGGCTGCGAGGGACCGCAGCCCTCCAGGTCAATAGCGGCCATAGGAATTTCGATCTAGAACGCACGGACCGATTTCAAGCTCCTGCACGAGTCGGTTAGCCCGTGATATTTCTGCTTGCCAGCCGCGGGCCTCGATCGAGGAGGATTTTTTTCGACGCTTGGAATATATTGAGGACGATTCGTTTCAACGTGTATAGGTTGGAATCATGAACGAGCGTTCCCCCAGCGTGTCCCCTTCTCGAAAAGCGCGGCTCTTCCTGATTCTGTCGCTCCTGACTCTTGGACCGATTAATGTCTTCGCTTGGACCAATGGCGAATTGTTAATTTGGATGGATAGCGATCGAGGCAGAGCGGTTCAGGCGGTCGCCCAGAAATTTGAGGCGGATCTTGGCCTCACGGTGACAATCGAGACACCCGAGAAAATTACGGATAGTTTTCCGATTGCTGCTCAGGCAGGCAAAGGTCCGGACATTGTGATCTGGGCGCATGACAAGCTCGGAGAATGGGCCGACGGGGGATTGATCGCGCCGGTGGAGATCTCGAGCGACTTCAGCAAACAGTTCTTTCCCAAGGCTTGGCAGGCTATATTCCATCAAAACCGGTACTGGGGATATCCGATAGCGCTTGAGACCGTGACATTGATCTACAACCGGGCGCTGCTGGATGGAGCGCCGCCAACGGATTTATCCCAATTGGCGGCCGTGAGCCAAAGGATAAGGAAAAATCACCCAGGCGTTATACCAATCCTCTGGGATCCGAGGAGTGCTTATTATTCGTGGGGGATTCTTGCCAGCGGGGGCGGTTATGTATTCGGCAAAAACGGCGGCGAATACAATCTGAATAACATCGGGGTTGCGACTCCCGGAGCTGTTGCCGCGTTGGCAAAAATCGTGGCATTGATCCAGTCCGGCGTTCTGCCGAAGACCTGTTCCTACAGCGAAACCGAGGATCTCATGGGGCAGGGAAAACTCGCCATGATGATTTCCGGACCCTGGTCATGGTCCAACCTGATCCAAAAAGGGATTGATTTTGGGGTTGCGCTTATTCCGGGAATCAACGGCAAAGTCGGGCGTCCGTTCGTTGGCGTCTCTGCCGCTTACCTTAATCGCTCAAGCCCGAATCAGGATCTCTCGAAAGAATTTCTTGAGCGCTATCTGGTAACCGACGATGGGCTTGCTGCGATGGACAAGGCAAAGCCGATCGGTGTTCCCGCCATAATCTCGGTTTACGAGAAAATCGCCGGGAATAATCCCCGGCTGAGGGAGCTGAAAGCTTCGGTGGACAATGGTCAAATTATGCCGAACATCCCCCAGATGGGACGATTTTTCAGCTCTCTCGGGGCTGCTTTGCAGCTCGCCGCTGATGGAAAGCTATCCGCTCGAACAGCGCTCCAGCAGGCCGAGGCGAATATGAGACACGATTGACGGGGTCATGTCTCAACTTTCAACATTTGTTGCGCCTTGTTTCAATGTGCGCCCATCCTACGTTTTGTGTGAAATGTTGAAAGTTGAGACATGACCCCGTCACCGCAAATGCTTGAACCACGAACCAAACACGTTGGAATCATTGGCGCAGGTTACATCAGTACCGCGTACCTGAAGTCTAGATTTCCCCAATTCAGAATCGTCTGCTGTGGAGACGTTATTCCAGAAAATGCCGAGAGCCGTGCGCGCGAATTCGGGATTCGCCCAGTAGGCGTCGAATCGATTCTCGGCGATCCCGCTATCGATATCATTCTGAATCTCACTATCCCGCAAAGTCATGTTGCCGTCAGTCTAGCGGCTGTCGAGGCCGGCAAACACGTTTATTCGGAGAAGCCGCTGGGGCTGTCGCGCGAGGAGGCGCGCCCGCTGCTTGACGCAGCTGCGGCGAAGGGGCTTCGCATCGGGTGCGGTCCGGACACCTTTCTTGGCGGAGGGCATCAAACTGCCCGGAAACTCGTGGATGATGGTGCTATCGGAAGGCCAATCGGGGGTTCAGCATTTTTCATGAGCGGCGGTCCGGAGAGCTGGCATCCGGGTCCGGAATTCCTCTATCGGAAGGGCGCAGGGCCAGTCTTTGACATGGGACCGTATTACATAACGGCGCTGGTGAATCTGCTTGGGCCCGTAAAGCGGGTTGTGTCAGTTGGGAAGAACACAATACCGAAACGATCGATAGGTAGCGGCCCTCGGAAGGGTACGGAATTCGAGGTCGAAGTACTGACTTTCGTTGCCGCGATCCTGGAATTCAGCTCCGGGCCACTTGTAACGTTTGTCTCGAGCTTCGATGTGGCCGGTCACGAGCATCCACCGATCGAGATCTACGGTACGGAAGGAACGTTGCAGGTGCCTGACCCGAATTATTTTGGAGGAACGGTGCGTGTCATTCAGAAAGGAGGCCGATGGACGGACGTAGCACATTCACATAGCTTTGGAGACGCAAATCACCGGGGCATCGGCCTCGCTGATATGGCCGCGTCGATGGCGTCTGGCACGGATCACCGGGCATCGGGATTGCTCGGTTTTCATGTGCTTGAAGTTTTGCAGGCCATAGTCGAAACCGCCGATGGGAACAACGCGTTTGAAATGTGCTCCACATGTGAAAAGCCGAGGCCGCTGGCGCCGATTACCCCGATCGCTGATTTTTCGTAGCCTGGAACTAGACCGGTGAGCAAAACCAGAGCTTGTTTCCCTCACTATCCAGAAAGCTGCCGACGTAACATTCATCATTTACTTGTACCCGGTCGGGAATCGTGACACCGCGCGCCTGAAGAGCCGCCTCGGTCGATGGCGCATGATCTGTGGAAATTATGACTCTTGGATTCGGCAATTCGGTTGGACCAGCATACCAATCCGCTTTGAGCATCAGAATTGTGTGGCCCAGCAGATAGCCAACCTGATCGGTACCTTCGCACACCGGCGGCAAGCCCAGAGTCTCGCCATAGAACCGACTTGCCCGATTGAGGTCGGAGACTGACCAGGCAATGACTTTGATACCCTGAAAACCGAGTGGGGTAGCATTCATATCCGTGTTCTCCGAATCGGATCTTATCAGACTATTCTTACTCCTTATCAAGACATTGGCACGCGTTGCTCGCAATACCCGGAGGCGCGATAAAAGATAATTGGCGGGCTTTGTGAATTCGCGGGAGTTGCAAGCAACGCCCCTCCAGATGAGCCCGTCATGCGGTGCGCAACCCTGGGCATTTTCGTCGATGTTCTTTTTTCATGAACGTAGCCATCGGGCGAGTCGGCGAGATCCGTGCAGGGCTTTCGTCAACATTGGTCCATAACGACCCTGAGGTCCCGCGCAGTCACCGTGGCTGCTGCCGAATGAGTTCTTCACGTTTCTAAGCCTTGTGTGTCGCTTGGACGAGATGGGTCAGCGACTCCTTGGCGTCGCCGTAGAGCATCTTGCAATTCGGCTTGAAAAACAGCGGATTTTCGAGTCCGGAAAAACCCCTCCCACGGCCCCTCTTGAGCACGATGACCGATTTGGCTCTATCCACTTCCAGGATCGGCATTCCGGCAATTGGACTCTTTGCGTTGTCGCGCGCGTCGGGATTTACGACGTCATTGGCGCCAACAACGACCGCGACGTCTGTGGATGAAAACTCCGGATTGATGTGCTCGAGTTCGTAAAGTTGTGAGTAAGGCACGTTGGCTTCGGCCAATAAGACATTCATATGCCCCGGCATCCGTCCCGCCACCGGATGGATCGCATACTTCACGGTCACTCCTTTCTCTTCAAGCACATCGGCAAGTTCACGCAACGCGTGCTGCGCCTGAGCGGTCGCCATGCCGTAACCGGGAACGAACACGACTTGGCGAGCGTACGCCAGTTGCACGGCAGTGTCCTCCGCGTTCGCCTCGCGCATGTCTCCGGTTTCCGCCAGCGCCGCCGTTTCCGAAATGCTCCCGAACGCTCCGAAGAGGACGTTTGTGATCGAACGATTCATTGCTTTGCACATCACGATTGACAGGATGAATCCTGAGCCTCCGTCCAGGGTCCCCGCGATAATGAGCACCTTATTTGAGATAGCAAATCCGGTTGCTGCAGAGGCGAGCCCGGCATAGGAATTCAACAGCGAAATCACCACGGGCATGTCCGCCGCTCCTATCGGCAGGACAAGAAGAATTCCGAATACGAATGCCAGTGCCAACATAAGATAAAACAAAGGCGCTGCTCCGGGATTGATCAAAAGCCAGACGAAGCAGGCGACGGTCACCGCTAGAAGCGAGAGATTGAAAACATTTTGCCCTTTGTAAACCAACGGTACGCCTGGCAAGAGGCCCTGCAGTTTGGCGAATGCGACAAGACTTCCGGTCGTCGTCAGAGAACCAAAAAGCACTTCAAATCCGATTGCGCCCATGGTGAATTCGCCCAGTTTTGCACCGTGCAGATAATATTCGGATATGCCGACGAGCGCGGCAGCGAGTGCACCAAAGGCGTGCGACAAAGCAGTCCGTTGCGGCATTGCGGTCATCGGCACCCATACGCCCATCGCCAAGCCGATCGTCGATCCCAGGAGAAGACCTGCGATTATCCATTCGAAGCTGACGATTTCACGCACCAGAAGCGTTCCAAGAATCGCCATCAGCATGCCGAACTCCGCGAGATGCATCCCGCGCCGGGCGGTTTCGGGGTGGCTCATCCCGCGCAGCCCGAGAATGAAGAGCACCGACGCAAGGAGGTAGCTGAATTCGGTGAAAAAGGTTCGCACAGACCGCAGGTAGTTGTGAAAGCTCGCCAGGGTTTACTTTTCTTTTTTCTTCGGAGCGGGACTGGTTTTGCGTTTGAACATCTTGAGCATCCGATCCGTGATAACAAAGCCGCCCACAACGTTTGTGGTTGCACAGGTTACCGCGACGAACCCGAGAATGGCGCTGACGGCACTTTGGTGCGCGCCGGCGGTGACCAGGGAACCGACAAGCGAGATGCCGGAGATGGCGTTCGTTGCCGACATTAGAGGAGTATGCAAAAGGGGAGGAACGCGGGAGATAACCTGGTAGCCAAGGAATGCGGCCAGAACAAAAACGTAGAATGTTGCGATCAGTGTTTCGGATGTCATAAAACTAGCGAGGCCACGCCTCGGATCAGCGAGATCTAAGGGTATCTTGGTTGGGTTGGGAGCGGCATCGGTTGGGTCAAGTGGCCTCGCTTTTGCGGGACCGAAATTTGTTTAAGGCTGAGCGTCCGGCGGAAATCCCCCGCGCAGTGTACTGCATCTGGTCTTTTGATTCGTACGTGCATATCTACAACTGGTGGGAATCCGGTACCTTTAGGTTCCACGGTCCCGCTCTATAGAATCCTTGAAAAGCATGGCCATCCGATGATTGATGCACGGACACGGAAAAAACTCGACTCATCTGTAATCAATTTTGCTTTTCAAGGATTCTGGCTGCGCAGTTTCAGGGGCATATGCCTGTTGGATCACCTCATTGCAGACCTGGCCTGCGTGCGTGATCACACAGCCTCTTAGAATCGGGTTTGTCAGGTCCAGCCGAAAGGCTTTTGTGTTCCTGTCCCAGAAGTGGTCGACAAAGGCTCCGAGATTATTTGAAAACATCTCACTGGCGTGTGCGGCCACCCTGCCTGGCAAGTTTGCAAAGGCGATGATCTTCACTCCGTTGACGTCGGTTTCTTCGTTGTATTTGGAACATTCGACATTACCGCCGGACTCGATCGCCGTGTCGACTATGACGCTTCCGGGCTTCATCTGTCTGATCATCTCCGCGGTAACGATTACGGGCGCCTTTCTACCGAATACTTGCGCTGCCGTGATAACGACGTCCGCCTGTGCAACATGCCTCGCCATCTCTTCGCGCTGCTTCTGGAGCTGCTCCGGGGTCAGCGCTTTTGCATAACCTCCGGCGGCCTCGCCCGTTTCGCCTAGGTCTACTTTCACAAATTTAGCGCCCAGCGATTTCACCTGTTCCTCGACAACCGGCCTCGTATCAAATGCTTCCACGGAAGCTCCCAGGCGGCGTGCAGTGGCGATAGCCTGCAAACCTGCCACGCCAACGCCAATGACGAAGACTCGAAGCGGCTTAATCGTGCCGGCAGGTGTGATGAGCATAGGAAAGATTCGGTCGCTCACGGCCGCTGCAAGGACGACTGCGACGTACCCGCTTAGATTTGCTTGAGAGCTGAGCGCATCCATCTTCTGGGCCACAGCAATACGCGGTATCATCTCCATGCTCACAGCCGTTACGTGTGCGCTTGCGAGACGTTGAACCAGTTCTCGTTCATGGAAGGGATCAAGAAAACTGACGTGGATACAGCCTTCTTTGAGAGAATCAATTTCGTCCCAGGGCGGCTTTCGAACGCGCAACACCACGTCCGCCTCCTTAAGAGCCCCGATACGGTCGTGACTGATCGTTGCACCGGCTCGCTCGTAGTCGGTGTCGCTGTAGTTCAGCCCGCTGCCGAGTCCCAGTTCAACTTCGACTTTGGCTCCCAAACCGGCCAGTTTGCTTACGATATCTGGAAGCAACGGCACCCGGGTTTCGATTGG
>Ga0070698_100006975_pt1 | contig 12231 bp, 17 predicted proteins | sample KBSK1502metaG_FD_65477 | JGI IMG/M metagenome (GOLD analysis project Ga0070698, IMG submission 65477) | Corn, switchgrass and miscanthus rhizosphere microbial communities from Kellogg Biological Station, Michigan, USA - KBS K1-50-2 metaG | ecosystem: Host-associated > Plants > Roots >...
GCGCGTGGCGGGCAGCCGTTCGACGAGGGTGAGGTCGCGCTGGTGTGCTGGCGGACGGCAGCTCGCGCCCCAGGACCATTCAAGGCAGGATGCACCCACTCGGCGAGCGGCGTGGCCGGCGGTAGACCCCAGACGGACCAGGTCAGCCGGACGCTGCTGGCTCGGCCTGCTCCTGCTCCGCCACGAGGTCCCGCATCGACAGCATGCCGACCAGCTGGTGCCCCTCGACCACTGGCAGGTGTCGGACGCCCAGCTCTGCCATGCGGCGGGCGGCCGCCGCCAGGTCGTCGTCAGGGGCGGCGGTGACGGGACCCTCGGTCATGTACTCGGCCACGATCGTGGTCGCGGGGTCCGCGCCTTCGGTCAGTGCGGCGACGAGGTCCCGCTCGGTGACGATGCCGACGAGCCGGTGCTGCTCGTACACGGGCAGGGCGCCGATCTGGTAGTAGTGCATCCGTCCGGCGGCGTCCAGCAGGGTGTCGTCGGGTTCGGTGGTGATGAGCACGTGGTGGCAGCGCTCCGAGACTCGCATCTCACTCTCCCCTCCTCGCAGGGTCCTTCTCAGTGCCGACGATCGCCAGTTCCGGCATCGCGGGGAAGGGGATGCCGTAGCGGAGCTGGAGGTCCTTGACCTTCAGCAGGGCCGTGCGCAGGAGCTCTTGGCGCTGCGCGGCGGTCGGCACCCCGAAGCCCGCATGGCGCGCCAGCAGGTCGACGGCCGGTTCCGGTTGCCGGTCGTGCGGGCCGCGCACGACGGTCGACAGGAAGCTGGCGGCGGTCTGGACCTGCGCGGCCGCTTCGGCTCGTTCCCGTGCTGAGAGCAGCGGCCAATCCCTGGCGGCCAGCGCCCGCAGGACGGCCTGGTGGCGTTGGGCGTCACGCGCGGCGTGACGGAACGCCGTGGTGAAGGTCGGGAGGGTGCAGGTGGTCGCCCAACCCTCATACAGCGCGCCGGTCACCAGCTCCAGGAGCAGCAGCCCGCCTTCCACCACGCCGATGCCGTGGTGGTCAAGGGTCCACCGGCAACCAGACCAGCACTGCTCGGCCTGCTCGTACGCGTCGTGAAGGTGGCGGGCGAGGTCGCTGGGTGGCGGGTCGTGGAGTGGCCAGTCCGGAGTCAGGTGCTGAAGCACCATGCGGCACAGCTGCTCGTGCTGCAGCTCGTCGCCCAGCATCGCCAGCAGCGACCAGCGAACCTGTTCGCTGTCGCGCCGCTCGGTGGCGCCAACGAACGCGGCCGCATATGCCCGTAGGCCCAGCCCCTCGACCGCGGCCAGCAAGGACCACCAGTAGGCGATTGCCTCACCCTGCTCTGGCGTGAAGGGACCAACGTGCCGGATGCTGCGGTCCAGGTCGGCCGCGCGCCAGAACTGGTAGCGCACCGACTCCCACAGCCACCCGGGTTCGGCCGCGGAGGTGTGCCGTCCCTGCGGGGGCGCCTGCGGTGGTGGGCTGGTCGTCGGCGGCTGGTCCATCCCGAAGGCTTCTTGCTGCTGTGCTGCCATGACGCCACCTCCTCGCGGCGGTGGTTCCTCCACCATCCAGGCTGGACCTCCACCTCCGATGGCGGCAGGGTCTTGCAGCCCTGCTCGCCAGGGACGATCGCCGACAGGCGACCTGCCGGAGCCGCCGTTGAAGCAACCTGTGTCCCGGAGTCGGAGGGGGCCTCGGGGACCCGGTGCCGAGCGGCGGTTCCCGTGCCACCAGAATGGGCAGCGGATCGGGCCACGTCCCGCCCACCGAGGTCGCCTGGCGTTTGCGAGTCCGCGCGTCCCGGTCCAGGGCCGGTCCCGCGAGCTGATTTGGTAGGTTTTGCCTATCCGAACCACTGAGCGGATACGAAGCGACGGCCTGGGCTGGTAGCTGCGTCGGGGTGGCCGTGCGGGTGGAGCTGATGCAGATTGAGCGGCTGTCGGCGGCACAGCTGGACGCGGTGCTGCACGACGCGGTGGTGGATCTCGACGAGGTCCAGGTCAACCACAGCACCGTGGTGCTGGCTGGCAACCTGGACAAGCCGACCGGTACCTCGCCCGGGAGCCGGCTGGGCCGCTATCCGTTCCAGTTGGTGATCACCGGAGTGGAGCAGGTGGAGGTGGTCGACCGCGACCGCGTCGGCGTGCTCCCGGTCGAAGAGGTGACCTACGACCAGCAGGCTGGGGCGTTGCGGCTGACCACGGCGATCCCCGGCCATGTCATGGTCCAGACCCGCGAGCGGTCGAAGGCCCAGTGGGGCCCCGGGGCCTGAACATCCGGGACCTTGGCCTCTAGCGGCGGCTGGTCCCGATCGTGGAGCCCGAGGTGCTGTTGGACAGCGACCACACCATCGAGCGCTGCTACCAGGTCACGGCCGGCACGCTGGTGGGCGTGTCCACGGCGCTGCGCGAGCACCGTGTCCAGGCGGAGGCCACGGTGGGCTGACTGCGGGAGTGCGTGCCGGCGTCGGTGCCCGGGGTGGTGTTCCTGTCCGGCGGGCAGTCGGACCAGGCGGCCACCGAGCACCTGAACGCGATCAACCAGCTCGGCCCGCAGCCGTGGCAGCTCAGCTTCTCCTACGGCCGTGCGTTGCAGACGCCGGCGCTGCAGGCGTGGCGGGGCGATCCCGCCCACGTGTCGGCGGCGCAGAGCGCTTTCTACCGGCGGACCAGGCTGAACGGCGCCGCCCGTCTCGGCCAGTACCGGCCGGAGATGGAGCAGACCACGTAACCACGGTTCGGCGGGTCGGGTGTCAGCTCTGGAGGATCTGACTGACACGGCCCTCGACGTCGGGGGCCGTGTCATCAATCTCCCATGCCAGCTGCGACTCGACGCCGATCACGCCGTCCACGCCGGCGACGAGCCGCTGCACCTCATCGACGAGGCTGTGCTGCTCCACCCGCCCGTCCAGCCGCACAACCCCGTTGTGGACGGTCACGGCGACCCGGTCCGATGTGAGGTGATAGGTCATCTCCAAGGTGTGGACGATCTGTCGGCGGACCTGCTCGTCGTCGCGGAGGAATGCGGCCAGCAGGTCCCGCCGGGTGACCATGCCGACCAGCTTGCCTCCTGCGACCACTGGCAGATGGTGGATGCCGTGGACCTGCAGCAGCCGCGCGGCGGTGCGCAGCGACACAGCGGGGGTAACGGTCACCACCGGGCTGCTCATCCGGTCCGCCGCGGTGGTGTGGGCCGACTTGCCGCGCGCGTGGCGTGCCAGCCGCTGCATCGCCGCTGGCGCGCGGTGAGACTGCTCCCGGTCCATGGCGAGGTCCATGCCTGACACCACGCCCAGCACGTGGTCCTCCTCGTCGACGACCGGCACGGCGGTCACGGCGCGCTCGCGGAGCAGCTTCGCGACCTCCCCGAGCGGCGCCTGTGGGCGGACCCACGCGACCCTCGTGGCCATGACCTCACCGACAGTAGGCTGCATGACGGTCACCTTCCCTCGCGACGCCCTGGGGCAGGGTTCGGATTGAATCCGTTGGGCGCCGGTGTCCATTGCCACTCACCTGGGCACACCTGGTGCCAGACCCGCCGCGGTCGCGCGCCCGTCGGATGGCCCTGGTGGCGCGCGAGCTGCCAGAGGGGACGCAATGCCGGCGGCAGGGCGATCCCGATGCGGGCGGCATCGTCTGGCCGCAGGACGTCGCCCAAGGCACCCAGGACCGCCACCGTGACGCGCTCGGCCCGGATCAGATCGCCGAGCCCGCTCACCTCTGCCACACTCGCTACCAGGTCAGCCGGTTGGTTCGTCCAGCGGCACCGGTGCCGCGGAACCGCCAGACGACGCAGGTCCCCCGGCATGCCGGCATACAGCCGACGGCGCTCACCGGCTGGCAGGCAGGCCACGAGCGCCTCCACGACCGCGCGCACGGCCGTCGGCGCCTGCTCGACCCCGACGCCCGCTCGCGCGGCGGCATCGAGCAGGACACCAAGCGGGTCGGACGGCGCCCGCCGGCGCAGCCGACCCTGCGAGGGTCGACCCTGCCCTGGCAGCAAGCCCACGTGCAGCCGGCACCGCACCGCCATGACTCCGGGAACCGCACCAGCGGCCCCGGTCAGGCTGAGCGCCTCGGCGATGGTGCCGACCTCGCCGTGCAGGGTCACCACGTGGCTGGTGACCATCACGTGCACACGGGGGACGTCCAGGCGTTTCTGGACGGGGCCGAGCGTCGCGCGGACGCGCTCGGCCAGGATGTCGTCGCCGGCCAGCGGGTCAGGCCCGCGTCCCGCAAGGCGGTAGCGGGCTCCCTCCACGACCCCGCGGAGACGGCGGCTCTGCCGGCGCGCGACGCGCCACTGGCGGACCGCCGTGCGGCGTTGGTTGAGCACCGCGCCCGTCACTGCGTGCTCCAAGCGGCGGGCTCGAGTGTCACCTTTGGTTGTCATCGTCTCCACCCCCTCCACCGCCAGGGTGCTCCCCGGCCCGACCGCCCTCGTCGACCGCCGGCAGCGCGCTGACGCGGTGCTTGCGCAGCAGCCCGACCACGTCGCGGAAGTCGGCCCGCTCGCCGACGACGACCACGCCACGGGTCATTACGTCCTGCACGGTGATGTTCATCGTCAACTCCCGATACGCACCGGTGATCGTCCAAGACTCACGTTCTCAATTGCTGCGGCGGGTCCATAGGGCGGGTGGTCCCGCGCCTTGTGGGCTTGAGTCGGTGCCATCGCATGACCCCGGCCCCGAGGACGGCCACGGGATCGGACGTCCAATGGAAATGTCCAAAGCATTGCGCCGGCCGTGAGGAGGTCACCATGCGACGAGTCGGAGACGTCATGATCACCAAGGTGATCACAGCGACGCCGTCGACACCCTTCAAGCAACTCGTCGAGTTGCTGGCGGTGCATCGGATCGGCGGCGTGCCGGTCGTCGATGAGGACGGGCGGGTACAAGGCGTGGTGTCCGAGGCCGACCTGCTGCTCAAGGAGGAGTACCCGCGCGACCACGAGCCTGGGCTCGGTGAGCGCCTGCGTCACCGCGGCGATCAGGCCCGCTCGCATGGCATGGTCGCGAAGAACTTCATGAGCAGCCCCGCGGTGACGATCGGGGAAGACGCGACCGTCGGCGAGGCGGCCAGGCTGATGGATGCCCGCCGCGTCAAGCGGCTGCCGGTCGTAGACGAGCTGGGCCGGCTGGTCGGGATCGTGAGTCGTGCCGATCTGCTACGGGTCTTCCTCCGCAGCGACGAGGAGATCGGGGAAGAGGTCCGCACCGAGGTGATCCGGCGCCAGATGGGCATGGAGCCTGGGCGCTTCTTCGTGGACGTCGACCGTGGTGTGGTCACCCTGGAGGGCCGCTGCGAGCGGCGCAGCCTGATCCCCGTCCTCACGCGGCTTTGTCTATGCCGTCGACGGCGTGGTGCACGTCGACCAGCGGTTGGGCTGGGACCTCGATGACACGCTGCCCCGTCATCGACGTTCTCCTACCTCGGACCATGACAGCGGCATGAGCCCGCCGGCCATCCCCACTGGGAGTCGATGGCGCCGAGCCCGATGAGCGGCCGGGCCCCGCTGCCGGAGCGGCCACGCCACGGCGTGGACCGGATCCCGGACGCTCACCCGCTCGGGCGCTGCTCGTTCAGCCGCGTGCGCCTTCGCGAGCACCGCATTCCTGTCCTCAGTGCCTACTCAGGCGGGGTCTGTCTGGTGCCGGTGGGCGTGGCTGAGGTGTTGGATGGTGGCGTCCGACCCGGGGAAGTAGAGGCTGACGTGGCCGTCGCTCTCCCAGCGGATGCGCCAGGGTGGCTGGCCGTGGGGTCCGTCCAGCGCGATGATCTCGCCGTCGCGTTCCGGCTCGCCCAGGTACCTGCCCCTGATGACCACGCGGTCGCCCTCTGCTGCCTGCATCCTGTCCTCCTTGGTCGCGCGGGCCGTCGGGTCAAGGTCAGCGGCTCTCTGGCCGCCGGCCGGTCATGCGTGCCGCCCGTCGTTCCACCCAGTCGGGGGAGAACACTGGCAGGAAGGTGGTGGCCAGGTGGATGACGACGGCCACGCCCCAGCCGAGCAGCGGCCAGTAGAACCACCAGTCGCCGTCTGGCCCGCGGGTGGCCCAGTTGATGAGGAACAGTGCGCCGTTGACCAGTGCGAACACGAACAGGTGCACGTACAGCCCCTGGAGTGCTCTGGCTCGCTCCCGAGCCTTGTCGTAGGTGGGGTCACCGGGAGTGGTCTGGTCTGGCGTGGTGGCGCTGCGGTCTTGAGCTTGCAACGACATCTTGCTCACCTCCAGGTTCACCTTGGCCTGTTGGCGGGAGCGGCGGCAGGGCCGAGCGTCCCATTCCGCCAGGGCCGCTCGGCTGTCCTCGACGAGCGACGACGCCGCGGTGTGTTCAGGGTGAGGCGTGGCGGCGGATGATCAGCTTGCGAGCCTCTTCGGCGAGGAGCAGGAGCCACGGCGAGACGAGGATCGGGATCCACTGGGCAGCGGTCAGGGGGTGCTGGCCGAGGGCGTGGTAGAGGGGTGGGGCGCCGTTTCTGGTCGAGCCGGTTGCGGTGGTCGCCTTCGTGATGAGCCAGCGGATACTCCGCGGGATCAGGTATCGCGGCGAACGGGTGGCCGCCTGACGGCGTCGGGCCGCGGGGATCGGGCTGGCAACAGCCGCGGACCCTGCCACGGCGGCCAGCAGGACGTCGTTGACTTTCCCACTGTGTGTGGGCGATCTCCTTGACGAGGTCACGCGTGGATGGGGTCGGTGCCGGTATCCACGGTGGGGCGGTCGGTGTGGGCGCCTCGGCGGCCAGGTCGAGGAACGGGCCGATGGCGGCGACCCCGGCGATCCCGTCGGCGACGGCGTGGTGCAGCTTCATGAACAGGCCGACCCGCCCCTCCCGCAAGCCCGGCAGGAACCACCACGGCCACAGCGGCCGAGATCGGTCCAGCCGTCGCTGGAACAGTTCCTCACAGGCCGCGAGCAGTTGCCCTTCATCGGCCACCGGGCCCAGCGGGAACACGCCAACGTGCTCCGCCAGATCGAATGAGGGGCATCGGCCCACAGCGGCCAGCCCAGCCCTTTCCGCGGCATGTAGAGCCGCTGCCGGAACCGCGGGACCAGGTGCAGCGTGCGCCCAATCTGGTCGCGAATCCCCTCGATCGGCACGCGGCCATTGGCGTCCAGGAGGCCGGAGCCATCGAGGATGGCCAGCGCACCGATGTCCTGAGATCAGCCGCAGTCACCCGTTCCATCAGGCACCCCCTGCGGCCAACGCCAGTGTCGAGCACGCGCACGGGCGGAGCATGGGAACAAAGTCCCTGCGCCGACGGGCCGGTCAGGCTGCATTGGGTTGCCAGGCGGCGCGCGGGCCACCGCTGCTATGGGGTGGCCGAGGGATCAGGGTGCTGGTGGCCGCCGACTCGTCGTCATAGAGGGATTCCAGCAGGTCGCGGTGCTTGGCCGTGACAGCCCGGCGCTTGAGCTTGAGGCTCGGCGTGAGATCGCCTTCCTCCACGGTGAGCTCGCGCCGCAGGACCGCAAAGCGCTTGATCGTCTCCCAGCGTGGCAGCCGGCGGTTGGTCTCCTGGATGTACCCGGCGATCAGCGCGCGCACCTGATCGTGGGCGGCCAGCTCGGGGAAGGGGAGCCGCCCGAGACCGTTGTCCGCCGTCCATTCGGCGATCGCCTCCCCGTCGAGCGCGACGAGCGCGGTGCAATAGGGGCGGCCCTCACCGTAGACGACGATCTCGTTGGCGAACGGACAGACGGCCTTGAACGCGATCTCGATCGACTGCGGGGCCACGTACTTCCCACCGGAGGTCTTGATCAGGTCCTTGATGCGGTCGGTGATCCGCAGGAACCCCTCGTCATCCACCTCGCCGACGTCGCCGGTGCGGAACCAGCCGTCGCCGGTCAACGCCGCGGCCGTGGTCTCGGGCAGGTTGTGGTAGCCGCGCATGACGCCCGGGCCGGCGATCAGGATCTCCCCATCGTCGGCGATGCGCGCCCGGCTGCCGGGCAGGGGTTGGCCGACGCTGCCGAAGCGGAATTGGTCGGGCCGGTTGACGAAGCTGGCCGCGGACGTCTCGGTCAGCCCGTAGCCCTCCAGGACCAGCACACCGGCGGCGTGGAAGAACTCCGCGACCTCTGGTGACAGCGCGGCGCTTCCGGAGACGAAGAAGCGCAGCCGCCCGCCGAACCGTTCGCGCAGCTTGGCGAACACCAGGCGGTCGGCGACGGCATGCTGGAGCTTGAGTAGCCCGCTGGGCGACGTCGGCCCCTGGGGTGGCCGGGTAGACCGTCGTGGTGGCGCCGCCCGCGCACAGGATGCCGAAGTCAGCCAGGATCCACTCCAGCCGGGTGGTGGCCGCGATCGCGACCCTGTCCTCGGGCCCTACGCCAAGCGCGAGCAGTCCCGCGGCGATGGTGCGGGCGCGCTCACCGACCTGGAGCCAGTCCAGCGACTCCCAGCGATCGCCCACCGGATAGCGCAACGCCTCCCGGTCCGGCGTCGCGCAACCCGCTCGAGGAGCGATCGTGCCATCGACGCGGGCCGTTCGTTGACGACCATGCTCCCTTGCGCCATGAGGACCACCCTGTCTGCCAAATTTGGGGCTTCGTAACGGAGCTTATGCGCGTTGCAGAATGCCAGCCAGACAAGCACCCTCCCGGCGTTCCCGCGGCTCCTCGTCTGGGTTGGGCGGGTCGCCGATCAAGCCGCTGGAGAACAGCCACACCGGCCTGGCGGCCAGCGCGTCGCCAGGCCGGTGCAGCAGCTCCTGGCCGATGCCTCCAAGGGCTCACGGTTCAGGTCAGCAGCATCCCGCCGTCGACGACCACCAGCTCGCCGGTCATGTAGCTGGATGCCGGGGCGGCGAGGAACACCGCGGCGGTCGCGATGTCGTCAGGGTCGCCGATACGGCCCATGGGGACCTTCGCGCGGACGAACTCGGCCAGGAACTGCCCGGCCTGCTCTGCGGTCATCCCGCTGCCCTCCAGTGGGCGGCTGGTGCCCTCGGTGTGGATCCCACCCGGCGCGATCGCGTTGACCCGTACGCCGTGCCGCGCCATCTCCAGCGCGAAGCTGCGGGTGAACATCAGCACGCCACCCTTGCTGGCGTCGTAGGCGCCCAGGCCCACCATCGAGGGGTGCACGGCATCCACCGAGGCGATGTTGACGATCGCGCCGCCGCCACCCTGCGCGACCATCTGGCGGCCGGCCGCCTTGCTGGCCAGCACCAAGCCGCGCAGGTTCACCCGCAGGACGCGGTCCAGCAGCTCCGCAGGCATCTCCAGGACCGGCGCCTGCGGGAAGATCCCGGCGTTGTTCACCAGGATGTCCAAGCCCCCGAGCCTGGCGACGCACTGCTCGACCATGCGCTGGCCGGCATCGTCATCGCCCACATCCAGCGCCAGCGTCTCGACCTTGCCCTCGGCGCCGGCCAGCCGCTCGGCGCCGGCCAGCCGCTCGGCGGCGGCCAGCCGCTCGGCGGCGGCCCGCAGCGCGGCCTCGCCCAGGTCGACCAGCAGCACGTCCGCGCCGCCCTCGACGAACCGGCGTGCGATCGCGAACCCGATGCCCATCGCCCCGCCGGTGACGATCGCGCGGCGTCCCGCCACACTGAACGGTCCCCACTCAGCCATCTCGTCTCCCATGTGTCCACCCGGGTGCACCAGCGCTCCGCGGCCCCCGACGCCATGCTGGGGGAGCGCGGCGGGCACCAGTAGGGCCGTTGGGCCCAGGCCGCCATGGCCAGACCTCCCTCTTCCGGTGGCCACTGCTGATTCGGGCCGCCGGAGCGCCCGGCCCCGGGGGGCCGCTCCTCCCGACCGCGGCACCCGCTCGCGGAGCGGCGGTCGGCGATAGAGGACGCCGGTCAATGGGGCGACCTGGTTGCGTCGTCCGTGAGGTCACCGGCAGAGCACCGACAGGACGCCGCGGACGGTGCTGGCCAGTAGTTCGGCGATCCGGCGGTCGCGCGGGCCAAGCCAACTCCGGAAGGTGAGCGTCACGATCCCTTCGGCGACCGTGACGGTGACGCACGCATCCGGGAGCTCGTCGGCGAGCAGCGCCACGACCTCACCGCGGATCTCGTCGTCGCGGCGTGCCAGCACCCGCAGCAGGTCGAGGCGGGTGACCATGCCCACTACCTGGGCGGTGTCGTCTCTGCGGTGCGGATGCCAGGTCGGGATTGGTGGGCCGGCGAGGGTCGACGGCCCTGATGCCTGGAGGGACCGAGGTCCCGCAGGCTACGGGCGGTCCATCCCACCCGGACCCGAACGGCCCGCCCCAGTGGATCGGGGGCGGGGCCGTCACTGGCCGCGTCGGGATCAGAGTCGCCTGGCGACCAGCTGGGTGAGGTCGGCGAGGCGGTTGGTGTAGCCCCATTCGTTGTCGTACCAGCCGAACACCTTGGCCAGGGTGGCGTTGGCCTGGGTGAGGCTGGCGTCCAGCACGCACGAGTGCGGATCGCCGATCACGTCGCGGGAGACGATCGGGTCGCTGGTGCAGCGCAGGATGCCCCGCAACGACCCCTCCGCGGCGGCCTGGAACGCCTGGTTGATCTCCTCGGCGGTGACTTCGCGGCTGAGCACCACGGCCAGGTCGGTGAGCGAGGCGTCCTCGACCGGGACGCGCAGCGCGATGCCGTCCAGCCGCCCCCGCAGGTCGGGGATGACCAGCGCGGCGGCACGTGCCGCGCCGGTGGTGGTGGGGATGATGTTGACCGCGCCGGAGCGGGCGCGTCGCAGGTCCTTGTGCGGGAAGTCGAGGAGGACCTGGTCGCCGGTGTAGGCATGCACCGTGGTCATGAAGCCCCGCTGGATCCCGAAGGCGTCGTGCAGGACCTTGACCATCGGCACCACGCAGTTGGTGGTGCAGGACGCGGCCGACAGCACGTCGTGGCGGTCGGGGTCGTAGAGGTGCTGGTTGACGCCCATCACGATGGTGGCGTCCTCGCCCTTGGCGGGGGCGGAGATGATCACCTTGCGGGCGCCCGCCTTGAGGTGCAGCGCGGCCTGGTCGCGGGTGCGGAAGCGGCCGGTGGACTCGATCACGACGTCGACGCCCACCTGGTCCCAGTCCAGCTTGGCAGGGTCGGGCTCGGCGGTCGCCCGGATCCGCCTGCCGTCGACCGTGATGGCCGAGGAGTCGTAGCTGACCTTGGCGTCCAGGCGGCCGAAGGTCGAGTCGTAGGTGAGCAGGTGCGCGAGCGTCCGTGGCTGGGTGAGGTCGTTGACCGCGACGATCTCCAGCTCGTCGCGGGTGCGGACCACCCGCAGGAAGTCGCGTCCGATCCTGCCGAAGCCGTTGATACCGATCCGTGTCGTCATGAGGTGCTCCTTGGGTTGCGGGTCAGTCGTGGGGGTGGCGGATGACGACGACGGGGCAGGTGGCGTGGTGGACGCAGTGCTCGCTGACCGAGCCGAGCAGCATGCCCGCGAACGCGCCGTGCCCGCGGCTGCCGACCACCAGCAGGTCGGCGTCGGCGGCGGCCCGCAGCAGCATCAGGGCTGGAGGGCCCTCCACCACCTGGGTCTGGATCGTGACCGGCTCTTCCGTTCGTCCCACCTGCTCGATCGTCTCCTTGAGCGCGGCGCGCGCGTCGGCTTCCAGGTCCATCTCCGAGATGGCCGGAACCGGAGCCCAGCCGAAGCCCCCCGGGAAGTGCCACACGGTGACCGCACGAACGGTCGCCCCGACCGTGCGTGCGTAGCGGGTGGCCCAGCGCAGCGCGTCCTTGGACGCCTCGGATCCATCGATGCCGACGACCACCACGCCGCCGGCGGTTTCGCTGCTGGTCATGTCTCGCTCCTTCGCCGATATGCCTAGACCCTGGCGCTCGGGGCCGGGCGGCGTCGCCAGGTCCGGAGCGGCCCAACTTGAGCCTGATCCCGTCCGGACGGGGTAGCAGCGGCCGGAGGTCCTGCCTGGCCTAGGGACCTTCGCCTCTAGGGTCGCCTCCTCCCGCGGCCGCCTTCTCAGATCTGGTTCCTGGTGACCGGCGAACTCCGCGAGATCACCAGCCCGTGCGCGTGCCCGTCGGACCAAGAGGTATCCGACCGGCGGTGGAGGTGACGACTGATGGCGTCGCCGGCGGCGTATCCGTTGCGGGTGGAGGCCGACCTGGAGCCCGGGCTGTCCCGGTGGCTGTGGCTGGTGAAGTGGGTGCTGGCCGTCCCGCACTACCTCATCGTCGGCATCCTGGTCGGCGGCGGGAGCTGGGTCGCGTGGAACTTCGACCGTGGTGACTGGACGCTGGGCGGCAACCGGCTGCGGTCAAGTTGGCCGTCGATCAGGGCCCCCTCGTTGTGGGTGTCG
>Ga0070698_100006976_pt1 | contig 12230 bp, 11 predicted proteins | sample KBSK1502metaG_FD_65477 | JGI IMG/M metagenome (GOLD analysis project Ga0070698, IMG submission 65477) | Corn, switchgrass and miscanthus rhizosphere microbial communities from Kellogg Biological Station, Michigan, USA - KBS K1-50-2 metaG | ecosystem: Host-associated > Plants > Roots >...
GCGCGCCAGTCTCACCGTTCGGACGCCCTCCACACAAGCCGAAATCCCGTGATGTGAGACATCCCGCCACGATGTGAGATACGTCGCGGGTAGTCCCACGCTCACCTGCGGGTCGACGTGTGCCACGTCACGTGCGGCGAAGGGCGGGATGATGCGGCGGACCATCGCGCGCGTGTCGCGGGCCCACCACTAGGATTCGGGCCATGAGCGACCTGAGCAGCCTGACCAGTTCCGCCTACTCCCAGGCCCTCGAGGTGATCGCCTCGGTGGAGCCGCGGATCGCCGAAGCCACCCGCCAGGAGCTGATCGATCAGCGCGGATCGCTCAAGCTGATCGCCAGCGAGAACTACGCCTCGCCCGCCGTGCTCCTCACCATGGGCACCTGGTTCAGCGACAAGTACGCCGAGGGGACCATCGGGCACCGCTTCTACGCGGCCTGCCAGAACGTCGACACCGTCGAGGCGCTCGCCGCCGAGCACGCCCGCGAGCTGTTCGGCGCGCCGTACGCCTATGTCCAGCCGCACTCCGGCATCGATGCCAACCTGGTGGCCTTCTGGTCGATCCTCGCCCACCGCGTCGAAGGCCCGTGGCTGGAGAAGTTCGGCGCGAAGAACGTCAACGAGCTCAGCGACGCCGACTGGGAGGTGCTGCGAGGCGAGCTCGGCAACCAGCGGCTGCTCGGCATGTCCCTCGACTCGGGCGGCCACCTCACCCACGGCTTCCGTCCCAACATCAGCGGCAAGATGTTCCACCAGCAGCAGTACGGCACGGACCCGGAGACCGGGCTGCTCGACTACGACGTGGTCCGCGCCAAGGCGCGTGAGTTCCAGCCGCTGGTGATCGTCGCCGGCTACTCCGCCTACCCGCGCCGGGTCAACTTCGCCAAGATGCGCGAGATCGCCGACGAGGTCGGCGCCACCCTGATGGTCGACATGGCGCACTTCGCCGGCCTGGTGGCCGGCAAGGTGTTCACCGGCGACGAGAACCCCGTGCCGTTCGCGCACGTCACCACGACCACGACCCACAAGTCGCTGCGCGGCCCGCGCGGCGGCCTGGTGCTGGCCCAGCCCGAATACGCCCCGAGCGTCGACCGCGGATGCCCGATGGTGCTCGGCGGCCCGCTGTCGCACGTGATGGCCGCGAAGGCGGTCGCGCTGGCCGAGGCCCGCCAGCCGTCGTTCCAGACCTACGCCCAGAACATCGCCGACAACGCGAAGTCGCTGGCCGACGGCTTCCTGAGCCGTGGCGCCCGCCTGGTCACCGGCGGCACCGACAACCACATCGTGCTGCTCGACGTGTCCGGGTTCGGCCTCACCGGCCGCCAGGCCGAGTCGGCCCTTCTCGACGCGGGCGTGGTCACCAACCGCAACTCGATCCCCGCCGACCCGAACGGCGCCTGGTACACCTCCGGCATCCGGTTCGGCACCCCGGCGCTGACCACCCGCGGTTTCGGCCACGACGAGTTCGACAAGGTCGCCGAGCTCGTGGTCGACGTCCTGAAGAACACCTCGCAGGGGGTCACCAAGGACGGCGGCGCCTCGAAGGCGTCCTACGTCCTGGCCGACGGCATCGCTGACCGCACCAAGGCGGCCAGTGCCGAGATGCTCGACAAGCACCCGCTGTATCCCGGTCTGGTGCTGAGCTGAGCTACTTCCAGCGGTACTCCACCTCGGGACGGCCGCTGCGACCGTAGCGCGGGCGCCGCTCGACCAGGCCGGCGTCGGCCAGGTGCTCCAGGTAGCGCCTCGAGGTGACTCGCGAGGTCCCGACGGCGGCCGCGAGCTCGCTGGCGGACAGCGGCGCCGGTGCGCCCCGGAGGGCGTCGGTGACCTGCTGCAGGGTCTCCTGGCTCATCCCCTTGGGCAGGGTCTGCCCGACCGGCCGCAGGGACCCGAACAGCCGGTCCACCTCGTCCTGGACGACCTCGACCGGCGAGGCGGCCAGCTGCGCGCGATAGGCGGCGTACTGCTCGAGCTTGGCGCGGAAGGTCGCGAACGTGAACGGCTTGATCAGGTAGAGCACGACGCCCTGGGTGACCGCGTTGCGGACCACCTCGGAGTCGCGTGCCGAGGTCACCGCAATCGCGTCGCAGCGGTGGCCGGCGGCGCGCGCCTGCTGCAGCAGCCCCAGGCCGTGGCCGTCGGGCAGGTGCAGGTCGAGCAGCATCAGGTCGACGTCGCGGCGGCTCGCCAGCAGCCGCATCGCCTCGTGCGCCGAGCGGGCCACGCCGGCGAGCTCGAAGCCGGGGATCCGGCCGACGTACGTCGCATGAGCCTCGGCCGCGAGGGCCTCGTCCTCGACCACGAGCACCCGGACCGTCATGTGGGCCGGCCCAGGGTGACCGTGAACTCGGCCCCGCCGAGCTCGGAGCTGCCGATGGTGACGGTGCCACCGAGGCGTCGGGCCACCTGGCCGACCAGCGCCAGGCCGACGCCGTGCGGGGTGCCGTCGTCGGCCTTGGTGGTCCAGCCGCGCTGGAGCACCTGTTCGGCGACGTCGGGAGCGAGGCCCGGACCCGAGTCGCCGACGGTGACGGTCAGGCCGCCGTCGGTGGTGTCGAGGTGGACCATCACGCTGCGGTCGGGGCCGGCGGCCACCGCGTCGAGGGCGTTGTCGATCAGGTTGCCCAGTACTGTGACCAGGTCCCGGGCCGGGACGCCGCCGCGTTCGTCGAGCTCACCCGTGATGTGCAGCTCGGTGCCCCGCTCGGCCGCCTCGGAGGTCTTCCCGAGCAGCAGCGCACTGACGACCGGATCACCGACTGCGGCGACCACCTGATCGGTGAGGAGCTGGGTGACCTGCAGCTCGCCGGTGGCGAACTCGATCGCCTCTGCCGTGCGACCCAGCTCCATCAGCGAGACGACGGTGTGCAGCCGGTTGGCGGACTCGTGGGTCTGCGCCCGAAGGGAATCGGTCAGCCCGCGTACGACGGTGAGCTCGCCGGTGACGGCCTGAAGGTCGGTGTGGTCGCGCAGGGTGACCACCGAGCCGACCTCGCGACCCTGCCACTGGGCGGGCGCCGAGCTGACCAGCAGGACATGGTCACCCGCGAGGTAGATGTCGTCCGACTCCGGGGTCCGGCCGAGCGCCGCCTCGACCAGCCCGGGGGGCAGGCCGAGCTCGTGCACGGAGCGGCCCACGACGTTGGCGGGCAGGTCGAGCAGCCGGACGGCCTCGTCGTTGACCAGCTGCACCCGGCCGGCCGTGTCGAGGAGCAGCAGCCCCTCGCGGACGGCGTGCAGCACCGCGCTGTAGTACTCGAACATCCGGGTGATCTCGCGCTCGCCCAGGCCATGGGTCTGCCGCCGCAGCCGGCGGCTGACCAGCCAGGCGCCGCCGAGGCCCACGGCCAGCACAGCCAGCGCGACGCCACCGATGACGGCCAGGTCGCGCCACAGCTGGTCGTCGATCCGGCTGACCGTGATGCCGACCGAGACCAGGGCCACCACCCGGCCGTCGGTGGTCACGGGGACGACCGCGCGCATCGAGGGCCCCAGCGTGCCGGTGTACTCCTGGGTGAACACCCCGCCCTCGGGCGCGGAGCCGAGGTCACCCACGAACGGCTTCCCGATCTGGGCCGGGTCGGGGTGGGTGAACCGGGTCCGGTCCAGGCCCATCACCACGACGAAGTCGACGCCCGTGTCCCGCCGGACCTGCTCGGCGTACGGCTCCAGGGTCGCGCTCGGGTCCGGGGTGCCGACGGCGCCGGTGACGGTGGGGGAGTCGGCCACGGACCTGGCCACCGCAACGGCGCGGTCGGTGGCGTCCGTGCGGACGTCGCGGCGGGCGTCGTACGCCGCGAGCGTCACCGAGACCGCGACCAGGACCAGGACGACGAGCACCTGGAGGACCAGGATCTGTCGGGCGACCGAGAGGTCGCGAAGGCCGCGGGGCGGGCGCATACGGCGCATCATGCCGCACATTCCGTCGGCGGCCCGTGAACTCAACGGACACAACGGTGACCGGCGTCACACATCGCCGCAGAGTGGCCACACCGACCTGCGAGAGCAGCAGGCACCCACCAGGAGGACCCTCCATGAGCGCAACGCGTACGACGTCCGGCACCGGCCGGACCCACTATCTGTACATGGCGGTGATCGCCGCCGTCGGACTCGGCATCTTCACCGGCCTGGTCGCGCCGTCCTTCGCCGTCGAGCTCAAGCCGCTCGGCCAGGCGTTCGTCGGCCTGATCAAGATGATGATCCAGCCGGTCATCTTCTGCACCATCGTGCTCGGCGTCGGCTCGGTGCGAAGCGCCGCCCGCGTGGGGAAGGTCGGCGGGCTCGCGCTCGGCTACTTCCTGACGATGTCGACGGTCGCGCTGGGCATCGGTCTCGTGGTCGGCAACCTGCTGCACCCGGGCTCCGGCCTGAAGATCGACGAGGCCACGGCGAGCCTCGGTGCCGAACAGGCGGCCAACGCGCACGGGTCGACCACCGACTTCCTCCTCGGCATCGTGCCCGACTCCATGCTGTCGGCGCTCACGTCCGGTGAGGTGCTGCAGACCCTGCTGGTCGCGTTGCTGGTCGGTTTCGCCGTGCAGGCGATGGGCCGGACCGGTCAGCCGGTGCTGCAGGCCGTGACCCATGCGCAGCGGCTGGTCTTCCGGGTGCTGTCGATGATCATGTGGGCGGCTCCGGTCGGAGCGTTCGGCGCCATCTCAGCGGTCGTCGGCTCGGCCGGCGTCGACGCCCTCAAGAGCCTGGCCGTGCTGATGCTCGGCTTCTACATCACCTGCGCACTGTTCGTCTTCCTGGTGCTCGGCACCCTGCTCAAGCTGGCCACGGGGATCAACATCTTCAGCCTGCTGAAGTACCTCGGGCGTGAGTTCCTGCTGATCCTGTCGACCTCGTCGTCGGAATCCGCGTTGCCGCGACTGATCGCGAAGATGGAGCACGCAGGCGTCGACAAGTCCACCGTCGGTGTCGTGGTGCCGACCGGCTACTCCTTCAACCTCGACGGCACCGCCATCTACCTGACGATGGCATCGCTGTTCATCGCCTCGGCGATGGGTGACCCGCTGAGCATCGGCGAGCAGATCTCCCTGCTGCTGTTCATGATGGTCGCCTCGAAGGGCGCCGCCGGAGTCACGGGTGCCGGCATGGCCACGCTCGCGGGTGGCCTGAGCTCGCACCGGCCGGAACTGCTCGACGGCGTCGGCCTGATCGTCGGCATCGACCGGTTCATGTCCGAGGCGCGGGCGCTGACGAACTTCGCGGGCAACGCCGTGGCCACTGTGCTGGTCGGGTCGTGGACCGGGGGCCTGGACCGGGCACGGCTGGACCGGGTGCTCTCCGGTGCCGACCCGTTCGACGAGACCACGATGATCGACGAGGACGAGCAGGAGATCCGGAAGCCGGCCCTGGTCGGCGCACAGGTCAGCTAGCAGGTACGCGTCACGGCCACCAGGTCGTGACGAACCTGGCGATGGCGGCCCTCCGCGCAGCGATTCGCTGCGCGGAGGGCCGCCGTCGTCCTGCCACTCCGGGCCATTTTCTTGACTCATTCCAGAAAGCGGGCAAGACTGCCGGTGTGACCCACCCCCAGGACCTCGGGCAGTTGCTGCGCGACGCCGATCTCCGGGTGACCCGTCCGCGCGTGGCCGTGCTGCACGCCGTACATGCGTATCCGCATGCCCGCACGGAGGCGATCATCAGTGCCGTGCGCCGCGAGTTGCCCGACGTGTCCCATCAGGCCGTCTACGACTCGTTGCACACGCTGACCGAGGTCGGCCTGGTACGCCGGATCCAGCCCGCCGGATCCGTGGCTCGCTACGAGTCGCGGGTCGGCGACAACCACCACCACGTGGTCTGCCGCTCGTGCGGTGAGATCGCCGACGTGGACTGCGCGGTCGGCGACGCCCCCTGCCTGGACCTGTCGAACGACCACGGCTTCTCGATCGACGAGGCCGAGGTCGTCTACTGGGGCCTGTGTCCCGGTTGCTCCACCACCCCGAGTTCCTGACCCCTGAACCAAGCCCTGGAAGGATGACCATGTCCGAGAAGCACGAAGCCGTCGCCGGAGACGCGAACACCGAGGGGTGCCCGGTCGCCCACGACCGCGCGCCGTACCCCACCCAGGGCGGGGCCTTCAACTGGTGGCCCAACCAGCTCAACCTGAAGGTCCTCGCCAAGAACCCCGCCGTCGCCAACCCGCTGGGTGAGGACTTCGACTACGCCGAGGCCTTCGAGAGCCTCGACCTGCCCGCGGTGAAGCAGGACATCGCCGAGGTGCTGACCTCGTCGCAGGAGTGGTGGCCGGCCGACTTCGGGCACTACGGGCCCTTCATGATCCGGATGGCCTGGCACAGCGCCGGCACCTACCGGATCAGCGACGGGCGCGGGGGCGCCGGTGCCGGCCAGCAGCGCTTCGCCCCGCTCAACAGCTGGCCCGACAACGGCAACCTCGACAAGGCTCGCCGGCTGCTGTGGCCGGTGAAGAAGAAGTACGGCCAGAAGATCTCGTGGGCAGACCTGATGATCCTCGCCGGCAACGTCGCCCTGGAGTCGATGGGCTTCACGACCTTCGGCTTCGCCGGTGGCCGGCCGGACGTCTGGGAGCCCGACGCCGACGTCTACTGGGGCCCCGAGACCACGTGGCTGGGCGACGAGCGCTACTCGGGTGACCGCGAGCTCGAGGAGCCCCTCGGTGCGGTCCAGATGGGCCTCATCTACGTCAACCCGCAGGGCCCGAACGGCAACCCGGACCCGCTCGCCGCTGCGCGCGACATCCGCGAGACGTTCCGCCGGATGGCCATGAACGACGAGGAGACCGTCGCGCTGATCGCCGGTGGCCACACCTTCGGCAAGACGCACGGTGCCGGCCCCGAGTCGCACGTCGGTGCGGAGCCCGAGGCAGCCCTGATCGAGGCCCAGGGCCTCGGCTGGAAGAGCAGCTTCGGCACCGGCAAGGGCGCCGACGCCATCACCAGCGGCCTCGAGGTCACGTGGACCACCACGCCCACGCAGTGGAGCAACGGCTTCTTCGACCTGCTCTTCGGCTTCGAGTGGGAGCTGAGCAGCAGCCCGGCAGGCGCACACCAGTGGGTCGCCAAGGACGCGGAGGCGATCATCCCCGACGCGCACGGCGGCGCGAACAAGCTGCCGACCATGCTCACCACGGACCTCTCGCTCCGCTTCGACCCGATCTACGAACCGATCTCGCGCCGCTTCCACGAGAACCCGGCGGAGTTCGCCGACGCGTTCGCCCGGGCTTGGTACAAGCTGACCCACCGCGACATGGGTCCGATCGCGCGCTACCTCGGTCCGGAGGTTCCGTCCGAGGTGCTGTTGTGGCAGGACCCCCTGCCGGCCGCTGGCGGCTACACGCTCAGCGACGCCGACGTGGCCACGCTCAAGGAGCAGATCGCGGCCTCCGGCCTGACCGTCGCCCAGCTGGTCTCGACCGCGTGGGCGGCTGCCTCGTCCTTCCGCGGGAGCGACAAGCGGGGCGGTGCGAACGGCGCCCGCATCGCGCTCGAGCCGCAGAGCGGCTGGGAGGTCAACAACCCTGCCCAGCTCGCGACCGTGCTGGCGACCCTGAAGGGGATCCAGGCCGGCTTCGGTGCGGTGTCGCTGGCCGACCTGATCGTGCTGGCCGGTGGAGTCGGTGTCGAGCAGGCCGCGAAGGCCGCCGGCCATGACGTCACGGTGCCGTTCCGGCCCGGCCGCGTGGACGCCAGCCAGGAGCAGACCGACGTCGAGTCGTTCGCCGCGCTCGAGCCCCGGGCCGACGGTTTCCGCAACTACCTCGCCAAGGGCAACCGGCTTCCCGGTGAGTACCTCCTGCTCGACAAGGCCAACCTGCTCACGCTGAGCGCGCCGGAGCTGACCGTGCTGGTCGGCGGGCTGCGGGTCCTCGGGGCGACGTACGACGGCTCTGCGATCGGCGTCCTCACCGACCGTCCCGGCACGCTCACGAACGACTTCTTCGTGAACCTGCTCGATCTCGGCACCAGCTGGACGGCGACTGACGACACGGCCACGACGTTCGCCGGCACCGGTGCGGGCGGCGCCAGCTGGACCGGGAGCCGGGCAGACCTGGTGTTCGGGTCCAACTCCGAGCTGCGTGCCCTGGCCGAGGTCTATGCGAGCGACGACGCCCAGCAGAAGTTCGTCCAGGACTTCGTCGCGGCCTGGGCCAAGGTCATGGAGCTCGACCGGTTCGACGTCGCCTGACCGGAGCCGTGTGACCAAGCGCAACCACCCCGTCCGCGGGGTGGTTGCGCTGTTCGGGTGCGGGCCGCGATTACGGTGGGCCCATGCCTGACCAGCGACGCGTGATCGACCAGGTCAGGGCGAGGTGTTGGGAGCTCCTGGTCGCGACGGTGAGCTCGTGCCTGCGGCACCGGGTGACCGGCCTGGCGGCGGAGGCCGCGTTCTTCGCGGTGCTGTCGATCCCCCCGCTGATCTTCGCACTGGCAGGTGCCATCGGCTTCGTGTCCGAGCGGTTCACCGAGGCGCAGCTGGCCGACGTCCAGGCCGCGATCATCGACCTGAGCTCGCAGGCGCTGACCGACAACGCCGTGGACAAGATCATCACGCCGACCTTGAACGAGGTGCTGCGCGGCGGCCGCTACGACGTGATCTCGATCGGGTTCGTGCTCGCCCTGTGGTCCGGATCGCGCGCGCTCAACGTCTTCGTCGACACCATCACGATCATGCACGGGCTCGGTGGCCACCGCGGGATCGTGCGCACGCGCGCGCTGTCCTTCTCCCTCTACGTGCTCGGCCTGGTGACCGGCGCCGTGTGCCTGCCGCTGGTCGTCGCCGGCCCTGGCCTGGTCGACCGCTGGCTGCCGCAGCGGCTCGACTTCGTGGTCGATCTCTACTGGCCCACCGTGATCGTGCTGTGCATCTGCTTCCTGGCCACGCTCTACCACGTGTCCGTTCCGGTCCGGACGGCGTGGAGCTTCAACCTCCCGGGAGCGACATTCACGCTGATCGTGTGGATCCTCGGGTCGTGGGCGCTGCGTGCGCTTCTCACCGCGACGGCGTCCAACTCGATGTCGATCTACGGGCCGCTGGCGGCCCCGATCGCGGTGCTGCTGTGGCTCTACCTGCTCTCGATCGCGGTGCTCATCGGCGCCGCCGTGAACGCTGCCTTCGACACGGTCTTCCCGCAGTCGACGACGACGAACGCCCGCCGCCCCGTGGCACACTGACGGCCGTGGCCAACGTCAACCTTCCCGTCCCGGTGCTGGTCGCGGGCGGCTCGTTGTGCCTGCTGGCGGGGTTCCTGCTCGGAACGGTCGCCGGGCCGAGCAGCCCCGACCGCGCGACCGGCACTGTCACGTCGTACGACACCGGCTCGGGGCGGCTCTGCCTCGAGGGTGACGCCGTCGCCGACCAGGACGGCGCCGACGACGACGGACACCTGTGCGGCCTGTGGCAGCGCAGTCTCGGAGCCCGCACGCCCCATACCGGCGACTCGTTCCGCTTCGTGACGGTGGTGACCGCCACCGCCCCGGCGGGGACCGAGACCGACCAGGACCGCCGGGTGCTCATCTACGGCGACGTGGTCCAGTAGCCGCCCAATCCGATCGGGGCAGCGGCCACTGACACCCCGATCGTGTACGCCGCGGCGGCAGCGACCTGCGGGGCCGCCGTCGTCGGCTACGCGCTGACCCGGCTGATCGCCTTCCCGATGCTGGCCGACGACGTGGGCAACTGGTTCGAGCCGCTCGGCGTCGTCTCGGTGGTCACCGAATCGATCGTGGTGGTGGTGTCCCTGGCCGCGCTCAGGTCCGCTCGACGCGGCCCCTGATCCACTACGTTGGCCCGGTGACGAGTCGGGTCGCCAGCGCCGTGCGGGACGCACCGGACCGGCGCGCGCTCGGGCGCCGGCTGGCGATCATGGCGCTGGTCGGGACGGCGTACTATCTCGGCGCCAAGCTGGGCCTGAGCCTCTCGCTGGTGGAGAAGAACGTCACCCCGCTGTGGCCGCCGACCGGGATCGCGGTGGCGGCCTTCCTGGTCTACGGGCGGGGGCTGTGGCCGGCCGTGGCAGTGGCCGCTCTCGCGGTGAACCTGCCCATCAGCGAGACGTTCCTCGCGGCGGCCGTGACCGCGGTCGGCAACACGCTGGCGCCCTGGGTGGCCGTGACCCTGCTGCGGCTCGTGGGCTTCCGGCGCCAGCTCGACCGGCTCAAGGACGCGCTGGCCATCGTCTTCCTCGGCGCCCTGGGCAGCATGCTGATCAGCGCGACCGTGGGTGCCGGCACCCTCGTCGTCTCCCACGCCATCCCGCGCGCTGACTTCGCCCAGACCTGGGCGGTGTGGTGGACCGGCGATGCCATGGGTGTGCTCGTGATCGCGCCGTTCCTGTTGTCGCTGCCGCTCTTCCGTGAGCTGGAGCCCTGGCCGTGGAGCAGTGTGCTCGAGTGCGGGTTGATCCTCGTGGCCGTCGCCGCCCTGATGAGCTGGGCTGCGACGACCGAGCAGCACGTGCTCTTCCTGGCGCTCCCTCTCGTGGGTTATGCCTCCTGGCGACTTCAGCTGCGTGGCGTCGCGCCTGCGGCGTTGATCGCCTCGCTGATCCTGACCTCCGCGGCCACCAGGGAAGTGGGACCCTTCGCGGACCGCAGCCTGTTCCAGGAGATGTTCACCCTCCAGGCCTTCAACGCCTGCGTCGCCCTGATGTCGTTCTTCCTGGCCGCGCTGGTGACCGAGCGCAACCGAACCGCGCGGGCGCTGGCAGCGACCGCTGAGGCCCGGGCAGACCGCGAGCACCAGATCGCCGAGACCCTGCAGCGCAGTCTCCTCCCGTCCAGGATCCCGGACATCCCCGGCGTCGCCGTGGCGGCCCGCTACGTCCCGGCGACCTCCGACGTCGAGGTGGGTGGTGACTGGTACGACGTGGTCCAGCTGCCGAACGGCCTGATCGGCCTGGCCATCGGTGACGTGGCCGGCCACGGCCTGGTAGCCGCGGCGACCATGGGCCAGGTCCGGATGGCGTTGCGGGCCTACGCCCTGCAGAATCCGTCGCCTGCCTCGGTGCTGCTGGGCGTGCACCGGCTGGTGGCTCAGCTGCCGGATGCCGAGATGGTCACGCTGATCTACCTGGTCTTCGATCCGGCCACCCGCACGCTGCTGTTCGCCAATGCGGGACACCCGCCGGCCCTCGTGTTCAGCGACGGCGGTGCGACCTTCCTGGGTGGGGCGCTGGCTCCTCCGGTGGGGGTGACGGCGGAGCCGCACTACACCGAGTCGAGCCACACGCTCGAGGCCGGAGCCACCTTGTTGCTCTACACCGACGGGCTCGTCGAGCGGCGTGGTGTCTCGATCCAGCGCGGCCTCGACCGGTTGAGCGCGGAGGTGATGGCCGCACCGGCAGCCGACCTGGACAAGCTCTGCGACCGGTTGCTGTCGACAATGCTCGAGGACGGCCAGGTCGCCGACGACGTGGCCCTGCTGACGCTGCGGATCGTGCCCTTCTCCGGTGCACCCCTGCACGTGCGCGTGCCGGCGGAGGCACGCCAGCTCGGGGAGGTCCGCGGAGCCTTGCGCCGTTGGCTTCGTGAGTCCGGGGTTGCTCAGGCTGACGCGCAGGACATCCTGGTGGCGGCGGGGGAGGCCTGCGCGAACGTCGTACAGCATGCGTACGGCGCGACCCCCGGCGAGCTCGACCTCACCGTGCAGCTCGACCACGACCAGGTCGAGATCCTGGTGCGGGACCGGGGGGCCTGGCGCCCGGCCGCCGACCGCGGTGGCGGCTGGGGGCTCCAGCTGATCCGGTCGCTGATGGAGGACATCGAGGTCGAGCATGAGGACGGCACCTCACTCCGGATGCGGCGCCACGTCGAGCTGGTCGAGAGGGAGGACGGCGATGAGTGAGCTGGCCAGGGTCGAGGCGGCGGACTACGACGGCGCCCGGCTGATCAGGATCGCCGGCGAGATCGACCTGTCCAACGCCCGTCACGTGCTGAGCCTGATCGCAGCCGAGGTCCCGCACGACGTCTCCCGGGTCGTGGTCGACCTCGGGGCGCTGACGTTCCTGGACAGCTCCGGGATCGCGATGCTGTTCCGGTTGGCCGAGCGGCTCGGCTACAGCCGCCAGGAGCTGCGACTCGTCGTACCGGCTGCCACGCCGATCCGCACGGTGCTGGAGCTGACGAGCGTCGGCCAGGTGATCCCGGTGCACGAGCTCCTCGACGAGGTGCCTGACGAGCACTGAGCCCCCCGCCAGGACTGGCGAGGGGCTTCTTCTTGTGGGCGATACTGGGTTTGAAC
>Ga0070698_100006977_pt1 | contig 12230 bp, 12 predicted proteins | sample KBSK1502metaG_FD_65477 | JGI IMG/M metagenome (GOLD analysis project Ga0070698, IMG submission 65477) | Corn, switchgrass and miscanthus rhizosphere microbial communities from Kellogg Biological Station, Michigan, USA - KBS K1-50-2 metaG | ecosystem: Host-associated > Plants > Roots >...
GCGCCGAGGCCGAAAGGCTCAACCAGCAAATCTTAACCACGCGCGAAAAACTTGGCCGGCTGACTACCGAACGAGAGGCCGCCATCAGGGCCGTGATCGAAGGTCACGAGCGGGTGTCAGATAATGATGCCGAACAGACCCGGGTGCGCGATGACCATTCGCGCGCGCTGCACCGGCTCGAGAGTTTCAAGGAACTCGATCAGCGCCGCACGCATTACTCATTAGCTGTGCAGGAAGCTTTCTCGGCTAACGAGAGCGAAGATTTTCACCTGATCGGGACGCTGGCCGACAGTATCCAGGTTGACGCGCGCTGGGAGCGTGCGGTCGAAGGCGTGTTTGGGTCGGCGCTGCAATCAATTCTGGTCCCGACGCCTGACGATGCAATCCGTGCCGCTGCCTGGCTGAAGAGTAATCAGGCCGGGCGCGCGACGTTCCTGGTAACCGGCTTTCACGGCGCTAGCGACGAAGTGGATGTCGAGGTGATGACGTTCCGCGCGGCGATGAGTGGCACTGCGACGCGCCAGTCATACGTTCCGGTTGGCATCGACGGACCGCGCATAGCCGACACTCTGCGCGCGCCGCGCGAATTGCTGCTGGTGCTCGAACGGACGATGCCGGAGAGAATGAATGCGCGGGTAGTGGATACGCTTGATGACGCTACGGCTTTATCTTTGGCCACCGGCGACATGTTTGTGACGACGGATGGCGACTGGGTCGCGGGCGGACAGTTTGTTAATGCGGGCAACGGCCCGGCGCTGGAAGAAGGCGCGGGCTTGTTGACCTTCAAGCGCGAATTGCGCGAGCTGGAATCGCGGGTGGGAGATTTGGCAGCCGAACTCGCCGTCGCTGAAGTGGCGGTTAAGGACGCCCGCTCCCGGCTAACCGAACTCGAAGAATCAGTCGTCCTGCTTAACGCCTCGATCGCTCGCGAGGACCGCGAGGCGATGGCCCGCGAACTTAATTACGGAACTCTGCAGCAGGACATCGAACGGGCCGAGCGCCACCTGCGCGTCGTCGCCGATGACACGGCGCGCTTAGAACAGGAACGTCGCGAGTTGGAAGAGAGCCGGGCAAAGACCCTGGGCGAAGCCGAGACGGCGGAAACCATGCGTCGCGCCACCCAGGAGAGAATTGAACTGAACACGAGCCTGTTGGCGGAAATTCGCCGGGCCGCCGAAGCCGAAAGTGAGATTCTCAATCAGCAACGCGCGGAAGCGGCCGCAGCGGCTGAGCGTCGCCGCTCGACTACTTCGGATCTGCGTCGTCTGGAAACCGAGCGCGAGGAAGTTACATCACGAATCGGGCGTCATCGTCTGGAATTGAACGAAGCGGCGGCGAAACTCAGCGAACTGCATCATTCAATTACTGAAATAGATCGTCTGGCGGCCACGGTGGATGAAGAGAAGGCTCGTGAAGAAGAGCAGATTGCCGGCTCAACGGCGCGACTGGCAGAAGCCCGCGCTCAGGCCGATGCCCTAGCAAACGAGTTGGCGGAGTTGAATCGCAACGCCGCCGCGTCACGTGACGCTCGCGCCGCCATCGAAGTGCAACGCGCTGAAGCCTTCGCCCGCGTAAGCTTTGTGCGCGAGTCCTGTGCCAACGAGTTAAGTCAAAGCCTGGAAGACCTTGCTCGCGAAGTTCAACTGAGCGAAGAGTTCGATCTTGAAGTTGAACGGACGCGGGTTGAAGAGCTGCGCGAGCGACTGGAAAATTTCGGCGCCGTAAACATGATGGCCCTCGAGGAACTTTCTGAGGCGGACGAGCGACTGGCATTCCTGACGACCCAACGCGAGGACATCACCCAGGGCATCGCAGCGACTGAAGAGGCCTTGCGCGAGATCAAGCGCCGTTCACGCGAGCGCTTCCGCGATGCTTTTGAGAAGATAAATCAGAATTTCAGCGAATTCTTCAACGAGCTGTTTGGCGGCGGCCGCGGCGAAATGAGTTTGATCGATAATGACGACGATCTCGAGTCAGGCATCGACATCGTCGCCCAACCGCCCGGCAAGCGTTTACAGAATGTGCTGCTGCTTTCCGGTGGCGAAAAAGCAATGGCCGCGCTGGCGCTGGTGCTGGGGATATTCCAATACCGGCCTTCGCCTTTCTGTTTGCTTGACGAAGTCGATGCTCCACTTGATGAAGCAAACGTGGGCCGCTTCACCAACAAGGTTGTGGCGATGTCGGCCAACACGCAGTTCATCGTCATCACGCACAACAAGCGCACAATGGAAACCGCGCGCGCCCTTTATGGCGTGACGATGGAAGAGGTTGGCGTGTCCAAGCTCGTCTCAGTCCGATTCGAATAGCGCAGGGTTCAGAGTTCAACCTTTAGGTTGCTGACTTTTCCAGCGCAAGCTAAAGCTTGAACTCTAAACCGAGCCCGAACACATTCGATCTCTCCTTGCGTTCTTTTCAATCATCATCTAAAAGTCTAAGGGCCATGCCGTTCTGTGCGAGCCTCGTTTTGAGGCAATGAATGTGTCATAGGGTAGTGTTAGTAAAGAGCGGCAGAGCCGCACGAACTCGGCTCCCGTGCCGATGTCGGGGGCACTGTTTCTCAAGCGTTAATAATTGCGATGCTAATATCGATATCCAGATTGCCGGCTGCCGCCCTGATAGTCTTAAGCGTCGCTTTTCTTTCTTTTTCCCAGGACTCGTCAAAGCGCAACGATCGTCCGTCAGAGGCGAGCCCAAGCCCGACCCCGCCACGCCGGGAAGACAATAAAAAGCCGCCCGATCCCACCCGCTATTCCTATGAATTCACTAAAGCGGACTTTGTTATCAGGCACATTTTGATCGAACACGACGCGCTCGGCCGCGGCAAGATTACTTTCGAGCGTCGTGGCGAAGACACGCCGATCGTCGAACCGATTGAGCTATCGACTGGAGCGTTGGGCCGAATATTCGGTTTGTGGACTGGATTGGGATTTCTCGATTCGAACGAGAATTATCAATCGCCGAAAAACTTTGCTCACCTGGGAACCTATCGCCTGCATCTGGACGACGGCAAGCGGCAACGAACCGCCGAATTCAATTGGAGCAACAACAAGGACGCCTGGACGCTGATCAGCGAGTACCGCCGTGTTTCGGATCAGGCGATCCTGATTTTCGATCTCAAGCTGGCGCGCGAGATGCAGCCGCTTAACACCCCACAACTTTTGAACCAGATGGAAACCCAGCTGAATCGCGACGGTCTTTCCGATCCTTTTCAACTGGTGCCGCTGCTAAACGAGCTGCGCACTGACGAACACATCCCGCTGATCGCCCGCAATCACGCTGACAGGATTTTGAAGAAGATCGAGAAATAGAGCGGAGCAGTAGCCCGACCGTGAGGGAGGGCGTAGTCGGCGAAGCCGACGCCATACCAGTAGCCCACAGCACCAGCTGTGGGTAACGAGAACGCCCGAAGCTCAAGCCCGCGAACGCGGGCGACATAACTAATCCCAGATATACCGTTCGTCGTACTCAATCTCATGCTTGCGCAGGAGATCGACGAACTCATCCTTGAAGGTTCGCTTTTGATGGTGCTTCTCCTGATTGCCTATGTACATGAGGACCTCGGGCGCGTTTGATTTGCTCACGCTGAATGCACCGTAACCAAGCTGCCATGCAAACGATCTCCGCGGCCATTTGTCATGCACCCAGCCAGAAGAATTCGACTTGATAAATCGTAGCGCTTCCGAAATCGAAACAACCGGCGGCAAGCTGATCAGCAGCTGAACATGGTCGGTTGGGCCGTTAATGCCGTAAGCCTTGCCTTTGAGCTCACGAGTTAGGCCGCCGAGATATGCGAACAGTTCGGACTTGATTTCAGGAACAATGAGCGGTTCGCGATCTTTCGTGCTGAAGATCAAATGCGTCAGAAGATTTGTAAAGGTTCGGCTCATTATGTCGCCCCTCCCGGGGCTCGGGATTGGTTGGTGGCATCGCTTACCCACAGCTTGCGCTGTGGGCTACTAATACATCGCCCGCCTTGCGGGCTGGTTGAGCCGTCAATTTAGAGAGGTTCTATCGCATCTTCAAGCGCCTTCTTTTGATAATGTTTTGGCAATCAGATGGATCATTCTTCACCCGCTCGATATGCAGGCGAACAAGTTGGCCGGGCTGTAGCGGCCCGAAGCCGTCGCGCACAACGCTGAGTGCCTGTCCGAAAGCGGCGAGTATCGTGGTGTAGTCTATTGCCATGTCAATATCTCCTTAACTGTTAGTCTGCCTCGCGGAATCGAGTTCGGCGTCATTATTGTTTCGCGGTACATGGTTGATTGTTATCAGCCGTCTCGTATGGAATCCAATCTTTGTCGGTTAGCAGGAACTTCGCAGGTTGAGTTCGTTGGGTTGGAAATCGAGTGAGACGGCGAGGTCCAGTCGGCGAAGCCGACAATATGTTAGTAGCCCACAGCGCAAGCTGTGGGTGACGAGGACCGATCCAGACACGCGAGCCCGCGAAGGCGGGCGACATAAACCAATCCAGGTATGCGCGTGTCATGATCTATGAAGGCTCGGATCGTTATGTCGCCCCCTGTGGGGCTCAGGATATTGATGGACTGCTTACCCACAGCTTGCGCTGTGGGCTACTAATATCTCGCCCGCTTTGCGGGCTCTTTCAAGATTCCCCAGCAACCAACTTAAAAAAATCCACCAGGCGGCTTTCAGCCCAAAAGCGATCTTCACCGGGGTTTGCCGACAAAAAGGCGACATGACCCCCGCGTTCGGTGTCCAGCAACAACACGTAAGGATTGGCAGCGATCGAAGGGTCGCGCATTGGTTCGAAGGGAATAAAAGGATCGTCTTTGGCGTGAATGATCAGGGTCGGAATTCGTATGCGGCCGATGAAGGGCAGCGAACTCGCTTTCGCGTAGTAATCGTTGGCGTCAGCAAAACCAAAGTGCGGCGCGACATAGCGGTTGTCGAATTGTTCGACGCTGCGAACTCCGTTCAAGAGGCTTGAATCGTAGTGGCCCGGAAATAGTTTTTCCTTCACCTTGATGCGGTTCTTCAAACGACGCAGGAAGTCCTGTTGGTAAATCCAATTGCGCGGCTGGGCCATCAAATTCGTGCTGGCGCGCAAATCAATCGAAGGCGAAACGGCGCAGACAGCTTTTAACTCCGGCGGCGGGTTCTCGTCATATTCACCGGCTAGTTTCAAAACCATATTGCCGCCCAACGAAAACCCGGCAATGAAAAGCCGCGATAGCCGATCGCGCGCAATTAGTTCGTCGAGCACGGCGCGCAGATCGTTTGTGAGGCCGCCGTGGTAAAGCGTCGGCGATAGATGCTCAGTGCCACCGCAGTTGCGGTAGTTTACCCGTACCACATTGAAGCCCAGGCGAAATATTTTCTCGGCCGTCGTCAACATGTATGACGATTCGGTTGAGCCTTCCATCCCGTGCCACATCACCAGCGTCGGCTGCTTTGTGCGGTGCGGCTGCCAACGACAACGCGCCAGTACCTGGCTGCCGGGTTCAACTTCGAAAAGCCGCTCTTCATCGCCCGTGCGGTCGCCTAAGCGAAACCGGCGGGGCCAGAAATAGGCGCCGAGGGTTTGGGCGTCACCTTGCTTGAGCAACCGGTAGGGATTGAAGGGCTTGGTTTCGAAATCGCGGGCTATGCGCTCGAGGAGATCGGCAACAGCGGGCTCAATAGGGAGCTCTTGATCTGTGATCTGAGATGACATGTTGGGGCGCTATGTATGTAATGAGGTCAGTACCGGGAGCGGTAGCGACCGGGTCGTCGTCCGGCCTAACTCGACGTGGCGTATATATTGAAAACCCGGTCGCTACCGCTCCCGGTACTGACCTCATGATGGCTCTGCGGCTTATCACCTGAAAGTAATAATAATATCGACAGTTTGCTTTTGCGCGTTAGGTTTCATTTCTACTTCCAACCTGGCGCGGGAACCGGTGCGCTGCATCAGGCCAGTCATGAATTCTCGCAAACCTGTGTGTCTGAAATCATCGAGGTATGACTCGTCAAATACGGCGTTTGAACCAAGTGTCCACTTGGCCTTTAATCGCTCGACTTCTTCAGCGGGCAATCCGTTGATAATTAAGTTGCCCATGAAGTACCGCGGCCCTTCGTTGACGTTGAAGCGATAGCTGACGCGCCTGGTTGCGTCGTCGAACTCGATCGTTTCTTTGAAACTGGCGGCGAGATATCCTCGCCGGCCGTAGGCCTTTCGCACGTCCTTGAGGCCTTTGTCGATCTTATCTCCATCGGCAACTTCGCCGGTTTTCATTCCCAGCGCCGACGTCAAATCTTCTTTGGTGAGTGTCTGATTCCCCGACCATTCGGCCGCGTCCCACGAATAGACTACCCCTTCATCAACTGGAATTGTGAGCGCGACGCCGTCCGCACAGCGGCTGGAAGGTGCTTCTGGCGCGGCGGCCGGCTCCTTAAAGCGCGCCCGCAGATATCCGAGATGGCGATAGAGCGGCACGAGCTGCTTGTCACCAAATATCGCCGCAACTTTCTTTGAATAGTCATTCTTGAACAAATTTTGCGCTGCCTTGATCAGGTCGGCTTCGGAGATCGCCGTCGCGCCGGGAAAGTGCAAAGAGCACACAGGGATCTTAACGCCTTCGACTGTGAAGAGGATTTCCTGGCGGCCCGTGGCCATGTTGGCGTACGGCAGATGCTCAACCCGGCCGGGAATTCTTTTTTGGCTTAACAAACGCTGCAAGGCCGCGGCGATCTTGTCGGTCGTAGTGCCGGCTTCGGGAGCGGTCCCATCAAAGAAAGGGACATCCTGCCTGATGGCCCGGGCGATCTCGTCCTCGCTGAACCAGACAAAGTTTTCAAAGACCACGGGCACATTTCTGGACGCTTCTTCGACGTCAAAGATTACGGTAGCGTCGTTGTCGGCGGTGCGAACTCTGTATCCTACTTTGCGGAACAAGCCAGACTGCATGAGCTTTTCAGCCGCTGCATCTATGATCTGTGGATTGACCGGGTCGCCAATCTTGAGCCCGCTGGCGTTGACAGCTTGTTGCTCGGTCATCTTTTTCAGGCCGACGAATTCTACGCGGCGCAGCGTGGCAGGTTTCTGCGCGAGGCAGACCGAACTCAGTGTAAGCAACAAGGCCGCGCAGGTTACTCGCCGGCCCCACTGGTGCACGCTAAGATCGGAACTGCTTCGGTTACTCATCGGTTGATTGAGAACTCTCTCGTAAAGCATTTCAGGCTATCTGACTCTATCTTGCCGATTCTATCTTGTATAGTTTGAGCATGGAAGGCACGCGATCCAGGGCGCACAGCCGCAAACCCGCGGCGCTTAACAAACGCGAGTTGATTGTCGAGCTGTGGGATCGCCTGGGCCGGGTCGCGATTGGCGAGCGCGAATTGAGCGACATTCAGCGATCGGTTCGCAATCAATTTGGCCGTGGACACGAAGAAAGCCCGGCGGCGATTGCGCGAGTGCTGGCGGATGAGGGCGCCGAGTTGCGGCATCCCGAAGTGATTGAGTTTGACGCGCGTTGGCGCGAAGCGAAGATTGAAAGCGACGGGAAGAGCTTCAAGGGTTTGGATGATCTGGTAGCCGGTAAACCGCTGCGACTCGGGAAAGCCGAGGCTTTGGTAAAGAAACTCGAGCGATTGCGCAAGCAGGCGGAAAAGTCCGGCGACGATAAGGCTCTAAGAGAAGCGCGAAACACGGCGGCCAGTGCCCGGCAACTGGCAGAGCTGTTGGCGAAGGATCGAAAACTGGACCAACGTCAGCGCGCCGAACAGGTCGAAATTGCAGAGTGGTTTAAGGTCTGGATTCAAACACCGAGTCTGTTCGCAGACTGGCTTGAACTGCGCCGGCGGTCAGCGGAGTTTCAGCAGAAGTTTTCAGCCACGGATGTGGCTCCGTAGGAGCCAAATATTTATAGCCCGAAGGCCCCTCGATAATTAAGCTCTTTGGAGCGACATGTCGCAAAGTGATTCATGGGCAACTTAACATTTCGCTTCTAAAGGAGCTCAACTCAATTGACAGGGAGAGTCTATGAACATTCTGTCCTTACGGGACTCTTCATTCATTGCTCAAAGTATCACTAAGCATGGATTGGCGGTCGTTCACTAAACGGATGCGCATCCTGATACGCGTGCGCCAGGCGAAGCAGTTTGGATTCGCTCCAGTAAGGTCCCATCAGTTGCAAACCAATCGGCAGTCCATCTGAAGACAGGCCGCAGGGAACACTGATGCCGGGAACGCCGGCGAGATTTGCCGTCACGGTAAAAATATCGTTCAGGTACATCGCCAGCGGATCGTCTACCTTTTCACCGAAAAGGAATGCCGGCGTCGGCGTGGTCGGCGTTAACACGGCGTCACATTTTTCGAAGGCTTTGGCGAAGTCTTGTCGCAGCAGAGTTCGCACCTTTTGCGCTTTCAAATAGTAAGCGTCGTAGTAGCCGGCCGACAGTACGTAAGTGCCGAGCATGATCCGGCGCTTCACTTCCGGCCCAAAACCTTCGTCGCGCGTCTTGCGATACATTTGCTTGAGCGCCGGTGCGTCCTCGGCCCGAAAGCCATAACGCACGCCATCAAACCTGGCAAGATTAGACGAAGCTTCAGCCGTGGCGATGATGTAATAGACGGCGATTGCGTACTTCGCGTGCGGCAGATCGATGTCGACAATCTCTGCTCCCAAATCACGATAGGCTTCGATTGAATTCTCTATCGCGCCGCGCACTTCCGGGTTCAGCCCTTCACCCAGCAACACTCGAGAAACACCGAGGCGCATTCCCTTAATGTCTCCGTTTAGTTCGGTAGAATAGTCAGGAACCGGAACGTCGGCGGTGGTTGCATCGCGCAGGTCGCGTCCGGCGATGACCTTCAGCACAGCCGCGGCATCGCTCGCGGTGCGAGCCAGTACTCCAATTTGATCAAGCGATGAGCCGAAGGCGACCAATCCATAGCGCGACACGCGGCCATATGTTGGCTTCAGGCCAACCACGCCACAGAAAGCAGCAGGTTGGCGAACCGAGCCGCCTGTGTCAGAGCCCAGAGCGACCGGAACGATTCCCGCCGCAACTGCTGCCGCGGAACCTCCTGAGGAACCACCAGGCACTCGCGAGATGTCCCAGGGATTCTTCACCGGCCCAAATGCTGAGTTCTCGTTCGAAGAGCCCATAGCGAATTCATCGCAGTTGGTCTTGCCGATAATTACCGAGCCTGCTGCGATCAAGCGTTCGATCGCGGTCGCGTTGTAAGGCGGGCGATACGGTCCCAGGATGCGCGAACCGCAGGATGTCTGCAGGCCGCGAACACAGATATTGTCCTTGATGGCGATCGGGATGCCGGCGAGCGGCAAACTTGCTTTGTCGTCGGGTTTGATCTCATCAACCTGCGCGGCGCGACTCATTGCGCCCCCGAGATCGATTTCCAGGAATGCGTTGAGCGTACTGTTCAGGTTTTCGGCGGCGCTGAGGGCAGACTCGGTCGCAGCCCGCGAAGTAGTCTCGCCACGCGCAATCCGGTATCGCGTGTGCGCGATTGTTTGGTCTGCCCAGCTCATAATATTTTGATTGCCGGCGGCGTGACGGCGCGTCACATTTACCGTTGGGACGCCGTTGGTTCGAACTCCCGCGCAAGTTCAATCACCCATTTGCGTTGCGCTTCAGTCTCCGGGACGGGCAAACCGCGATCGCTGCTTACGGATGTGAACGCTTCGTGCGGATCTGATCCGGACATTACCAGCAGAGCAGCAGCGATCATCCCAGACCGTCCAATACTCTGCCGGCAGTGGACGCCGACTTTTTTTCCGGCAGTCAGCAGTTTCTCAATCCGGCTCAAAACCCGCATGGCCTCCTCACGTGAAGACGGAACTCCGAGGTCGGCGATTGGTAACGAAACAAATTGCACACCGAGTTTCTCTGAGAGCTCTTGCTCATCGAGCAATCCGAATTCATCCTGTTCCTCTCTGGTCAACAGAGATACCACGACATCTAATCCTTCCTTCTTCCAGCTACGCGCTTCGTCACTCAACCAATCACCCCCACGCGGGCGGGAGACGATGGTCAATGCCCCTGTCCAGGGTCCCCTGATGCGATAATGCCCATAAGAACTAGCTTCGAGGAATTATTTCCCGTGGCAGCGAATCAACATCGACGCCTCGGCTGCGCAGGACCTTAATGCGATGATGTCCTTCGACCATCGTACCATCCGCTCGGACTTGAGTGAACCTGCTTGTCCTGGCTTCAAAGATTCAATCAATACGTCCGTCGCAAGAGTATGAAACTTGTCGAGCTTAAGGCCGATCAGCGAATGTTCGCCATGTAAGGCTTTTAGTTTCGGAGGCGTCGTCACAAGGATTTACAAAACCTTCGGCACACGAAAATGACCAGCCGCAGCGTCAGGCGCCTGATCCAACGCCAGCTTTTGCCCCAGACACGGTTGGACATCGTCTGCGCGCCAGGACACTGTCTGCTCGCCCTCAGGCGTGAGACCGCCGAGGGCCGGCTCGACTGTGCTGGTGTCAATCGCGTTCAGTTGCTCGACGTAGGTGACGATCTCGGAAATCTGAGGCGCGAAAAGCCGCCGCTCGTCGTCGGTAATCTCCAGATGCGCAAGCTGCGCGATTTTCTCAATGTCGGCTTCAGTAATCGGCATGATTAACTGTTCGTGCGAGCTTCGCGGCGAGCGATACAATTGTCGGCGGCGCGAATAAAGCGTTCTCTCAAATCCGGATCGGTGATCTCGCTGGCCGCCGAAACCAGCTCCTCAGGAATGGGTTCGCGGGCTGCGTCGCGCGCACGCTCTTGCGGTTGAGAATCTGCACGTGCCTGCTCGACGGTCGTGGGATCGATGCGAAACTCGATCTCGTCGACGAGCACGCGGCCCAGCAATTTATTGATGCGCGAAATCAGTTCAACGCTCATCGACTGCATTTGCCTTTGCCAGATTGCGTCGGCAACTGAAACCACCAGCGTCTTGCGAAACAGCCGGAAGGGAATCGCATGCCGCCGCAAACCCTCGCCGGCCGCACGCGTCCAGGCAAGCTTCGCGGCGATCTCGGCCATCTCGGGGTTCGCTCCGGTGGCGTTGAGAAGCTTGGGCAATAAGCGCGCAACGTCTATCATTTGAATTTTTAGTTGCACAGACTCTAGTCTGTGATTGAGTTTCAGAGCACAGACCGAAAGTCCATGCTACACCTCGAAATGAACGTGAAGTTTAATGGAAGAGAAGCGAAACAACCAAGCGAGTGCGGCTGAAGTCAATGATTTAAGCGGGCAGCCTGGCGGTGTCGCGTTGCCGAAGATCGTCCTGGCTTCAGCCAGTCCGCGCCGCGCTGAGATTCTGCGCTCCGTCGGTTGGCCTTTCGAAGCACTGCCGGCGGGCATTGACGAGACTCGGTTGAACGGCGAAGCCGCGGCTACTTACGTTCAGCGGCTGGCTCGGACGAAAGCCGAGGCGGCCGCGCAAAAAAGGTCAGGGCATCTGGTTGTCGGCGCCGACACGACGGTCGTCATTGGCGATCACATTTTAGAGAAGCCGAGCGACGATGATGACGCCCGCCGGATGTTGCGACGGTTAAGCGGAGCGTGGCATCAAGTGCTGACCGGTATTGCCGTCATCGGCCCTTCAGCATCAGAGGTTGCCTGCCAAACTACCGACGTAAAGTTTGCGGTCATGAGCGCCGACGAAATTGATTGGTATGTCTTGAGCGGCGAGCCTATGGACAAAGCAGGCGCTTATGCGATTCAGGGACTCGGCGCGCGCTTCATCGAAGGACTCAGAGGTGACTATTACAATGTTGTCGGGATGCCGGTGCGTTTGCTGTACGAGATGATAAAGCAGGTAGGCGAGCGGAGCGCTGACATCCGGTCCGCCTGAGCGCGAACAAATCTTATTTAGTGATCGAGTATGGTGTCAGGCTGAGCGTGCTGCGCACGCTGGCGGACAGGATGCCCAAGATCCAAATAGTTTTAAGGTCAGAGAATCTTGCTCAGGCGTTCGGCCAACTGCTTTGCGAGGTCCGCCGCCGGATCCATGCCGCCGATTCGGTCGGCAACGTTGCCTTGCTTGTCGATGATTACAACTGAAGGAAACTGATCCACGCCCAGCTTCTTCGAGACCACACCATCCGGATCGCGCAACACCGTAACCTTGTACCTTCGACCTAACTCGCGCAGCTGTTCGTCCGATGCATAGTTCTTCGACTTGGCTGATTCTGATTCCGTGCTGACCCAGTAAACCGCTACGCCGCGGCCGGCGTTCTGGTCGGCGAGTTTTTTCACCGCCTCCATCTGGC
>Ga0070698_100006978_pt1 | contig 12230 bp, 8 predicted proteins | sample KBSK1502metaG_FD_65477 | JGI IMG/M metagenome (GOLD analysis project Ga0070698, IMG submission 65477) | Corn, switchgrass and miscanthus rhizosphere microbial communities from Kellogg Biological Station, Michigan, USA - KBS K1-50-2 metaG | ecosystem: Host-associated > Plants > Roots >...
AACCCGCATTCGTACCATCGCTTCATGTGGGAGCAGTTCTTCTCGCACGTGGATATCGACCGGGCGAACGTGCACATCCCACGCGGCGACGTCGATCGTCGCAAAGTGGCGAGTGAATGCGCGGCGTATGAACAGGCGATAACGCGCGCCGGCGGGATCGACTTCCAGATCCTCGGCATCGGCAAGACGGGTCACATCGGGTTCAATGAACCCGGATCGGGCGCCAACAGCCGGACGAGACTCGTCACGCTCGACACGGTCACTCGTCGCGACGCCTCCGCCGATTTCTTCGGCGAGGAGAACGTGCCGCGTGAGGCGATTACCATGGGCGTCGCCACGATCCTGGCCGCCAGGGAAATCGCCATTCTCGCCACCGGTGAACACAAGGCGCCGATCGTCCGCCGCGCGGTTGAAGGTGAGATCGACCTCCAGGTCGCCGCGACATTCCTGCAGCGCCATCCGGCGACGACGTTCCACGTCGATCGCGCCGCCGCCGCCGAGCTCACGCGCGTCGCCACGCCCTGGCTCGTCGAAGAGGTCACGTGGAGCGACGAGCTGACCGAACGCGCCGTGGTGTGGCTGAGTCTCCGAACCGGTCACGCCATTCTCAAGCTGACGGGCCAGGACTACGCCGAGAATCACCTGTCGTCGCTGCTGTCCCTGCATGGCACGGCCGGCGACGTAAACGGGTTGGTGTTCAATCGACTGGGCGCTCGCATCCGGGGTCGCTCGAAACTTCCGTCAGGGCGTCGGATTATCTGCTTCTCGCCACACCCCGACGACGACGTGATTTCGATGGGCGGGATGTTGCGAAAGCTCGTGCTGAACCAGAACGACATCACGGTCGCGTACATGACCAGCGGAAACGTCGCCGTATTCGACCACGACGTGCGCCGCTACCTCGACTGGCTCGTGCGCATCGCGGCGGGCGAGCAACTCGATACGTCGGCGGTGCTCGCGCTGCGGGACCGGGTCATCGCATTCCTGGCCGCCAAGCAGCCGGGCGACGTCGATACACAGGAAGTGCTCGACCTCAAGCGCGCCATTCGCGAGGCAGAGGCGGTGAGCGGTCTCGAAGCCATCGGCCTGACGGGGCGGGAGGCGCGATTCCTCGACCTGCCGTTTTACCGAACGGGTCGCGTGCGAAAAGATCCGATCTGCGAAGACGATGTGACCATCGTCAGGCAGCTGCTCGAGGAATACCGACCCGACCTGATTTTTGTCGCCGGTGACCTCTCGGATCCGCACGGCACCCATCGCATGTGCAAGGAAGCCATCGACCACGCGCTGCTTGGCCTGAACCGTCGTCCCGAAGTCTGGCTCTATCGCGGTGCATGGCAGGAGTGGTCAGTCACCGAAGCGACGTGGCTGGTGCCGCTTTCGCAGGATGAACTCCGGCTCAAGATCCAGGCAATCTTCAAGCACCAGTCGCAGAAGGATTCGGCGCCCTTCCCCGGCCTCGACGATCGCGAGTTCTGGCAGCGCGTTGAGGCGCGGAACATGGAGACCGCGGCCGTGCTCGATCGCCTGGGCCTCGCCGAATACTTCGCCATGGAGGCGTATGTCGTCGCCTGACGCTACGTGAACCCTGGCTTCACCGTCCTCGACGGGCTCGTCATTGTTTTGTATCTCGGCGGCACGACGGCGCTCGGTATCTGGGTCGGCCGTCGTCAGACCGGTTCAAAGGACTATTTCGTTGCCGGGCGTCAGATCCCGTGGTGGGCGGTGCTGTTCTCGATCGTCGCCACCGAAACAAGTGCGCTGACCTTCATCAGTGTCCCGGGGCTCGCCTACACTGGGAATCTTGGCTTCCTCCAGGTGGTCGCCGGCTACATCCTCGGCCGCATCGGCGTCGCGCTCCTGTTGCTGCCGCGCTATTACGAGGGCGAGATCGTCACCGCCTACACGCTGCTGGAGAAGCGCTTCGGGCTCGCCACGCGGCGGATGACATCAATCGTTTTCATGGTGACGCGGGGCATGGCCGATGCGGTACGCGTCTTCGCGACCGCGATCCCGGTGTCGTTGATTCTCGGTGACAGCGTGCCACGGGAATGGGCGATGCCGCTGGCCATCGTGGTGCTGGGCATCCTGACGATCATTTACACATACCGCGGGGGTATGCGGGCCGTCGTCTGGACCGAAATCCTGCAAGCCTCGGTTTACTTGTTAGGCGGTTTTTCAGCGCTGGTCGTGCTCGGCCAAGTGGTGCCAGGCGGATGGAGCGAAATCCTCGCCCGCGCCGGAGCGGCGGGGAAGCTGACCGCGCTCGACTTCTCGTTCACGTTGAGTAATCCACATACCGTGTGGGCGGGTTTGATCGGTGGAGGCTTCCTGTCCATGGCCTCACACGGAGCGGACCAACTCATTGTGCAGCGGCTCCTGTCGTCGCGGAACCTGCGCGAGGCGCAACGGGCCATCATCGGCAGCGGCATCATGGTCTTCGCCCAGATGGCGCTGTTCCTCTTCGTCGGGATCGGCCTGTGGGCGCACTTCAACGGCCAGGCTATCACGCCCACCGACAGCATCTTCCCGCGTTTCATCATCGAGGAGATGCCGGCCGGACTGGTGGGACTGCTGCTGGCGGCGATCATCGCGGCGACGATGAGCACACACAGTGGCGCGATCAACTCGCTGGCCGCCGCCGCGACGCACGACATCTACATGCCGCTCACCAAACGGACGGCAGAAGACCCGCTGACGTTCCGCGCCGGTCGGCGGTTTGCGCTGTTCTGGGGAGTTGTCCTCACCGGAGGTGCGCTGCTGTTCAAGGAACAGGGCACACCGGTCGTCGTCGTCGCGCTTGGAATCGCCAGCTTCACGTACGGCGGACTGCTCGGCGTGTTCTTCCTCGGCAACTTCTGGCCGCGCGCGAGGCAACGTGATGCGATCCTGGGCCTCTCGATCGGGATCCTCACGATGTCGTTCGTGGTGTTCGCCGGACGTTTCATCGCCGCCTTCCCCGGCCTTGAGAGCACGCTCGGTCCGTTCGCACGAATTGCCTGGCCCTGGTACGTTCTCATCGGCACTTCGATTACGATGATCGTCGGCATCATCTCCTCGCTCACCGGCACGCGTTCTCAGACAACTGGTACGAGCACATGAACGGTATCTTCGCGGGAGTGGACGGCGGCGGGACGCATACACGCGTCCTGATCACCGACGAACAAGGCGCGGAACTGGCGACCGCCGAGGGACCGGGCAGCGCCATCCGGCCCGGCGAGGCGTCGCGGTCGGCGGCTGTCGTCCGGGAGGTCGTGCAGCGAGCCCTCGCCGGTCTCGAAGAGCGGTCGTTGCGCGCGCTCTGTGTTGGCGTCGCCGGCGCTGGTCGCGATGAAGAACGGGACACGTTGCAGTCGGCGCTGGAAGCCGACCGCGTCGCCGCAACCGTGGTTGTGCTGACGGACGCCGAGATCGCGATTGAAGATGCGTTCGGCGCCGGGCCGGGAATCCTGCTTACGGCCGGCACAGGATCGATTGCGTATGGCAAAGGACCAACGGGCGTCATGGCTCGCTGCGGAGGATGGGGTCCGGTCATCGGTGATGAAGGTGGTGGCTCCTGGATCGGACGGCGCGCACTTGGCATCGCGGCCGCGAGCGTCGATGGCCGCGAGCCGGAGAGCACGCTGGCTGCCGCCATTGTTGCAGCGCTCAACCTCGACTCCATCGACAAGCTCATTCCGTGGGCGGCGAGCGCGACGCCCGCGGACCTGGGCAAGCTTGCGCCAGTTGTGCTGGAGGTGGCCGCCACCGGCGACCTCCGGGCCAATTCGCTGATCACGCTGGCGGTCGAGGAGTTGGCACTGCATGTGCGCGCGCTGGCCCGCAAGCTGTTCTCGGACGAACGAGCCGGATTCCGGCTCGCCATGCACGGTGGGTTGCTGGCGCCAAAGTCGCTTCTGCGCCGCCGGCTCGAGCAACGGCTGAAGTCGATCGCGCCGGGAGCAACGGTGCTGGCCGAGCGCGTGGTCCCGGAGCGCGGCGCGGTGCGGTTTGCCATGCGGGATGCGGGAGTCAGAGCCTAACAACAGACGGGAGACACGAGCTCGCTTGCCGTAGACGAAGCCTTTCGAATCGACGCCGGCGTTTACATGATTCAAGTGCCCAGGCGAGGACAACTCGATGCACCCCTGCGTGACTCGCGTACTACTGGCAGCACTGTTGCTGACGACCGCATCTGGCTGTGGAGCGCGCCAGACTCCCGGCCAGCGCCTCGATCGCAACGTCATCACGGCCGAGCAGATCCGTGAGAATGGGTACCGGACGGCGTTCGACGCCGTGGAGGCGCTCCGCGCGCCGTGGTTGGTCCACCGACCCGACGGCCTGAACGCGCAGCGGGAAGTGCAGGTCTATCTCGACGAGAGTCGGCTCGGCGGCATTGAGACGCTCCGGCAGATCAACGCGTCGCAGATCCGCATGATCCGCTACATCGACGCCGCAACCGCGATCAATCGGTGGGGAGTCGACCATGGGCAGGGCGTGATTATGGTCGTGACACGTTAAGGGCTCGAAGAGCGCACTTGCCCGAAAGCGCACTTGCCCAAGGGCGCAATTGCCCAAGAGCGCACCTGCGCCGTCTGGCACCTGCGCCCTTTGGCGCCTGCGCCCTTTGGCACCTGCGCCCTTTGGCCCCTGCGCCGTCTGGCACCTGCGCTCTTTGCAGTTCAAGCCGCCGTCGCCGTCCTCTCCACCGTTGCCGTCGCGGGCACCTTCGACGCATCCCAGACGCCTTCGGACTTCGCCACAAACGCGGTGGCGGTCAGGTCGCCGCACACATTCACGCACGTACGCGACATGTCGAGGATCCGGTCGACGCCGAGCACGATCGCGATCCCTTCGGCCGGCACGCCGAACATCACCAGCACGCCCACCAGCAGGGGAATCGATCCGCCGGGGACACCAGCCGCGCCGACGGCCGTCAGGACCGCCATGACCATCACCGCAATCATCTGGCCAAGGCCAAGGTTTACGCCAAAGACCTGCGCCAGGAAAATGACCGTAATGCCCTCGAACAGCGCGGTCCCGTTCATGCACATCGTACTGCCTAACGGCAGGACAAACCCGGCGATCTGAGGTGGAATGCCGAGGTTCTGCTCAGCCACGGCGAGCGCCGTGGGTAACGTGGCGCTACTGGAGCTGGTCGAAAATGCCGTCACCAGCGCGTTCCGGACGCGCGAGAAGAACAGGCGCGGTGAGATCCCGACCAGGACCCTGAGGATCGTCGAAATGTTTACCAGCACGTGCACGAGGAGTGAACCCAGCACCACGAGGATGTAGGCGGCGAGGGGCTTCAGCAGGTGGAAGCCGAATCGCGACGTGACCCCGAAAATGAGGCCGGCCACGCCATACGGCGCGATTCGCATTGCAAACCCGACGATCTTGATGACGATTTCCTCCAAGGCCTGGAGGAAACCCAGCATCGGCTTCGCCTTCTCGGCCGGGATCTGCGTCAGCGCCGCGCCAAACATCAGCGCGAAGAAGATGATGCCAAGCAGGTCCAAGTCGACGGCCGACTTGACCGGATTCCGCGTGACGATGCTGACGAGGGTATTGATGCCGAAGTCCTGCTGTGCCGCGGCTTCGACCCGGCCGGAGGCGTCCGTCGCATACGTCTGCATCAGGTTCTCGCGCGTCGCCGAGTCGAGGCTCGCGCCCGGGCGCACGATCGAGACCGCGATGAGCCCGAGCGTCGCGGCCAGCGCGGTGGAGAGGAGGAAATACGAGATGGCCTTCGTGCCGACGCGCCCGACCCGCTTCAGGTCTCCGAGCCCCGCCACGCCTAACGAAATCGACGCGAACACCAGCGGGATGACCACCATGAACAGCATGCGGAGGAAGATCTGTCCGATCGGGCCGGCGAGGTACGTATTCACCCGGACCACGGTCGGGTGTGCCCCGCCCAGCGTCTGGTTCGCCGTGATCCCGACGACAGCCCCGACCAGGAGGCCGAGGAGGATCTTCGTGTGCAACTTCATCCCTTTGCCGGTATTCCCGATGGACTCAGCCATAATCCTGGAGGTCGGATGTCAGAGGTCGGATATCAGGTTCAATGGGGTCAGACTCCATTGCACCCGAGCGAAAAGTCACGACTTATTGCGCAGCGCTGAGTGCTTGTGCCCGTACAGGAAATAGATCACGAGCCCGATCAGCAGCCAGATCCCGAATCGGATCCACGTGATGCTCGGGAGCTGCAACATCAGGTACAGGCAGGCGACGATCGAGATCAGCGGCGTGATCGGCACCCATGGGACGCGGAAGGGCCGTGGCCGATCAGGATCAGTACGGCGCAGGAAGATCACGCCCGCCGACACCAGCACAAACGCGAACAGTGTGCCGATGTTCGTCAGGTCCACGACTTCGGCAATGTTGGCGAACGCCGCGAACGTGGCGACGAACGTCCCGGTGATGATCGTGCCGATATAGGGCGTACGGAACTTCGGGTGCACCTTCGAGAAGAACTTCGGCAGCAGCCCGTCGCGCGACATCGAAAAGAAGATGCGCGGTTGACCGAGCTGGAACACCATGAGCACGCTGCCCATCGCAATCACCGCGCCGAGCGCGATGATGAATCGCGAGAAGGTGAGCAGCGCCGGTGGCCCCTCGGCCTGCTGCAACGCGGTGATCATGGGCTCCGGCGTCCCCAGCGACTGCCACGGCGCCATGCCGGTCATGACCGCCGAGAGGGCGATGTACAACACCGTGCAGATCAGGAGGCTCATGATGATGCCGAACGGCATGTCCTTCGCCGGGTTCTTCGTCTCCTCGGCCGCCGTCGACACCGCATCGAAACCGATGTAGGCAAAGAAAATGATGGCCGCCGCCGCGCTGACCCCCTTGAATCCGTTAGGCGCAAAGCCACCCGTGGCGGGATTGTTCCAGTTGTCCGGATTGATCAGGAACACGCCGATGGCGAGGAAGAAGAGGATGATCCCCACCTTGAGCACGACCATGGCACTGGTCGTGTTGGCCGATTCCTTGATGCCGATGATGAGGATGATCGTGACGGCGAAGACCACCAGCGCGGCCGGCAAGTTGACGATCAGCGGGAGACCAATCAGGTGCGGCGCGTTGGACCAGGCCGACGCGAGGAACTGCGTCGTCGCGTCGGTTGCCCCACCAGCGCTGAGTGCGTTGAACGCGTCGTGCGCCGAGCGATAGTCGGTGCTCAGCCAGGCCGGCAGGTTCAGGCCGAAGTGACTCAACAACTCACGGAAGTGACCCGACCAGCCGATCGCGACGCCGATGTTGCCGACGGCGTATTCGACGATCAGGTCCCAGCCGATGATCCACGCGACAAACTCGCCTAACGCCGCGTAGGAATACGTGTACGCCGAACCGGCAATCGGGACCATCGCCGCGAACTCGGCATAACACAGCGCTGCGAAGCCGCAGGCGACGGCGGTCAACAGGAACGAAAGAATGATCGCCGGCCCCGCCCCGGGACGGAGCGGGTCGCCGACGATCGCCGTTCCGGTCGTGGCAAAAATTCCCGCACCGATCGTGGCGCCGACGCCGAGGGCCGTGAGGTGCCACTTCCCCAGCGTCCGTTTCAGTCCGCCGCCATACCCCAGATCAGATTCGAAGTCGGCGACGGACTTTCGCGCGAAGATTCCCTTCCCACTGCCGTTGAACACCGGGCCTCCACGTATCAGGAACCTGGACCGACAAGGACGGATAACTTCAAAAGCCTTTCACCACGGAGGACACGAAGGACACGGAGAACGTCCGAGGAAGCCAATTGTCTTAACGTCGTAAAACAAAAACCTCAGAATTCCCTCCGTGTTCCCCGAGTCCTCCGTGGTGAAAGGCTGTTCTCCGCGACCTCTATGCCCTCACGGCACTCTCCGATTCGATGCGCATCCCGTAGAACGAGCGCCACACAAAAAACATCGAGGCGACGAAGAACGCCACCGCCAGCACGTGGCTGAAGACGGCGCCCCGCTCCGCCGCCAGGAACACGCCCAGTTCCACCGCCAGCAGGCCAAAGAGGGTCGTGAACTTGATGACCGGATTCATGGCGACCGACGACGTGTCCTTGAACGGATCGCCGACCGTGTCGCCAACGATCGACGCGTCGTGCAGCTCCGTCCCCTTCATCTTCAACTCGGTCTCTACGATTTTCTTCGCGTTGTCCCAGGCACCGCCGGCGTTGGCCATGAAGATCGCCTGGAACAGACCGAACAGGGCAATCGAGATCAGGTAGCCGATGAAGAAGTATGGCTCCACGAACGCAAACGCCAACGTCGAGAAAAAGACCGCCAGGAAGATGTTGAACATCCCTTTCTGCGCGTATTCGGTGCAGATCTCGACGACCTTCTTCGAATCCTCGAGCGATGCCTTGGTCACTCCCTCCAGCCTGATGTTCCGCTTGATGAACTCGACGGCTCGATAGGCGCCGGTGGTGACCGCCTGCATGGACGCGCCGGTGAACCAGTAGATCACCGCGCCGCCGGTCAGGAGGCCGAGCAGGAACGGCGGATGGAGGATCGACAGCTTTTCGATGTCCCTCGTGAGGCCGCCAGTGAGCGCCATGATGATTGAGAAGATCATGGTCGTGGCCCCAACCACGGCGGTCCCGATCAGCACGGGTTTGGCGGTCGCCTTGAACGTATTCCCGGCACCGTCGTTCTCTTCGAGCAGTTCCTTGGCGACGGTGAAGTTCGGGGTGAACCCGAAGTCCTTCTTGACCTGATCGGCAATGCCGGGAATCTCCTCGATCTGGGACAGCTCGTAGATCGACTGGGCGTTGTCCGTCACCGGGCCATACGAGTCAACCGCGATGGTCACGGGGCCCATGCCGAGGAAGCCGAAGGCGACGAGACCGAACGCGAAGATCGCCGGCGCGTTCATGAGCGCACCCAGTCCCATTGTCGCCACCCAGGACGCGATCGCCATCAGGCCCATGATCGCGATGCCTAACCAGTAGGCCGAGAAGTTGCCGGCGACGAGGCCCGAGAGAATGTTGAGTGACGCGCCACCTTCGCGCGATGACGTCACGACCTCGCGGACGTGGTGCGAGTGCACCGACGTGAAGATCTTCACCATCTCCGGAATGATCGCGCCGGCCAGTGTTCCGCAGGTAATGACCGTCGACAGCTGCCACCACAGGTCGGCATCGCCGCCCAGGTTCGGGATCGTCAACCAGGACAACACATACGTCAGGATGACCGACACGATCGACGTGAACCACACGAGCTGCGTCAGCGGCGACTCGAAGTTCATCTTGACGGCGCCGGCGTACTTGGCCTTCGAGATCGCGTTGCTGACGATGTATGAGATGCCCGACGCGAGCACCATCATGATGCGCATCAGGAAGATCCAGACCAGCAGCGTGGACTGGATCGCGGGGTCAGTCACCGCGAGGACGATGAACGAGATCAGCGCCACGCCGGTCACGCCGTAGGTCTCGAAGCCGTCGGCCGTCGGGCCGACCGAGTCACCGGCGTTGTCGCCGACGCAGTCGGCGATCACGCCGGGGTTGCGGGCGTCGTCTTCCTTGATCTTGAACACCACCTTCATCAGGTCAGACCCGATGTCGGCGATTTTCGTGAAAATGCCGCCGGCGATTCGCAGCGCGGCGGCACCTAACGACTCACCGATGGCGAAGCCGAGGAAGCAGGCACCCGCCACGTCGGACGGAATGAAGAGCAGGATGGCGAGCATGAACAGCAGCTCAACCGAGATGAGCATCATGCCGACGCTCATGCCGGCGCGGAGCGGGATCTCGCAGACCCGATACGCCTTGCCGGCCAGGCCAGCAAATGCGGTGCGCGAATTGGCGAGCGTGTTGATCCGGATACCGAACGCCGCCACGCCGAAGCTGCCGCCCATGCCGATCAGACCGAACAACAGGATGATGGCGATCTTCGGCAGCTCGAGTCCCGTCAGCATGAAATACGCGACGATGACAATACCGATGAAGGCAAACAGGATCAGCAGGAAACGGCCCTGCTTCGCCAGGTATGCCTTGCATGTCTCGTAGATCAGCTCCGAGACATCGGCCATCGACTTATGCACTGGAAGCTTCTTCACGGCCGTGTAGGTCGTCATGCCGAAGAGCAGTCCGAGCACGCACACACCGAGACCGAACATCAGGATCGTGTGACCCGTCATGCCGAAGAAGTCACCCTGCCTGAGGTCGGGAAGGTGGATGTTCACCTCACCGCCGGGCCGGTGCTCCTGAGCCGGAGTCGCCGTCTCCTGGACGGCTGCCACCGCCGGGGTCTGAAGGGCCTCGGCGCGCGGCGCGAGAAGCGAGGCCGCCGAACCGATGAATGCGAGGGCGAGGAAAAGGAACAGCGTGCGGTGGACCAGCCGTTTCATCGTGTCACTCTCATGAATGAGGAAGCCGTGGCGTCCAGTTCATTCGCCAGCCTGAGTTGGCCTGCGCGGGAGGCTACCTGCGCGGTGCCGAACAATCGAAACGAATGACTTTGGGGAGTCGCCGACGGGCGGGAAGCCGGGGACGTGGCTGCAAAACCGGCGACAAGATATGCTGGCTCGACGTGAATGGCCAGACCCTTGCGGCTCCTCGCTTTACAGCGCTTCCATCATGACGACAGCGATGGCCTTTACCGGGCGGCCGGCGGCGGTTACCGCGGGGCGGAACCGGATTTCCATCAACATCTCGCGGACGCGGCGGTTGTAACCGGCATCTCGGGAGGGATTGAATGCGAGAAGTCGGGCCTCGCCTGTACTGTCGACTTCAAACTGGGCAATGAGCTTGTACGGACGGACTTTCCCGGGGATCGGCAGCGGCAGGACCGCAACAGCAACAACGGTTGGCGGGTAGATCGTTCCGTCTCCACCACCCGTGCCCGGACCAGTGGCCGAACCGCGTCCGGTCCCAATGCCGGAACCCTCACCTCCACCTCGTCCCGGCCCGTTTCCCGTCGTCCCGTCGGCTCCAGTCCCGCGTCCTGCGCCGACCAGGACGGATGTCGAGTCAACCTTTGCCGCGGATACTGCCGAATCCTTTGCTGCCACGACCGGTGGCTCTGGCGTCGGCGGAGGTGGCGGTGGCTTGGCTACCTCGGGCTTGGGCTTCACCACCGCTTCCTTCGGCTCGGCCTTCTCGAGCTTCATGAAGTCGACGCGCTCGGGCACGTATTTGATGCGGCCGGGGAACGATCGAGATCCTCCGCCGCCGCCACCAACCGCGCCCGGACCACCAGCGCCGCGCTGCGTGTACTCGAGCAGCTCATTGCTGACAAGAATCGCCGGCGCCAGCACCAGCAGGATCATCAGCAGGTGAAACGCGATCGCCGCAGCCGTAGCCTGGGCACGCGGCTCACCGGTGCTCGGGATCCCTATGGGGGGACGATACGGTCGGACGTTTGGCTTGATGGGTTCAGTCATTCGCTACAGAGACGATCCTGCCAGAGTAGGCGATAACACGAAAACCGCCGCACCCGGAAGTAATACGGCGGGCGAACCGAACAGGTTCACCCGCCGTTGTACACCTGTTGGGGCCGCGCGGATCAGGGCGTCGATGGGGCCGCTTTCGGCGGTACACCGATGACCTTCACACCACCGCCGCGTGCCACGTCCATTGACCAGATGATTTCCTGATACTTCACGTTTGGATCGCCCTTCACGAACAGGATTTTGTCCGGCCGGGGATCGTAAATGATCTTGAATTGCCCCGGAAGCTGGTCCTTGGTGTAGGGCGTCTTGTTGATCAGGAACTGCGGGCCCGGAAGCACCTCGAGGACGATCTGATCCTGCTTTGGCGGGGGCGTATTCTCTTCAGGCGGCTTCGGATCGGGGAGCTGCAGATCGATCGCGACCCGCGCCATCGGGATCGTGAGCATGAAGATGATCAGCAGCACCAGGAGCACGTCGATCATCGGAACGACGTTCGGTTCGTTCCGGAGTCCGCCTCCTTTGCCTTCCATTCCTGCCATATCAGTCGCTCTCCGGAATTACGGTTTCTTCTTCGGATCGTTCAGCAGGTCGCCTTCGACCGACGACTTGGTCCCGGGCAACTGATCCGACACGGCACCAACGACACGGACTCCGTTTTTCGAGGCAAGGTCCATCGCATCAATGATCTTGGAGTACGGCAGGTCCTTGTCCGCCTTCAGGTACAACACGAAGTCGTCGCGATTCGAATAGATCTCTTTCAGGATCGGCCCGATCGAATCGAGCGGGATCGGTCGCTTGTTGATGTAGTAGTTGCCTTCCCGGTCGATCCCGAGGACCTGGTCCGTGTCTTCCTCGGGATGCGACTT
>Ga0070698_100006979_pt1 | contig 12228 bp, 4 predicted proteins | sample KBSK1502metaG_FD_65477 | JGI IMG/M metagenome (GOLD analysis project Ga0070698, IMG submission 65477) | Corn, switchgrass and miscanthus rhizosphere microbial communities from Kellogg Biological Station, Michigan, USA - KBS K1-50-2 metaG | ecosystem: Host-associated > Plants > Roots >...
GAGAACGGCTCTTCGTCCGAGGCGTGGCGGACCGCGTGGGTGGCGTCGTGGTGCGGCAGGTGGCCCTGGATCGCGGGGACGTCGACCGGCGCCGGCAGGTAGTCCACGACCGCGTCGAGCAGCGCCTGGACGCCCTTGTTCTTGAAGGCCGCGCCGGCGAGCACCGGCACGACCTTTCCCGAGATCGTCGCCTTGCGCAGCACCGTGCGGATCTCGTCTTCGGACAGCTCGTGCTCCTCGAGGTACTTGTGCAGGATGGCGTCGTCCTGCTCGACGATCGACTCGAGCAGGTGGTGACGCATCTCTTTGACTTTGTCTTGTAACGCCGCCGGCACCGGTCCTTCGACGTACTTCTTGCCGAGCGACTCGTCGTCGTACACGATCTCGACCTGGCGAATCAAGTCGACGATGCCGGTGAAGAGCTCGCCCGAGCCGAGCGGCAGGTGGACCGGCACGACGTTGGCTCCCAGGCGCTCGCGCACCATCTTGACGCACATCTCGAAGTCCGCGCCCACACGGTCCATCTTGTTGACGAAGACGATGCGGGGGACGTGGTAGCGGTCGGCCTGGCGCCACACCGTTTCGGTCTGCGGCTCCACGCCGCCCACCGCATCGAGTACGGTGATGGCGCCGTCCAGGACGCGCAGCGAGCGCTCCACCTCGACGGTGAAGTCGACGTGCCCGGGCGTGTCGATGATGTTGATGCGGTACTGTTGGCCGCGGCGCGGCCAGAAGGCGGTGGTGGCGGCGGACGTGATGGTGATGCCGCGCTCCTGCTCCTGCTCCATCCAGTCCATGGTGGCGGTGCCGTCGTGCACCTCACCCAGCTTGTATGTTCGCCCGGTGTAGTACAGGATCCGCTCGGTCGTAGTCGTTTTCCCGGCATCGATGTGGGCCATGATGCCGATGTTGCGAACCCTGTCGAGCGGCGTGGTGCGAGGCATTGCGCTCCCTGTGTACGGGCGCAGCATGCTGCGCCCCTCCAGCAAAAACGCGGGGCGACCGTGACGCCCGTCGCCGGGCCGGTCTCGCTCCGCTTTCGTCCGGGGGACCAACCCCCCTGCGACGTGCGTATTTTGCGAACCCCGGGGCAGGCCCCCGGGGTCGGTCTACCCTACCACCTATAGTGTGCGAACGCGCGGTTGGCCTCGGCCATCCGGTGCGTGTCTTCCTTCTTCTTTATGGTCTCGCCCTCGCCCTTGGAGGCGAGGATCAGCTCGGCGGCCAGGCGCTCCGCCATGTTTTTTTCACGCCGGGCGCGGCTGAACGAGATCAGCCAGCGCATACCCAGCGCCGTGCGCCGCTCGGGCCGGACTTCCACCGGCACCTGGTACGTCGCGCCGCCCACTCGCCGGGATTTCACTTCCAGCGCCGGCTTCACGTTGGACAGGGCCTGCTTGAACACGTTCACGCCCGGCTGCCCGGTGCGCTGCTCGATCAGGTCCATCGCCGAGTAGAACACCCGCTCCGCGAGCGACTTCTTGCCCCGCTCCATCAAGTTGTTGAGAAACTTGGAGACGGTCTGGCTGTCGTAGCGCGGGTCGGCCGGGACGGGTCGGCGGACCGCTTTCTTTCTGCGACTCATGACCCCGCCGCCTTGGGCCGCTTGGCGCCGTACTTGGAGCGCGACTGCTTGCGCTCGTTCACGCCCGCGGCGTCGAGCGTGCCGCGGATGATGTGGTAGCGCACGCCCGGCAGATCTTTCACGCGGCCGCCGCGGATCATCACGATCGAGTGCTCCTGCAGGTTGTGCCCTTCGCCCGGGATGTAGGCCGTCACCTCGAAACCGTTGGTCAGCCGGACACGCGCGACCTTCCGCAACGCCGAGTTCGGCTTCTTGGGCGTCGTGGTGTAGACGCGCGTGCACACCCCGCGCTTCTGCGGGTTGCCGCGCAACGCGGGCGCCTTCTCCTTGCCCTCGACTTCGCGGCGGCCGTGGCGGACGAGCTGGTTGATGGTCGGCATACGCTCCGGCAAAAAGTTGCCAAATAGACTCACAAAATACAGGGGTTGTTCGGGTTAGGGCAACCCCCCGCCCTCGCCCAACGACCCGACCCCGCGCCGGTTTCACGACGCCGGGGCGCGCCGCAGCCTGACGCGGACCGCTTGCAGCCTCCCGCTTCGCGCGCTATATGCCACTCGTCCGTCGCTCCGGAGCCCGCTATGCGCCTCGCGACCCGTTCCCGCACTTCGCTGCTCGTCTCGCTCCTGGTGGTGGCCGTCGCCTGCACGATCCGCGTCATTCAGCCGGCGCCCCTGGCCGGCCCTGCGGGCGCACCCAAGCCCGACAGCGCCAAGAAGGACCTGCCCTGGAAGCCGTTCGCCGAGGTCACCAAGGATGCCCGAGTGCAGACCGGGCTGTTCACCGCCTACCTCAAGCGGGAAAACGCGTACGTGGCGCTCAAGCCGGAGCAGTTCGACCACGACTACCTCATGGTGACGGAGCTGTCGCAGGGGATCGGCGAGCTGGGCATCGACGGCGGCAGCGACGTCCGCTCCGACTTGATCCGGTTCCACCGCAGTGGCGACCACGTCGAGCTGTGGGTCGTGAACCCCTACGCCACGGCGACGCCGAACACGCCCATGGCACGCACCGTCGCCTACTCGTTCGGGCACTCGGTGGCCCAGTCGTTCGCAATCGCCAGCATCCGCGATACCAGCAACGAAGTGCTCGTCGATCTCGTCCCCTTCCTCGTGTCCGACTGGGTCGATTTGGGAGCGTACTTCCAGTTCTTGTCGCAGGCGACGCCCATGCAGGGCCCGGGACCGATGTTCGACAAGGAGCGCTCCAGCTTCCAGTCGCTGCATGTGTTCCCGACCAACACGGAGGCCGAGGCCCGGTTGACGTTCCGGACGAGCCGGAGTCTGGGCATGGACATGGTCCCGGACTACCGCTGGATTCCCGTCGGCGTCCACTACTCGATCCTCGAGCTGCCGGCGACGCCGATGCGCCCGCGCTACGCCGACGACCGGGTGGGCTACTTCGTCTCCGCCATGAAGGACTTCTCGCGCGACACCGCCGAGACCTTCTTCGTCCGCTACGTGAACCGCTGGCGGCTCGAGAAGAAGGACCCGGGCGCCGGCGTGAGCGATCCGGTGAAGCCAGTCACCTATTACCTCGACCGCACGATTCCCCTCGAGTGGCGACCCTACGTGCGGGACGGGATTCTCGAGTGGAACCGGGCGTTTGAAGCAGCCGGTATCCGCAACGCGATTCAGGTCCTCGACGCACCCGAAGACACGCTGTGGAGCGCCGAGGACGCGCGCTACAGCACGGTGCGGTGGATGGCCAACAACGCCTTCACGTACGCGATCGGGCCCTCGGACGTCGATCCCCGCTCGGGGGAAATCCTCAACGCCGACATCCTCATCGCTGCCTCCTGGATCCAGGCGTGGCAGGGTGAGTACCGCGACTACGCCGGGCCGCAGGCGATGATCCGCGAGGTGTTCATCGAGGACTCGCTCCTCCGCGCCGACCCGAGCGGCCGGCGGTTCCAACGCCTCTGCTCCTACGGGACCAGTATGGCGCACGAAGGGACCCTGCTGCGGGCGACGCTCGCCGCGAGCGGGACGATCGCTCCGGGCGCCCCCGTTCCCCGCGAGTACATCGGCCAGGCCCTGAAGGAGCTGGTGATGCACGAGGTGGGGCATACCCTCGGGCTGCGGCATAACTTCCGCGGCACCGCCGCCATCCCCAAGGAGAAGCTGTTCGACCGCGCGTACACGGCGACGCACGGTACGTCGGCGTCGGTCATGGACTACAACCCGCCGGCCATCGCCCTGGACCGCAGCAGGCAAGGGGACTACTACTCGCGCACCATCGGCACATACGACCGCTGGGCGATCAAGTACGGATACGCCACGGTCGCCGGGGAAACGCCGGACGCCGAGCGCGCCGGTCTCCGAGGCATCGCCGCCGAGGCGTCCGATCCCGATCACGTGTACGGGACCGACGAGGACGCCGGGTTCGCGGCCTACGGCCTCGATCCCACCGTGACGCGGTACGACCAGACGTCCGACCCGCTCGCCTGGGCCAAGGACCGCGAGACGCTCGTGAACCGGTTGTTCGACTCGCTGGAAGCGCGGCTCGTCGCCGCCGGCGACGGCTACCCCAAGCTACGCCGCGGCTTCCGCGACCTGCTGTTCGAGCGCTGGTACGCGACGCTCGTGACGACCAAGTACCTGGCGGGCGCCTACACCTCCCGCGATCATCGCGGCGATCCCAACAGTCGGCCGCCCTTCGTCGCCGTGTCGGCGGCGCGGCAGCGGGAAGCGCTGGCGTTCATCGCCGATGCGGGGTTGGGGGAGAACGTGTATCGCTTCCGGCCGGAGCTGCTCAACAAGCTCGCCCCCGAGCGCTGGTGGCACTGGGGCGAGAACCCGTTCAGCGAGGGGCGGATCGACTTCCCGCTGCACGACTGGGCGCTGGCGTTCCAGGGGACGCTGGTGCGGCTGTTGACGGACCCCGAGGTGCTGTCGCGGGTGCGGGACGCCGAGCTGCGAGCGGAAACGCGGAGCCAGATGGTGACGATCCCCGATATTCTGACGACGCTCACGGCCAGCATCTGGGCGGAAGCAGGCGTGCAAGGGTCGCAGCGCGCCCGGAACACCACCTCCATTCGCCGTGACCTGCAGCGCTTGTATCTCGCCCGGCTGTTGCGGATGGTGGTCACCCCCGACCCCGGCACACCCGAGGACGCGCGCACCGTGGCGCGAGCGACGCTCGCGAGCTTGAGCGGCGCCCTGGGTCGGGCGCTCGCGCCCGCCAACGAGCTCGACGGGTATACGCAGGCGCACTATGCCGACTCGCGCCAACGCATCGAGCAGGCCCTCAACGCGCAGGTGGTGCAGCCCCTCGGCCCGACGCCTGCGCCGCGCTAGGGGACGAGGCCCACACACGACGGCGCCCGGGATCGCTCCCGGGCGCCGTTGTTTCTGACTGTCTCACCGCCCGCTTCAGTCCGCCTCCACTTCCTCCGGGAACGGACTCGGCACGGTGCCAGGCACCGGCTCCGGGGGCGGCGGCGGCGGCTGGAACCCCTCCGGCGGCTCGATCTCGATGTCGTGATACCGGTAGATCCCCGTCCCCGCCGGGATGAGATGCCCGATGATAATGTTCTCCTTGAGGCCCAACAGATCGTCCTTGGCGCCCCGGATCGCCGCGTCGGTCAACACGCGGGTCGTCTCCTGGAACGACGCCGCCGAAATGAACGATTGTGTGGTGAGGCTTGCCTTGGTGATACCCAGGAGCAACGGCTCGCTCGTGGACGGCTTGCCGCCCTTCTTCACCGCGCGCTCGTTCACCTCGCGGAACGTGAGCTTGTCCACGTGCTCACCCTCGAGGAACTCGGTGTCGCCCGGATCGACGACCTTCACCTTCTGCAGCATCTGACGCACGATCACGCCGATGTGTTTGTCGTTGATCTTCACGCCCTGCAGCCGGTAGACCTCCTGGACCTCGTTCAGCAGGTACTCCTGCACCGCCCGCGGGCCCTTGATCCGCAAGATATCGTGCGGGTTCACCGGCCCTTCGGTGAGGCGGTCGCCGGCGCGCACGCGGTCGCCCTCGTGCACGCGCAGGTGCTTGCCCGCCGGCACCTCGTACAGCTGTGGCTCCCCCTCCTCGGGGTGCACGTAGATTTCGCGCTTGCCGCGCTTGATCTCGCCGAACCGCACGGTCCCGTCGACCTCGGAGATCGTGGCCGGGTCTTTGGGCCGCCGGGCCTCGAACAGCTCCGCCACCCGCGGCAGGCCGCCCGTGATGTCGCGCGTCTTGTACGCCTCGCGCGACACCTTGGCGAGGACCAGCCCGGCGTACACCTCCTGGCCGTCCTCCACCGTGAGCTGCGCGCCTTCGGGAATGACGAAGTCGCGCAGTCGCTTCTCCTTCTCGCCCTTCTTCTGGATGATTTCGATGTGCGGGTGCAGCTTCTTGTCCCGGTCCTCGATGATCACCCGCTGGCGCCGCCCCGTGAGCTCGTCCAGCTCCTCGCGCACCGTCTCGTCGTCGACGATGTCCACGAACCGGACCACGCCCCCCACGTCCGTCATGATGGGGTTGGTGTAGGGATCCCACGTGAACAGCACCGAGTCGCGCGCCACTTTGGCGCCGTCCGGCACCATCAGCGTGGCGCCGAGCGGCACATGGAAGCGCGAGTGCACGGAGAGCTTCCCGCCCCCGCCCTCGCCGTGCGCCTGGGCCTTGAGCACCAGCTCGCCCTCGTAGCTCGTCACGATCTTCTGCTTCTCCGGCGTCTCGACGAACGTGAGCCGGTCGCCGAACTCGATCACGCCTTCGACCTTGGTCTTGCGCACGGTCTGCTCGGCGATGCGGGCCGCCGTGCCGCCGATGTGGAAGGTGCGCAGCGTGAGCTGCGTGCCCGGCTCGCCGATGGATTGCGCCGCCAGGATGCCGACCGCTTCGCCCAGATCCACCATGTCCATGGTGGCGAGGTTGCGGCCGTAGCACATGCGGCACACGCCGCGCTTCGCCTCGCAGGTGAGCACCGAGCGGATGCGGACCGACTCGATCCCCGCGTCCTCGATCTCCTGCGCGGTCTCCTCGTCGATCAGCTTGCCGGCCTCGACCAGCACCTTGGGCCGTTCGTCCTCGTCCAGCTCGTGCGGATCGCTGACTTCGTCCAGGGCCACGCACCCCACGAGACGCTCGCGCAGGGGCTCGATGATGTCCTCGCCCTCCTTGAGCGCCGACATCTCGAGGCCCAGGATCGTGCCGCAGTCTTCCTCGGTGATCGTGACGTCCTGTGCGACGTCCACCAGGCGGCGTGTCAGGTAGCCCGCGTCCGCGGTCTTCAACGCGGTGTCGGCGAGACCTTTGCGCGCGCCGTGCGTCGAGATGAAGTACTCGAGCACGGAGAGTCCCTCACGGAAATTCGACTTGATCGGACTCTCGATGATCTCCCCGATGCCGCCGGTGAGCTTCTTCTGCGGCTTCGCCATCAGGCCGCGCATCCCCGCCAGCTGGCGGATCTGGTCGCGCGACCCGCGGCTCCCGGAGTCGAACATCATGAACACCGGGTTGAAGCCGCCCTTGGAGCGCTGCATGGTCTTCACCATGGCGTCCGCGATGTCGTTGTTCGCGTGCGTCCAGGCGTCGATCACCTTGTTGTAGCGCTCGCCGAACGTGATCTGGCCGGTCGCGTACGCGCGCTGGAACCGCTCCACACGGCCCTCGGCGTCGTGCAACAGGCTCGACTTCTCCGCCGGGATTTCCAGATCCTCCACTCCGATCGACACGCCGCCCATGGTGGCGTAGCGGAAGCCGAACTCCTTCAGGTTGTCGAGGAACTGCACCGTGCTCGCGAGCCCGGCCCACCGGTAGCTCTCAAACACGAGCTCCGACAGATCGCGCTTGCGCATGACCTGGTTCCGGAATCCCTCCCGCCGGATGCCCTCGGGGAGAATGCTGTTGAAGATCACCCGCCCCGCGGTCGTGTAGACCCAGTTGGGCTCGTCCCAAAAATGGACCGGCGAGTGATAGCCGAGCCGCTTGGTGGCGAGCCCCATGTCGAGCTCGGCGAGCGAGCCGAGCCGCTCCGCCTTGGCCTTCACCTCCGCCTGCTCGAACTCGGCGGGCTCCTTGGTCAGGAAGTAGCACCCCAGCACCATGTCCTGCGACGGCTCGGCGACCGGCCGCCCGTCCGAGGGCTTGAGCACGTTGTTGGACGAGATCATGAGCAGCCGCGCCTCGAGCTGGCTCTCGAACGAGAGCGGCACGTGGACGGCCATCTGGTCGCCGTCGAAGTCGGCGTTGAACGCCGCGCACACCAGCGGATGGATCCGGATCGCCTTTCCTTCCACGAGCACCGGCTCGAACGCCTGAATCCCGAGGCGATGCAGCGTGGGCGCGCGGTTCAGGAGCACGGGGTGATCCTGGATGATCTCTTCCAGGATCTCGAACACCTCCGTGCTCTCCTTCTCCACGATCTTCTTGGCTCGCTTCACCGTCTCGGCGATGCCCTTCTCCACCAGCTTGTGGATGATGAAGGGCTTGAACAGCTCCACCGCCATCGCCTTGGGGAGCCCGCACTGATGCAGCCTGAGCTCGGGACCCACGACGATCACCGACCGGCCGGAATAGTCCACGCGCTTGCCGAGCAGATTCTGGCGGAACCGGCCCTGCTTGCCCTTGAGCATGTCCGACAGCGACTTGAGCGGCCGCTTGCCGCGCCCGCGGATCGCCTTGGAGCGGCGGCCATTGTCGAACAGCGCGTCCACCGCCTCCTGCAGCATGCGCTTCTCGTTCCGGAGGATGACCTCCGGCGCCCGGTGCAGGATCAGCTTCTGCAGTCGGTTGTTGCGGTTGATGACGCGGCGGTACAGGTCGTTCAGGTCGCTCGTGGCGAAGCGCCCGCCGTCGAGCGGCACGAGCGGCCGCAGGTCGGGCGGAATCACGGGCACCACGTCGAGGATCATCCAGCGCGGGTCGTTGCGGCCCTCGCCGGCGTTGCCGGAGTTCCGGAACGCGTCGACGATCTTCAGGCGCTTGAGCTGCTGCTTCTTGCGGTGCTGGCTCGTCTCGCCGGCGACTGCCTCGCGCAGCTCGTCCGCCAGCTTGTCGACGTTGAGCCGCTCGAGCAGCGCCCGCACCGCGGGCGCGCCGATGTCGGCCTTGAAGGCGCCGTCGCCCTCGGCCTTCGCCTTGGCCCGGAGCTCGAGGAAGCGGTCCTCGTCGAGCAGCTCCTTGTCCTGCACCTCCTGCTCGCCCGGCTCGATCACCACGTAATTCGTGTAGTAGATGACCCGCTCGAGGTCGCGCAGCGTCATGTCGAGCAGGTTGCCCATGGGCGACGGCAGCGTCTTGAAGAACCAGATGTGCGCCACCGGCACCGCGAGCTCGATGTGACCCATGCGCTCGCGGCGCACCTTGGACAGGGTGACCTCCACCCCGCAGCGGTCGCAGATGACGCCGCGGTAGCGGATGCGCTTGTACTTGCCGCAGTGACACTCCCAGTCCTTCACCGGGCCGAAAATGCGCTCGCAGAACAGCCCGTCGCGCTCCGGCTTGAAGGACCGGTAGTTGATGGTCTCGGGCTTGGTGACCTCGCCCCACGACCACCAGGTCCGCTGGCCCTGCAGCTCGAGGCGCTCACGCTCCTTCGAGTCGCGCGGGCCCCGGATCTCCTCCGGGGAGGCGATCCGGATCTGGATATAATCGAAGCTCGAGCTCTTCGGCTCGCGCCCGCTCCGGAAATCGATCATCGATGCTCCCTCCCCTTACTCTTCAACGTCTTCGGTGGTGCCGAGGGTGACCTTCAATCCCAGGGCCTGGAGTTCCTTCACCAACACGTTGAAGGACTCGGGGATGCCGGGTTTCGGCAGGTTCTGCCCCTTGACGATCGCCTCGTACACGCGGCTGCGGCCGTTCACGTCGTCCGACTTGACCGTGAGGATCTCCTGCAGCGTGTGCGCGGCGCCGTACGCTTCCAACGCCCACACTTCCATTTCGCCGAACCGCTGGCCGCCGAACTGCGCCTTGCCGGCGAGCGGCTGCTGCGTGACCAGCGAGTACGGCCCGATGGAGCGGGCGTGAATCTTGTCGTCGACCAGGTGTGACAGCTTCATCATGTAGATCGAGCCGACGGTCACGTCGGACGCGAAGAACTCGCCCGACCGCCCGTCGCGGAGCCGCGCCTTGCCCGTCGGGGTGAGGCCGGCCACCTTGAGCAGCTCGTTCACCGCCTGGTCCAGGTCCGCTTCCGACTTGGGCCCGAGCAGCGCCGCGAGCGCCGGCAGCCCGACGGCTTCGAGCACCTCCTGCGGCTTGTCGTGCTCGACGAACTTCTCGCTCTCCTTGAGTCCCGCCTTGAGGGCCGCCTGCTCGGGCTTCGACAGCGCCTTCGACTCACCCTCCAGGCGGACCTGGTGAAACTCACGCTCCACCTTGCGCTGGTCGAGCTCCCGCTCGGCGAGCTGCTTGGCCGCGGCGCGCAGGAAGTCCACGAACCGATGGTGCACGTCGCGGGTCTCCTGCGTGAGCGCCCGCCCCGCGAGCAGGCCGATCCCCGCCTTGGCGAGGTCGGGGCGGCCGCCGTTCGCCTGCGGCAGCCGTCGCAGGTCGTCGGCGATGCGGCGCACCGTCTCCGAGTCGAGCTCGGGGGGGCGCACGACCAACCGCAGGGCGTCCGCCGCCCATGTGAGCCCGGCGAGCCGCAGCAGCACGCCGATCTCGGTCTCGTCCGCCCCCTGGAACACGGGGGTCTTGGCCACGAAGCCGAGGATCGTGGCTGCCCAGCCGAGGTGGGTTTCGAGAATCTGGCCCACGTTCATCCGGGACGGCACTCCCAGCGGATTGAGCACGATGTCCACCGGCGTGCCGTCCGGCAGGAACGGCATGTCCTCCTCGGGCACGATCCGCGCGATGATCCCCTTGTTCCCGTGGCGACCCGCCATCTTGTCGCCCACGGAGATCTTGCGCTTCTCCGCGACGTACACTTTCACGAGCTGGATGACGCCCGGCGGCAGCTCGTCCGGCTGCAGGATCTTGTCGATCTGATCCTCGGACTTCTCCTCGATCTTGGCGCGCTCGGCGGTCGCGGCGTCCAGCACCGCGCGGATCCGCTCGTTGACCGCCTTGTTGGTGACGCGCAGCGTCTTCAGGTCCACGTCGGCGAACCGCACGCCGTCGAGCTGCGGCTTCGTCAGCTTGGTGCCCTGCGGCAGGTACTCCTCGACCGTCCCCGCCTTGAGCATGAGACCCACTTCCTGCCCCGCGAGTAGCTCCGCCAGCTCCGCGAACATCGCGTCGGAGATGCGGGCCTTCTCCTCGGCCTCGAGCCGCCGCACCTCGCCGATCCGCTCGCCGCGGTCCTTCTCCACCACCTGGTCCTCGATGCGCGAGAAGATCTTCACGTCGATGACCACGCCCTCCATGCCCGGCGGCACTTTGAGCGACGAATCCTTCACGTCCTTCGCCTTCTCGCCGAAGATGGCCGTCAGAAGCTTCTCTTCCGGGCTCAATTCCGTTTCGCCCTTGGGCGTGATCTTGCCCACCAGGATGTCGCCGGCCTTGACGTGCGCCCCGATGCGGACGATGCCCCGCTCGTCCAAATCGACGAGCGACTCCTCGGCCACGTTCGGAATCTCGCGGGTGATCTCCTCACGGCCGCGCTTGGTGTCGCGGACGTGCAGCTCGAGCTCTTGGATGTGGATCGACGAGTACACGTCGTCCTTGACCAGCCGCTCCGAGAGCACGATCGCGTCCTCGAAGTTGTGCCCGTACCACGGCATGAATGCCACCAGCACGTTCGCGCCCAGGGCCAGCTCGCCGCGCTCGGTGCCCGCGCCGTCGGCCACGATCTGCCCCGCCTTCACCTTCTGGCCCGCGTGCACCAGGGGCCGCTGGTTGATGGCGGTGTCCTGGTTGGTGCGCCAGAACTTCTTGAGGCGGTAGCGGTCGTGCTGCTTGAGCCGCGCCAGCGGGTGGTCGCCCGCGCGCGCCTCCTCTTCGCCCGCGTCGATGATGATCTCGTCGGCCGTCACGCGGGTGGCCACGCCGGCGCGCCGCGCGATCACCACCGCGCCCGAGTCGCGCGCCACCGTTTCCTCGAGCCCGGTGCCCACGAGCGGCGCCTGCGGGAAGAGCAGCGGCACCGACTGCCGCTGCATGTTCGAGCCCATGAGGGCGCGGTTCGCGTCGTCGTGCTCGAGGAACGGGATCAGGGCCGCGGCGATCGAGACGAGCTGCTCGGGGGCCACGTCCATGAAGTCGATCCGCGCCGGCGCCAGGAGCGGATAGTCGTCGCGCTTGCGGCACAGCACCAGCTCGTCGGCGAAGCGGCCGTCCTCGGTGAGGCGGGCGTTCGCCTGCGCGACGGCGTATTCCTCCTCCTCGGAGGCCGACAGCCAGCGGATCTCGTCGGTCACCTTGCCGGATTTCACCACGCGATACGGCGTCTCGATGAAGCCGAGGTCGTTGACGCGCGCGTAACACGACAGGCTCGTGATGAGCCCGATGTTTGGCCCTTCCGGCGTTTCGATCGGGCACATGCGGCCGTACTGGCTGTAGTGCACGTCGCGCACCTCGAAGCCGGCCCGCTCACGCGTCAACCCGCCCGGCCCGAGGGCCGAGAGACGGCGCTTGTGGGTCAGCTCCGCCAGCGGATTCGTCTGATCCATGAACTGCGACAGCTGCGAGCTGCCGAAGAACGCCTGGATCACCGCGCTCACCGTGCGGGCGTTCACCAGGTCGTCGAGCGTGATGCGCTC
>Ga0070698_100006981_pt1 | contig 12227 bp, 8 predicted proteins | sample KBSK1502metaG_FD_65477 | JGI IMG/M metagenome (GOLD analysis project Ga0070698, IMG submission 65477) | Corn, switchgrass and miscanthus rhizosphere microbial communities from Kellogg Biological Station, Michigan, USA - KBS K1-50-2 metaG | ecosystem: Host-associated > Plants > Roots >...
ATGCTCGAACAGTCCCTGCCACGCAGTCAGGCCCGAGATCGGCAGGCTCGCGCCCACCGTGAAGTCGACGTCGCCCGGCAGCGGCGCGAGGTTGCGTGCCTCGACGGCCACATACTCCGCCAGGGTGCCGTCGCGATACCAGTCGGCGAGGCCGAACACCCGCTGTCCCACCGACAGCCCCGTCGTGCCGTAGCCGAGAGCGGTGACCACTCCGGCCAGCTCGTGCCCAGGGATCGACGGTGTTCGGTCACGGTCGAGGCGATCGGTCCAGGTCGAGGGCCACTCCAGCTCAGTCGGGACGAATCCCGACGCATGAACCTGAACGACGACGTCATTTATCGCTGCCTGCGGCTCGGGCCGCTCCACCAGCTTCATCCCGGCCGTTCCCGCAGCTTGGTCCGTCATAACGATTGCCTTCATGATAATTTTCTCCTCGGTCATTTGTCTCTTTGCTGGAAATGTTGCAGCGTTGGAAAGCCTGTTCGACATCTCATGCCAGGAGCCATGGGTAGCTTCCGAAAGCGAAGGCGGAACAGCGCTTTGCCAGTGGTCGACGTGACCTCGCTTCCCGAACTGCTCGGTGCAAGGCAGCCGCTTGACCATGCACCGACGATTCTCATGGAGTTGTTCCCTGTGTTGGCGAACCGGTAGCGTTCGTTGACGATTTATTTGTCCAGCAGCGGATCGAACTGGGTCCAAACCTCATCGCGGGCGCGGAACAGCGCCGCGTCGATGTGGGCGTTGATCCGCTCGCTGATGTCCCGAGCGCGCGGGTCGTTGGCGCTTCCTTCAGGGCGCCGTGGTTGAAGTCCACCATGTTGAGGAGCGTCCCGGCTACGAAGCAAAACGATCCGACTAGGTACAGCCAGTTGCTCATGCTGCCTCTCGATGTTTGGCGTGCTCCAGGACAAGGTCTTGGGTCGCGCTCTGGTTGAACTTGAAGGCGATCCGGCACTTGGCCTCGTAGAGGCTCATCTGGTCGAGGAAGGCGAGCTTCAGGAGCTCACGCTGCTTGTCGGTGGCGGGGGATCGAGCCCAGCGACGGATAGTGCCTTGGGTAAGCCGCTGTGCATGATGTAGTCGTAAACGCCGTTGAGCGCTTCCACACCGGCCGGCGTTGCAGAAATCGTAATCCATGCGTTGGGCCATCTGATTTTCTCCTGACAAGCATCGAGCGATCCGGTTGCGCCTTCTGCTTTGGCGAAGAGATGCGTTCGCCGCGTCCATAAAACAGGACCAGGATTGGCAATTCGGAATGTACCGTTGAGCGATGGCTCTCCTCGCTCCAAAGCTCGATCGTGGGCCGAAGCACCCTGCTGGCCGTGCAGATCTGCGGGGCGATCCGAGAGGCCATCGAGACGGGGCCGCTCGCCTCCGACGCGAGGCTGCCTTTTATTTGGCGGCTCAGGGCGGCTCGTGATCACTGGCAAGGTGCCGACGGGTGTTGCCGCGCACTCCATCGGTCACCGCGCTGGAGCTAGTCTAGCAGAGACAGTTTCGGGTGCCCCGGCACGAGCCGGCCGACAAGATCCGAGGTGGCCCGTGGCCTTTGATGGCTTCCACTATCGCGGTACAGACTTATCTTGCTGTCCGGAGCGTCGGCGCCGACGCGCGTACTGCATCATGGTTGGGTGGTTGCACCGGCAAACCCATCGGATACAAGGCTGCGGCGCAATGCTCGCGCCTGATGGCGAATTCCCGTCGTTCCCGGCACGAGCCAGGCCGGCCTGGCGGCCAACACCGGATGGGTACTGCCCAGACGCGCCGCCTGGAGCCGTTCTTCCCCCTCTCGACGGCTACGTTGGGTGGTGACAGGCGGGTGAGCCGCGGCATCATCTACCTCACCCGGCACTCTCTGCAGCGGAAGGCTCCGCCTCTGACTAGTGAGGTACTGTGAGTGTCTTGATAAGGGCAACACCGAAGCGCACCGACAATTGGTAGCTCTCTTGCTTCCGCGGGTGCTATCGCGCCAGTTCCGCCAGCCTAAAACAGTCCGCCGGCAGCCGCCGCTCATTGAGGTTGGTTACGCCGAGCAGCAGTCCCCGCCGCGAGGGAGACTGCATGTACCAGGGCGAAAGCGGCGCCGGCGCCAGGTCGAACCGCCGGGCACGCAAAGCGATGTCCACGTCTGAAGCGACCTCGGGAAGCGAGATCACCACGGCCAGACCGGCGGTCGCTTCCACTTTCATCGAGTCTGATGCTACCTCCCCCAAGCAACGTAGCAGAGCCTCTCGTCGGGCGGCGTAAAGCCGCTTCATGCGGCGAAGATGACGAAGGTAGTGCCCTTCTCGCAGGAATGCCACCACAGCGCGCTGCACGGGCGCGGGCGGCGCCGGCGCCAGGCAAGCAACGACGTCGCCGAACCGACGAACCAGTTCCGGCGGCACGACCAGGAAACCGAGGCGCAGCGCCGGGCTGATGGTCTTGCTGAAACTGCCAATGTGCAGCACCCGTCCCCAATGATCGAGGGAAGCAAGAGCCGGAGCCGCTCGTCCTTTCAGCTGCAGCTCGCTCAGGTAATCGTCTTCAATAATGTAAGCGCTGTTCCGCCGAGCCCATGCGAGCAGTGCAAGTCGCCGCGGAGGCGACATCGTCATCCCGAGCGGCGCCTGCTGGCCTGGTGTCACAACTGCCAGCGCGGCTCCGGCGGCGCTCCGGACGCCAGCGGCAATATCGAGCCCTTCCGCGTCGACCGGGACAGCTGTCACAGTCATACCGGCCACGCCGAGCGCGGTGCGAGTGAGCGGAAAGCCCGGATCCTCCATCCAAGCTTTCTTCCCTTCAAGCTGAACTCCGCGGACCGCGAGACCGAGCGCACTGGAGAAACCGGCCGTTACAAGCACCTGAGATGGAGTGCACCGAGTGCCGCGGGCTATGCCCAAGTAAGCCGCCACCTCCTTTCGCAGGTCCGGCTCACCACGCGGATCTGGATACACGACCGGGGCCAACGCAGCACGCCGGGCTTCACGAGTCAGGATGCGGGACCACAGCTTGAAGGGGAAGGCGTCCTGGGAGGGCACGCCCATCCGGAATGTCAAAGGCGCGGCTACGAAGGCATCAATGACTTCCGACAGAGGCGGCGCTTCCGGCGACCAGTCCGGTGTTGAGGATCGGGACGGACGCTCGGCTACTCGAGTGCCTGCCCCACCCATGCCAATCGCGAATTGCTCGTTGATCAGACGTTCGTAGGCCACGCGCACGGTGCCGCGGGAGACGCCGAGCTGAGCCGCCAAATCGCGCCAGGACGGCAGCCTCGCGCCGGCGCCAAGCCGGCCCGTCTCGATGGTCTCTCGGATCGCGGCGTAGATCTGCGCGGCGAGTGGCTTTCTTCCGACACGATCGAGGTCAATGGGCAGCTCAGCCATCGTCGATGGTACATTTGGAATTGCCGTTTTCGGCACTGTTTCATGACCACGGGAAGGCATATCTCCTCCTCGATTTCTCAGGAGATGACCGATGTCCCTACGTCTGGATTACAACGCCGCGACCCCGGCCGGTGTGACGGCCTCCGTCCCGCTTTTAATAGCAGCAATAGCCTTGGGAGGTTCGCCTGCCATCTCGCAGAACCGGGACCAAGTCAGAGTTGCCTTCGAGCACGCACTCCCGAACGTCGAAGGAAAGAGAATAGTTGCCGTGGTGGTGAATTATCCTCCTGGGGGTAGGTCGCTGCCCCATCGCCACGCAGCGTCGGCATTTATCTACGCTCACGTGCTGTCCGGCGCCGTCCGTAGCCAGGTCGGCGATGAGCCTGCCAGGGTGTATCACGCAGGCGAAGGTTTTTACGAAATGCCCGGTTCACATCACAGGATCAGCGAGAATGCGAGCGACAAGGAGCCGGCCAGCCTACTGGCGGTCTTTGTTGTCGATTCCAAGGATGAACCTTTGACGACAGCGGACCAGGCGCCAACCAGATCACGTTAATGGCGCAACAAAACTCGCCCATTGATGATGGCTTGGCGCGTGCATGAGTACGGGCCGCCGGACGTCATGAGGTTTGAGGAAATCCCTCGCCCCGATCGCGGCCCTGGCTGGCGGCAATGTGAGGCGCAGATCGAGCAGGGGTACCGGAGCCCGTTACATAGACTGACAGTCCGATGACCTACGAGCGACCCTGGAGCGCCCTTCGGGGTCGCTTCATTTCGCCCGGATGACTGCTTTTGGCCCAAATGCGAAGTGCCGCCCCGGTCTGGAAACGTCTGCTGTTGGAGGTAGACCGGACATAAGGCGGACATCACGAAACCGACGCGTCTGACCCAAAACAGACATCCGGGTGGATATCGACCTTGGCTTAATCTGCTCGAGCACATTAACGGGTTAGGTTCTGTCGTCGATACGCCGTCGTATTATCGCCGGGTAGCCGGGCTCAATCGGTCGATCTGCTCCAGCACTGCCCTGGCCTCTTTCAGAACTGGGGTGTCGGACCCTTCCGTGAACCAATTGTAGATCGGAGCGAGGAGATCGCGGGCATCCTCGCGTTTGCCCTGGCCCAGCCACAGGCGCGTGAGACTGGTAGCGGCACGGACCTCAGATATCTTAGCGCTCTGCCTCGCCGCGATTGTGAGCGCGAGACGATAATTCTGCTGGGCCCCGACCCGATCACCGGTGGCCTCCAGCAGATCGCCCCGCAATCGATGCAGCTCGGGCTGTACGTACCGTTGGTCGGTAGTCTCGATGATCTGCGCTGCTTCAATGAGGCAATTCAAACTCTCACTCGGCCGCCCGAGATTGCGGTGGGCCTCGGTGAGCAGGATCAGCGCCCACGGCGCGCGCAAAACACCTCCCATCGCACGATACGCCGAGAGGCCCTTCGTCAGCAGCGCCACGCCATCCTTCGCTTCCCCGAGCGCGCTCAATGACCACCCGAGGAGAATCATTCCCCAATCCAAGAATAGTGGGAAGCCGTGCTCGCTGGAGAGAGCCACAGCTTCTTCCGCATACCGCCGCACGTCGTGAGGCGAGCCGGTAAGCCACTCCACTAAACACGCCTGTATTAGCACTTGGGCCACCCCGTGGGCATGATGAAGCCGACGAGCTTCCGTCAATGCCTGGTTTGCATGCGCCCGCGCCTGATCAACATAACCCAAATACACCAAGGTCTGGGCAAGGGAGCCGGGGATCACGGCGGACGGCGCCCCCATGAAAGCGCGGAGCGCCGGACCACCACGGCCTTGGCACCGTTCGAACAGGGTACGGGCGGTAACAAACTCGCCAAGGTAGAAGTGGGTCACGCCCCGCTGGTAGGGACCTAGAAACAGCACCGTGGGATCATTCCGAGCCTCACCGATCTGTTCCGTCTGTTCAGCCAACGACAGCGCCAGGCTGAGTTCCGCTCGCATCAAATGAAAGACCCATTGGCCGTTGAGCACCGCGAGGAGATCGTCGGGTCGATCCAGCTGCTCGACGAGCACTCGCGACCGCGCGAAGGCTTCGCCGACTTCCCTCGCCGCAAATCCCTTTGTAGCCACTTGTGCTTGACCGAGCGCAACCCGCAGTTCCAGCTCTTGATGCTGGCGCTGTCGGCCCTCAGGCAAGCTGCTCAGCAGCTCCAAACCTTTCTGTAGCCGCACGACAGCTTCGGCCATGGCCGAACGTGCGAGGGCCTGCTGACCCGCCTTGAGCCAATAGCCGACCGCCTTTTCCTTCAGGTTTGCTTCGGAGCAATGCTGCGCCAAAACCTCCGGCTGTGCGGCCATGACTTCCGGAAATTGGCTCTCCAGCGTTGCGGCAATCCGAGCATGAATCTCCTTGCGTTGACTGCCCAACAACGTGTCGTAGGCAACGTCCTGCACCAACGCGTGCTTGAAGGCATACTCCGCGTCGGGCGGGAATCCCCGCCGGAAGGCCAATTCGGCGCCGACCAACTGCGCGAGAGCATCATCGACTTGTTGCTGCGGCATCTGCGCAACTGCGCTGATCAGCTCGTGAGAGAACGAACGACCAAGCGCCGCGCCGATCTGCGCCACCTCGCGCGTTGCAGGCAGACGATCGAGCCGCGCGAGAAGAGAAGCCTGCAGTGTCATCGGGATCGCCAGTGGAACTGCGGGCCCAGTAGCGGCATAGCGGTCGCCAGCCTCGACGAGGACGTCACTTTCAACCACGGTCTTGGTCAGCTCCTCGATGAATAGCGGAACGCCGTCGGTACTATCAATGATCTGGTCGGTGATCTCGGGGGGCAATGCCTTGCCACCGGTCACCCCTGCGATCATCTCGGCGCGCTGAGTGGGCGAGAGGCGATTGAGCGCGAGCAAAGTTACGTGCGGGCGGCCCACCCACCGCGGCGAGAATTCTGGCCGGAAGGTAATGATAAGCAGCATAGGTAGGGCGGGCACCCGATCGACGATCAGGTCGAGCAGCTCCAGCGATGTAGGGTCGATCCAATGGACATCCTCGAACACCACCAGCACAGGTTCGCGCGCGGCCATCCCCTCGAGCTGCGCCAACAGCGCCCGAAGCGTCTTCTCCTTGCGCTTCTGCGGAGTGAGGTCAACGGGCGGATAACGGTCGCCCGTCGGCACAGACAGCAGATTCGCGATTAGCGGGGCAGCCTCGGTGAGATCGTCGGTCGCTCGGGCAAGCATCGCCGTAAGCTTATCCAGCTGCTGCTCATCCGTATCGTCACGCCGGAATCCGGCCGCCCTCTGCAGCTGACTGATGATCGGATGAAGCGGGCTGTCCTGATGGTGGGGCGAGCAGAAATGATGCAGGCAGGTGTGCGACTCCGCCTGGAGGCGCTCTTGCAGTTCCACCGTCAGCCGCGACTTGCCGATGCCCGGTTCGCCCGACAATAGCACCACGCGCCCATCCCTGTTCGCGGCCTGCCGCCAGCGGCGCAGCAGTAGTTCGATTTCCTCCTCGCGGCCAACCCACGGCGTTCTGGTCGCGCGTAAGGCCTCGAAGCGGCTCTCGAGGATGCTTGTCCCGATGACCTGCCAGACCAGCAGTGGATTGGGGAAGCCTTTGAAGGTTACGCTCCCGAGAGCGCGATACTCGAAGAGCCCACCGATGAGAAGGTGGCTGGTGTTGTCGACGACCACCGCGTCGGGCTCGGCAAACGCCTGAAGCCGCGCCGCAAGATTGGGGGTCGCGCCGACTACTTCGTTTTTGTGCCCCTCGTCCCCGCCGATCGGGTCGCCGACGAGCACTAGGCCAGTGGCAATACCGACCCGCAGGTGCAACGATGTCGCTTGGCCGTCATTGAGCTTCGCCACGCCTTCGACCAGCGCCAGCCCCGCGCGCACTGCCCGCTCGGCATTGTCCTCATGGGCCTGCGGGTAGCCGAAATACGCGAGCACGCCGTCGCCCAGGTATCTGGCGACGAAACCACCGGATTTGGTGATGACCTCGGCGCAGTATCGGTGATAGGCGCTAATGATCTCTTGCAGGTCTTCTGGATCGAGCCGGGTCGAGAGTGCCGTGGAGCCCACCAAGTCGCAGAACATGACCGTGAGCTGGCGACGCCCCGCGCTGTCGTGCGGGGCGGGCTGGGAAGCTGTGGCTGGCGGAGGCGTGGCAGGGGAAGCGTCGGCAAGCTCGCGAATGGCGCGCAGCAGCTTCTTACGGTGCCCGAGCGGCAGGCCGATTTTCTCCAGGTCTCGGTCGGTCAGATCCCGGAGAACGTCGGCATCGATGTAATTTTCGGCAAAACGCTGCGCATATTGCCCGAGGCCAATTGTGTTGAGCCAGTGCGCAATCGACTGCATTGCGGACCCCAACTCTGGATCACAGACTATATCCCATTCTTGGCTGGATGGCCTCATGTGTCCGGTCGCTGGGCTGCCCGTCGACGCCTCGCTACGGCCGAGCCGGTTCAACCCCGACCTGCGGACACCGCGAGGCTCTGGCCAGCGAATCGATCGCTGCAGCGGGAGCAGCGTCACCGAGGTCGGCACATAAGGTACCAACCGTGGCTCCTGAAATGTCCGGAGTTGGCCCTTTTGAGACCTTCCGCCGGCCCCCGAGGATGTCAGCTCATCGGGGTAGACCGGAAGTCATCGACGCACCCTCACAACGACGCGTCTGACCCCAAGCCGACATGGCGCTTCCGACAGGGGGCCTTAGATGGAAGGAGCTTTTTGGCCCGTGTTCCGGTTCGCGCTCGGTTGGAGTAGTGTGGATTTCAACATTGGTACCAGTAGCGTTAAGGGCTACCCGTGTCGAAGGCGATTGCCATCTTGGGCTCTGCTCTATTCTTCGTCGTCGCGCCCTTGGTGCTGGCGGGGTTCGTCCCATGGTGGATCACACATTGGGAGTTCCGGCCGGCTTTTTTCGGCTTTGAACTGACCCGCGCCATCGGACTTATGTTGATCATTGCCGGAGTGCCCGGAGTTGTGGATTCGTTCGCGCGGTTTGCACTGCAGGGGCTGGGAACGCCAGCCCCGATCGCGCCGACACAGAAGCTGGTGGTCACGGGTCTCTATCGCTACGTGCGAAATCCGATTTACGTCGGGGTCGCTGCTGTCATTTTTGGTCAAGCACTTTTATTCGGCGATTGGCGCCTCCTCTGGTATGCCGCGCTGCTCTGGCTCTTTTTCCACGTCTTCGTCTTGGTGTACGAAGAACCAACGCTCAAGCAGACATTTGGCGCGCAGTACGAGGACTTTCGGGCCAATGTCCCGCGCTGGGTTCCACGGCTGACCCCATGGCGAGTCCCGTAACGCGCGCGCGCACTGGACTGCGACGCGCCCTATAGCGTCGCTACTCCCCGATGTGCGCTTATGGCGATGTCCGCTTGTGGCACAAATGCGAAGTGCCGCCCCGGTCTGGAAACGTCTGCTGTTGGAGGTAGACCGGACATAAGGCGGACATCACGAAACCGACGCGTTTGACCCCTTAGCGGACCTAGATACATTTTCCTCAGCGCGCTCGCAGGTGGTCACGAGGCCGTCTCGTGATTTGCTCGTCGCGGAGCCCACAAATCACGCATCGTCCAAACCCGCCCGCCGCAATGCATCGAGGAGCGCTGCGCGATCGGCCGGATCGGAAAAGGGCACCATGCCAAGCACAATGGCGGGCGACAGATCGGGTCTCAGGGAACGCGCCCTAGCCAGCGCCGCCTTTCCGTCGTCCAACCGACCGGCGCCAACCATCGCGACCGCCTGCACGAGCGGTCCTAGCAGCGACTCTCGCTGCAGGTCGGCGCTCTCATCCGCCAGCACCACGGCGCGCGCTACATTCCCCAGCTTCCACTGTACCAATGCGGTTTGTGACACGAACATGGCGCGACCGTAGTGCGCTGGGGCCAGATCTAGAACACGATCCAAGTGCCTCAACGCCTCGTGGGGATCGCCGATAAAGGACATTGTGCCGGCTACCGGGCCCAACGCCTGGACCGAGTTGCTGTTCAACTCGAGCGCGCGTCTGGCAGCTTCCATTGAATTTATTGCATCGCCAACGTCGCACAACGCATAGGCAAGCAATCCATGGCTAAGGGCGTCGCCGGGGCTGAGCCTGGTAGCCTGCCGCGCCGCTTCCAGCCCCGCGGCGGCGTCCGCCGCAAAGTCGGCGCTCCAGCCGCACCTCAGTAGGATGGTGTAGGCCAACGCAAAATATTGGTATGCCGCGACGCTGCGCGGATTAACCGCCAACGCCCGACGGCTGCACGCGATCGCCGCCTGCGCGTCCTCGGCGGTGACCTGCGTAATGTGCCAACCTGCGGCTCGCAGTGGACTTGCGTGGGGATCGGGAGACCTACCCTCACCCCGCACCAGCACGTGCCATAGAGCATATTCGACCCCGCCGACCACGTCGCGGATCACCTCGTCCTGAAGGTCGAACGGGTCGGCAATCTCCCGATCGTAGCGTCGCGCCCAGACGTGATTGGAGGACGAGGCCTCGATGAGCTGGGCGTTGATGCGGACGCGCTTGCCCGAACGACGCACGCTGCCTTCGAGCACGTAGCGAACACCCAGCTCGCGCGCGACCTGACGCATGTCGAGCGACGCGCCCTTGTAGGCGAAACTCGACGTGCGCGAGGTCACGCCCATCCATCGGAAGCGCGACAGCGCCGTGATCAAATCCTCCGACAGGCCTTCACAAAATGCTTCCGTGTCGGCGTCGCCTCCCATACTGTTGAACGGCAGAACGGCCAGGCTGGGCCGCGAGGCACGCTCGCTCACCGAGGCCTGATTCGACGCTGGGTGCGGAGAGATCGAAGCCGGTTGGCCAGCGATACGAACCGTCCAGGCTCGAACCGGTCGCGCGATGTTCTTGACCTTCAGTTCGCCGAGATCGTCGAATTCGGCCTCGATTCTGCCTCGTACCTCTTGATGGACGAAGTCCGACAGGCAGACGCCGCCCGGTTTGGCGATCTCCTGGAGTCGGGCGGCGACATTGACGCCGTCGCCGAAAATGTCGTCGTCGTCGATGATGATGTCGCCGACATTGACGCCGATGCGGAAGTCGATGCGGCGGTCCGTTGCCCGATCGACGTTGAAGGCTGCCATCGCGACTTGCGTCTCGATGGCGCTGCGCACCGCGTCGACGGCGCTGGCGAATTCCACCAGAAGGCCATCGCCCGTCGTGTTGACGATGCGTCCGCCGTGCCGGGCAATGCGTGGATCGACGACTTCGCGCCGCGCCGCTTTCAGTGCGGCCAAGGTGCCGCTTTCGTCCTCTCCCATCAAACGGGAGTAGCCGACGAGGTCCGATGAAACGATGGCGGCAAGTCGTCTTTGCTCGCGGGCCACGCTCGCTCCTCCGAAGGTGGGGGCGTGCAACCATCAGTCTACGAGATCGGATTGACAAGGGGCAACGGCCATGGCCGCCGCCGGGTTTCACGAGGCGAGTATCAACCGGATCGCGCGACCGACGAAAGCGACGGGCGTCGCGCTGAAATAGAGTGTCGCCCCCGCGGGCGAGACCGACCGCGGACAGCCCCCTTGAGGTCGGCGGCGCCGTCTGTCGTTGTCCGGCCGACGACGGGTCTCTAGGCTTCGTGGGGCAATGCGCCAGGGCGTCGATCCGGCGACCTACTATTTCCGCACAACGCCCTACTTCGAAACGAGCTCAAAAAAGCACGGCTGGATGAACCGCATCTGCTCGATCGCCACCGGCGCGCGCTCACACGCGGGGGCGGGCCTTCGAGGTGTTTCAGGTGCTGTAGGAGGGCCGTTCCTCGGCATCGGCGAAGCGCGTGCTCGGCTCGCTTGACGACCGACGCGCCCCCAATATCTGCTTCTGGCCCTTCTGCGACATGGCAAAATACGCGAACGAAGGCCGCTTTTAGCCCCGGAGCGGACATCCTTGCGCTGGTCCGAGTAGAGCCCGTTTATGGGTTCACGGCCTAGGGCTTTCTTGCCAGCACGAAAGCCGACAGGCCGGCCAGCCGGTTGATCGGGAAGATCGGCAGTTCGACGGCGCAGATCGCCCCCAGCAGGCCGTTGGCGAGCGCGCCCTGTCGGCTGAGGCTGCTGCGCGGCTCGTCGGAGGAACGCGTGGCAAGCCGCACGGCCGCCGCCAACGGAAAGACCAGGCCGAAATAGTAAGAACCGCGCACCACCTCGAGTCCGGCCTGGCGCATCGTCGCCTCGATCTCGCCGAGCCGATAGCGCCGCTTGTGCTCGAGGAAGACATCGTGGCCGCTCCACAGGAAGCGGAAGGCCGGTACCGTCACCAGGAAATGGGCAGCCGACGGCACCTTGGCGGCGTAGTGGCGAAGGAGCCCGCGGTCGTCGTCGACATGCTCCAGCACGTCCATCATCAGCACCAGGTCGCAGTTCGTCGGGCCGGTGTCGCGGCGGAAGAGCACGGGCTTGCCGGCCACGCTGTCGTCGCGCTCGCTCGTATAGCCGGTATCGACGCAGAGCGCCGATTGCGCGCCGGTCTCGGCCAGCAGATGGCGCGAGAAGAAGCCCGAGCCCGCGCCGACATCGAGAATGTGACGTGGCTGCAGGCCGGCCACGGCACGACGCAACGCCGCCGCCTTCGAACGGTAGTACCAGTGCCGGCCGATGTCGGCGCCCAGGATGTCCTCTTCCTTGAGGTCCATGCGTCAGGCGCTCGGCGGCTGGGCGGCCCCGTCCTCGTAGACTCCTTCGATGACGTAGATCGGCCGGCCCTTGACCTCGAGGAAGAGGCGCCCGAGATACTCGCCGATGATGCCGAGCGAGAGGAGCTGGATGGCGCCCATCAGCAGGACGGCGATCAACAGCGAAGCGTAGCCTGGCGTGTCGATGCCGAAGATCAGCACGCGCGTGACGATGAACAGGGCGTAGAGCACGGCGATGGCG
>Ga0070698_100006982_pt1 | contig 12226 bp, 10 predicted proteins | sample KBSK1502metaG_FD_65477 | JGI IMG/M metagenome (GOLD analysis project Ga0070698, IMG submission 65477) | Corn, switchgrass and miscanthus rhizosphere microbial communities from Kellogg Biological Station, Michigan, USA - KBS K1-50-2 metaG | ecosystem: Host-associated > Plants > Roots >...
AAATCCAACGGCCGCTCCAATCGCCACATACTCAGGCGTCGGTCGCGCAGACCAAAGAACAAACACGGCCAGCAGATAGCCAAGACGTACGCGCCAGCGCGCGATCAGTACCGCCAGATTGCTCATGCCGCGACACGCAATCCACGCAGCGCCCTCATCACTTCGTCCACGCTGATGTGCATCAATGATTCGTCAGGCTCCGTCTCCCGTTTATAGGTGGTTGCTGCACCCTCCCAGCGAAGCACAAGTCCCGATCGGCGATAAGGTCCGTTGCGCACAGGATCGGTAGGACCAAAAATCGCAACCACCCGCGCGCCAAGTGCATCCGCCAAGTGTAACGGTCCGGTATCTCCGGCAACTACGGCGGTTGCGTTTTTCAGCAGTGCCATGAGTTGTCCCAGGCTTCCTGTGAATGGCAGCGGCTGCGCATTCCCTGCCGCGCGGATTACGGCGGTACTCAAATCCCCTTCACCCGGCCCGACATTAATGACGGTTTGCAGTCCGAAGTCCTCAAGGATTTTCGCGGCCAGCAATCCATACCGTTCAGCGGGCCAACATTTCGACCGCCACCCGCCTCCGGGACTCAACACGACGTAGCTCTCAATTCCTGCTCTTGCGATTCTTGCCCGCACCACCTGTTCATCTTCATCGGGGACTCTCAGCCTTACCGCTCCAATCGGGGTTCGCGCCCCCGCTTCGATGGACAACTCCCCATTCTGATCGGCAATGTGCGCGGACGCTGACGCTCGTACACGATCGGTGTAAAGTATCGGCGCACCGCGCTCCCGAACGGTCTCTGAGGAGAATCCGATCCGCCGCGGAACCCCGGCCAAAAACGGAATTGCCGCCGACTTCCACAATCCCTGGTAATCAATCGCTGTCCCGAATCGATGCTTTCGGATGCGTCTCAGGATGCTTCGCAGAGTTGGCCAGCTTCTCGTATCCACGGTCCACACGTCGGTCGCGAGTTCGGACGTCTTCACCAGAAATTCCCATTTCGGATGCGTGACCCAGATAATTTCTGCATCGGGGAAGGAGAGTCGTAGTCCGCTCACACCCGGAAATGCGTGCACAATGTCGCCCAGCGAGCCGAGCCTCACCACCAGGAATCGCTGCTCAGCCATGCGGCGCCTTGCGCACAACCTGCAACAGCTTTCGCGTCGAATGGTCTTTCGGGTCGCCAACGATCGCCACGCGAATTCCCAACCGCTCCGCGGTGCCCTTTTCCGGTACCGTGTCTGCTGTGTAGTCTGTCCCCTTCGCGTGCACGTCCGGCCGCAACTCAGCGAGCAGCGCCTCCACATTCGGCTCCGGAAAAATCACCACGTAGTCGACTTCGCGAAGCGCAGCAACCAGCAATGCGCGTGCGTGTTCATTCAGCACCGGGCGCCCCGGGCCTTTCAGCTCCTGTACTCCGAGGTCGGCATTCACTCCAACCACCAGCGCATCTCCTTCCGCGCGAGCGCCTGTCAAATATCTCACATGCCCCACATGCAGAATGTCAAAGCACCCGTTCGCAAGCACGATTCTCTTCCCTTGTTCGCGCAATTCCTTCGCAATCCGCGGCAAATCCTTGCATTCGATCAATTTTGTCTCGGCCGCTCGCATGTCTTTAGCTGGCACCGCCGGATACTTCCGCGCGAATCGCTCGAAGCAACTCGCCTCGCGTTACCACCGCAGTGCTACGCTTCATCACCACGAGTCCGCCCGCGATGTTTGCGATCTGAGCGGCTTCCAGCGCCGAAGCACCCGAAGCCACGGCCAGTGTGTATGCAGCCAGTACCGTATCGCCGGCGCCCGTAACATCCACCGCCTGGTCGCTCCCGTGCACGGGAATCTCGGTGAACGTTTTCCGACCGCGCTCGAACAGCGCCATTCCGTCTCTTCCCCGAGTCACCAGAAGCGCTTGCAAGCGCATCTTCTTCAGCGTTGCTCTGCCACAGCGCTCCAGTTCAGTTATGTTGCGGCCGATGCTCGTGTGATGCACCGCTTCAAGTTCCGCCTCGTTTGGCGTCGCCGCGATGATTCCACAATCCGCATAGGCATCGAGCCCATACCGCGCATCGAGCGTCACCGGGCTCTTACCCTTTAGAGCCCGCGCCGCAGCCTTCACAGCCACCGGCGAGGTCACGCCGAATCCGTAGTCCGAAACAGCCATTCCGGCCGCACTGCGCAGATTCGTTCGCAACTTTGCGGAGAGTTGGGCCAGCGTCTTCTCCGAAGGCGGCTTGGCAGGCTCGCGATCCAACCGCAGTACCTGCTGCGCTACCGTGTGCGGCCAGCCGGCCAGGAACCGCGTCTTCGTCGGCGTGGCCCAATCTCTTGAGCGAAGAATTCCGCTCGTATCCACCGCAATCGAGCGAAAATATTCCACGAGCGCAGCGCCCGCCGAATCCTCGCCGACGATAGTTACCGGAGCAACCCTAGCGCCCAATGCTGCAAGGTTGTTCGCGGCGTTCGCCCCGCCGCCCGGGACGACATTCGTTCCGCGATGGCGCAAGATCAGCACCGGGGCTTCGCGTGAGACTCGCGAAATCTCTCCAAATTGGAATTCATCGGCAACGAAATCGCCGAATAACACGATTTCCTTTCCGGCAAATCGCTCCACAATCTCGGCCAGCGCGGCCAGATCCATCGAACTCTCCGTTGCGTTATTTCGCTTAGCACTCATCGTTGTATTTCGCTCAAAATCCAATTCACGGCTTCGGTCAAGTCCACGACCACCCGCTCCGGCTGCCTCGGCCAATTCTTTGCGTGCCACGCAAGCTCGCCTTCTCCAAACCCGGTGCGCACCAGAATGCTTCGTGCGCCCGCGCAATACGCAAGCTCGACATCACTGTGCCGGTCTCCCACAACAAACGATCCTTTCAACTCCAACCCCAGTTCGCGCGCGGCCTGTTCCAACATTCCTGTTTTCGGTTTGCGGCACTCGCACTTGTCCGCGGACACATGCGGGCAATAATACACGCCATCGAGCCGCGCACCGGCCTTTAGAAGCTCTGTCTTTAACCGCTCGTGGACGTCGCGAACAAGCTGCTCCGGAAAATATCCTCGTGCAACTCCTGATTGGTTCGTCACCACGACCACCGGCACGGAGGCCTGATTCAGTCGGCGAATTGCCTCCCCGGCACCTGGCAGCAGACGAAAGCGGCTCAAATGATTCAAATACCCCACTTCTTCCGTCACGGTGCCGTCGCGATCCAGAAAAACCGCCCGACGGCGCGCGTCTTCAGCCAACCGACACCTCCGCCAGAGCTTTCAAAATTCGATCGCTCACTCTTTCGGGCTCAATCGCCTTCATGCAACGGTGGTCCGTCGGACATCGCCGCAGAAAACAGGGACTACAGTACGGCTTTTCCTGCACAATCGTGCAACGCGGCGTTACAGGCGCCGTTCCTTCCGGATCAGTGGGGCCAAAGATCGCAACGACCGGCAGTCCTACGGCAGCCGCCACATGCATTGCTCCCGAATCGTTTCCCAAAAACGCCGTGCAGCGCGAGAGCAATGCCGGCAATTCCGAAATTTGGGTTTCCCCTGTCAAGTCCAGCGCCACTTGGCCGAGTCCCGCCTGAATTGCCGCGGAAACCCGCGCTTCCGCAGGCGTTCCAAACAAAAGCACTTCCGCCTGTCGCTCCTTGAGCAGCAGGTTGATCGCGGTTGCAAATCGCTCCGGAGGCCAGCACTTTGCCGAACCATACGAAGCTCCCGCACCCACAGCAATCCGCACCGCTCCAGGGCGCGAACCAAAGCTCCGCAATTTCGCCTCCGCTTGAGCCGACTCATCCTGCGACACGCGCAAGACAATTTCTGAGATCCGCGGCAACTCGTCGAGCCATTCCGCACGCTTCACAAGTTCAAGGTAGTAATACTTCTCATGCGCAGGAATATCGCCCGGTCTGGGAACGGGAATTGCAGTAGTGAGCAGAAATCTCCGCCCGTCGCGGTCGTAGCCGATTCTCTCTGGAATACCGGCGCGCCATACAATCCATGCGGCATCAAATGCATTCTGCAGCAGCAATGCCGTATCAAACTTTTTCGCCCTCAGCGAAGCGGCCAGCTTCTCTTTCCCGCCAATGCCCCGGTGCTCGGCGCTTCGGTCGTAGGAGATCAACTCATCCGCAACCCCCTGCCCGCGATAAATGTCCGCCACGTACGGCAACGCCAGAATCGAAATCTCAGCCTGCGGAAATCGCTTCCGCACCGCGTGCAGCGCTGGCAACGCCATGATTGCGTCACCCAACCAATTCGTGGCGCGGATCAGCAATTTCAAGATGCTCCGCCTTTTCGAGCGGAAAGAATCCGATCGATTTCGTTGACGAATTCTCCGTCCTCGGAAACGTCAAACTCTATCGGCGCCACATAAACCGGTAGCTTCGCAAATTTCGTTGCCTTGAGATTTTGCTCGTCTTTTTCCGTGGTAACCAATCCTTCCGCACCCGCGTTTGCCGCAAGTGCTTCAAGTCCGGCTGCGTCGGACGCCGAGTAGGAATGATGATCACGAAATGCCTTGGTTCCCGCCAATTCGACGTTCCAGCGCTCCAGGTCTTCAAAAAATGCCGCTGGATTTCCGATCCCGCAAAATGCGAACCACGGCCCAATACCGATCTCAGTCCGATCGTTCGGCGTCCCGGCATCGCCGAGTTTTCTGAAACCAAGCAGCCGGGTACGTGCGCAATAGCGTGGCGCCTTCGAGAGTGCGGCGAGTTCGTCGTCCTTCCCTCGTGCTGCCACCAGAAGGTCGGCTCGTCGCCATGCGCTGAAGGGCTCTCTCATCGGTCCTGCAGGCAGCAACCACTTCGACCGGCGCTCCCGCGAACGCTCGAGCATCAATATGTTCACATCTCTTGCGAGCTTCAGATGCTGGAATCCATCATCGAGGAGAAATACATCCACCGCTTCCTGTGCCTCCAACTTTTGACCCTCCGCGAACCGGTCCGGCCCTACTCCGAACCTCACTGCCGGTCCCAAGCGGCGCTTAAGCAACTCGACTTCGTCACTGGTGCCCTGCGCCCCGCGATATCCCCGACTCAGAATTGCAACGCGCTTCCCTTCAGCCAGAAATCTGTTCGCCAGCCAGATCACCATCGGGGTCTTTCCCGTACCACCGACCGTAAGGTTTCCCACGCTGATGACGGCGCCTTTCAAGCGCTTCTGAGGAATCACCCCGGTTGCATACAGCAGCGTCTTCGAGCGCACAATCAGGCCGTAAATCCACGACAACGGCAGGAGCAGGATGCGAATTGGCAGCGGCCAATCCATCTATCCGGGCTTTCGTTCGCTAGGCAACAGCGTCCGAATCGCTTCCACGGCACGGTCTGTTGCGCCACGACTCTCGTCGAGCAGCCGCCGCCCGGTCTCGCCCATTTTCTTGTTCCGGTCCGGATTGCGCAGCAACTCAATCCACGACACGCCGGCATCCTCCGGGCTCCCCACCTCCAACGCCGCGCCAGCGGCAACGAAGCGCTCCGCGATCTCCGCAAAGTTTTCCATCGACTCGCCGAATACCGGAACCTTTCCAAAGGCCGCCGGCTCCAAAATATTGTGTCCGCCCGCTTCGACCAGTGACCCGCCGACAAATACGCAGTCCGCCAGCCGATACAAAGAAGCAAGTTCTCCAATGCTATCCAGCAGTAAAACCGTCACATCATCCGTAATCTGTAGTTCGCTTCCGACAGCCACCTCTCCGGACGGCTGCGCGACATTCAGACTCGACCGTCGCACATACTTCCTCTGCGATTCCGTAATGAACGCAGCCGCGGCATCAAAATGCTCTGGCTTCCGCGGCGCCAATACCAGCAACGCCTTGCGATACTCTCCCTGCGCCACTCCAAAGGCAATCAACGCCAGCGGCTCTTCCGTCGCAACCACGCTTCCCGCAACGATGAGTGGACGCCGTCCGTTCCTGCGAAGCTCTGCTTCGAGCCACTCAACCAGAGGCGTGTCTTTCGGGAGTTCCAGATCGTATTTCAGATTTCCGCCGACCTTCACCTTCTCCGGTGGCGCACCCAGCGCTTTCACGCGCTCGGCATCCTTTGCGCTCTGCATCCAGAAACCCGCTGCGCGGCCCAGCGCATCTTTCCAGAACGGCCGCAAGTAAAATCCAGCGACGCTCAACCATGACTGTGATCGCGCAAACGACCGGTCAGAAATTCGCCCGCTGAAAAAACTCACCGGCACGTTTCTCCGCGACGCCTCGCGCAGAAAATTCGGCCAGATCTCCGTTTCGAGCACCACCACGATCGCGGGCCGTACGGCCGCGATGGCCCGCCTCACGCAAAATGCCCAGTCCAGAGGAAAATAAATCACCGCATCCGCGAATGGCATTCGTTCTCTGGCTAAGGCCTGCCCAGTGATGGTGGTCGTAGATACGACCAGCGGCAGCGATGGAAACTCCTCCTTCAGACGTTTCGCAAGTCTTACGCCCGCAAGCACTTCGCCGACCGACACTGCATGCAGCCAGATCGCAGGGGGCCTCTTGGAGGGCAACTTCTCAAGCGCCGGAAACGATAGACCTAGCCGTTCTTCTAGGTTGGAAAGGTATTTACCGTGTCGAATGCCCCGCGTCAGCCAATACGGCGTTAACAAAAGCGCAGCCAGCCCTATGAGAAGGCTATAAACGAGATACACTCAGCAAGGCTCCGGTCTGACTCACAGGGCGCAGGGCAACCCTGCACATCCCCCGGGAATCGAAGGCGTCGAGATGCAAAAACTTTATTATAACTGCATAATGACCCTTCTCTGCGCGTCTCGCACATTTCTATTGCCGCTGGCGCTGGTCGCCTTTCCCGCGCTATCGTCAACGGATCTCCAGCACCCGTCGCCGTCAAAACCGCTCACAACTTCTTCGCTCGACTCTCACGACGGCCTCACCGTGGCCGCCGATCCGTGGCTCGCCGCTGAACGCTATAAGTCAACATTTCCGAAAAAATCTCCCTACGGTGCTGGGGTGCTCGCCATCAAGGTTAACTTTCGCAATGATTCAGACGACAGCATCAAGATCGGTGTCGAACGTATCCGGCTCAATCTCACTTTCGACGATAACAATCGCCAGGATCTACCGGCTCTCTCTCCCGAACAGCTTGCTGACGCCGTCCTTCATCCAAAGCTAAAAGGCGGTTCCAAGCCGCGGCTCCCAATTCCTATACCCACCTCGCCCGGCGGACGCGACAAGCATTGGGAGGAATACAAGAAACTTGCCGAGGATGCCGGCCTGCACGCCAGCGTCGTAGCTCCGCACTCTGCGATTGAAGGTCTGCTCTACTTTGATCTTCAGAACCAGTTCGATCTCCTCTCCAATGCGCGTTTGTACATTCCCGATCTTCTCTTGCTCGAAAAGAACCGCAGCCTGATGTATTTCGACATTGATCTCAGTCATCCAGGATCACGCTGACCTGGTCAAGTCTCACTCCGCTGACCGTTCCTCGCCTAGCGCAAAGCCGCCAATTCTGGCCCCGCTTTTCCCAAAATTTGCACGGCCTCTCACCGTCGGCTAACATTGCAAGGTCACAATTTTCTTTTCAAACTCATGCAAAACTTTCTCGACTCTCTGAATCCCGAACAGCGACTCGCCGCCGAAACCACCGAAGGTCCGATCCTGATCCTCGCCGGCGCCGGCACCGGCAAAACGCGCGCCATCACTTTTCGTATGGCCAAACTCATCGCGAGCGGGGTGCCCGCCGAATCGATTCTCGCCGTCACGTTCACCAACAAAGCCGCGGAGGAAATGCAGAATCGCGTGTCCGATCTTCTCCTTCGCGCCGGAGTTCCTCCTGAACGCCCGTGGCTCTCAACGTTCCATTCGCTCTGCGCGCGCCTGCTTCGGCGGGAGGCTGCCTCCGCTCAGCTTCCTTCTAATTTCTCGATCTTCGACGACAACGATCAACTCGCAGCCGTAAAGCTCGCAATCGGCACGCTCAATCTTGAGGACGACGAGCTCCAGCCACGGGGGATTCTAAGCCAGATCAGCTTTGCCAAAAACCACGCAAAAACTCCGGAAGAGCTGCGCAGCGAAGCCTTCTCGCCGGATGCCCGCCACACGGCCGACGTCTACGCCCAGTACGAAAAAATCCTTGCGCAGAGCAAAGCCCTCGATTTTGATGATCTTCTGCTGCGTTCCGCGAAACTCTTGCGCGATTCCGCCGCTGTCCGAGAAAGGTGGCAGCGTCGCTTTCATTATATTCACGTTGACGAATATCAGGACACCAACCGCGTGCAGTACGATCTGCTCCGCCTGCTTGTCGGCCCGCACCAGAACATCTGCGTTGTCGGCGACGAAGACCAGTCCATCTACCGGTGGCGCGGCGCGGACGTTTCCATTCTTCTGAGCTTCTCGAGGGACTTTCCCAACGCGAAAATCATCCGCCTCGAGCGAAACTACCGCTCCACGCAAAGCATCCTCGACGCCGCAGGAGCGGTGGTCAAGAACAACTCCGAACGTCTTGGCAAGACTCTTCGCGCCGAACAGCCCTCCGGAGCAAATCTTCGCTACTTCGAAGCGCGCGATGCGCAGGGCGAAGCTGAATTTGTTGCAGGCGAATTGCAGAAAATTTTGGACGACGACTCGGCACAGACCTGCGCAGTCGAATACCGCACCAACTTTCAATCTCGCGCCTTTGAAGAGACCTTCCGCCGCCGAGGCATTCGTTACAAACTGGTCGGCGGTTTCAGCTTTTACAAGCGCGCCGAAGTTCAGGACGCGCTCGCCTACGTCCGACTCGCGATGCATCCCGAAGATGACATCGCCTTTCTTCGTGTGCTTAATGTTCCTCCGCGCGGCATCGGCAAAACCACCCTTGAAGCCCTCCGCGATGCCGCTCGCAAACAGGGCATGTCCCTGTGGAACGCAATGGAAGACCTTGTCACCGCCACCGCCGCGGGGCGCGCCGTCGCCCCGCTACGCGCATTCATGGATCTCATTTCCCGCATCCAGGCCGCGCTCGCGGAAAAGGAGCCCGCCGATTTCATTCGCTTTGTGCTGGACGAAACGGGTTACATGGCCATGCTTCGCGATCGCAACACTCCCGAAGACGTCGCGCGCATGGAGAACCTCGAAGAACTGACGCGTGCCGTCGCCGAAAGCATGGACTCAGGCGAAACGTTCACTGATTTCCTCGACGCCGCCGCGCTCGTCAGCGACGCCGATTCTTTCGAAGGCAAGCCGGGAGTTACTCTCATCACCCTGCACAGCACCAAGGGCCTCGAGTTCGATCACGTCTTCCTCACGGGGATGGAAGAAGGCATCTGCCCGCACAACCGCTCCGTCAACGAGGAAAAAGGCGTTGAAGAAGAACGCCGAATCGTCTACGTAGGAATGACCCGCGCGCGTAAAACGCTCGTGCTCACGCGTGCGGTCTATCGCCGCGTGTTCGGCAACGAGCAGCAACTCCGCGCTTCGGAGCCTTCTCGATTCCTCGCGGAAATTCCGACCGAGCTTGTGGACACTGTTCGTGGCTCCATGGCAGAAATCGGCGAAACGCGGCGCTACGAGCCGGACCCGGAATACTCCTATTCCGCCGAAGAATTCCTGCGACGGGTGCGACGCGGCCCGGTGTCTGCCGTGCGCCAGCCGCAGCGCTCCAGCCCGACGTCAAGTTTCGGGCGTCCAGCCGCGCGTCGCGGCGCCGACGCTAATCCCCTGCTCGGACAAAGAGTCCGCCATCCCGAATACGGTGTCGGCACCATTGTCGGCGTCGAGGGCGACGAAGACGACCGCCGCCTTTCCGTGACTTTTCCCGGCCGCGGCACAAAGAAATTCGTCGAACGCTACGCCCAGCTGCAGCAAGTCTGAAAAGGCGTTTCCACCCTGGCGCGTTTACACTTTTGTACTTTTTCCGTGGCTTGGTTGCGTCCTGTCCGTCTCCCGCGGTACATTCTCTCCCGCACCTCAATTCCTACATCCGTTTCCGGCGCTCCCGTTCACCGCCGGATTCGATCGGAGCGCCCGGGTGGCATCATCACCGCTCTTTCGCTGTAAGAGCATCGACAAACTCCTCTCCGATGCAGAAAATCCGGAAATTCGCCTTAAAAAATCTCTCGGTTGGCTTAGCCTGACTTCCCTCGGCATCGGCGCCGTCATCGGGTCGGGCATCTTCACGATTATCGGCACCGCCATTGCCGGACAAAAGCTTGAAGTCTCCTCTGTCCTGAACGCTCCTCTTCTCCAATACCTCATCTATCATTCGAAGTCCTTCGGTCGACCCGGTGCCGGACCCGCCATCGCCATCTCCTTTATTTTGGTGGCCATCGTCTGCGCCTTTGCTTCGGTCTGTTACGCCGAACTCGCAGCAATGATCCCCATCGCAGGCAGCGCCTACACGTACACCTACGCCACCATGGGCGAACTCATCGCGTGGATCATCGGCTGGGACCTCATTCTCGAATATGCCGTTTCCAACATGGCGGTTAGTGTAGGTTTCTCGGCTCATATGGTCGATCTGCTCGACTGGTTTGGCGTCCACCCCAATCCCAGATGGATTTCCCCCGCGTACCTGCCGAGCGGGCTCGCCGACCTTGGCGGCAACATGCTCTACGGCCCTGGTTGGCATTTCGGTTTCAACTGGCCCGCCTTCATCATCGTTATGCTTCTGACCATGATTCTGGTCCGCGGCATTCGCGAATCCGCCGAAACCAACAACGTCATGGTGCTTCTCAAGATCATCGCTATCCTGGTGTTCGTCGGCTTCGCTTCTCGATTCATTCATCCCGCGAACTATCACCCCTTCGCGCCCAATGGCTGGCCGGGTATTCTCACCGGCGGTTCCATCGTTTTTTTCACCTACATCGGATTCGATTCCGTCTCCACCGCCGCCGAAGAATGCAAACGCCCGCAGCGCGATCTGCCCACCGGAATCATTGCTACGCTTCTGGTCTGTACGCTTCTTTATATTGCCGTCGTTGTCGTACTCACTGGACTCGTACCCTGGCAATCTCTCCTCGACGATGCTGCCCCGGTCGTCAACACTCTCAAAAAGCTTCATTTCTCCAGCGTCCGCCTCGTCGTTCTCCTCGGTGCGCTGATGGGCATGATCTCTTCTCTACTGGTCTTCCAACTGGGACAAGCTCGTGTCTGGTTCGCGATGTCTCGCGACGGCCTGTTCCCCAAAATTTTCAGCCGCGTTCATCCGCGATATCGCACGCCAGACTTCTCCACCTGGATCGCGGGCTTTCTTGTCGGCATCCCCGCCGGACTCCTCGACATCGGCACCCTCGCAGACCTGTCGAACATCGGCACGCTCTTCGCATTTGCTCTGGTTGCCGGGGGCGTTCTCATCCTTCGTTATCGCGAACCGGACCGTCCTCGCGCCTTCCGTGCTCCCGGCGGTCCCATCGCTCCCGTCATCACCATCCTCACTTGCTTGCTTCTCATGGCGGGACTTCCCATCATGAATTGGATTCGTTTCTTTATATGGCTTCTCATCGGACTTGTGATTTACTTCACCTATAGCCGCAAGCGCAGTACGCTTCGGCTGGAAGTTACGAACTAACGAGGCTCGCTCGGAATGTCCCAATGGTTCCAAATTCTCGGCTTTCTCGGAATTGTGCTTGCGTCTGCCCTCTTTCCGTCCGCGGCTTTTCCCTGGGGCAACAACGCCAACAAACTGATCGTCAATCGCGCCATCGACACTCTTCCTGCCGATCTTCGGCCATTCTTCGACGGCAGCCGCACGGATTTGCTCAATCACGTGAACGACCCGTCTGTCACGGTCGAAAAAACTCCCGCCGAGCGCAAGAACCAGTTTCTCTATCTCGAAAAGTACGGGCGCTTCCCGTTCGAACTGCTCCCGCGAAACTACAAGGCCGCTGTCGCCAAATTCGGCAAGTCCAGACTCGAATCGAACGGCCTTCTTCCCTGGCAGATTGGCGTTTACAGCGCAAAGCTCACCGACGCCATGCACTCCGGGAAATGGGACGAGGCAAAACTCTACGCCGCCGTTCTCGCCAGCTACGTCGCTGCGGCTCACGATCCCTTCAACACCACCGACAACATGGACGGACATCTCACCGGTCAGAAGGGCATCAACGACCGCTTCGGCGCTTTGCTCGTGGATCGATATTCCTCTTTTTTCTTCATGCGCCCCAACGACGCCGTTTTCATCCCCGATCCCACGGACCACGCTTTCGAAGCGTGCCTTGGCTCACACAGCTGGCTCGAAACGATTCTCCTCGCCGATCGCGACGCCCGCCGGGGCCTTAACACCTACACCGACGAATATTACGACCATTTCTA
>Ga0070698_100006983_pt1 | contig 12225 bp, 15 predicted proteins | sample KBSK1502metaG_FD_65477 | JGI IMG/M metagenome (GOLD analysis project Ga0070698, IMG submission 65477) | Corn, switchgrass and miscanthus rhizosphere microbial communities from Kellogg Biological Station, Michigan, USA - KBS K1-50-2 metaG | ecosystem: Host-associated > Plants > Roots >...
GGCTCGTCGGCCGGCGCGATGGCGCTGTGCAGCCACACCTTGATCCGCGCGAGCTGGCCGAACCGATTCCACCGCCGGCCGCTCGACGCGCTCGGCGTGGTGCCGCAGACCGCGGTGCTGCCCCATTACGACACGTTCGGCCACCGCTGGGTCGAATCGGCGCGGCGCGAGCTGGACGGCGTGACGCTGCTAGGGATCGACGAGCGCACCGCCGCGCTGTGGACCGCGGGCACGTGGCGGGCCGCCGGGCCGGGAGCGGTCACGGTGATCGCCGGCGAGCAGACGGCGACGTTTCGAAGCGGCGCCAAAATCACCGGGCTGCCCGAGCCGATACGTATGCTTCCCGCCCAATGACAGCGATCCGATCGGGCTACACCGAGGTGGGCTCGCTGCGCGTCCACCACACGTATGGCGGGCGCGGCACGCTGGTCGTCTTCGTCCACGGGCTGGGATCGTCCGGGTACATGGAGTGGCGGCAGAACCTCGCGTCGGTGGCGACGCGGCATCGCGTGCTGGCGCCTGACCTGCCCGGTTACGGTCGCACCGACAAGCCGCGAGCGCGCTACACGATTCCGTATTTCGCGCGGTTCGTCCGGCGTTACATGGCCAGCCGTGGCCTGCGTTCGGCCGCTCTCGTCGGCGCGTCGTTGGGGGGCCGCATCGCTCTCGAAGTCGCGCTCGAGGAACCAAAGCTCGTGCGCAAGCTGGTCCTCGTCAACACGCTCGGCTTCGGCCGGCCCCGGGTGGCGCCGGCGCAGTTTGCCTATGGCCTGGTGACCCTGCCCCGCGTCGGCGAGGCGGCGATGAACCTGGCTCGCGACGCGATGCGCTGGGCGCCGCCGCGCATCATCCGCAGCGTGGCGGGTCGCTATGCGGGGGTGAGCACCGACCTGGAGCGCACCATGGACGACCAGTACCTGAGCGACCTGCGCGAGATGTACGGCGCCGTGGGTTTCCACGACGCGTACCTGTCGACGATCCGGAGCCTGATCAACCCGCGCGCGCTTTTCAGCGGCCACCATGACGTGACGCGGCGGCTGAGCGAGCTGAGCATCCCGGTGCAGCTCATCTGGGGCGCGAACGATCCGTTGTTCCCGGTCGTCCAGGCATCGCGCGCGCAGTCGCTCATCAAGCGGAGCCAGCTCGCGGTCATCGAAGGCGCCGGCCACACGCCGCAGGCGGAGCGCCCAGAGGAGTTCAACCGCGTCCTCCACGAATTCCTCGACAGGTAACGACGACCCCGGGCGGTATCGAAGTCCCGAATATCGGGATCTCCTCGCGGCCCCGCTCGACCCGCTCGTCCATCCCGACCCGTACGACCCGCCACGCCTCTACCGCTTTCTCATGCGTTTCGCGCGCTGGCTCGTGACGCACATGTTTCGCGTCAGAGTCGTTGGGCTCGAGAACATCCCGCCGCCGCCCTACATCATCGCGGCCAACCACCAGGCCTGGTACGACCCGGCGTTCATCATTCCTTTCTTTCCGGGGCGGCCGCTCATCTACACCATGGCCAAGCGCGAGACGGTCTTCAACCGCGGCTGGAAGCGGTGGCTGCTGCCGAAGATCGGCGTGTTCCCCATCTCGCCGAGCCGGGGCGAGCTGGACGAGCAGGGCTTGCGCAGCGTCTACCAGGTGCTAGAGCGGAAGGGCGTAGTGCTGATGTTTCCCGAGGGCCGCTACTCGCGCGGCCGCGCGCTGCGTCCGTTGAAGAACGGCATCGGCTACTTCGCGCTGCAGGCGGGGGTGCCGGTGTCTCCGGTGGCGGTGACCGGCACCAACCGGCTGGTGCCGTTTCGGCGCATCGACGTGACGATCGGACCGCCGGTCAGGCCGGACCTTCCCGCGTGGTGGGAGCTCAGCCGCCGCGTCTCGACCGTCGTCGAGAGCGTGCGCAACGCCATCGCCTCGGCCCTGGGGCGGCGCCGTCCGTGAGCTGCCGCCTCGGGCGATAGTCGCGACCATCGCGGCATTTCGAGGACGAAAAGGCGAGATAGTCGCGACTAACGCCCCATGTCGCCCGCAACCGAGTCGCCGTCGCCGCGCCTAGAATCGCTCAGTTTTGCACCTGGTCATCGGCGCGGGTGAGTTTCTCGGGCGTCATGTCTCGCGAGCCATGGCGACCGAAGTGCCCGTCATCGAGCTCAACGCGGACGCCGATGACGAGACGCTGAGCGACGCCATCTCCGGCGTCGAGGTGGTGGTCTCCTGCGCGCAGACAGCGTCACCGGCGCACCGGCTGCGCTACCGCAAAGGCGCGCCCCCCCTTCTTTCTCGCCTCGTCCAGGCCGCGCGCAGGGCTCGTGTGCGCCGCCTGGTCCACGTGTCGACCGCGGACGTCTTCGGCTCGGACCAGTTCGCGCGCGTCACCGAGAAGTCGCCACTCAAGCCGAAGCATGTGTACGAACGGCTGAAGCTGGCCGAGGAAGAGTGGCTGCTGAAGAACTCCGGCGACGTGGAGACGGTCATCGTCCGGCCGGCGCGCGTGTTCGGCGAGGGCGAGGACTGGATCCTGCCCCACCTGATGTCGGCGGTGGTCCACGGCCGCGTGTGGCTGCCTGGCGGCGGGCGCGCCAGACAGACGTTCATCTCGGGCGAAGACCTCGGCCGCGCATGCCTGGCGGCCTCGGACCGCGGCCGGCCCGGGCACCGCTACCTCGCGGGTGGGTTCGACGCGACGTGGCGCGACTTTCTGGTCTCGGCCGCGCGCGGCGTTGGCTTCGCCGCCGAGGTCGCGTCCGTCCCATATGACCTTGCGTACCTCCGGGCGCTCGGCGCGGAGACGACCACCCCGGAGGGAGCGGCGGTCTGGCCTGGAGTCTTCGCGGTGGACGTCATCGGCAAACCGCACCTCTACGACGACTCGTACTCGCGTCGCGAGCTGACGTGGTCGCCGTCGGTCGGCAGTCTCGAGCAGGACATGCCGTCGATGACCCCGTGGCTGTCACGCCTGCCCGAGGTTGCGGCCGCCCTCGTTCAGGCGCCGCGAGCCGTGCAGGCGGAGGCTACTTCACCGCCAGGCAGGTGATCGTCTTAAAGACGCCGTCGATCTTCTGGATCTTGTCGACTATCAAAGACCCGATGGAGTTGACGTCCGGGGCTTCACACACCGCGATCACGTCGTACTCGCCGGTGATCGCGTCGGCCGCCGAGATGCCTTGCACCCCTTCCATCTTCTTGGCCACCTCCAGGGCGCGCCCGGGCGACGCGTTGATGAGGACATAAGCCTTCATCGTCTAACCCCCCAATCTCAGTCGTGGACGGATGGAGCTAAAGGTACTACCGCTTCTTTGCTTTCTTCTTGCGTTTTTCGGCGAGGTGCTGGGCCAGCTTCTTCAGGCCGGGATTCACGGACACGACTTTCGGCCCGCGCACCTTCTTGTCCCGTGCCCTGACACGCGCGCTCTCGCGCGGCGCGACTCGGTCCAGCTCGTCGCTCACTGTGGCTGCGGAGGCGGGATTGCGGGGTACGCGTAGGCGGGCGGGTATTCGACGTCGAGGCGCCGGAACGCAAGCGTCCAGTAGCTCACGCTCTGCGCGCCGAGGAATCCGGCCACGAGCAGGTAGATGGGAAGCAGGATGAGCGTGGCCAGCACCAGCACCGGCCAGAAAGCGGCCGACCCGCTGCTGTAGGTCGCGACCAGGCCGACGCCGAACGGCAGGAGCAGGATCACCGAGAAGCACGCCAGCACCACACCCACCACGATGCCGACGCCGATGGCCAGCAGTCCCAGCAGCAGCGAGCGGCCGAAGCGCTGGAACAGCAAGCGGTGGGCTCGCGCGATGGCCGGCAGGGCCATTCGTTCCTCGAGCACGATGGCGCGGCTGCCGAACCGGTCCAGATAGAAGAGGTAGATGGCGACTGCGATCCAGATCACCACGAGCACAAGCGCGCCGAGGACCAGCGCCGCCACCGCGCCCCTGTTCTCGCCCGCGAACGAGATGAGGAACCCGATCACCCACGCGACGATGAGCACGATCACGGGCAGGTAGAACAAGAAGAGCAGGAGCCGGAACCGCACGATGACCCACATCAGGTGGACACCAACCGCCCACGCCTGGCGGAGGGTGAACGGTCGCTCCGCGTCGTGCTCGGCGGCGCCGCGGATGACCGCAGCCTCGCACACCGCGGCGAGGATGAAGAACGCGACCACCAGGAGGAGCCACAGCACGCCCAGCGCGACGATGAGCGCGACGTGGTCGCCCAGCCACGTCGCGACGTTGCCCTGGATGGCGCCGATGTCAGGCCGCTGGTTGGACGGCTGCGAGTAGGTGCTGTTGAGGCTCAGGCCTCCGCCGGCCTCGCCCGAGAAGAGGGCCAGCAGCCACAGGTACCTGTGCCTCCAAGCGATGACGAAGGACCGCGTGACGATCGCCCAGTACGGCATCGCTAGAACGTCGCCGGGACTATCGCGCGCTTGTGGATGCCCGAGCCGAGCAGCTTGTCGCCCTCGCGGCATTCCACCTCGAAGTGGAGCTTGTTGCCCTTGACCTCGGTCAGGCGTGTCGTGACCACGATCGTGCTGCCCGGCGCGGTGGGCGCGAGGTGGCGCACATGCACCTCGTAGCCGACGGTGGTGTGGCCTTCGGGGAGCAGGCGCTCTACCGAGCGATGGCTGGTGATCTCCATCAGGCCGATCATCGCGGGAGTCGCGAACGTGCCTTTGCCGCCAACGTGATGCGTAAGCAGGTCACCGTCCACGACGCGCTCCAGCCGCCCTTCGATTCCAGGATCGATGCCTTCGATCGTGTCCACCATATAGATTGTCCTTAATGACCGCCGGCGCCGTCGTTCGCAAAGCGATCTTCCCCGCGGCCGGCCTCGGCACGCGATTCTTGCCGGTCACGAAGGCGCAGCCGAAAGAGATGCTGCCGCTGGTCGACAAGCCCACCATCCAGTACGGCGTCGAGGAGGCGATCGCAAGCGGAATCGAGCAGGTGATCATGGTCACCGGCGGCGGCAAGCGCGCCATCGTCGACCATTTCGACCGCTCGCTGGAGCTCGAGCACTACCTGGAGCAGAGAGGCAAGAGCGACCTGCTGCACATCCTGGCCGAGGTCGACGACCTCAGCAATCAGGTCGACATCACGTACATCCAGCAGAAGGAACCCTTGGGCCTGGGCCACGCGGTGTGGACGGCGCGCCGGCTGGTCGAGGGCGAGGCTTGCGCGGTTCTCCTCGCCGACGACGTGATCCTCGGCCGGGAGCCCTGCCTCAAGCAGCTGATCGAAGCCCACCTCCAGAGTGGGGGCGCCACCGTCATCGCCGTCCGGCGATTTCCGCGCAGCGAGATCGCCCGCTACGGCGTCGTCGTCACCAACGGCAGCCGGGGACGCATCCACGACGTGACGGACATGGTCGAGAAGCCCGAGCCGGGGACCGAGCCGTCCGACCTCGCCATCCTTGGCCGCTACATCCTGGCCCCGGCCGTGTTCGCCGAGCTCGACAGCGCCGAGCCGGGCGCGGGCAGGGAGATCCAGCTCACCGACGCCATCCGCAGGGTCCTGGGCAGCCACCCCGTCGTGGCGTTCGAGTTCGAGGGCGATTACTACGACACCGGCACCGTGTCGGGCTATCTGAGGGCCAACCTGATGCTCGCCATGAAGCGGGAAGGCCTGCGCGAGGAGCTCATCCCGCTGCTCCAAGAACTGCTCGAAACTGCCCCCGAGACCCGCGCCCGGCGGGCCCTGTAAACCAAGCCTATAATCGAGGGACGCTCAATGAGCCGATTCCCAGCACGAGTGATTTTCCTATGGCTGTTTCAGGACGAAGAAAGTTCGACGACGAGAAAGTTGTTCGGTATGAGACCGCGGAGAAAGACTTCGAGGTCGAAGTCTCGCGCACCCTCAACAAGTGGTGCGTCACCGTCTACCAGCAGCCGGACCGCCAGATCCTGGTCCAAGACTTCTTCCCGGAGCGTTGGAAGGCGCTCGCGCGGGCCCAGGACTTCATCCGGATCCTGAACCAGCGCAAGAAGAAGGAAGAGGAAGGTTCCTCGTCCGACGACGATTACTAGCCGCCGCTAGAATCGACGACTCGTGAACTGGGCTCTGCTGCGTCAGGAGTGGGGGGCGGTGACGTTCGTGCTGACCGTCATCATCGGCATCATCGTCGTGCCCCTGGCGCTTTACTTCACCAACCAGGGCCCGAGCGCGATCATCACGCCGGGCCTCACGACGACGAGCAGCGCTCGGGCTAGCAGCGTGCAGACGGCGAGCCCGGAGCGGTCGCCTACGCCGTCGCCTTCACCTTCACCGTCACCTTCACCTACGCACTAAGGCCCCACAGGAACCGCTCGCCGTTCGGCCGCACGATGTCCTGCAGGGGCAGCGCGAGCTCCGCGACCGCTTTGCGCTCCGCGGTCACGCGCATCTCGATGACGTCGGAGAGGCGAAGGTGCGCCACCGCGGCGCAGTCGCGGAGAAAGGTGAAGACGACCGGGCGGACCAGGTTCAGCACGTAGTCCGCGATGCGCGCGCCGCCGGACAGCGTCCCATCGGCCACGCTGCGGTCGCGAAACGCGAAGATCACGACCTCGTCGCTGAGCACCACGGGGTCGCTCCACGCGTAGCTGCCTGGGTGGGACTCGCTCAGCAGCTGGAGCATCTCGGTCAGGCGACGGAGCGGTGGCTCCGGGCCTTCGAACAGGAGCGGCACGTCGCGCTGGCGCTCGTTGAAACCCTGGGCGCGGTACTGCACCGTGAAGCCCAGGTCACTGACGCCGGCGAAGGGCGCCGGCACTTTGATGGACATCTCGCCAAGATGTGGAGCAGGACGCATGCTGGAACCGGACTCTTCCATGACCTATTAACGCATGGCGGATAGGCGAAAGTCTCCTCCAAACAAATGAGACCGCTCGACGGAATTCGCGTCCTCGATCTCACGCGGCTGCTGCCGGGCGCCTTCTGCACGCTGCAGCTGGCCGATATGGGCGCCGATGTGATCAAGGTGGAGGAGCCTGGGTCCGGCGACTACATGCGCTGGACCCCGCCGCTCGTGGACGGCCAGAGCGCCCTGTTCGACGCCCTCAACCGCGACAAGAAGAGCGTCGCGCTCGACCTGAAGACGGAAGCCGGTCGCGACGCGCTGCTCAGGCTGATCGAAACCGCGGACGTGCTCGTCGAAGGCAACCGTCCTGGCGTCATGGATCGGCTTGGCCTCGGCTGGGCCACCCTCCACGAGCGCAACCCGCGACTGGTGATGTGCTCCATCACGGGCTACGGGCAGGACGGGCCGTTCGCGTCCCGCGCCGGGCACGACCTCAACTACATGGCGATCGCGGGCGGCCTGGGCCTGAACGGAGCTCGCGACGGCCCACCGCTTCCTCTGTCGGTGCAGGTCGCGGACATCGGCGGCGGCGGCATGCAGGCGTTGGTGGCGATCCTCGGCGCCGTCGTGGGCGTGCAGCGCGGCGGCGAAGGTCGCTGGCTCGACGTCTCGATGACGGATGGCGCCACCGGCTGGCTCGCGCTGGCCTTCGCCGCGCGCGCCGCCGGGGAAAGCGTGGGTCGCGGCGACCAGCGCCTCGGCGGGCGCTACCCGTGCTACCGCGTGTACGCGTGCAAGGACGGCGGCTACTACAGCGTGGCCGCGCTGGAGCCCAAGTTCTGGTCCGCGCTGTGCGAGGCGATCCAGAGGCCAGACCTCGTCGACAAGCAGTACTCGGAGGACCTCGAGACGCAGGCCGAGGTGGAAAAGATCTTCGCCGCGCGCGCGCGCGACGAGTGGGAGCTGGAGCTGTCTCGCATCGACGCTTGCTGCGAGCCGGTGCTCGACCTGGACGAGGTGGCGTCGCATCCGCAGATCTCCGCGCGACGGCGGCTCGAGCCCGGGGAGCATCGCCCGGCGCCGCGCCTGGGCGAGCACACCGCCGAGATCCTCAGAGAGCTCGGACTCTAGGCCACACCTGCTCCACCTGGCGGCGCGTCTCGCCGAGCGAGCCGTCGTTGTCGATGACGTGATCGGCCAGGGCACGCTTTTCGTCGATCGGCATCTGCGCGGCGATGATCCCGCGCGCCCGGTCCGGCGGCAGGCCCCGCTGCTCCACCAAGCGACGCAGCTGCGTCCCCGGTGGCGCATACACGAGCACGGTGGCTGAAAAAAGCCCCTGCAGCCCGTTCTCGAACAGCAGCGGCACGTCGTGGATCACGACCTCCGCGCCGTTCTCGACGGCCTCGGCGGTGCGCTCCGCCATCCACTGGCGGACGCGCGGATGCACGATCGCGTTGAGGCGCCGCCGGGCATCCGCGTCGCGGAACACGAGCTCGCCGAGCTGGACGCGGTCGATCATTCCGTCGCGCACGAACCGCTCGCCGAATTCCCCGACCACGGCGTCGAACCCTTCCGTGCCCGGCGCGTAGACCGCGTGCGTGGCCTCATCCGCGTCGACCACCGCAGCGCCGAGGTCGCGAAACATCCCGGCCACGGTCGACTTGCCCGACCCCGCGCCGCCGGTCAGCCCAATCAGTTTCAATTTCAGGAAGTGGCTGACGAGGAGAAATTCGATGCGGTCATCGTCGGCGCCGGTCCGGCGGGTACCGCGGCCGCGATCACCATGGCCAAGGCCGGGCTGCAGGTCGCGCTGCTCGAACGCGGCTCCAAGCCCGGGTCGAAGAACGTCATGGGGGGCATCCTCTACAACCACTACCTCGAGGAGATCGTAGGCGAGGCCTGGAAGGAGGCTCCGCTGGAGCGGCCGATCATCGAGGAGCGGCGCTGGCTGATGACGCCGGAGGCCGCGATCGCATTCGACTACAAGAACATCCGCAACCGCGCGCACCCGCATTCCTTTTCCGTGCTGCGCGCGCGCTTCGACCCGTGGTTCGCGGAGCAGGCGGAGAAGGCGGGCGCGATGGTCGTGCCGGAAACGGTCGTGGAGCGGCTGATCACTCGCAACGGTCGCGTCGTCGGCGTGGGCACCGGTCGCGGGGACGACGTGTACGCGGAGGTGACTGTCGTCTGCGAGGGCATCGGCCTCGGCACGAGCCTGCTCGAAAAGACGGTCATCAACGGCAAGCCGCTCCGCCGCAAGCTGCGACCGGACGAGGTGGCCATGGCCGTGAAGGAGATCATGCAGCTCGACCCGGGCCTGATCGAGGAGCGGTTCAACTGCGAGTCGGGCGAGGGCTGCACCGTCGAGTGCTTCGGCGACTCCACGATGGGCATGTCGGGCTTCATGTTCATCTACACCAACCACGACACCCTGTCCGTGGGCGGCGGCGCGCTCCTGAGCGAGCTCAACCAGACGCTGCGCTCGCCCAACGACCTGATGGAGCACTTCAAGAAGCATCCCGCCGTCAAGCCCTTGCTCCGCGGAGCGGAGACGGTCGAGTACCTCGCACACCTCATCCCCGAAGGCGGCTACCGCGGCATCCCGAAGGTGTACGGGCCGGGCTATCTCGTGTGCGGCGACGCGGCGATGCTGTCCAATCCCGTGCACCGGGAAGGCTCGAACCTCGCCATGGAATCGGGGCGGCTGGCGGGAGAGACGATCGTGCACTGCAAGGAGATCGGCGACTTCTCGGAGCGGCGGCTGGCGGAGTACCGGGGCCGGCTCGACAGCTCCTGGATCATGGCCGACATGAAGAAGTACGACAAGGCGGTGCCGCTGCTCGAGCACAACCCGCAGCTCCTCACCAAGTACCCACGCGTGCTCGACTCCGCCCTGGACGAGTTCTTCCGCGTCGATGGCACATCGAAGTGGGAGAAGCAGCGCCGCATCTTCCGGATGCTGCGCAAGGAGGGACTCTTCCGGATGGGCTGGGACACGTTGAAAGCCCTGTGGGCCCTGAAGTGAGGGCGGCGCAGCAGACCGAGGACGGGCTCGCCTTCGAAGACGGCGTCCTGACGCTCGCGGACGACCGCGTTCTCGCGTGGCGCTGGTGGGGCGACGAGGGCGGCATCCCGGTGCTGCGCATCCAGGGCACGCCGTCGTCGCGGCTGAACCGCAACCCGGACCCGAACGTGCAGCGCGAGCTGGGCGTGCGCTACCTGATGGCCGACCGCCCCGGCTATGGCGGCTCGTCGCGCAAGCCGGGACGCGGCATCGCGGACGTCGCCGACGACCTGGTCGCCCTGCTCGACCACTTCGGCATCGAGAGCATCCCGGCGATGGGCACCAGCGGCGGCGGTCCTCACGTGCTGGCTCTGGCGGCTCGCCATCCCGAGCGCCTGTCCGCGGTGACCGTGGTCGTCGGCGGCACCCCGCTCGTGGAGGAGGAGATCAAGCAGCTGGTCGGCGTGAACGCGCGCGGCTACGAGCTGGCCGAGCAGGGCTGGGAGCCGCTGCACGAGTTCCTCGCCGAGGTGAGGCTCCGCCTGCTGAGCGACGAAGGGATGCAGGGGGTGCTGAGCGACGCGCCGGCCGCGGACCTCGAGATCATGCAGAGCCCGGCGTGGCAGCGCCGTCAGCGCGAGAACCTGGCCGAGACGCTGAAGCAAGGCGCGGAAGGATGGACAGACGAGTCCTTCGCCATGCACAAGCAGTGGGACTTCGACCCGACCGACGTCCGCTCACACGTCACGTGGTGGCACGGCGATGACGACAAGAACGCGCCGCTTTCCGCGGCCATGCGTGTCGTGGACGAGATGGGCGACGTCGACCTGCACGTCTGGCATCACGAGGGGCACTTCGTCTCCCTCACCCATGACAGGGAGATCGTCGCCGAGCTTATTTCGCGACGTTGACGCCGATCGTGTGGAACCCGCTGGCGCCGCTGGGATAGCTCGGGGCTGACCCGGAAGACTGCACGGCGCCCGTGCCGTCGGTTGCGCGCACGACCAGGCGGTAGGCGCCTTCACTGCTGGGCGTCCAGCTGGCGCGCCACAGGGTCCACGTCAGGCTGGACAGCGGCGCGTCCAGCGACGCCTGGTTCCACGTCGACCCGCCGTCGGTCGAATACTCGACCTTGCCGATGCCGCGGGTGCCGGCGTACGCCACGCCGACGACATCGATAGGGCCCAGGTGGACGATCTCGCTGTCGCGCGGCGAGTCAATGCGCGACGTCGTCCTCACCAACGCGTTGTGGTCCCAGCCCTGCTGCTCCCAGTAGCCGCGTGTCTCCTGCGTGCCGAGGTCGATCGCGTCGAGCCACTTCGGCCCCTTCATTCCGTAGTGGCCGGGAATGAGGATGCGAGCCGGAAAGCCGTGACTGCCCGGCAGGGGCGCGCCGTCCAGGTCATACGCGACCAGGATCTCGGGCGAAGACTGGACCATGCTCAGGGGCAGGCTTTCCGTGTAGCCGTCGCGGGCTTTGAATCCAACCCAGCTGGCCCTGGCCTGTGGCGCGGCCAGCGCGACCAGGTCGGCAAGCCTCACCCCCGTGAAATCGCCGGTGCTCATCAAGTCGCCGCCGACGTCGTTGCTGATGCACTCGAGGGTCAAGTACTCGCTGGCGGACGGCAGGCCACGGAGCTCGTCCAGGGTGAGCGTGATCGGTTTGTCGACCATGCCGCCGACGTGCAGCCGCCAGGTCGGGGCGTCGACGACAGGGTCGACAAAATTCTTGGAGACGACATAGAAGTTGCCGACCGGCGTGATCGCCGGCGAGACGCCGGTCAGACCCGACTCGGGCGGCGCGAACACCGCCCTGTACCACCCGGGGAGCAGCTCGTATGCGAGTGCGCCCAGGCTGACCAGACCGATGCCGACGGGCACCGCGGTCAGGACGCGCCGACGTCCGCCGTCATACGCGGGAGGCGCCTGGCCGCCGTACTGCAGCACCACGGCGTAGATGGCGAAGAGCGCGGCCCAGATGATGGGCGTCGCCGGGCCGCCGTTCAGGCCGAGCAGCCCCTGGCCGGAGACGGGCAGGAGGATCGCGACGACCACGATCCAGGCAAGGCCCGCGAACACAAACGGCAGGTACTGCGACCTCCAGCGCAGCCCGGCGACGGCCGAGGCGGCCCCCAGCACGCCCAGCGCGATCACCATGCCAACGACCAGGCCCAGCTCCTCGACGACCTTGCCCGCGTGCTGCAGGGTGTCGATCAGAAAGCCGAAAACAAACCCTGGCAGGAGCGATAGGAACGGCTCGTTGAGCACCTGCGGCAGCGGACGCAGTCCGAACACCGCGCTCGAGGCGTACATGAGCGCGACCAGGGCGGCCCCCCCGACGGCGCCCCAGACGAATCCGCTGATCGCCGCTTGCCTGCGTGTCACCGTGACAGGTTGTAGCACCGAATCATGTCGATTGCTTTACAGGCAAGAGGTACTCGCTGAATAAGGC
>Ga0070698_100006984_pt1 | contig 12225 bp, 16 predicted proteins | sample KBSK1502metaG_FD_65477 | JGI IMG/M metagenome (GOLD analysis project Ga0070698, IMG submission 65477) | Corn, switchgrass and miscanthus rhizosphere microbial communities from Kellogg Biological Station, Michigan, USA - KBS K1-50-2 metaG | ecosystem: Host-associated > Plants > Roots >...
TTCCCCTGTTTAGCCCACGTCAGGAGTGTGCGAGGTTCGATTTTCAAGTAGCTGGCTGCTTCGTTAGCCGTCAGCCAGTTCGATGTTGAATTGTCCATAAGATCGGGCAGGACGGGAGTCCCACCACTGTGCGGCAGAAGCGAATTGACAAAGGGCTTATCCTGAAAGCGCTCGAAAAGAGCGCAAGTTAATGCGTCTGGACAATAACCGACAACTGTACGAGTACCTAGCGGCCATCGGCGCGAAGCTCAATGATCGCGGGGCCGTGGACTTGAGCCGCGTCGTTCTGGCTGCCAGCCGGACGGTAGCGACAATACCTGACACAGAGTTCTTGGGTGAGTCTCGCATTGTCCTGCGGCGAGTCCAGAACGAGCAGACCGTCCTAACCGAGAATGAGCGCTTGGAGTTGCTGGACGTTTTGCGTCAATTAGACGAAGCCTTTAGCCGACGCTAGCTGTGGAAATCAAACTGACCACTACCCACTGTGCTGCACATCGCGAGTACAGCGTGCGCGGATTAACATCTGTACTCATTCAGCATTTCGCGCAATCGCTGCTGACGGTTGAGATTCAACTTGAGAGAAAATCTCAGAGGAAAAGGAAAAAACTCGATCAGGAGAAATCATGACCGATCAAAACGCTATGGTGTCATTGATCCTGCCAGATTCTTCCGTTGTCGAAAATTCTCGATCTGCTTCGGCAAGTCGTAGAGGTACGCTAGCAATGAATCCAGAAAGTTGACGGTGTCCTTGGAATCTTCCGGCGTCATGTCTGCTGGCACATGGGCATCGGGGTGCGCCGACTCGTTGGCGAGCAGTCGGACCTCATCAGCCCAGTCTTTCATCAGAGGGTGCAAGACTCCTTTCGACACTAGCTAGGTTGTTTATCTGTTCTTTCAGATTGCTGCCTTTTGCTTGCTTGTGTCGCACCACGAAATGAAGTGCGCTGCGTGCCATGACGTTCGCCGCATCCCAGTTCTCATTGTTGAGAGAGTCGTGAGCCTGAATCCAGAACCGCTTCATACCGTCTGGCCAATTCTCCGAAGGCTTCGGCTTGCCTTCTAATGGCCACGGCAAAACTCTGTAAGAGTAAAGACCCGTTCCCCATCCTCTCCCCGCAGACCACTGGACGTGAACGTATCCCATGCAATTGGTGCATTGGTACACATCGAAATTCAGACACTTGCTTTTGTTAGGCTTTTTCTTTTCTCCGTGGAAAGCAATCGCGAAGTGGCCCTCTTCACCACAGAAAGCACAGGTCAGACGCGACGTTTCCATGGCGTTTCCGGTATGACCTGTATACTCGCCTAGTTCCCACCAACTGTTCATCGTGGGAGTAGGCTATCACGGAAGTGCTGTCCCGATTTTCACCTGCCGTTCACCTGCCATTGCCACTGCCTACTGTGTACTAAGATCGTTAAAGTTGCCATCCGTTGCTTTCTATGTTGTTGAAAGTACGTTTACGTGGGAATTCGATTCCTTCCGCGCTCACCAACCCCCATACGGTTGACACTATTCGGGGGTTGCTCATTGCACGGACGGATTTTGTAGCACATTTTGTTACCAACTCCCTGCCAACCGCGCTGAGCGCCTGCCCGATGTCGTCAGCGCTAGCGCGGTCATAGACCTCCGCCGCCAGCTCCACCCTCTTGTGTCTTATCATCCGTCGTATTCGTGCGTTGGGTGAGGGACACAGGTGGGTGCTTCAATCCCGCGAAGGCCCGCCGATTGATCTTGGCAACGCCCGCAACCGCTATCTGTATCTCCAGCCACGAGAGCAAAACGCGCAGAAAACCAGCTTTCGGCAGGCGTACAATTTCGATTGCTGCGATCCCGCTGCTTCCTGCGAAGCTTACTGTAGACGCCCGTTGATAGCGTGTGATGCAGCCAACGTTGCCGAAAGGAAGGAGCCGAGAATGAATATCGCTTTCCTGATCGGACGGATCATTTTTGGCGGTTATTGGTTGATGGCAAGTTTCAACCACTTCAAGAATCTCAATTACATGAGCGAGTACGCGAAAGCGAGAGGAACGCCGTCTCCCAAGCTGGCAGTGGGGGGAACCGGAGTGATCCTGTTGCTGGGTGGTCTCAGCATGTTGCTGGGAGTCTATCCTGTGGTCGGGATCGTTTTGCTGATCATTTTCCTTCTGGGCGTGTCATTCCAGATGCATAGCTTCTGGAAGCTGGACGATGCGCAAATGAAGCAGATCGACATGGTCAACTTCACGAAGAATATGGCGCTTGTGGGGGCACTCTTGATGTTCCTGCTGCTACCGCATCCTTGGCCGATGAGTTTGGGGATCGGTTAGCGGGTTCTAACCCGCGCTTCCTACCCCAGCGGAGATGTGCCGTGCCAAGCTCGATGGACACCCTCAAGGACAGAGTCGCTGAATACGGAAATCATGATCGGCGTAAGCGGGACGAAGTTCGGGCACACGATGAGGCTAGCACTCGCCGACAGGGTAAAACGAAAATAGGGTCTAAACTTTAAGGTGTCCGGGGAGGGAAAAAATTTTCCCCGCATACCCTGCCCCAAAAAACATCGACTCCAAAATTGCAATAGGCCTGTTTCCGTTCCGGGTTCTCCGCCGATCATTTTCTAGCAACCCTGCGCGGTTCGTCTTGCGCGGCGGATTGTCCGTAACCATCGTGAGAGTTACCCAGTGCGACCGACGTGTCGCAGCGATTCTGGTTATAACAGTTACGGAGCCGTGGAACTCGGTAGGAGCTTGAGGCTGATGTCGGTACGCCACTGGCCTTCGCCAAGCTCGATTATTTCCGCCTGATCTCTTGTGGGTAGGTCGGGATAGTAAACGCTCGGTTGCCATTGATGGCTGCCCGGTTGTGCGGCTAGGCCCGCGCCGACAAGATAGCGACCGGGTTGCCTACCTCCAACCTCGAAATGCCCCTCTCCATCTGCGGCGACAGTGAAAGATTGTCCTTCCGTGGAGATTGGGACAATAGCTACCTGCGCGTACCTTGCCGGTTCTCCGTCCGTAGTCGTCACTCTTCCTGAAATCCGGCCATCCGTGTGGAGTAGAAAATCGATATCGACACAGCCACTCTTCCAAACGGACGTCGTCGTTTCTGGTGCCCACAGCCCCCGTTCCGTGTTGGTGGTCACACTATAGGAGTTCGGAGGCAATTCAAATTCGTAGTGCCCGTCGCTGTCTGTCAATGCAGTGTATTGGGCACCATCTGAAACTCGCTTTGCTGTAACGTTGCGGCTCGAAACGGGAGCGAACTTCCACGGATTGTTGCTGACTATGCGTGTCAGATTTCCGGTGAGGATGCCTGAATTGCTCAACTTCCCCAAATGTCGCAACGTCGAAATATCTTGTTGAGCCTGCGCTATGGGCTTGCTTGGACTGTCGTACGGCAGAATTTAGCTCGTCGCCTTTTCCGTCACGATAAAGATAGAAGAGCCACTTGTCGCCAGCCTGAATTTCAGTATGAAGACAAGCTTGGTTAGCAATCGCCGTTACTTCGCTGGCTGAGTCACCGAGAAAGACTTCGTCTTGAACTAATTGCAGTCGCTTGTCAGTATCTCCTACCTCGACCGCAGACTGGACAGTTCCTGTGAACACCCGTGCGTAGTGCTGTGTGCCGCATACCCTTCCGCTAGAACTGAAGATTCCACTGTGAAGACACGTGACCTTCTTGCCGTGGTACTCGCGGGTTTCAGCGATAACCGCCGAGAGAGACGGCACTACACACGCCACGCCCAAGATAAACAGGCAGATTCGCAATTTTCGCGATGGCAGCATGGCACCTGCGATTATAGTCACGACTTAAATCATTGACGCTGGGCTTTGCGGGACCTGCGGGACCTGTATACGTTAGATAAACGCTCACGGTGTGCCCGTTGTTTTCTGCGATGCTAACCACGCGAGAACGGATGCCCGCCTGAATCGAAGACCCCATCCGGAGCCGGAGCACCGGAACAGAAGTGTCATAGTGGACACGACCGCAACGGCGGTTGCGACAACTATCCGGTCTATTTGTTTCGATCACCCCGCTGAAGTAGTATTCGGAGCAATGCCGATACACGACCTCGCCGTAGCGTATCAGACGAAAACCGACGAGGAACTGCTGCACTTGGCGGAGAATCTAGAACAGTTGACGCCCGAGGCTCACGCTGCTCTAAAGAGTGAATTGGCGAAGCGCCGAATCGACAGCGCCGCACGCTTGGACGTTCAGGAAGAAAACAACCAAATCAAACTTGGGCAACAACGGGTAAGCCGGACGCTGCCTCTCCGCGAATCGGAATCAGTCAGTGAATTTGTCTCGGAGGTTCTCCGCGTTTATCACGCCCACTTTTGGCTTTTCGTCAGGCTCATTGCCCCGGCTGTTGTGGTGGGTTACTTCGCAATCGTCGTAGGTCGCAACGAGGGAGGGGAGATTGCACGCCGCCTTCCCCGAGGCTTTGAATTCCTCGGGCACGAAACCGAAATTCTTGAGATTTGGTTCGTAAACTTTGTCGGATTTCTTGTCAGTTGGATGGCCTTTTCTTTTTCGTTCGGGGCTATTTGCTCAGCCGTAAGTCACATTTCGGCAGGAGTTGTCCCGTCAGCTTCAGATTGTTTCGCCGAGGTTCGCGAGGGGATAGGTCCGTTCCTTCGCCTTTCCGTACTGCTCTTCGTTTTGGCTCTTGTGGCGGTAGCAGCGGCTGGCTTGCTGGGAGTCGCTTTCTTTTGGATATTGCATCAGCGTCACATGCATCCCAGCATTTTCATAATCCGTGTAGTTTCATTCTTGTGCGGGGGCTTAACCCTACTCGTTTTATCCCGGTTTGGGCTCGCGATGCCTGCCCTCATCTTGGACAACTGTAGAGTTGGTCAAGCAATGTTCCGCAGTGATGAACTGACCGAGGGAAAGTGGCTCACTCTTGCAATCCTTCTAGCGAAGTCGCTGGTTGGGGGATACATTGCCGGGATGCTTCCATTCTGGCTGGCGGGTTGGATTTGGGCATATGTTCGACTGCCCCGGCAGTTTCTTTCCGTCATTTCGATTGCCGGAGTGACGGTAGTCGAGCCATTCATGTTTATCGGCTTCGCCTTACTGTACGTAAGAATGGAGGCGCTATCCTCTGCTTCGAGCAATGCACTGGCCAGCCAGTTGTCGTAACAAGTGCGCCGTGAAAGGCGCTGGACTTCAGCGGGTGCAACTCCCGCTCGGAGGTTTGAGCGTAAAGGCCCGTTAACAACATCCGAGCGAACAAGGGGGCTTCGGCTACAATCTTGGGCAATGCAGGCCGATCAATCGGAAAGAACATCGAGGTGGATACCTTATCGTCGTTGGATTCAGATCATCCTCGTGGCTACGGTCGCCGCTTGGTGGGCATTCTGGGATTTCGACACTGGAGCGGCATTTATTTCGAGACTGACCCTGCGCCTAAGCTGGCTTAACCCGACTCTTGCCAAGGCTTTCCTGTTCTGGGGACTGCCTATCGGAGGAGTTGCGCTTGTCCAGCTAATTTGCTACTCCCTTGACAGAGTTTTTCTGATGCGGCGGTGGACATCGATTGATTTGCTACGGCTGACTCTCTGGCGGACGGTTTCTCCAACTGTCGCCATTCTGCTTCTTGCCAGCGGTTTCAATGCATTCTACGAGCGTCGATTGGTGGGCATTGTGTGGCTCGTAATCGCCGCGATAGTGGCCATGCTCGGAATGCTGCGTCTGCGCTTGGCGGAAGGCATGAAGCTACAGGAAGTAAAAGGTGGGGAACTTTACAAACGGGCATTCGTTCTGGCGAAGATGACGAAGACCTCTTTGAAACGAGTGTATGTCGTTCCGGCAGGCAGAGGGCACCTAACCAACGCCTATGGGGCTTCGCACACTATTGCAGTGACCGACAACTACGGAAAATTCCTGACAAGTGCACAACTCGATTTTGTCATTGGGCATGAACTGGGACATGCAAAAGCGAAGCATGGTCGCAAGAGACTGTTGATAACGGCAGCCGTTATCGCAGTTATCGCTCTCGCGAGTTTCGTCATGTCGCCTTTCCTGTTTCCATTTCGCCCGTTTTTCGATGTCTTGGCTGCGTTTGTGCCGATTCTTACGTTCTATTTCTTGTCGCGTCGTTTTGAATACGCTGCTGATGCCGCTGGAGTTGAATTAACGCGAGACCCGGAGACAGCAATCCATGCTCTCGTCAATCTGCACCACATCACGGAAGCGCCTATGCATTGCGACAAACTGACAGAACTCTTTATGACGCACCCCGCTTTAACGCGACGGGCACGCGCCATAGGCGAGAAGGGCGGGATTTCTCCTGATCGCACACGCGAAGCACTCGGAGAAAATGAAGTGGCGAGGCATGTTCGGTAATAATTGTTGATCCCGGCACGGACAACCTCACTGGTTGCCCCCATCGGAGACCGAGTTTTGAGCTTAATGCGATTGAACGAAACCCCCACGCGACTTCTGGCTATGGTAGATTCCGTTCGTATGCTTAGCCTAGATGACAATCGCAATTCCTGCTTGGCGGGACCTGCGATAAAAGTACTTACTGTTTACACCAGCGGACATCACAGTTGCCCTTCTCTCAGACTGACCGGCAAGCGCATCTGGGTGAACGATAAATGACACCGTGGCCGGTCATCACCGGAAGGCCAGCAGAGTTCACGCGCCAGCGGACTTACCTTTTCATGTTGCGCGACCGCATCGCAGAGAACCTGAAGAAGCTACCCAAGGCAGAGCGAAGGGCAGAACTGGAACGCGCACGCAGTTTGTTGCCACAGAGCACCGCGCTCGTGCCTAGAAGTAAGGCTACCAAAGATTACTAAGGGTAAGCCGATTCGTTGAGCGGGTTCTGAGCGCTTATGGCCGGTTACAACAGTCATTTCGTCGCGAGTGGTACTCCGGCATCGCCCTTGCCGTTTAGCTCCTGTCCACTTGTTTTACGGTCGAGCCAAAGAAAGATGGCTGAAGGAATTGACATTCCAATGGGAAATCCGACGAAACAAAAGAGCCGGATCGTAGGAGCAATCTGCTTTAGCCCGCAATGAACTATCTGAAAAACAATGAATGCACTGAATAAGGCTGCTGCCGATACCAGTGCCACTTTCGCGCTCCTGGGAGCGACGATGGATAGCAGCATAGCGACGATCACTCCGCCCACCAAATGTCTCACAAAGTACAGCGCGGTGAAGGTCGCCGAGGACTGTAGATGACCGATATAGGAGTACCAGAACAGGTCCAATACGAAAGAGGACATGAGCAGGAGTGCCGCCACACCTGTTCCTATCTGCGCCCGAGTTCGATAGCTCTGCCCAGCCTTCAGGAAGACGACCAAAAAATACAAGCTGGCTAGTAATTTCAAGGGAAGCATGATTTTGCTTATTGCGGGCGCGGCCGCGGGTAAGTGCACTCTGTTCAAACCAGTGGCCCGCTTAGCATCCTCGTTACCTTGAGCGGCGGCTTCGTGGAACAGGCGGTTGGCCTCGACGCTGTCCTGCGGCACCCCGTAGCCGTAGTAATACATGTATCCAAGGTCGTATTGAGCTTTGGGGTAAACTTGTTCGGCGGATTTGCGGTACCAGCGAACAGCCTCCGCATAGTCCTGTGCCACCCCTTCGCCTCGCTTGTACGCGACGCCGAGAGTGTCCTGAGCCCTCGCGTCACCTTGTTCAGCAGCCTTGCGCCACCACCGTGTCGCTTCCGCATAATCCTGAGGAACTCCATTCCCTTCGTGATACATGTAACCGAGGCTGTATTGGCCTTTCGCGTCCCCCTGCTCGGCGGATTTGCGATACCAGCGAACGGCCTCGACGTAGTCCTTTGGCACTCCTTTTCCATGGAAATAAATCGAACCCAGCCTGAACTGAGACTCCGGGTCTCCCTGCTCGGCACGGATTCGGGAGGCTGTCACGTTCTTCGCAAGCTGCTGACTAGTAAGCTCGGCGTGGATGAAGTGCCAAATGATTGCGCTTCCGACGATTAAGGCGAGGCAGCTAACGACAACGGTTTTCGAGCGTAGCTTCATCGAGCGTCTCCATACACGAGTGCGAGCTTCTAGCCCGGATGCGTGGCCTCTGTACCCTCCACAAATGGAAGTAGATTACACCCCATTCCGGCCCGAGTCCCTGTAAATAGGCATCACTTCAGTCTTGTTGAAAATTCGTTAATGGCGAAATATCGCGTTATCTCTCACCGTCCCACCGGGACGGCTCAATTGTGAGGTCGGACGCAGTCCATGCGCCTCTGCACCGCTGATGAAATCCAATCATCCGCTTATCGCCGCCAAGTTAGGTTTGTCGCCGATTTCCGTTTACAGTTCCTCCTAGGATCGCTTAGACCGCTGGCTCCGCGCAGACAGCCATTGCGTTTGACACAGCCTACCTTGTACGACAACAACCTGTGCCTATGCGTGATCTCTGCGGCTTCTTCCTGCTGCTGCTCTGGACTGCTAGTGGATACGCCCAGAGCAATTCCTACCTGTTCGTCTGGGCGGGCGACGACGCCAAGAAGAGCAGCGACTTCCTAGCGGTACTGGATGCCGACTCAAAATCTCCGCATTACGGTCAACCAGTTGCGTCAGTTGCAGTCCCCGGCCCCAGTGGCACGCCCCATCACACGGAACTGGAGATGCCGGAGGGCGGCTTCCTATTGGCGAACGCTTTTGAGAGCGGGCGCACAATGCTGTTCGATTTGCGCAAGCCGCTTCACCCGTCTCTCGTTACGTCGTTTGGCGATTTGGACGGCTACATGCACCCGCACACCTATGTGCGGCTGCCTAACGGCCACGTGCTCGCAACATTCCAGTACCACGGCAGGCACGAACCCAAGTCCGATGGCGGCGGGCTGGTCGAGTTCGACGAACGCGGGCATCTCATCCGCAGCAGCAGTGCCATGGACTCAGCAGCAAAGGACGAACTCATCCGTCCCTACAGCCTCGTGGTTGTTCCGGCGCTTGACCGGATCGTCAGCACGAACACATCCATGCACGCGGATAGAGACACCCGTACAGTGCAGGTCTGGCGGCTTTCTGACCTGAAACTCCTGCGGACACTGGTGCTACCTCCGGGGCCACGCGGATCGGAGCAGCTACTCCCCGGCGAACCTCACCTGCTTGCTGATGGAAAAACCGTGCTTGTCCACACCTTCTCGTGCGGGTTGTACCAGATGGAAGGCATCGAGACTGGCGAGCCATCGGTTCGGCATTTGAAAACGTTTGACGGAGAAAGGTGCGCGGTACCGCTGCGAATCGGTCATTACTGGCTTCAAACGCTGTTTTCTGCCCACGCTCTGGTGACATTCGATATCTCCGACCTCGCCCACATGCGCGAAGTGTCGCGGGTCACATTCGACGAGAAACAGAAGCCGCACTGGATCGCGGCCGATGCGGATGGCAGACGCATCGTTCTGAACTCCGGCGAATACGGAGATCACCGTTTGTTCATGGTGAACTTCGATCCGCAAACGGGTGCCCTCGCTCGATGGGCGTTTCCGCGATGCGGGTAGCGAGAGGCCGGGAGTCAGGATGGATGGCAAGTCTTGGCCGCACGGATTTCATGGTGATGCCTACCCGCACGGAACGGTGTTTTCGCGTCCTGCGGCTACGGTTGGAAGCGCCTCGACAGGAGACTGAGGTCATCATTCGGGTTTGGCTTTGCAGCAGGTGGGCGTCTTTTTGGGTGGTCCCGTGACCGCAGCCGAATTGAAAAAGCATCTCGACGACGCCGAGAAGAGCCCTAAACAAATTGCCGCCGCTGTGTTGGGCCTGCCCGAGAAAATGCTGCGCCACAAATCGTCCCCGGACAAATGGTGCGTTTTGGAGATTCTTGGACATCTGGCTGATATGGAAATCCTGTACGGCTACCGCATTCGCCAAATGCTCGCCGACAAAGACCCGGTGATCGCGCCGATTGATCATGGCGAAGAATCTGGGGTAGCTGGAATCCTCTCCACCGGAGTTGGTTGCACTCTACGGACTCAACCGCCACGCCAACGTAGGGTTGCTGCGGCGACTGAAGGAGGAGGACTTGCAGAAGTCCGCACGACATCCCGAATTAGACCATCGGGTCACGGTTGCAGACTACGTGAGGATGATGTCGAAGCACGGGCCGAACCACTTGGAGCAGATCGAGCGGCTGAAGAAAGAAGCTATAGGGAAATAAATCCAGAGACCAGAGGCATCGCGATTGGCAATCGCACGCCGGGGTGGCGTGAACCTGACGATGTAAAATGATAGACCACAGCTATCGTCCAAGCGTAAACAGCAAAATACCTGCCAACGCAACGACGGCCATCATGGCCGCGTTCTTGGGATTGACGGTCGTCGTTTTGGAGATCGTGAGTTGGTATATTGTTGCCAGCATCCACACCACCGAGGATAGTGCAGTTACAAAAAAACAAATAATTAATAAGGCGAGCGGATGTCCAAATTCCCACATGTGAAGTATCCCCATCGATACAGGAAAGGCCAAGGAAAATGGGGCCGACAACCACCACCAAGCCTCCATCTTATCCAAGCGGCGGAAGCTAACACCCCACCAGACAGTCACCAGCAAGACAACAGGCGATAGAAGGAATATTAGAAAGGAAACGATAAGAATAATCGAACGCTGCAACTTAAATGAGTCAGCGGGCTTGAGATCGGCCAACATCAAAAACAGAGATATGGTGAATATCCCTGTCATCACAAATAGCCACACGCGCAATCTACTTGGGTGTGTATCCATGCCAAGCGTCGTGTTCACGTCCTTCCGAATCACGCGACTAAATATACCTGACGCTATGAGGCAATGTCGCTAACTGAGAATGCTGGCGACCTCTGACGGCTCACATTGATTGGCGTGGGACCTAGAGACTCTCTAGACCACCACGGCGGTTTGAAGCCGGCTGCGGAGTCAACCCGTCAACCGTGTGATTCCTGTGACGTTTACGATTGAACGGCTGTCTTTGGGTCCGCCCCGGAAGTATCCGACAACGGGAGGACAAGCCCTTCGACGCTCGGCTGATGCGGTGCTATCCCGTGAGCAATCGCGTCAATCATGTGGGGAACGATGATGAGGAATGCTCGTGTCCCGTGGAGCTTGCAGAGGCTCAAGATCGCCAGCTCTGCGGCTGGTCACCGCGCAAGAACGACACATGGTCTTGCACCTGCGGCTACGACTGGAACACCTTCGACACTGGAGGCGTCTGCCCAGCCTGCCTGCACCAGTGGACTGAAACCCAGTGCCTCTCATGCGGTAGATGGTCGGCGCACTCGCTCTGGTATGCGAAGTAAAGAACTCCAATTCACCGGGTTGGATTCTACAGCGCGGCGATGCGTTCCCATCCACCGGGGTAAGTGGTCACCAACCCAAAATCATCGACGACGATCTCAGCCGAGAATCCGGTGTTGCTTTCGTAGCGATAGATGTCTTTCCCAAGCCGCGTGTAACGTTGCGACAACGGTTGAACCGTAAGCTCAGGGAACTTGACCCAAGCGGCAATGACCGACAGGCTGCCCCCGACTTGAAGGTTGAGCCGCCTGATCGGGAGAGTATTGGTCGCAGGCGTCAGCGCGAGATCAACGTCGTCGCAACCGCGCACGCCGGGCAACTCCTGACCCGAACTGCGCCATACGCTACGGCGCTCCACGCTCAGGCTGAGGGTCTTCATGTCGCTCCCAATTGTGCGCTCGATCTCAACCCGGTGGGTTAGCCAGTTTTCATCGCAAGAAATTTCGTAGCTCGCGATCATCGGTTGCTGATCTTTGAGGACTCCAACGACCGTGCCCTTCAGCAGCCAGCCCTCGGCGGTGTGCCAGAGACCACAGTAGTCCCTGCCGTCGATCAAGAGGTTGTTCCAGACAACTACACGCTTCAGATCGTCTGCCATTTCGCGGTTTCCCTGCTGCGAAATTGTACAATTGCGGTCGTGCTGCTTATCGCAGCAATCGTTGCGGGAGTTGCGTCGCTATGAGCGGGTGATCATCCAAAGTGCCGAATGAAAGGAGCCGAGATGAATATCGCTTTCTTGGTCGGAAGGATCATTTTTGGCGGGTATTGGTTGATGGCAAGTTTCAACCACTTCAAGAATCTCAACTACATGAGCGAGTACGCAAAGGCGAGGGGGACACCTTCTCCCAAGGTTGCGGTGGCAGGAACCGGGGTCATCCTGCTGCTGGGTGGTCTCAGCATGTTGCTGGGCGTCTATCCTGTGGACGTTGCCCGGAACTCCGTTGAAAGTTAGCGACTCTCGACCGTCATAGGCTACGCAACCTTCACTTCCTC
>Ga0070698_100006985_pt1 | contig 12223 bp, 13 predicted proteins | sample KBSK1502metaG_FD_65477 | JGI IMG/M metagenome (GOLD analysis project Ga0070698, IMG submission 65477) | Corn, switchgrass and miscanthus rhizosphere microbial communities from Kellogg Biological Station, Michigan, USA - KBS K1-50-2 metaG | ecosystem: Host-associated > Plants > Roots >...
GAGAACCGGCCGAAGCTTGGAAGCAAATCTAAAGGAGACTGACAATGCAGAAAATCACACCGTTCCTGTGGTACGACGACAAAGCCGAAGAGGCCGCGAAGTTTTATTGTTCTGTGTTTAAAAAATCAAAGGTTGGAAGCGTAACCCGATATGAAGGAGAGGGGGCCAAGGCTTCCGGTAGACCGGCAGGTTCGGTAATGACTGTCGAATTCGAACTCGAGGGGCAAAAATTCGTGGCCCTAAACGGCGGCCCGCACTTCAAATTTACTGAGGCCGTATCCTTTGTAGTGAACTGCGAGATGCAGGAAGAAGTAGATTATTTTTGGGGAAAGCTCACTGCTGACGGCGGGGCAGAAAGTCAGTGTGGCTGGCTGAAGGACAAGTATGGTTTGTCATGGCAGGTCGTTCCCAACATTTTACCCAAGCTGTTTCAGAACAAAGATCCGGAGAAAACGCAAAGGGTCATGAAAGCGATGCTGCAAATGAAAAAGATTGACATCGCGACTTTAAAGGAAGCGGCCGAGGGACAATAGAGGTCTTACCTGGGATCCTCTGGGTTTCTCTGCGCTGAGAAACCCAGACCTACAACTAGCTAAAGGAGAACATCATGCGAATCAACGCTTATGTTAATTTCAACGGCCAATGCGAGGCCGCGTTTAAATTCTATGAGCGAGTGCTGGGCGGCAAAATCACCTTCCAGATTACCTGGGGTGAAATGCCTGGGGCCGATCAATTCCCCGCTGAGACCCACCAACTAATTATGCACGCGGCACTTAATGTGGGCGACCAGGTACTGATGGGCGCCGACGCTCCGCCGGGGCGTTATCAACAGCCCCAAGGGACGAATGTGTCGATCCATGTGAAGGACCTCGCCGAAGGTCAGCGAATCTTTAAAGCTCTGGCTGAGAACGGGACCGTCACGATGCCGTTCGAGAAGACTTTCTGGTCCCCAGGCTTCGGCATGTGTGTCGATCAATTCGGCATCCCGTGGATGGTTAATACCGAAGGACAAGATTAAGGCCCGTCGCGGTAGCAGGAGGAGAACCATGGCGACAGAAAGCGACAAGCATCCCACATTTGCCAACGGCAAAGTTTGCTACATAGAGATTCCGGCTCTCGACGTCGATGCTTCATCAGACTTTTATAGAAGTGTCTTCGGTTGGAATACCAGAAAGCGCGGCGACGGCAGTCTCGCATTCGACGACGGCGTCGGCGAAGTAAGCGGCACGTGGGTTCTCGGCCGAAAGGCCATGAAGGAACCCGGCTTTTTGATCTACATCATGGTTGACAGTGTTGTCGCTACCATCGCCGCGGTTATTGCAAACGGCGGCATCATCGTGCAACCGATCGGGGGCGATGCGCCACAAATCACGGCGCGATTCAGTGATCCGGCAGGAAATGTGCTCGGCCTATATCAGGAGCCGGCGGGCGAGGCCCAGGGATAAAGACAAGAGGTTTTGTATCGCCTTGCCAAGCTGATGACCCGACCGGCCCACGGGAAAAAACAGGAGAAGAAACATGAGAAAGACTGATGCGAAGACCGCTCCGGCAAAAAACGTAGATGAGTATCTTGCGGGCGTGCCGAAAGAAGCGCGCACCACGCTCGCGAAACTGCGCAAGACGATCAAAGCGGCGGCGCCGATGGCTTCTGAAGTAATCAGCTACCAGATGCCCATGTACAAACACCACGGCATGGTGGTTGGCTTTGCGGCGTTCAAGGACCACTGCAGTATTTTTCCCGGCTCGGCCGTTATCGACGTGTACAAGGAGGAACTCAAGCATTACGACACGTCCAAAGGCACTATCCGTTTCCCGGCAAACAAGCCGCTTCCCGCGGCGCTCGTGAAGAAGCTCGTTAAGGCGCGAATCGCCGAGAACGAGGCACGCGCGAACCGGAAGAAGTAGCAAGCACGCTGTCGGGGCATTAGCCCGACCGTCAGGGAGGGCTCACAACTGACGGACCGCGGACATCAGAATAGGTTTGCCGAATAGTGGTGCAGTTTGAGCCAGCTTCGCTTCTCATTAGCACCGCGGCTTTAGCCCGTTGACCATTGTCCGAGAACGAGAATGGAGACCGTTTAGAACGGTTTCCGGCTTTCATGCGATCTTTTTCCACCGGGCTAGAGCCGCGGTGCTAATCAGAGCACGAAGGAGACTTACATTAGTACGGTTTTGCCGAACAAGCTGGCGGGACCCTTGCACCTTGGCGTATGCTCTTCCAAACCGCTGCTGAATACGAGAAGGTAAAGGCTTACGCCGTCGAAGCAAACGAGCAAAACTTTGATCGTCTTGCCGCCCAACTGGTTAGGATGTGAGCTGTCCTGACAAGTTGCAAGCTTGGACTAAGGAGAAGAAGCCCTATGGTTAAGAAGATTCTGATTGGTCTCGCCGTCGTTGTGGTCGTGCTGGTCGTCGTCATTGCGCTCCAGCCGTCTCATTATCGCGTCGAGCGCTCAGCCACGATGAACGCCCCCGCGGCCGTGGTATTTGCGCAGGTAAATGATTTTCACAGGTGGAACGCCTGGTCGCCCTGGGCTAAAATCGATCCAGCGATGAAGCAGACGTTCGAAGGCGCACCGGCGGGAACCGGCGCGGTCTACGCCTGGGCTGGCAACAAAGATGTCGGTGAAGGTCGCATGACGATTACCGACAGCCATCCCAGCGATTTGATCAAGATCAAACTTGAATTCATCAAGCCTTTCGCCGCCACCAACGCCACCGACTTCACCTTTAAGCCGCAGGGCGATCAGACCGCTGTAACCTGGACCATGTCCGGCGACAACAACTTCATAGGAAAGGCGTTCAGCCTCTTTATGAACATGGACAAAATGATCGGCGGCGATTTTGAGAAGGGCCTGGCACAAATGAAATCAGTGGCCGAAGCAGCACCAAAGCCGTAGCACCAGAATTTTTAGTCGTTCCGGAATTGGGACACGCGATACTGTCTCTGTCGGAAATTCTCTGCACCCCTCTGCCCATTCAGCGTCTCCGCGCTGTTTGAAGTCGGCTCACCGCTGAAACGTAAGTGTCGCGGAGCTTACGCAGAGAAGAAAACAAGTCACAAGCCATGAAGGAGACCGATCATGAACATCGTTTTGTGGATCATTCAGGTTCTACTGGCGCTACTCTTTCTGTTCGCCGGTGGAATGAAGCTGATCCTGCCGATCGACGTACTGACCTCAATGGGGCCGCCGAATCAGGTGCAGTTGCCAGGTTTGTTTATAAAGTTCATCGGCGCGTGCGAAGTGCTCGGCGCACTCGGTTTAATCCTGCCCGGACTCTTCCGGGTTAAGACCTGGGTGACACCTCTGGCCGCCGTCGGGCTGGTGATCATTATGGGCGGCGCCGTGGCAGTTTCATTGAAGCTCGGCATTGGAGCTGCGCTGTTGCCATTCGTGGTGGGACTCCTTCTGGCGTTCGTCGCTTATCGCCGCTGGCGAGTGGCGCCGCTCAGCCACAGGTAAACACGGATTCACGGCGGCTTAGACAAAGCAAACGTACGTTCACCTAATTGATAGGCAGTCTCTTATCTTTGTTGCTTATCTTTGTTGCTCATCTTGAGCTGATCCGTGTTCATCTATGGCTGGTTCGTGAATCCGCGCTTAGCCGCGGCTGATTCTAATGATCGTCCACCTCATCGACGGCACCTATGAACTGTTTCGTCACTTCTACGGCATCCGGCGCTTTAAGAAAACCGATCCGCCGTTCGGCGCCGTGTCCGGCGTCCTGCACATGGTCGCCAAGATGATCGAGGACGGCGCGACGCATCTCGGGGTCGCCACCGATCACGTCATAGAATCTTTCCGCAACGGTCTCTGGCCCGGCTACAAAACCGGCGCCGGCATCGAACGGGTTCTGCGCGCGCAGTTCACTCCGTTGGAAGAAGCGCTGGCCGCGATGGGCGTGGTAGTGTGGCCGATGATTGAGTTGGAGGCTGATGATGCGCTTGCCTCTGCGGCTCATCTTGCGGCGAAGGATCAGCGCGTGCAAAAAATTTGCATCTGGACGCCGGACAAAGACCTCGCACAATGCGTCGTTGGTGAGCGCGTGGTGCAAATCGATCGCAGAAGGGACGTGATTCGCGATGCGGAGGGTGTGCGCGTTAAGTTCGGGGTGGCGCCTGAGTTCATCGCTGATTACCTGGCGTTGGTCGGTGACGCTGCCGATGGCTATCCCGGCATTCCGGGCCTGGGCGCAAAGACCGCCGCGACTCTCATCAACCGGCACGGCCACGTCGAACACTTCCCTGTCGGGGTTCTCAAAAAAGAGAATGTCGCGCCCGCGTTGCTCTTCAAGCAGCTCGCGACCCTGCGGATTGACGCACCACTCTTCAAGAATGTGGATGAGTTGCGTTGGCGGGGCCCGACCCCGGCGTTTGCGGCTTTCGCTAAAAAGATTGGCGACGAGCGATTGGCCGCGCGAGTAGAGAAATTACAAGAGCGGTGACGAATCCTACGTAAAAGTAACGTGATTGACCTTCCATTGTCAGCGACCGTAACGCCCGACAGGGCTGGTTTCGGTTTCAGATCAAGAACTCCTTTTCGCTGGGAGCGCGGACGTCTCGCCCGCACTGAGCGCGAAGCGCGAATAAACTAATTGCCACGAATTGATCGGGACACTGAGAAGACTTCGCGGCTCCGGCGCGGTGCGGACGAGACGTCCGCGCTCCCAGCATTAACTGGGTCTTACTCTCAAACTGCAGTACCACCGGACATCCTAAGCAGTCTGCGATTTGAGAACGTAACGATCGCTTATTTGCAACACAACTCAAGAGAGATTCGGTAAGAATTGTGAGTTTCGTTTCCCTGTGTCCTGGCATCGCATCGGGCTAATCCTCTCCCCAAAACCGACGGAGAAAAAACCCGGAGTGCTGTGGTGCATTCCTACCAATTACTGAAGGAGATGATAAATGAGCATCAGTGCAATCAAAAGATTTCGTCCAATGACTCTGGTATGCGGCCTGCTGGTTCTGGCGATAGCGGCCTCGGCCCAGGTGTCAACCAACCAAACACCCAACAGCCAGAATGTAAGTCTGCGGTCCGTTCCGAGTGGATCAAAGATGAAATTCCAGGGTGTCGTCATTTCACGCGACGCCGATACTTTCACCATCCGCGACCGGAGCCGTGCGGATTATCAGGTTCTGATATCCGACAACACCAGCATCAAGACTAATGGAGGATTTCTTCGCAGCGGCAAGAAATACCCCGTCACCGATATTCTGCGGGGCCTGATTGTCGAGGTCGAGGGACGCGGCAATTCGCAGGGCCAGCTCGTGGCAGACAAGATTCGATTCAACGAGTCAGACATGAGGGCCGCGATCACCTCTGACACGCGCGTCGGCCCGGTCGAGGAAAACCAACAGCGCATTACCGGTCAGATGGATGAACTCTACGCCATCGCTGCCGAAGCCCGACAGCAGGTAACCGCGGTGAACAACCGTGTGGACGCCCTCGACGATTACGACGTGAAGGAAAACGTCGCCGTAACTTTCAGAGTAAACAGCGCGGTGCTTTCACCTGAAGCCAAAAGACAACTTGATGAGTTCGCTGCAAAAGTCGCAAATGCGAAGGCGTATACGATCGAGGTTTCCGGACACACGGATTCAACTGGCAGTGAAGCAAAGAATTTCCGGCTGAGCCGTGCACGCGCGGAAGCAGTGGTTCAATACCTGGCGGTAAATCATAAGATTCCGCTCAGACGTTTTGTGACCCCTATGGGTTACGGCAAGACCGAAGCTGTCGCCGACAACAGTACCGCCAGCGGACGGGCACAGAATCGACGCGTCGAAGTGAAGATGCTTCTCAATCGAGGTCTGAACCCAACGACATCCCGGACGCAGCCTTAGCTGCGGTCGGTATCTCCCTGGTGAGAACACGTTTCTGTGGTTCTCTGTGCAAACACTGTGTCTCTTTGGTGAATGTTTTCGGCAGTCTCACCACAGAGGCACAGAGGACCACAGAGTCCGCCAGACACCTTTAGCGGGCCTTAGATACAGAACCGGGAGCGGGTAGCGACCGGGTCATAGACTAACCTGAGTGGTGGCATCCCCTCGCTACCGCTCGGGGTTCTGTACCGCGCCGCTGTTTCTTGTTTGGTCTGATCCGCGCTCATCCGTGGCTGATTGTGGCTTTCCTCCTTCGGTTTTCCCTGCCGAAAGCAAGCATCACCGTCCGTTGCGCCAAATAAAAATAGTTTTCGATTGAATCACGGCGTCTGCGCCGATAGAATCCATTTCATGCCCAGTCGCAGACAGTTTCTGGCAGGGGCCGCAAGTCTTTCTATTTCGGTTCTGCTCCCTCGTTCCGCGATTAGTCAGGAAAAGAAACCCACACGCGTAACACTGCTCGGCACAAAGGGCGGTCCGCGCGTGGGCGAGTCGGGCCGCAGCAATCCCTCGACGCTGATCCTAATCAACGATGTTCCCTACGTTGTTGATTGCGGCTATGGAACTACGCGGCAGTTGCTGGCCGCCGGGATTCCGCTTAACAGATTGCGGTACATCTTCATTACGCATCACCACTCGGATCACAATCTTGAGTACGGCCCCTTGTTCTACAACGCGTGGATTACCGGCCTGCCCGTCCACGTCGACGCTTATGGACCCGCCGGCCTACGCAAGATGACCCAGGATTTTTTCAGTTACCAAAAGTTTGACATCGAAACGCGCATCCCGGACGAGGGCCGGGAAGACCCACGTAAATTGATCTTCGTTCACGAGTTCAATCGCCCTGGCGTGGTAATGCAAAATGATGACGTGAAGGTCAGCAGTTTTCTCGTGCGCCATCCGCCGATCAGACAGTCCTATGCGTATCGCTTCGACGCCAAAGATCGCTCGGTAGTAATCTCCGGCGACACCGCTTATCTGCCTGAGCTGGCCGAGTTCGCCAAGGGCGCGGACGTGCTGGTGCATGAAGTGATGTACCTGCCGGGTGTCGAAGCACTGCTCAAGCGTCTGCCAAATGCCAAGAGGCTGCGCGAGCATTTAATGGCCGCGCACACACTGCCTGAGGATGTTGGCAGGATCGCCGAACGCGCGGGAGTAAAAACTCTTGTGCTTTCTCACTTCGTTCCCGGCGACGATCCATCTATTACTGATGAACAGTGGTCCGAAGGTGTGCGCAAATACTTCAAAGGTCGCATCATCGTGGGGAAAGATCTGATGGAGATTTGATCACTTTCCATTTTCCATGAACGCTGACCTGCCCGAGACTCTCAAGAATGTCTTGGTCATTTGCGACGGCTCGGAGATGGTTCACCATAACGCAAACCCGTGGAGACATTTCTTCCCGACAGCGTGAAAGCAATCCTGCTCGCGCTGATCGCGTCGATTCTTGTTTCCAATTTCTTTGCGTTCTCTCCCTCAGTCTGTGTAATCTGCGTAAGCTGTGGAAACGCCGAGCATGGGTCAAACCAATCGTCGAGGATTTCTGCGCGGCGCGCTTGCGACCGGCGCCCTGCTAACCGTCGCGAGCTCGCGCGGTCTCGCTGCCGCATTAAATCCGGTACGCCACTTCGCGCCTATTAAGGTGGCCCGCGATCGCATCATTCGTGAAGTTGTCGGCCTCAGGCCTTACCGGCCCGACGGTTTTAAGGTAGAAGCAGAACGTATCGGAGACAAACTTCTCGTCCATAACTATGGGCATGGCGGAGCCGGCATAACGCTCTCCTGGGGAACCGCATCGCTGGCAGTCGATGTCCTCTCAGTACCGGGAGCGTTAGCGACCGGGTCCTTGCGCCATTCACGCTCGCGTCACACCGCCCGCCACTTTGCCGTACTCGGTTGCGGCGTCAACGGTCTTTCAACTGCGCGCCTGTTGCAGCGGCGTTTCCAGGACGGTCCCGGCACGGTAACCATCTACGCCAAAGACCTGCCGCCGGAAACAACTTCAAACATCGCCGGAGGTTTCTGGTCCCCCACGTCCGTGTTTGATCCTGAACACGCGACCGCGAAGTTTACCGAACAGTTTCGCACTGCCTGCCGGATATCGAATCGAGCTTTTCAGAATCTCGTCGGCCCCGAGTACGGCGTGCGCTGGATGGAAACTTTTGAGTTGTACCGCAACGAGGCGTCACTCACACGCGAACTAACCGGCGGCAACGATCTCTATCCGCAAATAGAGATTCACCGCGATCCGGATAATTACTTCGGCTTTCCTTATGTGAAACAGTACAACACGATGCTGATCGAGCCGTCCGTATATCTCAACGCGCTGCTGCGCGACTTCTACATCGCCGGAGGCAAATTGGTAGTAAAGGAATTTCACGGTCGTGAAGAGATCAAGCGTCTGCCGGAGCCAGTAATCTTTAACTGCACCGGCCTGGGCGCTCGCGCGCTCTTTGGTGATCAGCAACTGGAACCGGTGCGCGGCCAACTGGAAGTGCTCTTGCCACAACCGGAGATTGACTACTGCTATCTAAGCAGCGGCTACATGTTCCCACGGCGCGACGGGATAATTCTGGGCGGCACCTGGGACCACGGCGACTGGTCACTCGCACCAAAGCTGGAACAGACCAACGGAATACTTCAGGCGCATGCAGAGATCATGAAAGGACTCAAGCAGTAAACCTCTCTGCCGCTCAAGCGCGACACGCTGTTTTCACCCCGCTAGGGGTGACATGTTTATAGACCGAGCGCGCGCGAATTCTGGCTCCGCTCGGAGGAGCGGAATCGGATTGAGGCGTAACCTCTCACTGTTGATTCTCGCTCCTCCCAACGGACTAATTAGGAAGGTTTCTGTCTTTTCTATAAACATTTCACTCCTTCGGAGTGAGGTTCCCGTTGGAAAATGATCTCGGGCCGTTTGCCCCTAGCCCTTCTTCTCGCTACAGCCACCTAATCTCCGGAATCCGGCATCACAAGCCGTAGCGCGTGTCAGTAGCCCAACCGTCAGCGAGGGCATCGTAATGCAAGGGGCCGTCCCTGACGGTCGGGCTTCTGACACGCAATGCTAACCGCAAAAGGAAATCCCGAATGCTAAGACTCATCTTCCGCGCGATCTGCATTGCCTTTCTTCTAGTCTTTAGCCTTGCGTCATGTCGGGCCCAGACACCTCCGCCTACACTTTCGAATTGCCGTCCCACGCCGCCTTTGCCCCCAAATCCGAAACCCGGTGTTGGTGGTTTGAGTCTTACTCGGGACGGCAAGACCCTCGTCGTTGCCGCGGGCGACGGCAAGATCAGATTTCTGGATATGGCCACCGGAAGAGTGCGAAGGACTCTGACCGCGCATACAAACGTGGTCTACCGGGCAATCTTCAGCCCGGACGAAAAACTCCTCGCCTCTTCGAGCCGCGATCGCACCGCGAGAATTTGGGATGTCGCCACGGGCCGAGAAATGCATCAACTGGACGGCTTCCGCTGCTCGGTAAAAGCCGTCGCGTTTAGTCCCGATGGCCAGACGGTAGCTGCCTCAGGTAATGATGGAATGCTTAAGCTGTGGGACGTGAAGACTGGCGCCGAGCTGAAGTCGCTCGTGCACATTAATTCCGCAGATATCGACATGGCAACATATTCGTTTGTGTTCAGCCGTGATGGAAAGAAGATTTACGCGGGTAACGGCGACGGCACCATCAGCGAATGGGACGTTGCCTCGGGAAAAGAACTCAGGTTTTGGAAGGCGCACGAGCGCACCGCTTTTAGGTTGCTGTTCAGTCCCGATTACCGTCTGTTGGCATCATTCGGAGACTCGTTAGTGAAGCTCTGGGACACTTCCACCTGGCGCGAAGTGCGGAGTCTGTCGATGATCAGGACGGCGAGCATCTCTCACATGTCGAGTACGATTGCCTTCAGCCACGATGGCAAGCTGATCGCGGCCAGTGACGTCGGACTCGATGCAAAGCAAACCACTTATTTGTACGTTCAGGCCATTGTGTGGAATGTACAAACCGGTGAGAAGCTCTTCACCATTGAAGGTCACAAGTGGGATATCGACGGGCTGGTCTTCACCAGCGATGATCATTTTCTGTTGACCGGCAGCGTCGACACAACCATCAAGTTCTGGGACATGAAGACGGGGCGCGAAGCGCGCATGATTAGTTTGCGACCGGACGGCGGGCAATGATTGTAATCGTGACAAGCTGGCTTCCGATCGCGAGTGCCGCTCAAGTCTAGTCTATGATCCGGTCGCTACCCCTCCAGGTTCTGTAATTATCCCTCGTAAGCTTGAACGTTGGTGGTGGATTCCCGCTCGTTGTTGCCTGGACGAGAAGAGAAGAATTAGCCGCAGATTAACGCGTATCAGATCAAGTAAGCAACGGAGGAAGGAAGGTCATTCCGTCGGTGGGAGGGGAAGAACAAACCAAGTCCGCGCAGCGTCCGCTGTGCAGACTCAAATCGTCGCGGCGCATAGTAAATGAAAGGCTCGAAACCGGAGAGTAATGAAGGTTGCAAGGGTGGCTGACGCGGCAATGCCTGGAAAAATCAGCCACGGATTAACGCGGCTGAGCCCGGATAAGATCGAGTCAGAAGCGGCGGCCCGGCACAGAACTCCGAGCTGTAAAAAGGTTGTGCTGCGTAGCGGCGCATGCTAGATCTAGAAAAACGATCACGCTTGGAGGAGGGGAAGCTTCTTATGAGAAAGACAATCACACAGGCTCTCGCACCACGGATATTTCATCTGCATCGCCTGCTCTTCTTCGCCCTAACTCTAGTTTTCGCCTTCGCGATGGCGCCATCAGCGCGACCTGACGTTAGTCCAGACAGAAACGAGAAGAGCCAAACAGCAGAGTCGCGATGGACGACGCTCGATGGCGCGCGCATACATTATGTGAATTATGGCAAGGGCAGCGAAGCCCTGGTGCTGATTCACGGATGGACGTGCAACCTGGATAACTGGCGTGATCAGTTTTCCGACTTTGCGAAGCGGAATCGCGTGATTGCGATCGATCTTCCGGGTCACGGCCAGAGTGATAAACCACAAATTACCTACAGCATGGATCTGTTCGCGCGCGCGGTTGACGCTGTGATGCGCGATGCGAAGGTGAAGCGTGCAGTGTTAGTGGGCCACAGCATGGGCACGCCGGTAGCCAGGCAGTTCTATCGCAAGTATCCGCAGAAGACCCTGGCGATTGTTATTGTTGACGGCTCGCTGCGGCCCTTTGCCGACAAGGCCATGATGGATCGTCTGATCGGCGGTTTTCGCGGCGCTAACTACAAAGAGGCGGTAAGCCAAATGCTTACTGCCATAAGTGGGCCGAATCTGTCGACGGAAGCCCGTGAGCGAATCAAGGCTTCGTCATTGAATACGCCGCAGCACGTTATCGTGAGCGCGATGGAAGGCATGGCCGACTCTTCGATTTGGGGAGAAGACAAGATCAACGTTCCGGTGTTGGCAATCATGGCGAAGAACCCTTTCTACCCGCCCAACGTTGAAGAATCGTTTCGCAAGATTGCGCCCCAAATTGAATTCCAAATGTGGGATGGCGTGGGCCATTTCCTCATGATGGAGAAGCCGAAGGAATTTAACGCAGCCGTGCTTCAGTTTCTGGATAAGAACAAGTTGCTGAAGAAGTAGGCACGGAATAAGCCGGGGAAATCCGATATCCACAGATTACGCAGATTACACAGAACACAATGGCACGCCGTAAGCACGCGCGGGACGCGAGGCTCTGACTGCTGCTTACTCCTCTTGTTTCTGATCCGTGGAATCTGCGGAATCTGCGGACGCAATCCTCTTACCGAAAACTGTTATCGTCTGCCGATGGGCCGTAGAGTGCCGGGACTTTCGCGCCCATCAGACGCAGATAGACAGTCATCTGTCCGCGGTGATGCGCCCAATGATTGATCGTGTCCTGGATCATCTCGTAGCGTGGCGCCTCCATCACCACCTGTCCCCGAGCCAGTAACTTCCAGTTCGTCTTCAGGTGCTCGTCGGTGGTCTGCTCGAATGCTGAACGGGCGCCGGCGGCGGCTTTGTCGAGGGCCGCGATCCACTCCGCGCTCGTGTCCATGCGTTTCTGTTCCATCTTTGACTCACCTGGCGCCGGAGCTACGTCCAGTTCGTCCTGATTGATCTCCATGGTGATCCACATGGGAATCGTCGCCACCATGTTCGCCAGGTATCCGAAGATCATCGACTTCTCATGCGGCTTCCAATCGTATTTGCCCTCAGGCGCCTGCTCCAGGGCGCGGCGCGAGCGCTCGACTTCACGATCCAATTCTGCCAGTAGGAACTCTGTCAGTTTCATACTCATCTCCTTGTCATATCCACAGATTACAAAAGATT